>ERZ777305.3044-NODE-3044-length-12366-cov-9.677362_pt1 | contig 12366 bp, 17 predicted proteins | sample MGYA00374965_ERZ777305 | MGnify/ENA primary metagenome ERZ777305 (study PRJEB29328, sample SAMD00013331) | mouse gut metagenome | study: EMG produced TPA metagenomics assembly of the Metagenome analysis of fecal microbiota from mouse which was promoted...
GAAGCACCATAGACTTTTCCGCGAAGCACCATAGACTTTTCCGCGAAGCACCATATTTTATTATTGACAAAAATATGGTGATATGTTATTGTGTCTAAGTATGGAGGTGGAGTTATGCCACGAAGGAAAAAACTTCCTGCTATCCCTGATTACAAAGGAACAGGAAAAGTTCCAGAAAGTCTACTAGTTCAAAAAACAAACCCTCTCATGTCTCTATCTGAAACTGGACTTACCCTTGCTGAGTTCAAGATACTTGATGCATACCTTGCCCGGATAAACAGTCATGACCCAGATAAACGTTTTATACGGCTTGAGAAGGGCGAGATTGAAAGACTTTTAGGGGTCTCCCAAATAAAGGCCGGAGACCTTGAAAAGAGGATTGACAATCTCTTTCAGACAGTCACAATACGGGACAAAAATCTTAATAACGGATTTTGCAAAATCGCTCTTTTTGAAAGAGCTACTTGCTATCAGGACGATACCGGTCTTTGGCAAGTAGACTTAGGGGCAAGTCCCTCAGCTATGGAGTATATCTTCAATCCTGAGCGGCTTGGATATCTACGATACAGTCTACGTAACGTTATCAAGCTTACTTCCAGGTACAGTTACGTCTTATTTCTGTACCTCGAACAGAACAGGCATATGCATCTTCGTTGGGAAGTTGCTCTAGACGAATTAAGGACTCTCTTGCGGTGCACTGCCGATACATACAAAGCTTATTACCGTTTTAACGAATTGGTACTATCGAAGTGCTGTAAGGAACTGAATGAAAAGACTGATTGCAAATTTACTTATGAGCCAATTAAACGCGGGAGAACCGTCAAGGCCATTCATTTCACACTGAAAACTGTAGCGGATCAACTGGACGGACAGATCAGCCTTGCCGATATAGCTCCGGCCCAGCCGGTCGATGAAGATGATAAAGCCAGCACATACAGCACCGAATTGCTTGGTTTTTTAGCCAGTGCCTGCGAATTTGAGTTTGACGATGCTGAGATGCGTGTTCTTTTGGACCTTATCCTTCAGCTTTTCCCGCACAGTTCTAATGGCGGCTTAGAGCGCTTCAACTATCTGCGAAGGAAATACCATTTACTGCTTATGTACTCTGACAAAAAGAAAATTTCTAACCGGTTTGGGTACCTTAAATCCCTTATTAAAGCAGATATAAAAGACCATACAAGCTGAATCTTCCAAACATATCTCTCAATGGTTCCACACCACTATTTTGAGTGGCTACTGCAATAATCATTTTTTCGGTTCTTAATCTATAAATATATTTTCACATATTACTATAAATCCATAAAAATATCAATATACAAAAATATAGATTCAGCAAGTGTTTATTTTGAACACTTGCTGAATCCCATTCTTTTAATCTACGACCTCGCTCACCGGTGAAGCCTGCTTCCTGTAAGCCTCCGACAGCTTGGAAATCCTGCCCTCCCTGTCGTACAAAAAGATTATCTGCCCATGAACCTTGTCTCTTGTCTTAGTCTCCGGGTTAAAGAAGGCCGCCCCGAACTCAGCCACCGCGACCCTCTCCTCAGCCCGCAGTACCTTCCAGTGCAGCTCCAGGTCTTCCTGTCGCCGCTCGTTTCTCTCCCAGTACTCTACAATCTTGTCTATCCCGTAATACGTGCACTTTCCCCGGATAATATACTGGGCCCCCGGTGCAAAAATCCTGCGTAGTAGCTCCGTGTCGTGGTATTTCCATGCATGGAAATACCTTCCGACACTTTTCTCAGGGCCGGTAATAGCAGGCATGTACAGTCACCTCTTTGTTACCGATAATCTCCGCCAACGATTCGTCCAACTCCACGGTAATGGACTCACTATACACCTCGTCCTCTCCCCGGACGCGAAAATACTCCGCAATCTTCTGAAGGTTCTCCTCATAGTCGATAACGGCGAACCCCTCGGAAAACTGCCGCCTGTTCATGAAAAGCACCTTCAGAAAGCCGTCCTGCTGTTCGCAGAAGGAGTAGGAAAACACCGCCAGCCCCTTGGTCCTTTTCATCTTCCACCGGGAGAAGTCCCTTGTAAGGCAGACGACCTGAGCGCCCATCATGTGCATAAGGTCCCTGGCAAGCGACAGCTGCTGGGAGCTGTGGTCCACCAGCCTCAGGGACACGTCCACTAGCCCCGCGTCTCTCCTGATCTGGGTCACGGCGATACTTGCCGGGCCCGCCCCGCAACCGATATCGCATATGCCGTACTCGGTAAGTTCGGGGTGCGTTCCAAAAAAGAGTATGCACTTGAAAAGGTTCTTCCAGAAGAAGACCTTGTTAAAGGGGTCCGCCAGTAAATTATAATAGAGCTTCCCGCCCCTGACGCGCCTGCCGAACCGCCTGTACAGCGCCCGGACCAGCCTGTCGAGCAGACCGTCTTTCAACGCGAACAGCGGGTGTCCGGAGAGTATGCGGTAAGCGTTTATAAAGCTCGTTTCAGGCGGTATCCAGACCGCCTGGCGCCGCCGTCTGGGCGCCGGTCGGGGCATCCGTTCTTCAGCAATATCAATTTTGGGATTGGTCATGGTGTTGCGCCTCCGTGTACTGCTACTGCTGCCTTATCAGGTGGGAGATAACGTCAAGCAGGTACTCGCTCTCGGCGTTCCTGCGTACCGTTATCACATAAGTGTTCTCGTCTTCCGGATCCTCGTGCCTGTAAAGCACATATTTCGCGCTGTCCCTCTCGATGTACGAGAACCGGACGTGCTGTTTCGGGGATATCCCCGACTGATCCAGGCAGGCCTGCAGCTCCCGGCAGCACCCACTGGAGCGCAGGTTGCCCCTGACTTCCTCGAGATCGTTGCCGGTTCGGAGCTTCAGCTTGTTGTTTTTTGCCAGGTTCTCCAGCACCTTTTTAATCTCGGGGCTCTTGGTTATCCATGAAAAGGAGTAGGAATATATAGCCACGAAGTTTGCCCGCTTGTAGAATTCCAGCATGATTTTAATATCGTCCACGCCGTCGTTAAAGATTTCCTTCTTTCTGAAGCATGACTTGCGCCTTAGGCGCACGGTCTGCCGGAAATAGGAAAAGAAGGTGAACAGGGACATGACCGCGCCAATAATGGCTATGAGTATATTAATCTGGAACTCTATATTACTCTTGACCAAGTCAAAATTTTCTCGGATAAAGTCGTTTGTAACGTCCTTCCCGGGCAGTATTCCCCATATGTTTATAAACTTAAACAGGAGAATATTGACATTCATCTTCTCCGGCCCGGCGCACAACTGGAAGTACACCTTGCAGAAGGCGAACACCTGGGCGCAGCCGACCAGTATGGCAACCACCATGAACACATCCATCACGCCAGAAAACCGCTCTATCCACTTGTTGCCGACGGAGCACAAGCGCCACAGTTTTTTTTTAAGCGGGCGCTTCTCCGCGCCGTTCTTACGCCTTGACCTGCTCAAAATCCCACTTCCCTATTTATATGCTATGCCGCCGGAAACTCCGCCTCATACCCCGCTGCCCGCAGGCTATCCAGATACTCCAAGATATCCACTTCCTGGTACGCCCTGGATCTGTCTTCCCCGCACGTATGGTTGAGCGCCTGGAACAGTAGCGCGTACTCGAATTCCTGGGGACGTGTCGAACACACTCAAATTGTCGGTGTTTATGCACACCTGCAGCTGGCTGTACGAGCTTCTCTTCTGCTGGCCATGCTCAATCATGGCGTTATTGAACCTGAACACCGGCTGCTCCCCGGCTCGCTTCACCTGCCTGCTGAAAGTGGTACAGCCAGCCCCGGCGTTCTCTGGCGGCGATGAACCTGTACTGTCCGGATTTCTCCGCGATAAGCGAGCAGAACCTAGAGAAGCCGTCCATCCCACGGTAGTCCATCTCGTATGTCTGATTAATCATAACATAAAATACCAGCTTTCGGATGCCGCCTGAACTTTAGCAATGTGTCTCAGTGAAGCACACGGTAAAACAAAATAGCGCAGTACACCCCGACTGCATACACAGGGGCTTCTGCGCAAGTGCACTGGACTTGAACGATGCCTCGGTAGGAGTTATGGAACCTCACAGTATGCGGGCCTTACCTACTGTCTCAGGCGACGGATTCACTTTAGTAAAAGGACTATGTGTACAAATTCCAAGTATTAAAATGCCTAAAAATTATACCACATGCCCTCCCGGTTGTCAAGAGGGCATTTCTATTTTATGACGGAAAATGCGGAAGGCAATACCGCACAAATACCGCCCTATTATAACGTACCCGACACACTTTTTCAAGTCCGTATGCGGGTTTATTTTTCCTCTAAAATGGCAACCACTCCCAGCGTTTCTCTTTTGACTTGCCGCTATAACCATTTTTCACTTGCTTTCCAATCAATCTATAAATGCATTTTTCTATAAACATAGAAAAAGTAGTAATATAGATAAATATATCACATTAAAAATATTTATCTATAAAAATATAGCTTCTATGCGCAGAAACAGAGCGCCAGTCCTACAATGTAAGACAGGCGCTCCCTCGGTCAGTAGTTCGAACTCATTAAAAAAGGTCGCTGTGCGTCCCCGTTCTCAGCAGCTGAAGGACAAGCCTGTCCTTCTCTACCTTGTAGACCAGCAGCCAATCAGGTTCGATATGGCACTCCCTTACGTTCTTATAGTTACGCGAGTTTACAAGGGCGTGGTCCCGGTATACTTCCGGCAGCGGAACCTCGCTGCATAGCAGCGATATCACGGTCTCCAGCTTTTTCGGGGAACAGCCTCGCTTTATTGCGGTCTTATAGTCCCTTTTGAACTGTCCTGAGAACTCAGGTTTAAGCATTCAGCGCCTCCATCAGGCTCTCCACACTGTCAAAGGGCCCATACATATCCTCACCCTGCTCAGCCTTTTCCAAGGCTTCATAGGTAGCCTCATTCGGCTCATCCAGCTTGATTTCAAACGGCAGACCATGACAGCGCAGCGCCTGCCGGTAGAAGATTCCTGTGGCAGTGCTCAAATCCATTCCAAGAGCCTGGAACAGTTCCGCAGCCTGTGACTTCAGTTCCGGCTCAATGCGAAGCGTCATATTTCCTTTGCTTGCCATGCTATATCCCTCCTTAACGCATGTCAACATTATTATATCCGAAATTCATGTGCAATGCAAGTGCACTGCACATGAATTTCGGAATTTCTTGTTTTTGCACTCCAAGCTTTATCAACCCACAACGGCCCCAGAATGCCTCTGTAGCGCGTTCTTGCCGCAAGTAAAGGAAATTAACCCACCAAACCCGCAAAAGGGGTTGTGCGGCCTCTCAGAGCCATTTGTGGCCACAACAGAGGGATAGGGAGAGAGCCAGCTGTAGACTGGTTCTCTCCCTATCCCTGCATTTCCTTTGGAATTCGCTCCAACGCCCTGGTATGGAAAAATATAACTTCCCAGTACCCGGCCCTATAATTTGCCCGCAGCCTTTGCTCCATCATGACATTCTTTCCCTTTGATTGCCTTGCTATCTCTTGATCTTGAATCATGTTCTCGTATTTGTCGGGGTAGTATGCATCTATGCCCAATTTTTCCATAAGACTTTCCTGCTCCTCTTTCCTCTGCAGCAAAGCCTCTTCTATCAACCGCCTGGCCTGTTCATCAGTGAAATCAATCGAGTAAGGGCTCTGCAATGCCGTCTCCCAGAGTTTAGCTTTTGCTGCTTTCTTCCCAATCCTATAGCTATAATCTCGCTCAGCGGAAGACAGCACTATAAACCCGGAATGTTCCTTTTTAGGCTTCAGCTGCCGGTCTGAGTTAGCCCTCTCCCGACATATGCGCAGCAGGTTTTCATTGAGCCCCCGCTGATGAGCCGCCTCTTCCCGGGCAATAGCAAGCTGCCTCCCAATTTTCTCCAATGCAGCCTTTGCAGTATCCTCTGCCTGCTTCAGATTAGCCTTACCCTGGTCTACGGCCCTTCTGACCTCACTGTCTGCCCAATTCCGAGCCGCTCGCTGTCCCTCCTTGGCCCGGTCCCGCTCCCTGCACAGGCTCTCATACTCTTCAAGGGTCAGAATAACATGGGAGCAGTTCGGATCCTGCTGGCCTCCAGGCACTTGCTTATAATTATTCAGAGCGCTTTTTTTGACAAACTCACTCACCAACACACCTCCTTACAGCCCCCTGATGTAGTTGTTCGCCACCACATCTATTCTGTTATGCCCCAGGGCCTTGCTGCACACCAGCATGGCGGCCTTGTCCAGCTTCTTCCCTGCCTCATCCTTGCGGCAGGCGTAGACCTGGCTCTGGTATCGCCTGTTAGTCTTCTTACTCACCCTATCGTATGGAATATCCTTGATTTTCCGGGCATGGGCCTTATAGATATTCGTCGCATACACAGCCCGGTAAGCGTGGATGTCCGCGCTCTGATGGACGTGCTGCCATACCCTTTCCCCTTGGGGCGTGTCCTTCATCCGCTCTATGATCTGGCCGGCATTCTTGCCAACGACAGGTGAAAGCCGCTCCCGCCCGCCTTTTCCGTTGCGTACCAGGACAAAATACTCCTCCTGGAACAGCTCCGTGTCCTTCAGAACCGCCAGCCGCCGCGCCTGCTGGTGCGTCCGCTCATCCATAGGGATAGCTGAAAGGCGGGCCAGCTCCTCAGCTATCTGTTGCCTGGACACCAAGTCCCCGCCCCGGAGCGCCGACAGTTCACCCCGCCGCAGGCCAGTTCCTTTGCAGAACTTGATCAGCTCATCATTATTTGTTTCCGAAAAATGTTTGTCCCGCACCCGGTCGCCCCGGCTGCGGGTAATGTCCTCTCGTCTGCGTTTCGGCGGTACAAAATAGCCCTCATCCTCCGGGCCGATGCCATAGAGCTTGCCCAAAGCCTTGGCCTCAAGCTGTACAGTCCAGGCCGAAAGGCCCTGGTCAACCCGGCTCTGCAGCCACTCGTTCATATGCCTTTTAGCGGCCTTAAGCGTAGTACACTCTGGATAATTCTCTTTGATATACTCGATAAAGTACTTGGTGTGTTTCCAATAGTCCTGGTAGGTATTGAAGGAGAAAATCTTATATTTTGCCGTCCCATCCGCTACGGCAGCGCGCTTGCTTTCCCCAAAGGCTTGCATAGACACCAGCTTTTCATAGGCTTGCTGGTGCAGATCCTTGGCATATGCCTTGTTCTTTCGTCCCATAAGGCCGACCACCTCCTTACGGCCTTTCTCTGCCCTCTCAGAGCGTTTCCCGATACACCTTAACAGCCTTGTCCAATAGCTTTCCAAAGATAGCCTGATAGTCCCCGCCCAGGCGCTCGGCCTCCTTGGCCGTGTCGGGGGACACATATACCGTCAGAGGCTGACCTTTATAAGGCTTTGCCCTGCGGGCCGCAATAAATGCGGCCTCCATGTTCTCGTCCAACTCGGGGGAGTCCTCGTCATAAACAGCCGGCAATTTCTTTGCATGTTCAAGCTGCCGCCTCTCTGCCTCTGTGAGCTCCCTGCTTTCGTTCAGCTCATATCTTACCGTAGCCATAATACAGACTCCTTTCTCTGGCGTTTGCCAGCCTTGCGGAAATCAGCCGAATTGCCTCTTTCCTCTCTGTATACACCACAAACAGGATTTCCCCAGCCATTCCAATCGTGATATATCTGTCCTCGTCTATACTGTGCCCCTCATCGAAGATTTCAACCCGGTCCTCGTCCTCAAATACCAGCGCAGCGGTCTCAAAAGAGATACCGTGCTTCTGCCGGTTAATCCTCTCTTTGTCCTCATCCCACTCAAAATTCAGCGGCATTCGCCATCCTCCTATATCTTCCGTTTAAGCCAGGCCGCCTCAAGCTGACCCCGAAGGGCTCCAGCAATCGGCAAAGAACACTTTTTATAGTCTTATGTGTGACTTTAGAGCAACACTTTTTTACCGCTTATGTGTGCGGGCCTAGTTGTGAGAGGTGGGCAGCTCTCCGGCAATTGTACAGTACGCCGGAACATTCAGAGTACGTTTTCAGCCTACAGATACGTTTACTTACCCGCATTTTCACAAGGATTACTCATACGGGGTCCATTATGCGCATTTCCAATTCGCAAAGGCTACTACGGCAAGTCAGCGCATAACAAAGGTGTATCAAGCCTTCTGCATGACTTCTAAGGTTATGAAATCTGCAAAACCCCCGGTCAGCAGACCGGAACGCTCTGGGCCTAATTTCTGTTTATCCTCGCCCAGACGAGCTTTTGGTACAGATACAGTATAGCATACAAGAATGCTGAAGTCAAGCAAATAATCTGCATATTTTCTAATATAACGGTTTACCCGTTCATAATGTAAACGGGTAAACCGTTATATACCCATGACAAAACGAAGACTTGGCATACCAAGCAGGTATGCCAAGTCTTCCCCTAGGATACATAAACTTCATAATCTAAACTTTTTCTAAAATTGTGGTGGTGGACAATCTGTCCACCACCACAATAAAAATACTACTCAAATAGTATCCCATTACTTATCTCAGTATAGTCCGTGTATTTGCTCATGTCGTGTTCTCCCATTGCTTGTGTTGCCGGTCCATCAACGACAATAGAATTGACTGTCATGTACGCTGTAATTTCACCACGTTGATTTCTCCCCTCTAACTTTAAGAGAATCCCTGTTGTGCTATCAACCAACATCGAAAATGTTTCTATATTTAGCTTTTGGCCATATGATTCCGTTGCATTCCCAGACAATGCTAGACAATCCCGATCCAAATATTTTTCATTCCCATCAATGTTCCACAGACTGAAATCTGTTAAAAATCCAAAAGTTAGTCCTTGTGGAAACAAGCAGTAACTGCCAAATGTCGTGTTTGTCGAATCAACCCTATTGATATAATTTGGCATATTATCATCAGTACCAATAAATGCCCTGGGAAGATCTTTTGGCAATTCCTGTTCACATAGCATTCTTTTTGCTGCTGGGAACATAACGCAATATTCCTTCTTTTTATTATAATAATTAGTGATATTATCCCCATCCGAATAGGTTTCAACTTCCGCTAAAGCTCCATCAATAGATGCTGCCCCTGCTATTAGAGGCACTGTTGCTTCATATGATTCTCCTGTTACCAAGTTAGTCTCTATTATACATGTTATAGGTTCTTCCACAGGAGACATTAACAAATCAAAACATATTTGCGCTGTATTAAAGTAATCTATTGAATTCAGCATTCTGTCAAATACCTCTTCCTTTGTCGATATTGGAAGAGCATCCTTTGCCATCGGTACACTTATGTCACTTTCATCGTTTATGTTACTTTCATTATTTGACAAAGTCTGCGGTACATCGAAATCCAATTCATGTGGATTCAATTCTGGTAAGTTTGATGGAAACGTTGGCACAGCAAATTTTGCATACGCTATAATGGAAAGAGATATAATAAGCATCGCAACAACGCACATCATCAACGCTTTTTTCCACTTTTTCATAGATTGATTTTCTCCTTAATTTCAAATTTTAATATCAACTATATGTTATTTCTATTTGGTCTGCCCCTGCAGCATACTGTGAGCCCTTTCCTGAAGTTCCTACTATCGCACCATGTCCCCACTTCTGAGTAGAAAATCTAGTCCTTGCGCCAATATAACTCCATCCAGCTGGGGCTGTTGCCTGATTAATTCTTCCAACTATTGTGCCTAGAGTCGCATACGACTCACTCCCCATTACCACATAAACTGCTCCCGGATCTGTAAAATCATTATGGTATAAGAATGCTCGCAGTGAACAACTTCCTTGATTTGCTGTTAACGGAACTGGAATATGGTGGTAAAAGTACTGATAAGCCCCTCCTGAATTTGCAATTCTGGCATCCCCATTTTTCAGCGTACCTCCTGTTATATACTTAAACTCCTCACTACTTCCTGTGTGTGTGCTTCCAGTTGACGATAAAGCATCATTATCCACTGTAATTGTTGTACCTTGGGCATAAGCAATTATATTTAATGTCCAGGTCAAAAAAAGTGCTGCGCACACAAAAGTTAACATTCGTTTTATTTTCATTCTCTACACTTTCCCTTCTGTCTTTTATATAAACCATATCAGTAGTTTACATATCCCGACACACTTATTTCATACAATGAATTATTCCTTACCATAAAAGTGTAATTTCCTCTATCTGCTACTGTTACTGCCTCGTCCACACTTCCATCCGTTACCGTAACATAGTAGTAACGTCCATCCGGAGCAATCAGCCCAAAATCCACATTTGCAGAAAATGGCGAATATGAGGCTTTAATTGTAACTACCTCGCCAGCTTCTAAGGAAAAGCTTGTACTGGCTTTCTTTGAAGAATTTGCGCTGATATCCATGCTAAATCTGCCAGTTGCCCTTACAATAGCTACTTCTTCCCCATCTAAGACGTTCTCCATCGCCGATGCGGGGACACAGATGCAGCTCATTACAAGGATAACCACAAGCATGATGATAATGTACTTTTTCATTATATCAAATCCTTTCTTTGTCAGCTGAAATCGAACTCACCTTCGATTTCAGACCCAAACTCCTCATTGCTCCATTCATTTAATAAAACTGCCTTATCACCACCTGTCTTATCGTCAAATCTATGTACTACTGCAACAACTGATAGGGCTATGAGAACCACTCCTAAAATAATTGCCGCAGTGATCCATAACCAGTTGTGTTTCTCCTGCAGCTTTTCAGGATCTGGCTTCATAATGCTATCTTTTACTTCTGTTTCGGAAGATGTCGCTTCTTTTGACTGACTCTCCACCTGATTTTCAAGGCTACTTTCATCTAAAAGATAGTCCAGCGGTACCTCGTACAGGTGGCTCAAGTCTTTCAATCTTCTTGTTGAAGGTACTACATTACCCACTTCCCAATTTGAAACCGATTGCCGGGAGACATCCAACTGTTCTGCCAGCTCTGCCTGGGTAAGGCCCTTCTCCTTCCTAAGCTGATACAGTTTCTCGTGCAATTTCATGTTTACACCTCTTATTTTGCAACAAAATCTATTAAAAGTAAACCTAATTAGGTTTACTTTTAGGCAAGTCTGACTTGCCTTTCGTGATTTTTGAGCATTTCAAGGAAGCAATGACATTCTCAATAGATATTATAAATATTTTTTTAGTCCTGCCCTCAAAATCTCGTTTACTGCCTCTGTTAGCTTTTTCTCTTCTTCCAAACTCATTCTCCGCAGCGCTTTATCCAAGTCGCGGTCTATAAAGTAAGACCTCTGCACCCGGTCTTTATTTTTTGCCATCACTTTTGCGGGCTGCTCAGCAGCTTCCTCTCCTGGCACTTGCTGACGATCCACCCCAACAATAGCCTTGAATGCTGCCTCCTGGTCAAACTTTGCTTTTCCTGCCATCACTCATCTACCCCTTTCAAAAATTCTTCAATAAATGCCCTATAATCCTGGGCCACAGTGGACTTCTCCGCATAGTCGAATATATCAGCTTTGTTGGCTTGGGCCTCCTCTACCACTATGCCAGACCTGATGTAGGTCTGATAAATCGGCGCCGATATGTATTCGCTCAACTGCTCTGCCAGTTCCCTTATCTGCCGGCTGATATTTGCCCGAGGATTGAATCTGGTGAACAGTATGCCCCTTATCTTTACTCCAGGGTTGCAATACTTCTGAACGCTGGTCACCGTTTCATTAAGCTGAGAGATTCCCGCCGTAGCAAAAATCCCTGCCGTGGTAGGTATCAGGATATCTGTTGCACAGGTAAATGCGTTCACCGTCAACACCCCCAACGAGGGCGGCGTGTCTATCACGATGAAGTCATAGTCATTGACCACCGCAGAAACGGACTCCTTCAGCCGGTGTTCCTTCCCGGTCTGGGAGAGTTCCTGTTCTGCCCCAGCCAACATAATGTTTGCCGGAACTACATCATATCCGCCATTCACGCGCTGAACGGCCTCCTTGATACCCACTGTCTGCTTCATCAGCTCATAGACCGTGGGTACGTTATAATTGACCGCACCGCAGGCCGCTGAAAAATTTCCCTGGGGGTCAAGGTCAATGCCCAGCACCCTATATTTCCGGGCGGCCAGTCCTGCGGCCATAGCTTGGGCTGTGGTGGTCTTTCCTACGCCGCCCTTTTGATTGGCTACTGCTATGATCATTTTTGCGCCCCTTCCTATAAATTTAGAAATATATTTTTCTTTTCTTCTATTTTACAAGAAATCTATGAAAGTTTCAATACAGATTTACATAAATCCAGAAATATATTTTTTGTTGAAATATAGACTGTAATTATTTGGGCTACTTATCCAATCTATCTATCTTTCACGTACGTTTGTCCTTGATTGATTGCTTGATTTATTCTTGATTTACTCTTGATTTACTCTTGATTTAGACGCCTTAAAAATCCTGGTATTATGCGGTTTTCCAACATGAAGCACCATAGACTTTTCCGCGAAGCACCATAGACTTTTCCGCGAAGCACCATA
>ERZ777305.3051-NODE-3051-length-12353-cov-2.630672_pt1 | contig 12353 bp, 17 predicted proteins | sample MGYA00374965_ERZ777305 | MGnify/ENA primary metagenome ERZ777305 (study PRJEB29328, sample SAMD00013331) | mouse gut metagenome | study: EMG produced TPA metagenomics assembly of the Metagenome analysis of fecal microbiota from mouse which was promoted...
AGGCAGGCTGTCGCCTGACGAGGATTTTCGACGACGCAGACAGTGATTTATGGGCATTTTGACGAATGTATGGATTTTTCAAACAAGACCTATCAGCTCATATTTCAAACACTATGTATAGGAAGAAAATTTTATGGCTCAGAAAAAGTATATCGCTGAATTCTTAGGAACAATGACTCTAAGGCGGAGGATGAAAGCGGGCTGATGCTTGTTGATGACGACAACGCAGCTATGAAAAAATTTTATCAGCGATCCCCTCCTTATTTAAAGTGAAATTGCTGTAATAACAATAATAAAAAAAGAAAAAGTAAGAGATCGTCTACATAGAAATTATGAGACTCTAAAAATATACCGCACAATATCCGAGCTGCGACATTGTGCGGCATTCTGTGAAGACCGGTTCTTAGAACCTGTCCACATAGAAATTGTGCGCGGATTTTCGAGCATAATTTTGACGATTGCAAGGCGAAAAATCGAAAGCATACTGATGTATGATGAGATTTTTCAACGCAGCAATCGGCAAAATTTGCCGAAAATACGTGTGAAATTTCCTATGTGGACAGGTTCTTATTCCAGCTGCTTCGCCAGAAACTGAACTGCGGCAGTTATCAGGCTCTTCTGAAGATCGCCTGCTTCCGTAAGTTTTTCCGATGTCATGAACGCTACCGCTCCGGAAACGTCGCCTGCCGTTATAATCGGCATAGCTGCTATGGCGGTACGTTCAACTCCCTCTGCAGGGAAAAAATTGTTTGTCTTACCGTCCGGACAGAAAAATTGTCCGCGGTTTTCCATAATTTCCTCCAGTTGGGGAGATACTCTCCGCTCGTGGAATTCACGCTTAGGAAGTCCTGCCGACGCTACTACATGATCTTTATCAAATATAACCACGGGACAGCCTGCTGTTTTGTACATAACGTCAGCCACGTTAAGCGCGTTTTCGCTCATCTCGCTTATGGCTGAATACTTCTTGAAAATTACTTCACCCTCACTGTTAGTGTATATTTCAAGAGGATCGCCCTCTCTGATGCGCATAGTACGTCTTATCTCTTTAGGTATAACCACCCGTCCGAGATCGTCTATCCTTCTCACTATTCCTGTTGCTTTCATTTTAAATTACCTCCGCAATTTATTGGGATCCGTCATTTAAAGATTTAAACGACTTTTCCTGCGGAGTTAGTATTTGCCGAATTTTTTGGAATATACGTTATGGAATCTTGTGAATTCAGTATAATATGCCGTTCGTCTGAAAAAACGTGCCGTTTATCATAAAAATGAAATTTTTTCCAGAAATATGGTATAGTATAATCACAGCAAGGGAAACGAAAGATTCCTTAGAAAAACAAATACAAACCATAACGGAGGTAATTTTTATGGCACAGATCAAAGTCAGCCCCAAGGCGCTCGAACAGGAAGCAACCACTCTCGCATCTATGAACGCGGATCTCAAAAAAGAAGTTCAAACCCTCACCCAGATGGAAACCAGTCTCAGCCAAATGTGGGAAGGTCCTGCAAGAGAAGAATTCCACACTTACTTTCTGAAAGACAACCAGCAGATGGTGGCATTCTGCGAACTCATCGATCAGTATGTAAGAACTCTGTCAGATATCGCGCAGTCTTACGACAACGTTGAAAACCAGTGCAAAACGATCGTTCAGTAATTTTCATACGAATCAAACTCTCAGAACCTGCCTTCACAAGACGCAGTGCACGTTTTTTCGGCAAAATTATACTCGAAAATTAACACACTGATCTTATGAAGAAGATTCTTAATATTGAAAGGAAGTATTATTATGGCAAATACAGCAAACATTATTCGCGTGGATTCCGCAAGACTCGAACAGTCTGCCAGCGCTTTTGAAAATCAGAAAAGAACCGTTCAGGCAAAAACCAACGCTATGATGCAGCTCGTCAATAACTTATCATGCAAGTGGCAGGGCGACGCTTCGAACGCTTACCGTGCGAAGTTCAATAAGCTTCAGTGCGATATAAACCAGATGATGAACATGATCCAGGATTATGTAAACGATCTCAGAGCAGTAGCTAAGATCTACGATACGACTGAATCTAACAGCACAAGCAAGATCCAGCAGCTTAACGACGACGTTATAAAATAATTTTTCGTCAAAACGCACGGTATGCCATAAACGCATAGCCGTGCGGCAATGCGGAAAGGAGAAAATTTTATGTATAAGCTTAATAATAACAGACTTCTTAGCGAAAGCGAAATTCTCGATAAAAAAGCAGCCGATCTCGAAAGCTGTCTGAAGCGTCTCGACGTTATAGAATCCAAGCTTTCCCAGCTTGACGACGAAGATCATCTCAGAAGAATGGCGGCTCATATTCGCAGGAAAATTATCGAGCAGCAGCATATAACGAAAAAATTCAGCCACGTTTTCTCCTCCGCAGCCAATACCGCCGCCGACAGCGACCGCCGTTCACTTATGCGCTGCACAGGAGAAGGAGAATTGCAGACTGCGCTTATTTCGGAACTCATGAATAACAGCGATACGGATATCGATCCTACTGCGCTGCCGATAAATATTTCGGTAAAAGAATAAGAAAGGAGCGTATAAATGGGTAATTTTAAATATAACGTCGGCACTGCTGACGAATGTATGAAGCTGATGGACGAACTTATTTATGAATATAACGCGATATGCAGCGAGACCTATAATTCCGTCAGATCGGCGGTAAATTCATGGAAGGGCGATACCTCTTCGCTCATACTTGAAAAAAGCGACGCTTTCTCGCGCCGTATGAACCTTACAAAAATGGAAATAAACGCTATGAGGGATAAAATTTCCTCCTCCTCAGGCGCTGTAAGATCACTTGAACATACGGTCAATACGGTATTCGGAAACGAAAGCAGCGGTGCTGAATAATGGATTCCACTATTATCATTATATGTCTTATCGTACTTCTTCTTATAATAGCAGTCCTGCTTGCAGCAATAATACTTACACGCTCTTCTTCCGTTCCTAAATACCGCAAAAAGAATGTGGATTTCGACGGAGGCGCGGATATAAGCAGCGGTCATATCGTTTCATCTTCAAATCAGCTTCAGCTTACCAATAAGATAAAGGGAACTATCCTAATCTCCGTAGACGGCGAGATAGAGGGCATAAACAACGCCCCAAACAGCTTTTTTGTAACAATAAGGCGAGTGGAGGACGGCGCAGTGTTTAACACAAATATTGCCGACAGAGTTATACTCGGCAGATACCAAACGCCCGTACCGCACGGAGTTTGCTGCGTTTCAGCAAACCGCGACGTATCGAAATTCCATTGCTGTCTCCGCCGCAGGGAAGACGGTGCGGTTATGATAAGCGATAATAATTCCACCAATCACACCTACGTCAACGGTCATCGCATAGAAGCCGATACCGTTCTTAATCGCGGCGATGTAATTCGTCTCGGTTCAAAATGCGAACTGCAAATGTTATAAAAACCAGTCCACCCCCGATTTCATAGCAAGAATCGGGGGTTAAATTTTAGCTCTTGCGTTCATAGGTTCAGCACACGTCTTTTCGGCAAATTTGTATGCTGCACTTCGTCAAAAACTAAAATATAGGCGTGCCAATTTAATTGGCGCGCCTTTTTCGTCAATTCCGCCCATATATCAAATTAGCGTGATATATTGCCGAAAAACCGCACTAACATCATACTTTGACTACAAAAATTTGACGGCTTAAAAATTAAGCGGTAAGAGAAAGTCGGCTTACATAATCTTTCTTGATCTGCATCGAGGGATGGCAGTATCTGTTCAGAGTTATAGCAGCGTCCGCATGACCGAGCAGCTCGCTTAGTGTCTTGGGATCAAGGCCTTTTTCAATGCAAACTGTTGCGTAAGTGTGCCTGAGAAGATGAAAATTAACATTTCTGATTCCGCATAATTTCAGAATAGCCTTGAAGCGATTCTGCATAGTTCTTGGTTCAGTCGGCTTGCTTTTTCCTGTGATTATATAAAAGTCACTGCAGTTTCTATAGTTTCTTAAAATATCCAAAACAAATGCAGGAATCGGAACAGTGCGGACGGAAGATTTACTTTTTGGAGTCCCGATAACTACCTGTGACTTGCCATTCTTGCTGACGCGCTGAACAGTTCTTTTCACAAACAAAACAGCGTTGTTGAAGTCAATATCCTCCCATTTCAAGCCGCAGAGTTCGCCAACACGCAAGCCCGTAAAAAGACAGAGCAGAATAGCAATATTGGTTTTATTTTTATTGTTTATCAGATAATTTTCAAGTCTTTTTCTTTCGGCAGAAGTTAAAATATCCGTCTGCTTTTTCTCAATTTTCGGCATTGTAAAATGAGTTTCCTTGATGCCGAATTCCCTTGACGCATAGTTTTCAATACTGCGGTATACCGTCATAATATCACGAACGGATTTTGCAGAAAGACCGCCTTTTCCATTAAGTCTGCCGTTTGTCAGCTTGAAATTTATAAAATCATTTAGCTTGCCTGTTGTCAGATTCATCATCAGTTCTCCGCCTAAAATCGGCAAAATATGCTTATTAACAATATTCACATAATTTGCATAACTCGATTCTTTAACACGAAGTTTTGCCGCTGAAAGCCATTGCTCCACAGCCTCTTGAACAGTAAGTTTTATTGCAGAAACAGGCTGATTCCGCCTGATCAGATACACTTCAGACATTTTCTCCTTAACTTCGGAAAGCGTTCTTGCATACACGGATTTATACTTAATTTTTCCGTTTTCCTGATAGCCAATCGGTACACGTCCCTCGAATCGTCCGTCCCTGCGCTTATAAATATTACTTCCTCTTTTAGCCATAAAAATCCTCCGCTCCGACTGAAATATGACGGTTTAACACCTTAAAATTTGCGTTAAAATTTCATTTTCAGTACAAATTTTTTCAAAAAAGTCTTTACTTTTACAAAATTTATGATATAATATTATTAAATCCACTGCAAATCCGCCCTGAAAACCACCTCGCTAATGGGCGGAATTGACGAAAGGATTATTTAATATTTCCTATTCTATTATATCACAAAAAAACTTGTAATACAGTTGACTTTTATGTTTTTTTTATGCTATAATTGTCAAAAAAACTATGATGAGGTGTTGACAATTGATAGATAAAGAAACTTGTGGAATATTATTTCAGAAATATCATAATAATGTTTATAATTACTGCTTGAAATATCTGAAAAATTCCCATGCCGCTGAAGACTGTACGCAGGAAGTTTTTATGATAATGCTGAAAAAGAAAAATAAAATAGTTTTAACGAAGAATCTTCTATCATGGCTGTATGAAACTTCCAAAAGAGTATGTAAAAAATATCTAAGCAAAAATTCAATTAAATTTGCTGATATTGACGATTACGCCGAAACGCTCTACGATAATAACGTTTCTATTGAAAAAACTTTGTCAGATGAAATCTATGAATTCCTTAATAAGAAAGACGCCGACCTGCTTTTTGAATACATAAACGCTGACAGCGCTCAAAAGCAAAAAATGGCTGAACGTATGGGAATTACAACTAATGCACTATGCAAACGTATTATCAGAATAAAGTGTAAAATTAAGGAGTATTTAACAGATGACATTTGATGACAAACAACTTATTTGTGCAAATATACAAACTTTAATATTTTACGTCACTTTTACCATGAAATCGAGAATTACTATATAGGGAGGAAAATTAATATGAATAAAGAAAAACTTGAAAGGATATTATCCGATTTGGATATGGAGATCCTGACTAATCTGAAAAAAGATCTTGCAGAAGAAATGAGTAAACCGATCAATGAACGTGATGAAAATTTGATTTCTGAACTTGAAGATATGATTTCTCAAACCGAAGACGAGATCATCAGTGCAAGCAAAAAACGTTCCTTGAAATCAGTTATGAAAATGCTTGATGAATATGAAGCGCCTAAATATATCAAACTTTACAAGCGCCTTTCTGTTGTTGCAGCTTGTTTTTTGGTCGTGTTGGGAATAAATACAGTTTCAATGAAAACTTTTGGACAGAATATGTTTTCAGCTACTTATCAGCTTACTAAAGGCGGAATCACCATATCGGTAGAAGAATCTGAAAGTAATGGTGATATGGTCGTTTCTGAGAGCGATCCCTATGGCATGAAAGCTAAATGTGCTGAATACGGCTTCTTTCCTTATACTCCTTCTTATATTCCTGACGGATTTGTTTTGGACGATATTAGCGTTGAAAGTAATGAATATGCTGACTCAATAATTTTCTTTTACAAAAAAGATGACATAATATTAGATTTCTTTTATACGAATTATAAAACAAATGATGAAATATCCCCAATCGGAATTCCCACTGACACGTATAATGTTACGGAAGAACAGATAAACGGACGCACAACGTATATTCTTAAAGAAGACAGACAATTTACTGCTAATTTTATCGAAAAAGGAATCAAATATACAATTTTTGCAGAGGGATTGGATTATGATGAATGCGACAGGATTTTATATAGTTTGTCGTAAAACCAATCGAAATTATCATTAAAACTGTGAATGTATACAAACTTGTTTTATTTGAGGCACTTTTGGAATGTTTTTAGGCATTATTGTATATATGGGAAAATATTGGGGTAAAAATCTTAGGAGGTATAAATCAATGAAAAACAAAATTCTTTCGGTAATAATTTCTGGATTGTTACTTGCAGTAACGCCGGTTCAGTTTTGCACAAATGCTGCGGAGTATGGTAACGCAAATATTTCCGCAGTTAACAGCGAAGCAAGTGTATATGCTGCGGGGCTGATTGCAAGTTATTCACTTTCATGTTCAGGAGGTTCCAAAACCGTTTACATAAACGCAGAAGTGTATGGAACTGCTAAAATGGCTAAAATCGGCTTCAAGAACATTAAAATTCAAAGAAGCTCTGATAAGAATAGCTGGATAACAGAAAAAACTCTGTCTGATCAGGTTTCTGAAAACGCTGCTCAAAAGCTATTATCAAGATATTCCGTTTCAGTTAAAGGCGGTTATTATTATCGAGTGGTATTGGATAACTATGCCAAAGAAGACGCCTTTTGGTTCCCCGACGAGCAGACTGTAACTGCTACATCTAACTCGGTTTGGATTCCTTGATTGCTTCATACTCGCAGAAATTTACTCAATCGAAATGAAAGATGCGATTTAAGAGCTTGTGTTCATAGATAATGTGCGCGTATTTTCGAGCATAATTTTCATGCTGGCAAGGAAAAAGTTCGCAGGAATACTGTCGTATTTCAAGGACTTTCAACGTAGTCCGACATGAAAGTTTGCCAAAAATATGTGTGCAGAATCTATGAACACAAGCTCTGAATCCGGAAATTATGGTCAGGCTTTTGCACGCTTAAAGATGTGGGCTGCGAATTCTAAGAGTTCAGGCTCAATAAGCGGCGCATGGAGTCCAGATTGCAGCGGCAGTTATCCGGTCGCAAATTAGAGCGTATTAACCTAAAGGCTTTGCCGCACAAAAACTGTGCGGCAAAGCCTTGCTAAGGAGAAAAAAATGAAAATCAAGATCATTGCTTCTGTCTTATTATGCTGCCTGACTTTGAACTCATGTTCGTATATCGAAGCGGAAAATAAAATTAAGCAAAAAATGAAAGGCGACCCGTCTGCTGACATTCAAAACGAAGAAAGTTACATGAAAATGGAAGACAGCATCAGGGAAGAGAAGATTCAGGACAGCATAAAAAACAAAGTCCCAATGAATGCAACCGAAGAACAGCTTCATTATCTGGGTGAAACTTTTGAACTGAATATATACGAAAACAAGAATGAAGTAACCATAAACAATTTTGAGCTGTTTGATTCTCTTGGAGCGGCAGGCACAAGCTTGTCGGAAACGATCATATATGATAATCATAGCGAACTTTATGATTTAAAAAGCGATTCCTTTAGTGGGGGATACAAATTTTTGGTAGCGGATATAACTGTTACAAACAAAAGCGAAGAGGGAGTTTGTGATTTAAAATATATGAATGATTTTTCATTGCAGGATTTTGCATACTCTTGGCCTGATATTATAGTATGGTTTTCTGATCATCCGAAGCCGGAGGACGATGACGGGAAAAGCTACTTCACATATACGCTTTATTCGGGAGAAACTAAAAATGCAAAAGTGGGCTGGCTGATAGATATGGATAAATACAGTATTGACGACTTATTTATTATAGCAGGAAGCGGAACCGAAGACGAAAATCAAGAGTATGTTTATCTAACACAAAGAGAATAAAGCCTTGCTAAGGAGAAAAAATGAAAATCAAGATTATTGCTTCTGTCTTATTATGCTGCCTGACTTTGAACTCATGTTCGTATATCGAAGCGGAAAATAAAATTAAGCAAAAAATGAAAGGCGACCCGTCTGCTGACATTCAAAACGAAGAAAGTTACATGAAAATGGAAGACAGCATCAGGGAAGAGAAGATTCAGGACAGCATAAAAAACAAAGTCCCAATGAATGCAACCGAAGAACAGCTTCATTATCTGGGTGAAACTTTTGAACTGAATATATACGAAAACAAGAATGAAGTAACCATAAACAATTTTGAGCTGTTTGATTCTCTTGGAGCGGCAGGCACAAGCTTGTCGGAAACGATCATATTTGATACTAAAAGCGAACTTTATGATTTAAAAAGCGATTCTTTCAGCGAGGGGTACAAATTGTTTGTAGCAGATATAACTGTTACAAACAAAAGCGAAGAGGGAGTTTTTGACTTAAAATATATATGTGATTTTCTATTAGAGGATTTTGCATACTCTAATAATGATAACTGGGTAATATGGTTTTCTGATCATCCGAAGCCGGAAGACGACCCTGACGGGAAAGGTTACTACACATATACGCTTTATTCGGGAGAAACCAAAAATGTTAAAGTGGGCTGGCTGATAGATATGGATAAATACAGTATTGACGACTTATTTATTCAAGCAGGAAATACAATGGAATATGAAAAGATAGAATATGTTTATCTTTCACAGGGAGAATAAAAATGAAAAACCTATTATATATCGAGTTAAGGAAATCGCTGAAAAATAAGTTTTTTATCTTTTCTGTGGCGTTTGGATTTGTGATTTCATTTTTCAGCTTTCTATATAATTTCGAGTTATATAGAAACGAAATGGAGGAGATCATTTTATTTGCAGCCGAATTTGAAAGAGAATATAATCCTCATTTAGGAATTAGTACATTATATAATTCCTGGGTAGGCGGAGAAGCTTCTACGCTGGGATCGACGGTTTTCTTTTTTATTTTCCCGCTTTTAATCGCTATTCCTTATGGATGGTCATATTGTTCGGAAATGAAAAGCGGTTATGTAAAAAATGTTGTTATACGCAGCGGAAGAATGAAATATTTTTTATCAAAATATATTGCAACGTTTATTTCAGGCGGACTTGCCATGATGATACCGCTGATCATGAATTTGCTGCTTACTGCGTCTTTTATTCCCGCATATAAGCCTGATGTGAGATATATGCAGTATTATGGCATTTTCTCGAATACATTTATGTCCGAAATCTTTTATCAGCATCCTAATTTGTATGTATTTATATATTTGCTGATAGATTTCTTTTTTTGCGGTCTTATTGCTTGCTTGAGCTGTACTACTAAGGAAGAGGCAGAACAAATCATTATAAGTGCTGCAAATATTATTAAAAGCAAAGTTGTGGCTATACTTAGCCCGTTTGGAGCGCTTCTTGCACTCAACTATATAGCTGATATTTATAGGCATGATCATAATATGGAGATAAGTCCCATGAATTTTTTAAGACCGTGTCCTGTTTCAGATTCAACTACATGGATCGTAATTTTAATCGAGATCGTTGCCTTGATTCTTATAACATTGCTGCCAATGATAATAAGAGGTAAAAAGCATGAAATTTATTAAATTGCTTTGCTTTGATATAAAAAACGGAATACTTAGAAATAAATTTTTGTTTATATCAGCATTAGCTGTTTCAATTTCATTCGTTTTCGATTTTTCTGTGCGCATCAGTCATATAAATAATGATTGGGGAAATTATTATTTAGGTGATGTTATAATGTACGTATACGGCGGAATCAAAGAGTATATTCCATCACGTGAAGAAAGATTTGCTTTTCCGGCTATATGGACGATACTTATGATAACTCAAATGATCGGAACGCTGAACTATCCTTATGATAACCTTAATTCATTTGGCAAACAAATCCTCATAAGGGCAAATAACAGATCAATATGGTGGATTTCAAAATGTGTATGGAATATTTTTTACAGTGTTTTTTATCATATGATAATATGGTGCGTAATACTGCTGTTTTGCGTGATATTCGACTATGAAATAAAACTTGATATCAATACTGATTTATTGATGCGATTTTTTGATTTAAGAGAAACAGATCTTTCAGTTGAAATGATAAATATTCCTATATATATTTTTGCTGTACCGATAATCATGTCTTTGGCTGTGAATCTGATTGAAATGACTCTTTCACTGTTTATTAGAAATATATTCAGTTTTCTTGTTATGTCATGTTTGATGATTAGTTCAGCTTATATAATGAATTTCTTTATGATAGGTAATTGCGAGATGCTTATAAGAAATGATTACATTCTGAAAAACGGAATAAACTTTGAGTGTGGAGCTATATTTGCTTTTATTTTGATTATTCTTTCATTTGTAATCGGAGCAGTTAAATTTAATAAATATGATATAATAAATAGTTAGGAGAAAGTTCATATGCATACTATTGAATTAAATAATGTATGTAAGAAAATCAAGGGGAACATGGTTCTTGATGACATTTCAATAAAAATGATTTCAGGTAGGATATATGGATTTCAAGGCGTAAATGGCAGCGGAAAAACTATGCTTATGAGGGTTGTTTCAGGACTGATAAGACCAACTTCAGGAACTGTCAGGATTAATGAAAAAGTGCTTGGAAAAGATATTGCTTTTCCGGAAAATATGGGATTACTTATTGAAAATCCGGCGTTCCTTGACGGATATTCAGGATTCGAAAATCTTAAAATACTTGCGTCGATGAAAAAAAAAGTGAGTGATAATGATATAAAAAAAATTATACAGGATGTTGGACTTGACCCGAATGATAAAAAGAAATACAGAAAATATTCTCTTGGTATGAAGCAAAGATTAGGTATAGCCGGAGCCGTTTTAGAAGATCCGGATTTCATCATATTAGATGAACCGACAAATGCACTTGATTCAAATGGGGTCGAGATGGTTAAATCTATGATACAAAAACATAAGCAAAGAGGCGCTCTTATTATTTTGTCATGTCATGATTTTTCTGTTCTTGATGAAATGTCAGATGAAATAACAATTCTTGAAAACGGTAAAATAAAGGACAAATAATGATGAAAAAAATTATTAAAGTTATACTTCCCATAATTATGCTGCTTGTTCTTAATCTGCGTATATATATGGTAAATAATAAAGCGGAAAAAAGCATTTCAGAAAAAATTACTAAAGGGGATATAGCACAGATCGGTGATAATTATTTTGAAACTGATGATGAAATGATGAATGGTTACAGCGTTAAAGTTTTAGATTCTGAAATCGTCAAGGCTGATGAATATCTTGAAAAATTTGGACATTCAATAGATGAACAAATGTATTCGGATCTTGAATATTATTATATAGTTTCGGTTTCAATCAGAAATGATGACAATCAATATGTAGGTGAAAAGGGAATAGATTTCGGACGCTGGTATCTTCAGGGAGATGATTACATTCTCAGAGTGGAGGATTTTGCCTATTCTCTTTGCAATACAACTGTAGGAGGTTCACTGTCCATCTCACTTCGTGAAAACAGTGAAATGACTTTTATACTGCCATTTTATATGTTTTCCGGCACTCATTCATTTAAAAAAATTTCCGCTAATGCTCCAGAACTTGTTATTACCGATTATCCTGTGAAACTCACTATGGAAATGTCTTAGAGCCTGTTTAGTATCTCTTTGCGCACGTCTTTTCGGCAAATTTTGCCGATTGCAGCGTTGAAAAATCTAACTATATGACCAAAGGGAACGCCCGTGGCGCGATAGTATTCACTCCCAGCAAGCACGGCGCGGTGTGGCGCGCAAAGTGACTTCCACACCGCACATATCTTGGCAGAGGTTTTTTGCCCCTACACTCCCGAGTTTCACAACAGCGGAATGGATACCCTCTACACCTATTTTTATGGGGTACGCATATGCGATCTCAATTTTATTTGAGCATTTGGTATTTTACCAGATGCTCTTTTTTGTTGCACTCGTACTTTGTGAATAAAATTTAGAGCTTGTGTTCATAGATAATGTGCGCGTATTTTCGAGCATAATTTTTATGACAGCAAGGACTTTCGACGTAGTCCGGCATA
>ERZ777305.3052-NODE-3052-length-12346-cov-2.971117_pt1 | contig 12346 bp, 7 predicted proteins | sample MGYA00374965_ERZ777305 | MGnify/ENA primary metagenome ERZ777305 (study PRJEB29328, sample SAMD00013331) | mouse gut metagenome | study: EMG produced TPA metagenomics assembly of the Metagenome analysis of fecal microbiota from mouse which was promoted...
AAGCCGTAAATGTTTCTACGTTTATTTTATAACGTAATTGAGTTAATTTATTAACCTAATTAAATTGACATATTAATTCAAATGGGTTATAATTGCGTAAAGCAGTGAAACGGAAAGACGAAAGAAAGCGCAAAACGGATTTTCTGAAATATCCGCTGTACGCCATAATACAAATACTTTTCATACTTTTTTTCGCGGCGGCAATGCTTGCGTATGCCGCCGCCGCATGTGTAAACGGATTATATCGCAAAAAGAAGCGTTACAAAAAGAAAAAGTAATGCCCGACCGGTTTTAACCGCGGCGGATATATCTCTCTCAATTTCGCCGTTGCGGATAAAACATACGGAGCGCAAATATGCGCTCCGTATTTTTAATTTGCCTTCAAGCAATTTTTTTGCTTTTTGTACATACTGTTAGCCTCGTCTATCATAGTTTTATTTGCGGGCTGAGGCTCGTAATATCCGCGCGACTGCATCTGGGTAAACAGGCAGAACTGGTTTTCCGCAACGCCCAAAAGATTTGTGGAAAAATTTTTCCGCGCCGCCTTTGTGCTGCCCTCGAAAAGCGCGGTAGTATAAATTTCCATAAGCTGCTTTTCGGAATCCAGCATATCCTGCAAAGTGTCCTTCTCGTTAAGAGTGCAATCCATTTTCGTAAGCTTCATTATAAATCAACCTCCCAATAAGCTTAAAAGCGCGCAATAGCGCTGTTCGTGTTCGTCGGCAATTTTGGTAAATACCGCGGCGAGATCTACGTCGGTAAGCGTTTTGGAATACGCCCTGGCCTTTTTGCATAACAGTCCCTCCGTTTTGAGCGCGTCGGATACGAGAGTTAATTCTTTTTCGGTAATTTCTGACATGGTTTAATATACCTCCGCGCATAATATTGACATAAATTACTGTTTTTAAACGTAAATACGCCGCTATTCAAATATTTGACATAATTCGCCCGTTGTGATAAACTTCTGTTATACTTATGAATAATTCAAGAATTACCGTCGCCCTTACGGGCGTAACCGGCGCAATGGGCGGCGAGGCGCTTAAAAGCCTGACCGAATTGCCCGACGTTGATATCAGATGCATAATTTACGAAGCGGAAAAGAAAATACCGACTTTCGTTAAAAAAACAATGAAGAAACATCGCGAACGCATATATGCGTTCGCGGGCGATATCGCCCGTTACGAGGACTGCGAAAAGCTTTTGGACGGGGCGGACTATCTTATCCACTGCGCTTCTATAATTCCCCCCAAATCCGACCACAACCCGCAAAGAACGTATTTAAGTAACTTTGTAGGGACTAAAAACCTTGTTGACGCGGTAATTGCCGGCGGAAACGAAATCGCCTTTGTGCATATCGCGACGGTGGCGCTTTACGGTAACCGAACGTATCCGCACGTATGGGGACGGGTCGGCGACCCGATAATTTCAAGCGACTACGACTACTACTCGCTGTACAAGCTGAAAGCCGAACGCTACGTTTTGGAAAGCGGTCTTAAAAAATTCGTTTCTTTAAGACAGACGGCTGTTCTGCACAAATATATGTTTGCCAACAACCTGAAAGACGGTTTAATGTTCCACACTGCCTGGAACTGCCCTTTGGAGTGGGTTACGGACGTGGACAGCGGTATTTTGTGCAAAAATCTCGTTAAAAACGACGCCGACGGCGCGCTTGACGGCTTCTGGAACGCAATTTACAACATAGCCGGCGGCAAGGAATGCAGAGTTACGGGCTTTGAAACGCTGAACGGCTGTTTTAAATATCTTGTCGGCGCGGGCGCAAAAAAATTCTTCAAGCCCAACTGGAACGTTGCGAGAAATTTCCACGGCGTGTGGTATTACGACGGCGACGAATTGGATAACTTTTTACATTACCAAAACGAAACATTCGACAGCTTCTGGACGAGAGTACACAAAAAGCACCGCATATTCAAACTCGGTAAATACGTACCCTCCCCCTTGATTTCAAAGCTTGCGATAAAAAGACTGTTTAAAAATACGAACGCCCCCGCCTACTGGCTTAAACACGGCATAGAGGGCAGAGTTAAAGCGTTTTTCGGAAGCAGGGAACAGTTCGAGGCGATAGGCAGCGACTGGACGAAATACAATCTTTTAAACGAGGGGAAGCTTCCCGACGGCAGCGGGATTGACTACGAGGCTTTAAAAAACAAGGAAAACGCAAAGCCCTATCTTTTGGACCACGGCTACGACGAGAGTAAGCCGCTTGAAAGCTTGACTTTTGCGGATTTGGACAAAGCCGCGGCTTTCAGGGGCGGCAAATGCCTTGAAAGCGGCTATAAAGCCGGCGGCGTCCATACAAAAATAAGATGGCAGTGCCGCGACGGACACGAATTTTCCTCCTCTCCATACACAATATTGAAGGGCGGCTATTGGTGTCCGCACTGTTGCGAACCCAAACCTTGGCGTTACGGCGCGCTTGCAAAGGATATTCCTTTCTATGCGCAGGTATATTACGACACTCACACCAAGGAAGAAGAAAACGACGTTTATCCCCTTGACGAACACGAGGACGATTTTATTATTGAAAAATGAAAGTAATACTTTACGTTTTTTCCGGCACAGGCAACACCTTGAAGGTTGCCGCGCTTTATAAAAAATTTTTTAACGCGGACGTAGATATTTACCGCATTTCGGAAAAGAGCGGAAACGCTCCCTCGCCCGACGGGTACGACCTTGTGGGCATAGGGTATCCCATTCACGCATTTGTTGCGCCGGAACCCGTTATTAAGTTTGTCAAAAACCTTAAAAGCGTTGCGTACAGGCGGGCGTTCATATTCAAAACATCCGGCGAGGGGTTGCATTTAAACGACTCGTCAAGCTATAAAATACTGAAAATTTTGCGTAAAAAGGGCTATGACGTGACTATGGAAAAACACATTGTCATGCCGTACAACATGATATACCGCCACTCCGACGCTATGGCTAAACAGATGTGGATTTACGCGAAAGCGCTTGTAAAGCTGAGTGTTGACAACCTTTCCGCCTGCAAACGCGAAAAGATAAAGCTGCGCCGCATAAGGAATTTCTTTATCCCGCCCATTGGCTGGATCGAACAGAAATTCACGCATGCGCACGGTCCCATGTTCAAAATCGACGCGAAAAAATGCGTCAATTGCGGAAAATGCGCGGCGGTCTGTCCCGAAAACAACATTACCATAAAGGACGGTAAGTACAAATTCGGAACAAAATGCGTGCTGTGCATGGGCTGTTCGTTCGGCTGTCCCGAGGACGCCGTTCACGTCGGATTATTCAAATTTTGGAAGGTCAACGGCAGTTACAGACTGGACGAGCTTGCCGCAGACGAAAGCGTTTACTTCCCCCTTGTGCCCGACTGCGCAAAGGGCATTTACAGGCTTTACAAGAAATATTACCGCGAGGCAGATAAAATGCTTGAAAACGCGGGTATAGACGTGCAAAGTTATATATAATATAAAGTATGGCAATTAAAAACTTTTTCCTGAATATTGCGCGCGGCGCGGGTATCGGCGTTGCGATGATTATTCCGGGGGTGAGCGGCGGCACCGTCGCCGTGCTTTTGAATATTTACGATAAAATTATAGACGCGATAAATTCCCTTAGAAAGGAATTTAAAAAAAGCGTCTTATTTTTACTGCCTATACTGCTTGGTGCCGCGCTTGCGGTATGCGCCGCCTACTTCCCCTTGAAATATGCGCTTAAATACGCCCCCCTACCCACGGTTTTGCTGTTTGCGGGACTTATGACCGGCTCTCTGCCCAAGACGCTTAAAGACGGAATTAAAAAGGGATTTAAAAAAATTAATATCGCTTCGGTGCTTATTCCTTTGGCGGTAGTAATAGGAATTTGCTTTATACCCGGGCTGGGCGACGCGGATTTATCCGCCGACATGCCTGTTTACGGTTACTTTTTACTGGTGCTTATAGGCATGCTGGGCTCCTGCGCGTTGGTAATACCGGGCGTAAGCGGCTCTATGCTGCTATTGATATTCGGATATTATAATGGTATTTTAAACACCGTGTCCGCCTTAAAGGACAACTTCGGGCACTCGCTTTTGGTGCTTGCGCTGTTCGCCGCAGGAATAATAGTCGGCTTTTTCACCATAGCGAAAATTATGAAGTTGTTTTTAAGCAAATTTCCGCGCGGTACGACCTGGGCGATTATCGGTTTCGTAATAGGCTCTATCCCTGCGATACTTATAACCTTTCCCGAAAACTTCAAGGCGGAAATTGCCGCGTCGCCGCTTGACTCGGTGCAGATTGCCGTCGGCGCGATATTGTTTATTGCGGGAATTATTGCCGCCTACGCCTTTACCGCTTACGTTGAAGGGAAAAGAAAACCTTCTATTTCATGATAAAAAGCCTTCTCCATTGGGAGAAGGCTTTTTAGATTCTTCACTGTGTTCAGAATGACAAAATAAATTTTACACTGTCATGCTGAGCGTTAGCGAAATATCTAAAACAAATAAATTCAATCATGTAAAATACTATATTGTTCTTTTTGCGCCGCACAATCGACGAAAAACAGAAAATAGAAAAAAGCGGACTTTACGTCCGCTTTTTTATTTGTTAAATTAACTCCGCCTCGTCCGTAGGTTGAACAGCGCCGTTGTAGGTCTGATTGATTACGGGAGACATGTTTTTATATTCCTTAACGCCCGTGCCTGCGGGAATAAGTTTACCGATAATGACGTTTTCTTTAAGTCCGATAAGCGGGTCGACTTTGTTTTTGATAGCCGCGTCGGTAAGCACCCTTGCGGTCTCCTGGAATGAAGCCGCGGACAGGAAGCTGTCCGTAGAAAGCGCAGCTTTGGTTATTCCCAAAAGAACGCGCTTTTGCAGTGCGGGCGTGCCGCCGTTTTCTATCGCAACGCGGTTTTCATCCTCTACGGTGAACATGTCAACCGTCTCTCCGGGAAGCAAACCGGTGGAGCCGGCACTCTCTATTCTTACCTTCCTGAGCATCTGACGGACGATAATTTCAACGTGTTTATCGTTGATGTCAACGCCCTGAGAACGGTAAACCGACTGAACCTGTTCGAGGATATAGTCCTGAACGGCGCGGGGACCGGAAATTCTTAAAATATCCTGGGGATAAACCGAGCCGATGTTAAGCACCGTACCGGGCTGAACGACGTCGCCCGTCTTTACATGCAGTTCCGCATTGAAAGGAAGCGTATATTCTTTTTTCTGCTCGTTTGTTACGGGGTCGCGGATAATTACGTGCTTCAAATTGTCCTTGTCGTCCACTGTAACTACGCCGGACACCTCGCAAAGCGTTGCACAGCCTTTGGGTTTACGCGCTTCGAAAAGCTCCTCTACACGGGGAAGACCCTGCGTAATGTCGCCCGTCGCCGCTATACCGCCGGTATGGAAGGTACGCATGGTAAGCTGTGTACCGGGTTCGCCTATGGACTGAGCCGCAATAACGCCGACAGCCTCGCCGGGCTGAACGGGCTTATTGGTAGCCATGTTTTTACCGTAGCACTTTGCGCAGACGCCGTAACGGGAGTTGCAACTGAATACCGAGCGTATGGAAACTTCCTTTATGCCCGCGGCAATAATTTTCTTTGCGAGCGAGTCGGTCACGAATCCGTTCTGCTCGACGATGATTTCGCCTGTTTTGGGGTCTTTGACCTCTTCCGCAACGAATCTGCCCTGTATCCTGTCCTCAAGCCCTTCTATAACTTCGCCGTTGGGACCGATAATATCCTTTACAACCATGCCGCGCGGCTTTTTGCTGCCTGCCATACAGTCGTCTTCTCTTACTATAACGTCCTGGGAAACGTCGACAAGTCTACGGGTAAGATAACCCGAGTCCGCCGTCTTTAACGCCGTATCCGCAAGACCTTTACGTCCGCCGTGCGAGGAAATGAAGTATTCCAAAACGGAAAGCCCCTGTCTGAAACAGGATTTAACGGGAACTTCTATCTTTTTACCCTGCGGGTTGACCATCAGTCCGCGCATACCCGAAAGCTGTTTCATCTGGTCGATAGAGCCGCGGGCGCCCGAGTTTGCCATCATCCATATGGGATTGAACTTGTCAAGCGAGCCTTTAAGCGCGTCGGTAACTTCGTCGGTAGCCGCGTCCCACGCGTCTATAACCGCGTTGTAACGCTCCTCCTCCCTCAAAAGTCCGCGCTGATATTTCTTTTCTATCTGTATAACTTTCTTTTCCGTTTCTTCGACGATTTCCTTCTTTGCGTCGGGAATGTGCATGTCGAATACGGAAGTCGTGATAGCGCCTATCGTGGAATATTTATAGCCGAGCGTCTTTATTCTGTCGAGAACGTCCGCCGCCCTGGGCGCGCCGCCCGTCTTGAAGCAACGCTCTACTATTTTGCCGAGCTGCTTTTTGCCTACCGCGACAGCGCCGCCGAGGAACTCGTAAGAAATTTCGTATTTAACATAATCTTCGTCTTTCTTTCTTTCGACAAAGCCCAAATCCTGCGGCATTTCGTTATTGAAAATAATTCTGCCGACAGTCGTCTTTACCCTGCCCTGCACCGTTTTGCCGTTTACGTTAACCGTACGGCGGACGTAAATTTCGTCCTGCATATGCACAAGCTTGGTCTGGTATGCCATCAAAGCTTCGTCTTCGGAAATATAAGCGTTGGCAACGTATTTTTCCGCGCCTTCGTCGCCCTTCCCGCACTCGTAATATCTGTCGCCGCCCCAGCGGTAATACTTACCCTCTTCACGCCTTAATATGGTAAGGTAGTACGCGCCCATAACCATATCCTGCGAAGGCTGCATAACGGGTTTACCGTCGGAAAGCTTTAAAATATTGTTGGAAGAAAGCATTAAAAATCTCGCTTCCGCCTGTGCTTCGACCGAAAGAGGAACGTGAACCGCCATCTGGTCGCCGTCGAAGTCCGCGTTGAACGCCGTACATACAAGCGGGTGAATTTTAATAGCTCTGCCCTCTATTAATACGGGCTCGAATGCCTGAATGGAAAGTCTGTGAAGCGTGGGCGCACGGTTCAAAAGAACGGGATGCTCTTTTATGACCTGTTCCAACACGTCCCAAACCAACGGTTTTGCGCGCTCTACAGTACGCTTGGCGCTCTTTATATTGTGGCACTGTCCGCTTTCCACAAGCTTTTTCATTACGAAAGGCTTGAAAAGCTCTATAGCCATTTCCTTGGGTAAGCCGCACTGATACAATTTAAGTTCGGGTCCGACGACTATAACCGAACGTCCCGAATAGTCTACACGCTTTCCGAGAAGGTTCTGACGGAAACGTCCCTGCTTGCCGCGGAGCATACCCGAAAGAGATTTAAGCTCTCTGTTGGAGGGACCGGACAAAGCCTTGCCGCGTCTGCCGTTGTCTATAAGCGCGTCTACGGCTTCCTGCAACATGCGCTTTTCGTTTTTGACTATCATGTCGGGCGCGCCGAGCTCGATCATTCTTTTAAGACGGTTGTTACGGTTGATAACGCGCCTGTATAAATCGTTAAGATCCGACGAGGCGAATCTGCCGCCGTCAAGCTGAACCATAGGTCTGAGTTCGGGCGGAAGTACGGGAAGAACGGTCAGAACCATCCATTCGGGGCGGTTGCCGCTTTTACGGAAGGATTCGAGAATTTCTATCCTCTTTACCGCCTTTACGCGCTTCTGCGTCGCGCTGGACGTGTCGATTATTTTCTTTGTTTCCTCGCACTCTTTGTCGAGGTCTACAGCCATCAAAAGCTCGCGGATGGCTTCGGCGCCCATGCCGACTTTAAGACCGGTAACCGAGCTTTCGCCGTATTTTTCCTCTATCTCGCGCAGTTCTTTATCGTTTATAACCTGCTTGTATTCGAGCGTGGGAACCGTGCCGGGGTCGATTACGACGTATGCGGCAAAGTAAATTACCTGCTCCAACGCCTTGGGCGACATGTCGAGTATAAGACCTATTCTGGACGGAACGCCGCGGAAATACCAGATATGGGATACGGGAGCGGCAAGCTCTATGTGACCCATTCTTTCGCGTCTTACCTTTGCGCGGGTAACTTCTACGCCGCACTTTTCGCACGTGATGCCCTTATAACGGATACGCTTATACTTTCCGCAGTGGCATTCCCAGTCCTTCATCGGTCCGAAAATTCTTTCGCAGAAAAGTCCGTCCCGTTCGGGTTTTTGGGTTCTGTAATTTATTGTTTCGGGCTTGGTTACCTCGCCCTTGGAAAGTTCCCTTATTTTTTCGGGGGAAGCTACGCTGATTTTTATAGAACTGAAATCGTTTAATTCAAACATATTTTAACCTCCCGTTAGTCCTTATCCTCGCCGTCGTCGTCGCCGAAAACGTCAAGCCCCTCGTCCTCGCTGTCGAAAAGCGTGAACTTATCGCCGAGGTCGTCGTCATCGTCGTCATCGTCGCCGCCGAACAGTTCTTTACCGTTGAACTCCTCATCCTCGTCGCTGTCGAATATGGAAATAGGTTCAAGTTCGATATTCTCGTCCTCGTGCGAAACAAGTTCGAGTTCTTCCTCGGGAATCTTTGCTTCCTGTTCCTGCAATTCGCGGTTGCGCGCGCTGGGTATGCTTTCATCGTCGTCGTCCAGCTCGCGTATAATAAGTTCTTCGCCTGATTCGGTCAAAACTTTTACGTCCAATGCGAGGGATTGAAGCTCCTTTAAAAGCACTTTGAATGCTTCGGGAATACCCGGCTCCGATATGTTGTTGCCCTTTACTATGCTTTCATACGTCTTTACACGTCCGACGATGTCGTCAGATTTGACTGTAAGTATTTCCTGCAAGATGTGCGCCGCGCCGTATGCTTCGAGCGCCCAAACCTCCATTTCGCCGAAACGCTGTCCGCCGAACTGGGCTTTACCGCCGAGAGGCTGCTGTGTGACAAGACTGTAAGGTCCTATCGAACGCGCATGGATTTTATCGTCGACAAGGTGGTTAAGCTTAATCATGTACTGAACGCCTACCGTTACCCTGTTTTCGAAAGGTTCGCCCGTTCTGCCGTCGTAAACCTGAATTTTACCGTCGACCTTGCCTTCGGGGTTGAGAATGTAATTTTCTTTGAATAACTGTTTTATATCCTGCTCTGTCGCGCCGTCGAATACGGGGGTAGCAATCTTCCAGCCGAGCTGTTTGCAGACAAGACCGAGATGCACTTCGAGCACCTGACCGATATTCATACGCGAAGGAACGCCGAGGGGGTTCAAAACTATCTGCAAAGGCGTGCCGTCCGCAAGGAAAGGCATGTCCGCCTGAGGAAGCACGCGGGAAATAACGCCCTTGTTGCCGTGGCGTCCCGCCATTTTGTCGCCTATCTGTATCTTACGTTTCTGGGCAATGTAAACGCGTACAAGCTTGTTTACGCCGGGCGATAGCTCGTCCTTGTTTTCCCTTGTGAATATTTTAACGTCGACGATTATGCCGCCTTCGCCGTGGGGTACCTTCAAGGAAGTATCCCTGACCTCTCTCGCCTTTTCGCCGAAAATTGCGCGGAGAAGTCTTTCTTCGGGCGTAAGCTCGGTTTCGCCCTTGGGCGTTACCTTACCGACAAGTATGTCGCCGGGCTGAACTTCCGCACCTATTCTTATGATACCGTCGGAGTCGAGGTCTTTTAAAGCGTCCTCGGAAACGTTGGGTATGTCGCGCGTGATTTCCTCCTCGCCGAGCTTGGTATCCCTCGCTTCGGTTTCGTACTCCTCGATATGGATAGAGGTGAACACGTCGTCCTGAACAAGCTTTTCTGAAATGAGAATTGCGTCCTCGTAGTTGTAGCCTTCCCACTCCATATAGCCTATAAGAATATTTTTACCGAGAGCAAGCTCGCCGTTGTTTGTAGCGGGGCCGTCGGCGATAACCTCGCCCGCCTCGACTTTGTCTCCCGTTCCCACAATGGGGCGCTGGTTAAGGCATGTGCCCTGGTTGGAACGTTCGAACTTTTTAAGCTTATATTCGGTTATTAAGCCGTTCTTTTCCTGAATTTTAATAAGGTCGGAAGATACGCCGACGACAACGCCGTCGTTTTTGGCGCGTACCATTACGCCCGAATCGCGCGCGATGGCATGCTCTATACCCGTTGCGACTATAGCGGATTCCGTCTTCATAAGGGGAACCGCCTGTCGCTGCATGTTCGAGCCCATGAGCGCACGGTTGGTATCGTCGTTTTCAAGGAAGGGTATAAGCGCCGTCGCAACCGAAACAAGCTGCTTGGGGCTTACGTCCATATAGTCTATTCTGTCCGCAGAGTACTGGGTAATAAGCTCGCGGTGGCGGCAACCGATACGCGCGTTTACAAAGTGGCTGTCCTTATCGAGCGGCTCGTTCGCCTGCGCGACAACGTACCTGTCCTCCTCGTCCGCGGTAAGATAGTTTACTTCGTCCGTGACCACGGGACAGCCGTCCGCATCCTTTATGACCTTGCGGTACGGGGTCATGATAAAGCCGTAATCGTTTACCTTAGAGAAAGTCGCCAGCGAGGAAATAAGACCTATGTTCTGACCTTCGGGGGTTTCTATGGGGCAAAGCCTGCCGTAGTGCGAATAGTGAACGTCGCGCACCTCGAACGTGGCTCTGTCGCGGTTAAGTCCGCCGGGACCGAGCGCGGAAAGCTTACGCTTGTGGGTAAGCTCCGCCGCGGGGTTGGTCTGGTCCATGAACTGCGAAAGCTGGGAAGAACCGAAGAACTCCCTTATTACGGCGGATACGGGCCGCACGTTTACAAGACCGGAAGGCGTTACTTCCATCGCGTCCTGCGTAGCCATACGCTCCTTTATAAGCTTTTCAAGCCTTGCAATACCTATGCGGAGCTGGTTTTGAAGAAGCTCGCCCACGGAACGCACGCGGCGGTTGCCGAGGTGGTCTATGTTGTCTATCGTGCCTATGCCGTACTGCAAGTCGAGGTTGGTAGAAATGGAAGCGACGATATCGTCGACCGTAATGTGCTTATGGTTAAGCTTTTCAATAACGGGCTTTATTTCCTTCTTCTCGTCCGTGTCAAGCTTTTCCTTACCGGAATTTAAAATCTCGTTAAACTTTTTGCACGCCGTAACAAACTTTATACGCGTTTCGCGGCGCTTTTCCCTGTTCTTCTTTTCCTCGGGCTTTTCGTCGTCGGACTCGGGAATTTCAGCCGTATAATAGATTGCGTCTATCTCGTCGCAGAACTTTTGAGCGACTTCTTCCGGTTTTGCGTTTTCACATTCCGCGGCAAGACGCTGCATAAATTTGAAGTTGGGATAATAAATTGTAGGCAGAAGCCCGAAAATTTTCGGGTCCTTATCGGATACGGCTTTGAAGTTAACCGTATTGTTTGCGATAATCTTGTGCTTGATTTCGCCCTCTTTGGGGTCGTTGACAAGGACGAAAACTTCGTTGACGCCGCAATCCTGCATCTCTATTGCCTGCTGTTCGAAAACCACGTCGCCCGCGTGCGCCATGACTTCGCCCGTTTCGGGGTTGAACACGTCCTCGGCAAGCGTACAGCCGGGAAGCCTGTACGCAAGATTGAGTTTTTTATTGAATTTATATCTGCCGACCTTTACGACGTCGTAACGGCGCGGGTCGAAAAACAGATTATTGAGGTGTTGTTTAACGGAAGCTTCCGTGGGAACTTCGCCGGGACGCAGTCTTCTGTAAAGCTCTACAAGTCCGTCGGATTCCGACTTTGTGCTGTCCTTGGCGATTGTGTTGTCTATGACCTTATCGTTAGCGAACAAATCCAGAAGCGAACGGTCTGAACCGAAGCCGAGCGCGCGCAAAAGCACAGTCGCGGCTATCTTACGCTTTCTGTCCACGTGCACCCACAACGTCACGTTGCCCTGCGCGTCCACGTTTTGCTCCAATTCAAGCCAGGCGCCGCGGTTGGGAATTACGGTTGTGCCGTAAATTTCCTTACCCGTCTTATCGCGCGACGAAGCGTTGTAAACCCCGGGCGAGCGGACAAGCTGGGAAACGATTACACGCTCCGCGCCGTTTATTATAAACGAGCCGGAGTCCGTCATAAGCGGGAACTCGCCCATGAACACGGGCTGGTCTATAACTTCTTCCTTTATTTTGTTTACAAGCCTTACGGTGACGTGTAAAGGAAGCGCATACGTTGCGTCGCGGTTTCTGCACTCCTTTTCGTCGTACTTGGGCTTTTCGTCAAACCAGTGATTGAGAAAATACAGCTCGTAATGGTCGGAATAGTCGGTTATGGGCGAAAAATCTTCGAATACCTCCGCAATGCCCTCGTTAATAAAGGAATTGTAGCTGGACTTCTGGATTTCCACAAGGTCGGGAATGTCTATAACCTCGTTGATGTTACCGAACTTCCGTCTTTCGGTTTTGCCATACTTGTGAACCGGTAAATTCATTTAAGAAAAATACTCCTTTTTGGCGTGCGCCTTATTTTTATTTCACAT
>ERZ777305.3053-NODE-3053-length-12334-cov-5.172490_pt1 | contig 12334 bp, 24 predicted proteins | sample MGYA00374965_ERZ777305 | MGnify/ENA primary metagenome ERZ777305 (study PRJEB29328, sample SAMD00013331) | mouse gut metagenome | study: EMG produced TPA metagenomics assembly of the Metagenome analysis of fecal microbiota from mouse which was promoted...
TCATTATAGAGGAAAGGGGCAAAACTTACAAGTCCTGTCCCGGCGGCGTTTGGATTTCGATTTCCAGAATGTCCTCAATGGGGATGGCCGTCCGGTCTGTAAGGATGCCCTGCCGCTCCAGCTGATCGATTCTTTTGACCGTCCCCACAGCGGTGACATAAGCCCCGCCGCCCTTCCGCTCATCGGGCAGGAAGTAGGTGAACACACCCTCCCTGCCCGTCTCTAGCAGCAGGCGGAGCTTATCGTCTAAAAGGGCCTTTTCCTCCTCGGCCAGCTCTATCTTTTGGTCGGTGAGCCGGGTTGTCTCCTCACTGGCGGCCCCGTGACCCACCAGTGCTTGAAACGGCGAGAAAATAGCCGCCCGATCCGCCGCAGGCATACGGGGATGCTTGGCGGAGTTGGGATGGGGCAGGTTGATGATATCGTCGTAAGCTCCCATTTCTACGCTTTATGCCCTCCAATACGATCATTGCGATCGGCAGCGGTAGCGCCGTCGATCAGGTTCGTCCCCTTCAAAATGGCGTTTTTGCCGTACTTGCTTTTGTTTTATAGTCCCCGGAAAATACAGTCAAATGTGGTTTGAAACGTATGCGCCACAACGGTTTTAAGTCATTTACAGTAAAATTCAGATAGGGCGAGTAAATGGCCTAAAGGGAAAAGTCAAGGGAAAAAGAGAGCGGGAGCTATCCAGTGATGGACAACTCCCGCTCCTTGATGTTTCTAACTGCGGCAATGGCAAAACCGCCCTCCAGTGGCCCCATACGCGAGTTGCAACAGCCGGTCAGCACCTTGGAAGGGTAGACGCATGGCAAGAGAGGAAACCCCGCTCTGTGGCCTTTCCTGGGGCCTGCGGGAGCGGTGGAAAGCAAGGAGAGGCCGCGGGCGTGTGCCCGGGCCTCTCTCCTGCTTATTCAGGGAACACTGGGGACAAGTCGATGGTGCAATCCTCCAGAACATTCACGCACAGTTTGTCGCCGGCCGCGCCGAAGTCCTTGGCGGTATACCTCCCATCCTCCAGGACAAAGACCTGCACCGACCTGTCGGCAGGGTCTACGATCCAGTATTCCCGCACCCTGGCCCGCTGGTAGAGATTGAACTTGGTAAAGCGGTCGTGCCGGGTGGTGGACGGGGAAAGTATCTCCATCACCAGATCGGGCGCACTCTTGCAGCCGATGTCATCCAGCTTGGAGGGGTCGCACACCACGGAAATGTCCGGCTCCACCAGCGTGTCCACGTCCTCCGGGCGCTCCCCGTCCCTCTCGAACAGTCGGACGGCAAAGGGAGCCGGGTAGACCTTACATTTCTTGCCCCTCAGATATGCATGGAGCTGGGCTGACAGCTCCATAACGGCCTCCTGGTGCGTCCTGGACGGCGGCGCCATCATCACCGGGTACCCGTCGATCAGCTCTATGCGGTCTTGTTCGTCCCAGGTCAGGGCATCGGCCATGGTGTAGCGGCTCTCTTGCGGTAATGGCATAAAATCACTCCTTCGCTATTTTATCCCCTGTGGCCGGGTTGATACCTGACGCCAGGGATGATTTGTCTCGCTGGGCCTGGGCATCCACAGCCCTGGCCAGGAACTGGGGAACAGCCTCCCCCGTGGCCTCTGCAGCTGCTTGGGCCGCTGCGAGGGTAGTCGGCGGGAGAACACCCGCTGGGGCCGTTCCCGGCTCCTGTTCACCGATGCAACCCAGCACAAAGTCTTTGAGAACCGTATTGGACGTGCTTCCCTGGGTCTCGCAGTAGGCTTTGAATGCGCTGGCCTGGACCTTTTTGACCTTGCAACCAACAACGGACATATTTTCCTTATCCCATTTGAGGGATGCCCTTTTTTGTGATTCTCTTGGCGCCATTGATGATTACCTCCTTTCCTCTTTAGGTACTTCTTACTATACCATAAATCAAATACAGTTAACAGTATAAATTTGCACAAAATTATACGGTAAACATTATTCAATTTGCCAATGGACAAATACGGTTAACAGTAGTATTATAGCACCAGAACGAGGGAACACCGGCCAACCAGAGAAGGCCCCCGACAGGGGGTAAAGAACTGGAGGCAAGAGCGGGACAGGATTTCCGAAAGGGACGGGCCTGATTAGGACACACGCCCCCCGCCGCCGGAGTTCCCCCACAGGGGCCGGGGAAACGCATTCCCCGAGTAGGCAGGACGCGAAACGGACTCACGCCCCCGGCCCTACATCAAAACGAAAAGGAGATAGCACCATGACCGAGCGTATGATTGAGAACCGGGTCAAGAAGCTCCAGGAGCTGGAGGCCCAGCAGAAGGAGATCGAGGCCCAGGCTGAGGCCATCCGGGCCGAACTCAAGGCCGACCTGGAGGAGAAGGGGCTGGACGAGCTTAAGACCAAGAACTTCATCCTCCGCTGGAAGGAGATCATCAGCAACCGCCTGGACAGCAAGGCGCTGAAAGCGGCCCTCCCCGATGTGTACGGCCAGTTCTGCAAGGCCAGCACCAGCCGCCGCTTCACGATAGCATGAGAAAGGCCCCATATCCGAACCGCCGACCAAGCTACCGGATATGAAGCCCATGGACAGCCTGGAGGGGCTGCTTGGTGTGATTATACCACGGCCCCTCCCCAGAATGCAAGGAGGAAAATCAGATTGAGCGAGAGCAAACGACACGGGCCGCTGCCTGGGTGTCCTTCCCGGCATGATATGGTCCAAGCAGCTATTTTCATGGAGCGTCGTGGATTTGATTGGAACGAGTGGCCCGTTGTAGCCCGTCTGTGCGATTCCGACCTTCAAATCAGGCACTATATCCTAGCCTTTGCCAAGGAATGCTTGGACGCCTGGGAAGGTTTGGCACCCAGCAGAGGACGCTTCAGTTACGAGATCGCCGCCATTGCGGCATCCAATGCCTATGTGAATGCCTACAAAGAGCTGCAAAATTCCCCCAAAGAGTATGTCAGTAACCTGATGGAACCGCCTGCTCCTTGGACAGAACAAGAACAGGAAGCCCATCGGATGGCTTATCAGCAACGCCACCCCCACAGGTGCCGGATAACATCCAAGCTGAAAGAGGTGCTGGAACAAGAAACAGCTGCGGTTTACTGCGAGCCGCACACAACCCCCTCCGGGTGTGTGATTATCCCGTTTAAGGCTGCTGATATGGCAGGAAAGGTGGTGTTCCAATGATGCCTGACACAACATCAAGCCTTACCTGCGAGCTCATTCAAGCCATCCACCAGACGGACGAATGGGACCGCATCTGGGCGCAGGACCCGGCAATCCAGGAAGCCCGCGCCAAGCTGGAATCGGTCATGGAGCCGATTGAATCCAAGGAGCTCCGCGACAGTCTCTTGGACGCAGTATCCGCGCTGACAACAGCCTGTGAGTATGCCGCTACCCGCTACGGGGCGCGTGTGACCCTGGCGCTCTTGAGTGCCGCAAACAAACAGCCCTGATAGCGCATACATAGCCTGACCTACCGGGCACACGGGGAGAAAGGAACACCAGCATGGATAAGAACATGGAGATCATCAGCCAGCTCATGGCCACCATCACGCAGACCAATGAATGGTTCCGCATTTGTAACGAGGACCCGCAGATCCAGCGGGCAAGCCACGGCCTCCAGCTCACCATGGCGCGGGTCAGCGCCCTGGTCCCCGAGGCCATCATGGACGAGCTGTGGGACGCCCTGTGCAACCTGGAGGAAGCCCAGGAGAGCGCCGCCATCCTCTACGGCATCCGCGTGGCCGGCGCCATCCGGGACGTTGCTGCCCGGCCCGCCGACCTCTCCCACTACGTCATCGACCGCGTTGCGCAGAGGGGGATGAACCAGAATGGATAACATCAAGCTCTGGGAAATCCGGCGCTACATTGACAGCGCCAAGGTTCAGAACACCACCCAGGCGCTCCCCACGACCAAGGAGCTCCTGGCCCTGGGGCAGTTTGCCGGGGACGGCCTGTACGATGCAATCCTCCTGGCCTTCACCTATGGCCTCGCCAAAGGCTGGCAGGCTGCGAAGGGGGGTGTAGCGTAATGAACGACACCGCTGCCAGCTTTGCCATCATGGACAGCCTGATGGACGCTATCGAGTGTAACGACATTTGGAACCAAATCCAGCAGTCAGACCCTATGATCCAACAGGCAGAACAAGCCCGCTATGCCGCTGAAAAAGAGGCCGCTGCCATCCTTCCCCGCGACCTGTTCAAGAGGCTTTCGGAAGCTACGACCAGCGTAGAATCTGCCACGGTCTCGGCGGCTATCCTCTACGGTATGCGGGTGAGCGCAGCCATCTCCGCCGCCACAGCAAACCAGGCGGATTTCTCCCAGTACATACTTGACCGCACAAAGGAGGGCGCAGCGCATGGATGACCTGGACCGGCAAATCTGCGAGCTGGCCCACCAGCTGGACGGAGTGCAGCTTCGTGCCACGTTGACCACTGCTGCAGCAATAGCCGCTGGGTTGGATAATATCGCGGCATTGGCACTGGGCAACATCGTCCTGGCTTCGGCGGGCTACCCGTCTACCCCCGTATACGTCCCTGAAACCGAATAAGCGAGAAGGGAGCGGCTGCAAACCGCTCCCTTTCCTGTTGCAACGCCCTCGGTGGGCCCTTCGCTGTGCTGCCTGGGTGTTACCCTTCCCGCTCCCTCAACACGCGCCCTGTGGCCTCTGAGCGGCCCCTGGGCTATCTTCGCCAGCCATTGAGCAGGGCAAGGATATCCTGGTCGATACGTTTGTCGAAAGTCTCAGACACCTTGGCGCTGATTTCGTCAATGATCTCGTCGTTGGAATACATCATCTGCGTCGTAGCGGGCCCGTACCGTTCCTCGACTGGGAACCGGCTGGGGCCGATGCGCTCATATATGCCCCGGTGCTCTCCCATCCGGGCCTAGAAACTATGCTACAGTACCTCCGCCGCGCTGGATCGCTTGACCTGGGTGACCACCTGGCCACTGCTGTTGATACGGGTGTTGAACTTCGTCAGTGGGATCACGCAGCCGGCATATCCAAATGATACCGTGATTTCCCCGCTGGATTGCCGGACAAAATGATTGATATTCTTTGTGCGGGCCAGAAACTCGCTCTGGCTGATGGTGTATTCCTTCGTGACCGCCCGCTTTGCAACGGTTTTTCCAGAATCCGCAGCGCGTTTCAGTGCACTTCCCACGGCCTTATAAGCTCCCCCGCTGATACCGGCCAGCAGGTTTGCTGCCCGCTCCAGGCTCCCGGCACTCACGTCCACGACCACACCGGCAAGCCTCGCGTAATTGTCGCTCATGTCTCATTCACCCCCTTTCTGCTTTGGTGGCCGGCCCATCCGCGCCGGGCCACCTCTCGCTATGTAGCGATAGCATATATTTTTGACGCCGCTTTCCGTGTTCCTGCCGCCGACCGCTGCGGCAACTTCTTTCCAGGCCATACCATGTATGAACCGCAGCCGGAAAACCATGCGCGTCTGGCTGTCCTCAATGGTCTGGATGTACGCAGCCACTACCGCCTCCGAGCGGGCCACATCCGCCTCCCGCCGGGAGATGGTTTCCCTCATGTCCGCTATCTCAGTAGCGAGGCAGCCCACCGGATCAGCGACACCATGGGCGCGGGGCATACCATCCAGGCGCTGCACCCTGGGGCCAGCTGCGGCCATCAGTGATGCCAATAGCTCCCGTTCATCCTCCAACTGCTGTACCAGCTCCAGGTGGTGATCCAGTTCCCACTTAGTCATCACCGCCCCTCCCTTTTCCCCGCATGGGCCTCCAGATATCGGTAGCAGATTTTCTGTACGCTGCCCTCCGTGTTCCCGCCGCCGGTTGCTGTGGCCACTTCCTTCCAAGACATCCCGCCAAGGAACCGCAGCCGGAAGATGGTGCGGGCCTGCAGGTCTCCAATGGTGCTGATGAAAGCCACTACTGCGGATTCCGAGCGGGCAATCTTCGCCTCTGTCCGGGCAATATCCTCTTTCGCGTCCGCTATGGCAGAGGCACAATCCCCTACCCGGTCCCGGATGCCTGGCGCATGAGGGAGCCCATCCAGCTTCTGCGCCCCTGGACCGGCTGCCGCTTCCAGAGAGGCCAGTAGCTCCAAGCTCGCCGCGAGCCGCTTGCGCAGCTCCACATGATTGGAAAGTTCCTGTTTGGTCATTGCCCCCTTAGCCCCTTTCGTGGTAGAATATAGGCGTCAACACCACCACGGGCAAAGGGGATGGGGGAGGCCGGGAGCTGCACCGGCCTCCCCCTTTGTGTGCTACCGAAAACTGGGCGGCAGCGTTTGAACCATAACCCCCTGCTTCGTGCGCTGGGGATCCCGAGTAATGTCCACCCCGTTCTGCTCCAGGAACACACGAACACTGCACCCGAGAGCTGCCAGGGTAAAGTCATCGGGCCGCATCAGCATTTCCATGAGCAAGTCGTGGTTCTTTTCCAGACTGGGTACCGCTTCAAGTAGCAGTGCCTGGGCCGTCATCGTGTGCCTTCGGCCCTGTCCACATAGTCTTTCCCCATCTGTTTTCCCCCGGATCGGTCTTTCAGATATTCCTCCGGGGTCTCCAGAGCCATGGCGAACTGCGCCGGCCGCTGGGCCAAGTCCGGGTATGCGGTCAACAGCTGATCTTTCCAGTTCAGCGCCTTGTTCAAAACGGCCTTTGCGGTGATGGGGTCAGACTTCCGGGCCCTGACAATGATGCCGCTGGGCAGCGCCGCCAACGCGGCCATATATCCCTGGTCCATACCCAGCTCCGGGTACTGCTTCAGCAGCGCGTGGATCTCCCTCTGGGTGTGCTCGGCCTCGCTGGCCGAGATTTTGGCAACAGTGCTATTTCCCATGATGTTCAATTCCTTTCCTGTTTCAGCGTTCGCTGTCGTAGTGGCTGCGGGCGCGGTCAAGATAAAATCTGCTGACGGCCTCGCCGGAGTGATTGAGCGCCGCAGTGATCTCCGCCCACGGCTGCATTACCTTCTCGCAGAACTCGCGGATAATGCCAATCTCCTCGTAATACTGCTCAACCGCCTTTTCGCTCTCGGCCACAGCTGTATTCATGGCCGCATACGCTTCATCGCACCTGGGCGGTTTTCCGTTCAGCAACTCCAGGCGGACGTTCAGCTGCGACCGCTTTCCTTCCAGCTCCGTCAAGGTGCGTTGCGCCTTTTCCAGCTCCGCACTATCCCCGGCCAGGGATGCTTGGAGCATAGCCGCGTTCAGCGCTGCGGCCTTGTCTGCAATGCCGGCGAGCTGCTTGCCCAAATCGTCCCGCAACTCTCGGATTTTGGTGTCCCGCGCATTGACGGCCTTTTGATACCCATTGATTGCATCGTTGGCCAGAGCAATGGCAGTGCGCCGCCGCTCTTTCACTTCCTGGAGCAGCTGCATGACCTGTTCGGCGGTCATGCCCTCCAGGGCATCTTTGTTTACCATGTTGATTTCCTCCTTGTTTTTGGGGCGCAGCGTCCAAAGCGGAACGGAAACGCCCTATTTTTCTATGGGGTAACTACACGCAATTTGGGGTCGGCGAGCCCGCAGCTTGGGTGGCGGGGGCGTCACAGTACCTTTTTTCTGCAGGAGAGCTGTTGCAACGCCTCACAGCACCCAGGAACGGCAGCGGGCAGGGTAGACACTAGGGCCGCGCCCGCTGCCGCTCTATGGCTTCGTATGGGCTCGCTCGTAAAGCTCCAGCCAATCGGTGAGCCGCATGGTCACCAGCCAAGGTGAGCGGGAGCGCCGGTGGAACAGGCTGGGGACACCACCGAAGCGGGCAGCGTCCCGGATGGCCTGGGCCATAGCCTCCGGGACATTAAGCCGCTCCACCCTCTTGACCTCGATATGTACCCCGGGCAGCCCTACCAAGTCGGGCACTTCGCCATAGGTCTGTGAGCCGCCGCGCTCAACGTCATGGCCGTGTTCCCGGAGGATCGCGGCCAGCTCCCGCTCGCCGTCTGCGCCTTTGCGCTGTGATGATTTGCCCATGTCCGTACACCTCAGCCAAGGAGAATGCGCTGCGCAAGCTGCTTTCGTGCTTCAGCATTTCCTTTGCGTCTGCTCGCGCCGATCAGCTTGAGGCGCACAGGGCACATCTCCAGCACACGGTCATAGATACGGGCATACTGCATGGAGGCCGGGTGTTCCAGCTCCTCCATCGTCAGATTAGTAGTCACGACCACGGGCAGTTTAGAGCTGGCCCGGGCATCGATGACGTTGAATATCTGTTCCGCAGCATAGGCGCTGTCCCGTTCCACCCCCAGGTCATCCAGAATCAGCAGCTTGTAAATGGCCAGACGGTCAAGGAGCTTTTGCCGCTCCTGTGTACCCTGGAGCAGATTCAGCAGCCGGGGAAAATTGGTGGCCGCAACGGGTACCCGCTTTTCCAGCAAGCCGTTTCCAATGCAAGAAGCATAGAAGCTCTTGCCGATGCCAACGGTGCCATGGAACAGGATGCCGATGTTCTCGGCCCGCATTTCCTTCCAGTGTTCGACGTACCGCCGGCAGGCGTCAGACACTTTCGGCTCTGCGCGGTCATCCTGGGCAAAGGTATGGCGCAGCCCATCCGGACAGGAAATTCCATCCTCGCGGCGGCGGGCCATATCCTGCTTGAACCGCTCCCGCTCTGCTCGCCGCTCCTCCGCTTCGTCCGCCTCACGCTGGCACTTGCAAGCGGCCCTTACCAGTGTTCCAGCTCGCTCTCCTGTGGCTGGGTTGAAGCCCAGCCGCGTTTGCTTCGGTGTGTGACACTTCCCGCAGTACAGAAGCCCATCCGGGCCTGTATAGTCCCCAGGAGCTTCCTCTGTTTTCATCAGTTGAGCAACAATTTCCTGCATATTCACCCTCCTATCGTGTGAAGAAATCATCCCCGCTCTCATAGTCCGAAGCGGTCTTGACTTCGTTCCTGGTACCGCCCCTCTGCCACCGCTCCCACTTCTCGGCGTTGCGACAAGCAGCTTTCCAGTCTTTCATTTTGTTTCGGCCAACCATCCACCCCTTGGCTGCATAGAAGTCAATGAATCCTTGCGGGTCTACTCTGCTACCGCGCTCCCGGACATAGGCCGCCACTTCTTCCAGTGTCGGAGGAACAAAATGTGACCGTGATTTCTTGCCCTGGGTGGGTGTGAGCGCCGAAGGCGCGTCCCCCATACCCCCTATACCCTCTTTTGTTGGAGTTGGAGATACAGTTGGAGATGGAGCTGGAGATACAGTTGGAGTTGTAGATGGAGATGTAGTTGGTGACGGTACGTTAACGGCGCTGTTAACGGTACGTTCAACGTAAGGCAACGTGCCGTTGTCGTACTGTGTACTGACCCATTCATCAAATCCGAGTTGGGTTTCTCCTGTGCTTTTGCATTTTCGGCAGTAGGTCAGCCAAATCCCCCGTATCTGCTTCTCACCATATCTGACCTTATCCCGGTCAAGGCCTGACTGAATCAGCGACCAGACTGCAGCCAGTGGGCCTCGCAGAGCCGGTAACTCCCCATCCCTGGAATAGTGGAGAATGGCGCTCATAATCTGTTTGGCGTCCTCAGCTTCCAATTCCTCAATGGCCTGGAGCGTTTCAAAATACAGCATCACACCGGGCCGGCTTCCTTCCATGCTCCAGCCTCCTTTCCGCTTGCAGCCTGAGCCTTTACCCACTCCCGCAGTCCTTCCACCGAAACAAGCGTACGTCCGCCCAGCTTGAAGGACGGGAACCCCTCACGGTTTATGTACTGGTAGATGGTGGGCTTTGACACGCCCAGGAGCCGAGCGGCCTCGGGCGCGGATATGGCCAGAGGTTCCAATCTGTCTGCCATGGTCTACGCCTCCTGTTCCAAAATGCACGGCCCCAGTACAGCCGCCAGTTTTTCTGCTGTTTCCCGGCTACAGCTCTTTCCCGTCTTGACGGCAGTGACGGTTCCCCGGGAAACACCGGCCCGCTCTGCGAGTTTATTGCCATTCAGATCAAGCCTTACCAGAGCAGCAGCAAACTGTTCCCTGTTAATACGCATGGTTTACACCTCCCGTTAAACTCAAAAGATTGCAAACACAAATTACCACACTCAAAAAGATTTGTCAACAATTTTTACAAACAAATGCTTGCAATATTTTTTGGTCTGTGCTATGGTTGTGGTGAGGTGATGCATATGACTACCGGGCAACTCATAAAGGCAGCCAGAAAACAAGCCGGCTTAACCCAGATGGAATTAGCGGAAAAACTTGGGATTCCGTATCAGAGTGTAGGGCAATGGGAGCGGGATATTCGCAATCCTAAGTATGAATCGCTTCGCCGGATAGCGGATGCCTTGAATACATCGGTTTCTTATCTCTTGGGACAAGATGGAACGCGGGTTGCGCCAGATGTGCATCAGGTTTTTATTGAGCGTTTGTTGCAAGAACTCTCGAACTCCAGCACTGATGACGTAGAGGCAGCGTGTAACGCTGCGTTAAGTCCAGAGAGGCAGTTGACCGTGGAGCGGATGAAGCAAATCGCTGGTGAACTTGGTGTCACGCTTGATTATCTTACAGGCCTCACAGATGACCCAGAAACGCAGCGGATTTCTCTGAATGACGGAGACCTCATAGACGCAGTTGCAACGGCTGATGATGAACTGATAGAGGCCGTACATCAGGTATGTGGGATGGATAAGTACAAAATTGCTGAATGCTATGCGGCAGGAAACCTGATGGAAGTCTGGAATCCAGCAAAGATAGATATCGTTCGTGAATACATCAAGGACAGTCAAATCGTTCTGCAAAAAATGTTTGCCGCCCTGGTTAAGCCCGCAGATTCGGACGAGGGGACAAAATAAAAAACCGCCCCGGTGCTGGAACACCGAAGCGGTTAAGATGCGCAAAATACCAAGCCGTCAAACAAGGCACCTTCACGCCCTTTGATTGTACCATATCTGGGCGCAAGGTGCAAGAAAGGAGTTTTCAAAATGGCCAGAAAAAGCAGCAGGGGAGCCCAAGGAAGCGGGACCATCCGTAAAAAAACCGTCACCCGCTCGGGCAAAGAGTACACCTACTGGGAGGCCCGGATCACCACGGGCCGGGATCCCGGAACCGGAAAGCAGATCCAGCGGTCTTTCACCGGAAAGACGCAGAAGGAAGTCCGGGAGAAGATGCAGGCCGCAGCCGTGGAGGTCAACCAGGGCACCTATACCGCGCCACAGCGGATGGCGGTGGGGCAATGGCTGGACGTGTGGGCGTCTGACTATCTGGGCGCGGTCAAGCCCTCCACCGTCCGCAACTACCGGGACCTGATCCGGCTGCACATCAAGCCCGCCCTGGGCGCGGTCCGGCTCCAGGACATACACGCCCACACGGTCCAGAATTTCATCAACGGCATAGACCGCGCCCCGGCCACCGTGCGGCTGATCTGCGGCGTTCTGAGCGCGGCGCTGGAAAAGGCTATGGAGCTGGACTATATCCCGCAGAACCCGGTCAAGCGTTGCACTCTCCCCCGGAAGGAGCAAAAGGAGATTCACCCGCTCGATGACGGGGAAGTTGCCGCGCTGCTGGCGGCGGCAAAGGGCGGGGAGCTGGAGCATTTTATCACCGTGGCGCTTTTTACGGGTATGCGTATGTCTGAATTGCTGGGCCTTACCTGGGATTGTGTAGACTACAACAGCGGCACGATCACCGTCAATAAGCAGCTTGCGCCCCCGGCCCAGCGGAAGGCCGGTGAAGTGTTCACCACGCCGAAAAGCCATAAGCCTCGGATCGTGGCGGCGGCTCCGTCCGTGCTGGCGGCGCTGAAGACCCAACGGCGGCGGCAGATTGAAAACCAGCTTCGGGCCGGTCCCATGTGGGACAACGCCCACAACCTAATCTTCACCAACGCCACCGGCGGGCCGATGCCGCAGCGGGATATAGAGCGGCGTTTCCGGGCCGTGGCAGATGCCGCAGGGCTGGAGGGTATGCGCTTCCATGACTGCCGCCATACGTTCGCCGTGAACGCGCTCCGGGCCGGGGACGATGTAAAGACCGTTCAAGGCAATCTTGGCCACGCTACCGCCGCCTTTACGCTGGACCGCTACGGCCATTTTACGGAGGCCATGCAGCAGGCCAGCGCGGCCAGGATGGAGCGGTTTATCAAGGACGTGCTGGAGCTGTAAAGGGAAAACATAAGGGAAAACAGGGCCGCAGGGGACAGCCAAAACCTCTGCGGCCCTTGATATTTCAGCGTTTTCCCGCACGATTGCCCTACAAGATGAAATTAGAAGCTATGAAACGGCAAGCAGGTCGGCCCTCCAAAGAAAATTGTTCCCAAGTTGGGAACGATTTTGGGAAGAAGTCCAGCGAGGTTCTGGCGGAACAGGTCGGTCAGAGTAAAAACCAGATTTTCCGCTACATTCGCCTGACCGAGTTAATCCCCGAACTGCTGAACATGGTGGACGAAA
>ERZ777305.3058-NODE-3058-length-12311-cov-2.746655_pt1 | contig 12311 bp, 11 predicted proteins | sample MGYA00374965_ERZ777305 | MGnify/ENA primary metagenome ERZ777305 (study PRJEB29328, sample SAMD00013331) | mouse gut metagenome | study: EMG produced TPA metagenomics assembly of the Metagenome analysis of fecal microbiota from mouse which was promoted...
ACACCAACTACATCAAGCTCCGGGACATTGCCTCCATTTTGAACGGCACCGCCGTCCAGTTTGAGGTAGGCTGGAACGGGGCCGTGAACATCGAGACGGGCAAGGGCTATACCCCCAACGGAAGCGAGATGTCCACCCCCTTCTTCGGCAACCGGACCTATGAGACTGCCTCCGCTCCCACCAATGTCAATGGCCGGACGGCGGCTCTGGAGGCCATCGTGCTGAAGGATGACCAGGGGGGAGCCTATACCTATTACAAGCTTCGGGACCTGGGGGCCAACCTGGGCTTCCGGGTGGACTGGTCCGCCGAAAAGGGCATCTTTATTGAGACCAAGTAAGTTAAGCACAAGCAGAACACCGCTGGGACGGGCAAAACCCGCCCCTACAAGGAGGGACCCATATGAAGACAGCGTTGATCACCGGGGCCTCCCGGGGTATTGGCGCGGCAGTGGCCCGGCGGCTTCGGGCCGACGGCTGTGAGGTGGTCCTCAACTATGAGAGGTCCCGGACCCAGGCCGAGGCCCTGGCCGCCGAACTGGGAGGGACGGCCCTTCAGGCCGACGTGTCCGACCCGGTCCAGGTAAAACGGATGGTTGACACTGTGTTAGAAAAATTTTGTCAACTTGACATTTTGGTATGCTGCGCGGGAGTAGCGTGGCAGGGGTTGACCCAAGATATGAGGATGGAGGAATACCGCCGTATCATGGCCGTGGACCTGGACGGGACCTTCTACTGCTGCCAAGCTGTACTGCCCCAAATGATACAGCAGAAATCGGGGAGGATCGTGACCCTCTCGTCCATGTGGGGACAGGTGGGCGGCTCCTGCGAGGCGGCCTATTCCGCCGCTAAGGCGGGAGTCATCGGTCTGACAAAGGCCCTCAGCAAGGAGGTGGCTCCCTCCGGGATCAGAGTAAACTGCGTCTGTCCGGGAGTTATTGAGACCGACATGGTAAAACCCCTTGGGCCTCAGACCCTTGCGGAGCTTGCGGAGGAAACGCCTCTGGGCCGTTTGGGCACTACTGAGGATGTGGCGGGGTGTGTTTCCTTCCTCTGTTCCCCCGCCGGAGATTTCCTGACAGGGCAGGTCATTGCCCCCAACGGCGGACTGGTGATATAGTTCTGATTCGTCAAAATATCCAAAATGACCCGCCCCTGGTTCGTGCATTATAAACATTTAGACGGTTGACAATCTCCTTTGAGGCACGTATAATGTCAACAACCTTAAAGGAGGTTGTGATGAAATGAAGAAACGTATTTTTGCTCTTACTATGGCTGCCGTTATGACGGTTGGCCTGCTCTCCGGCTGCGCCGGCGGAGCCGCTGAGACCAAGGCTCCCACTCCGGAAGGAAACGAGGGCGTGGTTTCCGCTACTGCCATCAAGGTGGGCGGCGTAGGCCCCCTCACCGGCGGCGCGGCCATTTACGGTAACGCCGCTGCCCGGGGCGCTGAGATCGCCAAGGACGAGATCAACGCGGCCAACCCCGATGGACTCCAGATCGAGCTGCGCTATGAGGACGACGCCCACGACGCCGAGAAGAGCGTCAACGCCTATAACACCCTGAAGGGTTGGGGTATGCAGGTGTTCCTGGGAAGCGTTACCTCCACCCCCGGCGTTGCCACCTCTGTGGAGGCCAACAACGACCACATGTTCTACCTGACCCCCTCCGCCTCCTCCACCGACGTGCTGGGTGGTGTAGCTAACCCCCTCACCGGCACCGTGGACATTGCCCGCAAGGACAACGTGTTCCAGATGTGCTTTGTGGACCCCAACCAGGGTTCTGCTTCCGCCCAGTACATTTCCGACCAGGCCCTGGGCAGCAAGATCGCCGTTATTTATAAGAATGACGACGTATACTCCACCGGCGTTTACAACTCCTTTGACGCCAAGGCCAAGGAGTTGGGCCTCAATGTGGTGAGCGTCACCACCTTCACCGAGGATACCAAGACTGACTTCTCTGTCCAGCTGGGCGACGCCAAGAACGCCGGGGCCGATCTGGTGTTCCTTCCCATGTACTATGACGCCGCCGCTCTGATCTTCACCCAGGCCAACGCCATGGGCTACGCGCCCAAGTGGTTCGGCATCGACGGCATGGACGGCATCCTGGGCGTGGAAGGCTTCGACACCTCCCTGGCTGAGGGCGTCATGCTGCTGACCCCCTTCAACGCCGACGCCGAGGACGACGCCACCAAGAATTTTGTGAAGACCTATCAGGATAAGTACGGCGAGGTGCCCAACCAGTTCGCCGCCGACGCCTATGACTGCGTTTACGCCATCTATGACGCGCTGAATAAGGCGGGCGTCACCGCCGACATGAGCGCCGGCGACATCTGCGACAAGCTGATGGGCGAGTTCACCTCCATGACCTTCGACGGCCTCACCGGCGAGGGCATGACCTGGGATGATACCGGCGCTGTGACCAAGAGCCCCAAGGGCATGGTCATCCAGAACGGCGCCTATGTGGGCATGGACTGATCGATCAACTTTACGGATGCGAGGAAACACCAGAGGGCTGCCGATGGCGGCGGCCCTCTGATTTTCCTTATGTAGGGGAGTCCTCCTGCGCGTGATATACGCGTAGGGGTGACCTTTATGGTCGCCCGGCAGGGCAGTGCCAGGCCGCGGGCGACCATAAAGGTCGCCCCTACGATATTGTGTGGAGAATATGAGAGAAATCGAGGTGTGTGTATTATATGGTGACCTTTCTGAGCCGGCTGATCAACGGGATCAGCCTGGGCAGCGTGTACGCCATCATCGCTCTGGGCTACACCATGGTCTACGGCATTGCCAAAATGCTGAACTTCGCCCACGGCGACGTGATCATGGTGGGGGCCTATGTGTGCTTCTTCGCGGTGGCAAACTACAGCCTGCCCCCCTTGGTGGGCGTACTGCTGGCTATGGCGGTGTGTACCGTGCTGGGCATCGTCATCGAGCGTCTGGCCTATAAGCCCCTGCGGCAGGCTCCTTCCCTGGCGGTCCTGATCACCGCCATCGGTGTGAGCTACTTTTTGCAGAACGGGGCCCAGCTTCTCTGGGGCTCCAACAACAAGATGTTCCCCGTTTTCCTCAACGGCGACGCCCTGAGCCTGATGGATGGGGATCTGCGGGTGTCGGTAGCCACAGTGGTGAACGTGGTAGCCTGTGTGGTCATTATGCTGGTGCTGACCTGGTTTACGGGCAAGACCAAGATGGGAAAGGCCATGCGGGCCTGCTCGGAGGATAAGGGGGCGGCCCAGCTCATGGGGATCAATGTGGATACCACCATCTCCATGACCTTTGCCATCGGCTCTGCTCTGGCGGCGGTGGCGGGAGTTCTCTACATGTCCAGCTACCCCATTCTGGTGCCCACCACCGGCTCCATGCCGGGCATAAAAGCCTTCACCGCCGCCGTCTTCGGCGGTATCGGCTCTATTCCCGGCGCTTTGCTGGGGGGGCTGCTGCTGGGGGTCATTGAGATCTTTGCCGGCGGCTACATCTCCACCCAGCTTCAGAACGCCATCGTCTTTGCCGTCCTTATCGTGGTGCTTCTCGTGAAACCCTCCGGTCTGCTGGGGAAGCAGATCCGGGAGAAGGTTTAAGGGGGTGGGGACATGAAAAAGCTTCAGAACATGAACCCAGCCACCCGCACCAACTTTCTGACCTATGCCGCGGTGATCTTGGTCTTTGCCGTCCTTCAGCCTATGTCCATGGCAGGAAAGCTTTCCCCCACCCTTCAAGGCCAGCTGGTGCCGGTGTGCGCCTATGTGGTCATGGCCCTGTCCCTCAACCTGACGGTGGGTGTGCTGGGAGAATTGAGTCTGGGCCATGCGGGCTTTATGAGCGTGGGCGCTTTCTCCGGCGCGGTGGCGGCCTCCGCCCTTCAGAATGCTATCCCCTCGGCGGCGCTGCGCCTGACGGCGGCTATGGTGATCGGCGCCGTTTTTGCCGGGGTGGTGGGTACCCTTATCAGTGTGCCCGTCCTGCGGCTCAACGGAGACTATCTGGCCATCGTTACTCTGGCCTTTGGGCAGATCATCAAGTCCATTGTGGAAAACCTTTATGTAGGCGTGGACGGTAAGGGGCTTCACATGAGTTTCCTCCAGCCCACCGTGAGACTGGGGGAGGGAGGCCGGATGATCCTCAACGGTCCCATGGGGATACCCAATATCAGTAAGATATCTACTTTTCTGGCAGGCTTTGTGCTTATCATGGTGACCCTGGCGGTGATCTTCAATTTGGTCAATTCCCGCTCGGGCCGGGCCATCATGGCCCTCCGGGACAACCGGATCGCCGCCGAGAGCGTGGGCATCAACGTGACCAAGTATAAGATGATGGCCTTTGTGATCTCCGCCGCACTGGCGGGGGCGGCGGGAGCCCTCTTTGCCCTGGGGCAGAACACCATCGTGGCCTCCAAGTTTGACTTCAACACCTCCATCCTGATCCTGGTGTACGTGGTATTGGGCGGACAGGGAAAGATGTGGGGCTCTATCCTGGCGGCCTCCTTCCTCACCATCCTGCCTGAGACGGCTATGATGCGGGATCTGCGGGACTACCGGATGCTGGCCTATGCCATCGTGCTCATTCTGGTGATGCTGGCTACCAACAGTCCGGTACTGAAGAACTTTTTTGCCAAGCTCTTCCGAAAGGGAGAGAAGAAGACAGAGAAGGGGGGGGCGCGGTAATGGCGGCACCCAAACGGCAACCTACCAAGCTGGTCCCGGTACCCTCCACCAACATCATCCCCGAGCGGGATGTGGACAAAAGCCCCATTCTGGAGTGCCGGCACCTGGGCATCGACTTCGGCGGCCTCACTGCCGTCAATGAGTTCAATATGGCCATTGGCCGCACCGAGATCGCGGGACTCATCGGCCCCAACGGAGCGGGCAAGACCACGGTGTTCAACCTTCTGACCAAGGTCTACCAGCCCACACGGGGGACCATCCTGCTGGATGGGGTGGATACCCATTCCATGTCCACAGTGCAGGTAAACAGGGCAGGCATTGCCCGGACCTTTCAGAATATCCGCCTGTTCAGCAACCTCTCCGTGGAAGATAACGTAAAGCTAGGACTCCACAACCATATTGATTACGGCCTGTGGCAGGGATTGTTCCGCCTTCCGGGTTACTGGAAGGGGGAGAAGGTGGCCCATGAGCGGGCCATGGAGCTTCTCAGCATCTTTGATATGGAGGATCTGGCGGAGGCCAAGGCCGGGAGCCTTCCCTACGGCGCCCAGCGGCGGCTGGAGATCGTCCGGGCCCTGGCTACCAACCCCTCCCTGCTCCTTCTGGACGAGCCGGCGGCGGGCATGAATCCCTCGGAGACTGCCGAACTGATGGAGAATATCGTGAAGATCCGGGATACCTTCCAGATCGCCGTGCTTCTCATCGAACATGATATGAGCCTGGTCATGGGGATCTGCGAGGGGATCTGCGTGCTGAACTTCGGGCAGATCATTGCCAAGGGGACCCCCGACGAGATCCAGGCAAACCCTGCGGTCATTGAGGCCTATCTGGGCAAGCAGAAGGAGGGCTGAGGAGATGCTGAAGGTAGAGAATATCAACGTCTATTACGGCGCCATCCACGCCATCAAGGGCATTTCCTTTGAGGTCAACGACGGGGAGATCGTCACCCTCATCGGAGCCAACGGAGCGGGAAAGTCCACCACCCTTCAGACCATTTCAGGGCTTCTCCACTCCTCTACTGGCTCCATTACCTTTAAAGGGGAGAATATTGCCGGGATCCCTGCCCACAAGCTGGTTTCCAAGGGGCTGGCCCAGGTTCCCGAAGGAAGACGGGTCTTCCTCCAGATGACGGTGGAGGAGAACCTGGAAATGGGGGCCTATACCCGGCCCAATACGGAAGTGGATCCCCATCTGGAGCGGGTGTATGCCCTGTTTCCCCGGATGAAGGAGAGGAGAAAGCAGGTAGCGGGTACCCTGTCCGGCGGCGAACAGCAAATGCTGGCCATGGGACGGGCCCTTATGTCCGATCCCAAGCTGATGATGCTGGATGAACCCTCCATGGGTCTGGCTCCTATTCTGGTGGAGCAGATCTTTGACATCATCAAGGAGCTTCATAAGGCGGGCACTACCATCCTTCTGGTGGAGCAGAACGCCCAGATGGCCCTTTCGGTGGCAGACCGGGGCTATGTGCTGGAGACGGGCAAGATCGTCACCAGCGGCTCGGGAAAGGAACTTCTCAGCGACGAGAGCGTAAAGAAAGCCTATTTGGGCGGTTAAGTTTTAGCATAAGGGCCTGTTGCAAAATGCGCAATTGCGCAAGGCTCCGTCATTCCGAGAAAAAAGACCGCCAGCGGCGGTCTTTTTTCGTGGGAATCCGTCTCCTTTTTTCAGGGGGCGGATTGCCACGGGCCGCATAGCGGCCCCCGCAATGACGGACTATGTAAACAATAGCAATTTTGTGGCAGGTACTTTCGGTCAAAGCCGTTTTTCCAGGATCTGCGCAGAGATCAAAAAGGCGAGGCTATAGAGGACCATAACGGCAAATAGGGCGTAAAAGGCCTGGGGATAGATCGGAAGCACCACAAAGAGGGCTCCGGCGGCGGTAAAGAAGGTCACTACCCCCGCCGTTTGAAAGGCGGAGCGGACAATGGCCCGTTCCCGCTCATCCGTCTCCCGGATCCGGGCCTTCTTCTGAGCCGCAGGGTGGGTCAGCAGATATTGGACCCGGCCAAGAAGGATCACCGCTCCGGCGGTGATCCCGCTGGCGGCGCCTAGATAGAAGCCCTGGGCATAGTCGGAAAGGGTGCTGCCGGGGACCAGCAGGAAATAGCAGGCAAAGCCCACCAGCCCCACCCCCAGAAAGGCCAGGGCGGCCAGGCGGCGCTGGCGCAGGGACTTTTCGTAGTCCTCGGATGTAAAAAACAGCTTGATAAGCATTCAGGAGCCCTCCTCAAAAAGAAAAATGTCTTCGATGGCCAGGTCAAAATACCGGGCCAGCTTGTGGGCCAGCAGGAGAGAGGCGTTATACCGACCGCTCTCCAAAGAAATGATGGTCTGGCGGGTGACCTCCAAAGCCTCCGCCAATTCGGCCTGGGAGATCCGGCGCTCCTTGCGGAGCTGGGCAATGCGGTTGGTCACGGCATGGCCGCCCTTCTAAGAAAAAATGTAAAGGTCGCTTTACAATTTGGAGTACAACAGATGGGGAATGAAATGTCAAGTACCCTTTACATTTTTTGGGGAGATATATGAAAAATATGAGTGAATGCAAGCGGGCCGGTTCTAAACCGGCCCCTACGCTCAGGCGCGTTTTCGTAGGGGCGGGTTCTAAACCCGTCCGCCCAGGTATGGAACCGCCCATTTGATCCCATATGGTCCGTAGGGCGCGGCCTCCTGGACGCGCCGCCGATGGTCACCCACGTGGGTCCGGCGCGTCAAGGATGCCGCACCCTACACAGCCGTTGTTAACCATCCGGGCCGGGCAAAATTTTTTGCCCGGCCCGTTTTTTAAGACTAATTTTAAGATCCCGTTTTATAATGGGCCCATCCCAATTGAGAAAGGATGTTCCTCTATGAAACGGAACCGAAATTTCGCCCTTGTGCTGGCGGCGGCCCTGCTCCTCTCCTCCGCCTGTTCCGCCCGGGCGGCGGAGGACGTGACCGAGATCCGTCTTGCTGATAACGCCGTTACCGTAGACGGCAAGACTGCCTCACGGTCGTCCACCGCCGCCGTCTATACCGGCGGGGAGATCATCTATTACCACGACGACACCGATGAAAGCTACGGAGAGGGGACCCAGACCGAAAAGCATTCCGCTGATGAGGCGAAGGCCCATACCGTAGTCACCATCACCCAGCGGGGGACCTACCGGCTTACCGGTTCCCTTTCCCAGGGGCAGATCGCCGTGGACCTGGGTAAGGAGGCCAAGGATGACCCCGCGGCGGTGGTCACCCTCATTCTGGACAATGTGGACGTGACCTGCTCCGTAGCCCCCGCCCTCATCTTTTACAACGTCTATGAATGCGACCGGGAGTTTGTTTCCTATGACAATGGCGAGAACCCGGACTATAAAGCTTCGGCCTATGTGGATACCACCGCCGCCGGAGCCAACGTGGTCATTGCCGCCGGGAGTGAGAATACCTTCACCGGCTCCCACGTGGCCCGGATCTACAAGGAGGGCACCACAAAAAAGCTCCATAAGTACGACGGAGCCTTCTATTCCAAAATGTCTATGAACGTCAACGGGGACAACGGAGACGACAGCGGGGTACTGAACATCATTGCCGACAACGAGGGGCTGGACTCCGAACTCCACCTGACCCTTAATGGCGGTACGGTGAACATCGAGGCTCAGGACGACGGGATCAATACCAACGAGGACTTCGTCAGTGTCACCACCGTCAATGGCGGGAGCCTTACCGTCAACGCCGGACTGGGCGCGGAGGGGGACGGGATCGACTCCAACGGCTATCTGGTCATCAACGGTGGAACGGTATGGACCATGGCCAACGAGTCCACCCCTGACGGGGGGATCGACGCCGACAGTCCCATCCTTCTCAACGGCGGCAGGGTATCCGCCTTCGGTACCCGGAACGACGCCGCCGACAGCGCCTCTGGACAGCCCTATATGGAGTTGGCTTTTGCCTCCACCCTCCCGGCGGGAAGTATAGTGACGGTAAAGGACGGGGAGGGAAAGGAACTTTGGACGGCCACCACGGAGAAGAAATGCCAGTCCATTACCCTGACCGCCCCGGAGTTGGCGCTGGATACTCCCTATCAGGTCTATGCGGACGGAGTCCTCCAGTGCTGGAGCGGCAACAGCTTCGGCATGGGCCGTCCCGGCGGTATGGGAGGAAACCGTCCCCAGGGAATGGAGCCCCCCGAGGGTTTCGTTCCCGGCCAGCGGCCTGATGGAATGGAACGGCCTGACGGTTTTCGGCGACCCGATGGGCAGACCGTAGGGGCCGGACCGAACCCCGATGGCATGGAGCCGCCCCAAGGTTCTGTCCCCCCTGACGGGACCTTTGGCGGCTTCGGTGGTCCTATGGGAAATCAGCCCCAGACCGACGGCTCCGGCTCCACGGATTTTATGTTAACTGAAACCGTCAAGTCCTTCTCCGGGGTCTGCGACTCCGATGCCTCCGGCAAGACCCGGGTCTCCTTTACGGTGGAGAGGGTAAGCCGAGTGGGAAGGGCGACGGTCCTTAAAACGGTTTCCGCCATCACCCCCAGCGTGGAACTGGAGCCCTCCCAGATCCAGGTGACGGTGACCGACGATCCCTCGGAGAACTATTCCGCCTCCTGTTTTCTCTCCGACGGTCTGGAGGCGGTGAATGCCCTTCTGCCCACGGAAGAGGGCAGCTATACGTTTACGGTAGCGGTGAAAAGCGGGGTAGAGGGCTATACCGGGGCTGCCCAGATCTCCTTCTCGGTAGGGGTGCTGCCCTTTGTGGACCTGGGGGAGGAGGATGAGGGATATGACGCGGTGAAGACCCTCTACCGTTTGGGGATCATGACGGGGACAAAGGCGGACGCCTTTTCCCCCTCGGCGGCTGTGACCCGTGTCCAAGCCGTCGCCGTTCTGGCTCGTCTGGCCGGAGCGGAGGAGAGGGAGACGGAGGCCTTTTTCGACGTACCCTCCGGCGCCTGGTACGCCGGCTATGTGGGCTGGGCTGTGGAGCAGGGGATCGTAGAGGGGGACGGCCAGGGCCGGTTTCTCCCAGAGGAGACAGTCACCGCCGAACAGATGGAGTGGATGCTGGGACGTTATGCGGAAAATTATGTAAACTCGAATGAGTTCTCCGGCGAACTCAACAGGCTTCAATTGGCGCAAATGCTGATGGATGTGGTGGAATAAAGGAAAAGGGCCCGTTACAAAATGCGCCAATTGCACAAAGACCCGTCATTCCGAGAAGAAAGGCCGCCGGTGGCGGCCTTTCTTCGTGGGAATCCGTCCCTTTTTCCTGGGGTACGGATTGCCACGGGCCCTTTTGGGCCCTCGCAATGACGGGCTATGTACATAACAGCGATTTTACAGCGGGTCCATATACTTCAGGAGCTTACTCCTGCTGCTTTTTGTGGTAGCGCTCCACCAGGTCCGCCAGGGTGGTATGATCCACCACGGAGGATACCGCCGCTGCGATCTCCTCCCAGATCTCCTGGGTCACACACTGCTCCGCCCGACAGCAGCAGCTCTTGGCCTCGGCGCAGATGACGGGGACCAGGCTGCCCTCCAGTAGCCGAAGGATCTCCCCTACGGTGTATTCCTCCGGTGGTCTCGTCAGCAGATAGCCGCCTCCCGCACCCCGGACGCTGCGGACCAGGCCTGCCCGGCCCAGGGGGGTAATGATCTGCTCCAGATATTTATCCGAGATGTCCTGCCGCTGAGCTACATCTCGGAGGGAAACAGGCGCCTCTCCGCCGGTAAGGGCGATATCCAGCATGAGCCGAAGGGCATAGCGGCCCTTGGTGGAAATTTTCATGGGGGGACCTCCTGATCGAACAGAGTAAGTGGGTTTTCTATATCATACCATATTTCTCTGAAATTTCAAGAAAATTTCCCTTGACTTTCACACCAAAAAGTGCTAAAGTAACCCCAGAAAGCAGGTGTAGCCATGAAAAAGCAAAGCCGGAATGGGTATTACTCCTATTACCGCTATTGGGATAGCGGTCTTTTGTAATGCCCGGACTGGACCTGCCGAAGCGGTAATATCACGCGGCAGCCCAAGTTGGGCCGCCGCGTTTTTTCATGAAATTCAGGAAAAAGGGGAGAAGAGGTATGGTCGTCATTATGAAGCAGGGCTTTACCCGTGAGGAGCTGGACCGGGCCATCCGGGAGATGGAAAAGAGCGGCGTGAAGGTGATGATCTCCAAGGGTTCTGAGACCACCATCCTGGGCGCCGAGGGCAACGCTGCCGGGATCGACACGGAAAAGATGGAGTCCCTGCCCGGAGTGGAGCGGGTCATGCGGGTCAGCGAACCCTACAAGAAGGCAAACCGGAAGTACCACCCGGACGATACGGTGGTGGAGCTTGCCCCCGGAGTCACGGTGGGAGGGAAGAAGCTGCTGGTGGCGGCGGGGCCCTGCTCGGTGGAGAGCGAGGAGCAGATCACCGGCATTGCCCGGGCGGTGAAGGAGACAGGGGCCCAGGTCCTCCGGGGAGGCGCCTTCAAGCCCCGGACCAGCCCCTACGCCTTTCAGGGGATGGGATACGACGGCCTGGAGCTTCTGGAGAAGGCCCGGGAGGCTACCGGACTTCCCGTGGTCACCGAGATCATGAATACCGACGATGTGGATTACTTTGCCCAGCATGTGGACGTGATCCAGGTGGGGGCCCGGAACATGCAGAACTTCGACCTTCTCAAGCGGCTGGGAAAGCTCCAAAAGCCCATCCTTCTGAAACGGGGACTCTCCTCCACCATTGAGGAATGGCTTATGTCGGCGGAGTATATCCTGGCGGGAGGCAATTCCAACGTGATCCTCTGCGAGCGGGGGATCCGTACCTTCGAGACCTTTACCCGGAACACCCTGGACCTGTCCGCGGTGCTGGCGGTGAAGCGTCAGAGCCACCTTCCCGTTATGGTGGACCCCTCCCACGCCAGTGGTCAGGCCTGGATGGTGGAGCGGATGAGTCTGGCGGCCATCGCTGCCGGATGTGATGGGCTTATCATTGAGGTCCATAACGACCCCGTCCATGCCCTGTGCGACGGCCAGCAGTCTATTACGCCCGAGCAGTTCCGGGCATTGATGGAAAAGGCGGCCACAGTGGCCGGATGTGTGGGAAGAGAGGTGTAGGGGAATGAAGAAGATCCTGGTTGTAGGCCTGGGCCTCATCGGCGGCTCACTGGCTATGGCGCTCAAGGGCTTTGAGGACTACGAGATCGTCGGTGCGGCCCGAAGGCAGGCTACAGTGGACTACGCCAATGCCCACGGCGTAGGGGACAGGGCCACCCTGACGCTGGGCGAGGAACTTCCCCAGGCCGATGTGACGATCCTGTGCATGGATCCCGATGGGATCGTGGACTTTCTCCGTTCACACAGGGCGGAATTCAAGCCGGGGAGTCTGGTCACCGACGTGTGCGGCGTAAAGTCGGCTATCATGACCGGGGCGGAATGCCTTCCGGAAGAAGTGGACTTTATCGGCTGCCACCCCATGGCGGGCACGGAATTTTCCGGTATTCAGCATGCCTTTGCCGAGATGTTCCAACATTCCCATCTGATCCTTACTCCCCGAGAGACCAGCAGGTTGGAACATATCGCTTTGATGGAGCGCATGGCGCGGTACATAGGCTGCAAGGACGTGGTAAAGACCACCCCCCAGGAGCATGACGCCATTCTGGCCTACACCAGCCAGATGATGCACGTCATTGCCG
>ERZ777305.3060-NODE-3060-length-12303-cov-5.873122_pt1 | contig 12303 bp, 7 predicted proteins | sample MGYA00374965_ERZ777305 | MGnify/ENA primary metagenome ERZ777305 (study PRJEB29328, sample SAMD00013331) | mouse gut metagenome | study: EMG produced TPA metagenomics assembly of the Metagenome analysis of fecal microbiota from mouse which was promoted...
CCGGCAGCTTTAGGATGCGTGAGCATCCTCTAAAGTTTTTCTGGTTCTCTTTGTTCACAAAGAGAACAGTTCCATCCGGTAGCCAAAGAATAGTTATAAACAATCGAGTTATGACCTTTCGAGTGACCATACTGGGATGCAGTTCGGCCCGACCGACCGCCACCAGGCACCACACTGCTCATGTACTGAACGTACATGAGCAGTTTTTTTTGATCGACTGCGGCGAAGGGACACAATACCAGCTCCTGCGGTGCGGGATTAATCCACTGAAGATCAACGTGATTTTCATCTCTCATCTGCACGGCGACCACGTTTACGGGATTTTCGGCCTGCTCTCCACCATGAGCATGATGGGGCGGACACGGCGGCTGGAGATCATCGCCCCGCATCCATTCGGCGAGATGCTACGGAGCCACCTCGGATTTTTTGGAGTCGAGCTGCCTTATCCGTTGGAAATCAAAGAAGTGGACACCAGACAGAACACCGACGTGTGGTCGAACCGCGTGTTCAGCGTCTCCAGCCTTCCCCTGCGCCACCGCGTGCCCTGCTGCGGCTACCTCTTCCGCGAGCGAGAGCCCGGTTTGAACGTATACAAACACCTCGTCGAAGGATACGGACTGAACCCCGCCCAGATCGCCGCCTTGAAACAAGGCCGGGACACCCTCTTAGCCACCGGCGCCCCCCTGACCGCCCGGGAAGCCACCTACCGGCCCTACGCACCGCGGAGCTACGCCTATTGCAGCGACACCACCCCCTCCGGCAAAGTCGCCACCCTCGTCGAAGGCGTGGATCTGCTCTACCACGAATCCACCTACCTTCACCAGGACAAAGCCCTCGCCGAGAAGACCGGCCACTCCACCGCCCTTCAGGCCGCACGGATCGCCCGCAGAGCGAACGTCCGGCATCTGCTGCTCGGCCACTACTCCGCCCGTTATAAGAGCCTCGAACCCCTGCAGGACGAAGCCCGGAGCGAGTTTCCCGAAACCATTTTGGGCCACGACGGCCTCACCCTGACCATCGAGAAAGACCATTCCCTGCGCCTCACCCGGCTTTAGTCCGCATGCATAGTGGGAAATTCCGCCGAAAGCTGTAAATTTGTATCCATCTAACATCACGTTCGTCTATGCAGGAAAAAATTCTGATCCTCGACTTCGGATCGCAGTACACCCAGCTGATAGCCAGACGGGTACGCGAGCTGAACGTCTACTGCGAGATACATCCGTACAACCACTATCCGGCGCTCGATCCCTCCGTGAAAGGCGTGATCCTGTCGGGCAGTCCTTTCTCCGTGCGCGACACGGAGGCCCCGCAGATCGACCTCAGCGGGATTAAAGGACATTTGCCCCTGCTCGGAGTTTGCTACGGAGCGCAATATCTGGCCCATCATTTCGGCGGCGAAGTCGCACCGTCGAATAGCAGAGAGTACGGCCGCGCCATGCTCTCGAAAGTACGAGGCACAGACCCGCTTATCGCTTCGCTCAGTGCACAAACGCAAGTATGGATGTCCCACGGCGATACGATTGTCAAAGAGCCGACCGGCTGCGAAATCATCGCCAGCACCGAGGATGTGCGGGTCGCCGCCTTCCATATCGCGGGAGAGCAGACTTGGGGGATACAGTTTCACCCCGAAGTCTACCACTCCACCGAAGGACTTCAGCTGCTGAAACACTTCGTCGTCGACATCTGCGGGTGCAGACAGGATTGGACACCCGCATCGTATATCGAGACCACCGTCCGCGAATTGCAGGCCAAATTAGGGAACGACAAAGTCGTACTGGGGCTTTCGGGCGGCGTGGACTCCTCCGTGGCCGCCGTATTGCTGCACAAAGCCATCGGCGCCAATCTGACCTGTATCTTCGTCGACATGGGCCTCCTGCGGAAAGACGAATTCTCCAGCGTGCTGGACTCCTATAAGAACATGGGGCTCAACGTCATCGGCGTCGACGCCGGCGACAAATTCCTCGGGGATTTGAAAGGGGTGACCGATCCGGAACAGAAGCGGAAGATCATCGGCCGCGACTTCATCGAAGTCTTCGACACCGAGGCACAGAAGCTAAAGGATGTGCGGTGGCTGGCCCAAGGCACCATCTATCCGGACGTCATCGAATCCGTATCCGTCAACGGCCCGAGCGTGACCATCAAATCGCACCACAACGTGGGAGGGCTGCCGGAGAAGATGAACCTCAAGATCGTGGAACCGCTGCGGTTGCTTTTCAAGGACGAAGTGCGGCGGATCGGACGGGAATTGGGATTATCGGAACTTTTGCTCGGTCGTCACCCCTTCCCGGGGCCGGGCTTGGGGATTCGTATTCTGGGTGAAGTGACCAAAGAAAAAGTGCGGATTCTGCAGGAAGCCGACGCCATCTTCATCCAGGCTTTGCGCGATGCCGGCTGGTACGACAAAGTTTGGCAGGCGGGAGTGATGCTGCTTCCGGTTCAGAGCGTCGGCGTGATGGGCGACGAGCGGACATACGAGTCTTGCGTAGCCCTGCGCGCCGTGACCTCGACCGACGGGATGACCGCCGACTGGGTTCACCTGCCGTATGAACTTCTGGCCAAAGTATCGAACGACATCATCAATAAAGTGCGGGGGATTAATCGCGTAGTGTATGATATTTCGTCGAAACCGCCGGCAACCATCGAGTGGGAGTAACGGCATTTCTTTAGCGAACCGAACCGTTTCCCGCCCCCACTCTTCGAGGCAGAACCCAAAAAGCGGGATGAGGATATATCCTCATCCCGCTTTTAGTTTCCCTTTGCCCTTCCCCGCCCCGGGCTTCCGAGACGCGGGCAACTATGGACGGTTAGGCGATCTGAGCTATGTCGGCAATAGTGGATTCAGCTGGTCTTTCGCCACAAGCGGTATCTATGGCCTGTACTTGAATTCTTATACGGCAGGACTCAATCCCAGCAACATATACGGCCGTGGCTACGGTTTTCAGTTGCGTTGCCTCTCGGAATAAACGGGGCGTGTCGCACTCACAAATGGCCGGGTCTACCCTAACAGGCAGCCTCTACCCCACCCACAGATGAAGCTAACCTAACCATTTGCCCACCGCGGCCAACACCGAGAAAGCCTCAACGCCATCCGCCCGCCCACACTCCTACCGGTACGTCTCCAGCGGCTCACACGTGCAAACCAGATTCCGGTCGCCATACCCCGCATCGATCTTCGAGACATACGGCCAGAACTTGTTTTCCCGCACCCACGGCAACGGGAACGCCGCCTCGCGCCGCGAATACGGGTGCGTCCACCCCGATTCGTCCGAAGCCCCGCAACATTCGTATGCCGTATGCGGTGCATTTTTGACGATATGATCCTCCGCCCCCACATTCTCCTCGCACTCCTTGCGAATCGCAATCAACGCCTCCAGGAACCTGTCCAGCTCCGCCTTCGGCTCGCTCTCCGTCGGCTCCACCATCAGCGTGTCGTGCACCGGGAACGAGAGCGTCGGCGCGTGGAACCCATAGTCCATCAGCCTCCGCGCAATATCCCCGCACTCGACCCCATAGTCCGCCCGGAAATTCCTGCAATCCACGATCATCTCATGCCCCACACGCCCCGTCTCGCCCGTGTAGACAATCCCGTAATGCCCCTTCAGCGCACACGCCATGTAATTGGCCGCCACGATCGCCATCTCCGACGCCCGTTTCAAGCCCTCCGCCCCCATCATTTTGATATATCCGTACGAGATCGCCTCGACCATCGCACTCCCCCACGGCGCCGCCGAGACCGCCGTAATGGCCTCCGTCCCCCCCGTCGCGACGATCGAGTGAGAGGGCAGGAACGGCACCAGATGCGCCGCCACCCCGATCGGCCCCACGCCCGGCCCCCCGCCGCCGTGCGGAATCGCGAACGTCTTGTGCAGGTTCAGGTGGCAGACATCCGCCCCGATGAACCCCGGAGACGAAAGCCCCACCAGCGCATTCATGTTCGCCCCGTCGAAATAGACCTGCCCGCCGTTTTCGTGGATAATATCGATTATCTCCTTGATTTTGCCCTCGAAAATGCCGTGCGTCGACGGATACGTAATCATCAGACAAGCCAGCTCCGCCGCATGCTCCTCCGCCTTTTTGCGCAGGTCGTCCACATCGACATTCCCCCGCTCGTCGCACGCCACCACCACGATCCTCATGCCCGCCATCGCCGCCGACGCCGGATTCGCCCCGTGCGCCGACGCCGGAATCAGCGCCCCCCGCCGCTGCCCGTCTCCCCGACTCAGGTGGTACGCCCGAATCACCATCAGCCCCGTATATTCTCCCGCCGCTCCCGAATTGGGCTGCAGCGACACCGCCTCGAACCCCGTAATCACCGCCAAGTCATGCTCCAGCCCCCGGATCATCTCCATATACCCCTCCGCCTGGTCCAGCGGCACGAACGGGTGGACATTGCCCCACTCCGCCAGCGAGAGCGGCATCATCGAGACCGCCGAATTGAGCTTCATCGTACACGACCCCAGCGAGATCATCGAATCCGCCAGCGAGATATCCCTCCGCTCCAGCCGCTTGATATAGCGCATCAGATCCGTTTCATTGCGATACTTCCGGAAGACCGCCTCCGTCAAAATCTCGTCCCCCCGCAGCAAATCCGCCGGCAGGAAAATCCCCTCCTCGACCGTCTTCGCCACCGGCGCCGCCTTCCCCGCCGCCTCCGCAAAAATCTGAGCAACAGCATTCACCTCATCGAGCGTGGAGACCTCGTCGAAACTGATATGCACCCGGTCATTGGCCGGATAAAAGAGATTCAGCCCCATCCTGACCGCAATCGCCTCCACCTTTTCCGCATCGGCCGCCACCTCGATCGTATCGAAATAGCAGTCCGAAACCAGCTCATAGCCCATCCCCTTGAGCAGCTCCGCCGCCGCATGGGCATGCGCATGGGCATGGGTCGCAATCCGTTTCAGCCCCTCCGCCCCGTGGTAGACCGCGAACATCCCCGCCATCGTCGCCAGGAGCGCCTGCGCCGTACAGATATTCGACGTCGCCCGTTCGCGCTTGATATGCTGCTCCCGCATCTGAAGCGCCATCCGCAGCGCCTTGTTCCCCAGCCTGTCCACCGACACCCCGATAATCCGGCCCGGCATCTGCCGTTTGTAAGCATCCCGCGTCGCCATATAGCCCGCATGCGGCCCCCCGAATCCCATCGGAATCCCGAACCGCTGCGTCGAACCCACCGCAATATCCGCCCCCCACGCCGCCGGAGACTTCAGCAGCGCCAGCGCCAAAATATCCGCCACCGCCGTCACCAGCATCCCCCGCTCATGGCAAGCCGCCGCAAAAGCCGAATAATCCGCCACCCGCCCATTAGCGCCCGGATACTGAACGATCGCCCCGAACTCCCGCCCGCTGAACTCATACTCCTCGAACGAATCCACCGCCAGCTCGATTCCCAGCGGTTCCGACCGCGTGAGGAGCACATCGAGCGTCTGCGGAAAGATATTTTCGTCCACGAACAAGACATTCCGCCCCTCCTTGACCGCCTCCCGCGCCCTCAGGTTGAACATCATGATCATCGCCTCGGCCGCCGCCGTCGCCTCGTCCAGCAGCGAGCAGTTGGCCACCTCGAGCCCCGTCAGCGAGCTGACCATGGTCTGAAAGTTGAGCAGCGCCTCCAGCCGCCCCTGCGAGATTTCGGCCTGATACGGCGTATAGGAGGTATACCACGCCGGATTTTCGAAAATATTCCTCATCACCGGCGCCAGCGTCGCCGTCCCGTAATAGCCCATCCCGATGAGCGTCCGCAGCGGTCTGTTTTTCGCCCCGAGCTCCCGGATATGGGCGGCAAACTCATATTCGCTCATCGGCGGGTCGAGTTCGAGCGGTTTCGGCAGCTGAATCTGCGGCGGGACGACCTGATCGATAAGTTCCCCGACCGACCCGACGCCGATCACTCCGAGCATCTGTTCGACCTCCTGGTTTGCGTTTCCGATATGTCTGTTTACGAATTGATCCTGAGCCATTTTCCGAGCTTCGTTTAAGTTTTTAAGGTTTCGCAAGATACGAAATAAAAACGAGAAAACCCCGCGTCCCCGCCCCGGGCCTCCGCCATTCATATTCAGGTGATCCGGTGCGCGTCGGCCATTACGGTTACAGCTGGTCCTCGACGATCGGTGATACCAGTAGCATGTGCTTGGATTTTCACATGACATGGCTCAGTCCCCACAGCGCGTACTACCGTGCCTATAGTTTTCAGTTGCGTTGCCTCTCGGAATAAACGGGGCCGAGGCTGCCTTAGCGATGCGTAAGCATCGCTCCGTCCCGCCGGGGCGCCCACCGGGCGTTTTATTGGGGTTCTCTCTGCCTTATTAGCCGGACGCCGCCCGCGGAAGGGCAGTTCCATCCGGTTGGGGTAGAGGCGGCCCTGTCGGAGTGCCCGAAGGCACCGCGCGCCGTCGCCTTAATAGGGAAATCGTTCAAAATGCACCTGTGCGTTTTGACAAGATTTACCAAGGCGTGGCGCGCGTCGAGCTTCGACTGGCCTCGGGCCGGGCAGGCCCCACGTCCCGTGGACAGGCGAAACTGCGTTTCGCTGCGGCAGCCTCCGCCCAAATCTTTCCATACCCCACGAACATCAAAAAAGCCTCGGCCCCTCCGCATGAAGCGGAGAGGCCGAGGCCCCAAGAATATTTTCCTCAAGCAAACGCCAACCGCCTCTCATCCACCAGCTTGCGCAGGTTGATCAACGCATACCGCATCCTCCCCAACGCCGTATTGATGCTCACCCCCGTCTGCTGGGCGATCTCCTTGAAACTGAGGTCGAAATAGTGCCTCAACACCACCACCTCCCGCTGCTCCTCCGGCAATCGGTCGATCAGCTTCCGGACATCCTCCTCCATCTGGTCGCGGATCATGCGATCCTCGACCGTCGGATCGGCCAACTCTTTGTTGTTCAACACATCATACCCCGCATCCTCGTTCGTGACATGCGTCGGTTTCCGTCCCCCGCGGAAGAAGTCGATCACCTGATTGTGAGCGATCCGCAACACCCAGGAAATGAATTTTCCGTTTTCGGCATACTTTCCTCCCCTGAGGCTCCCGATCACCTTGATAAAGGTCTCCTGACAGAGGTCGTCCGCCGTCTGGCGATCCTTGACCAACATGAGAATATAGTTATATACCTTTTGTCGATAACCATCGATCAGGGTATCAATCGCCGACTCGTCGCCATCGATGAACGACCGGAGCAACCGTTGTTCCCAGTCGTTTCTGATTTCGGTTTTCATGGTTTCTACTCGTTTAATACGTATGGATTAGAGTAGATTTCAATCGATAGGCAACTTGGTATTTACGTAATTCAGTGGCAAAAATCCTTTCGGTTCGAAAGCAAGGTACGAAAAAAATCGCAATCCGCCAAATCCCCCTGTCGGCAGGGGGCAAACCCTATACCAAAAGCGCGCAAACCGACATTTTGTCAGTTCGCGCGCCATATCGTCCGATTCAAGGGATTATTTCTGCTCCCCGTCCAGCAAGTCCGAGACCAGAATCCGCCCGCAATACTCGCAGACGATGATCTTCTTGCTCATCCGGATATCCAGCTGCCTCTGCGGCGGAATCCGGTTGAAGCACCCCCCGCACGCATCGCGTTTGACCGTCACCACCGCCAAGCCGTTCCGGACATTTTTCCGAATCCGGTCGTAAGCCGACAACAGCCGTTCGTCGATCTTTCCCCTCGCCTCCGCCGCCTGTTTCCCGAGCTCCGCCAGCTCCTTCGCCGTCTCCTGTTCGATCCCCTCCAGCTCGGCCCGTTTGGCGTCAAGATCGATTTTTCGATCCTCCAGGAGCGCTTTCGTATCCTCTATCTGTTTTTTCTTGTTTTTGATCTCGGCATTGAACTCCTTGATGCGTTTCTCAGCCAGTTCGATTTCGAGTTTCTGATACTCGATCTCCTTCGAGAGCGAGTCGAACTCGCGGTTATTCCTCACATCATCCTGCTGGGCCTCGTATTTTTTGATGAGTGCCTTCGCCTGTTCGATCTCCTCTTTTTTGGTTTTGACCTCCCTGCTCAGTTCATCCGCCTGTTCTCCGTAAGTACCGATACGCGTTTCGAGCCCTCCGATCACATCCTCCAGGTCCTGCACCTCGAAAGGCAGTTCTCCCTTGATGTGATTGATGCTGTCCATTTTGGAATCGATCTGCTGGAGCGCATAGAGGACACCGATTTTCTCTTCGGTCGACAACTCTTCGGCAACGTTTTTGGTTTTGGTAGCCATGTGGGTGGTATGTGTAACTATCTGATTATATGCACCGAGATTCCGAGGCAGGAGGAACCTATCGTCCGTCGAAAAAATATCCGGCCGCTCCGGTCTCTTCCGCCCGCCGAACTGCAAAATTAGGGAATTTTTTCGATATGAGTTCACAAAAAAGATCGACCGCCTGTCGTTCCGTTTCGAAATGCCCCCCGTCGACCAGCGTGATTCGCCCTTCCGCCTGCTGAAAGTCATGGTATTTCAAGTCCGCCGTGAGGTAGACCTGCGCCCCCTGCGCCATCGCCGCCGGGATGAACTCCGCCCCGCTTCCCCCGCACACCGCCACCCTTCGCACCATTTCGGAGGCTATCGGGCTGTGTTTCAAACAGCTCGCCCCTATCGTCCGCGCCGTCCGCTCCAGAAACTCAGCCATCGGCAACTCCTCCGGCAGCTCTCCGACACACCCCAGCCCGATTCTCCGATCCGGCACCTCCGTCGGCATCAGGTCATAGGCCGGCTCCTCATACGGATGCGCCCTCCGCAGCGCCTCCACCACACGCCGCGCCAGCTCTCTCGGCACCACCGTTTCCGTTCTGACCTCCCGTTCCTCGCAGAGCTCTCCCACCCTTCCGACGAACGGCCGGCACTCCGTCGACGCCGCCCGGAACGTCCCCGTCCCGCCCGCATTGAAACTGCACGCCTCATATCGCCCGATGCAGCCGGCCCCCGCCTCCCACACCGCCTCGCGCACCCGTTCGACATAGGCCTCCGGTGTATAAAAGACGAGCTTCAGCACCCCGTTTTCGCGCGGCGCCAGCACCTCCACTTCCCTCAGGCCCAATCGTTCGGCGAGCCGTCCGCTGACCCCTCCCGGCGCCACATCGAGGTTGGTGTGGGCCGCATAGACCGCCACCCCGCTTCGGATCGCCTCCGCCGCGATCCGTTCCTGTACCGTCGCCCCGACCAGCCGTTTCACGCCCCTGAAGAAGAGCGGGTGGTGGCAGACCACCAGATTGCATCCGGCATCGACCGCCTGCCGGAGCACCTCCTCCGTCAGGTCGAACGCCGCCATCACCCCCGAGCAAGGCGTCGTCTTCGGCTCGGTCGGCGCCACCTGCCATCCCGCATTGTCCCACTCCTCCTGCCAGGCCACCGGCGCAAACGCCTCGATCGGCTCGACAATATCATACAATGTCTCCATCTGTTTGATTTTTGCATTCTTAAAAATTGCGTTCCTCAATGCGCGTACACAGACATAAGCCCTGCGTAGCCTAAGGCACACGGAAGAGAATTGGACAAAGGCGGCCCATTGGGAGTGCGGCACGCACCGCCCGCCCGGCGGACGCGTTCGCGCCACGGCGGGCGGCCTTTATTACTTCAAAGCAAACGCGCGCCACGCCTTAAAGAGGAAATCGTCAAAATGTGCCGGCACGTTTTGACAAGATTTCCCAAAGGCGCGCGGACAGAAAATAGGCGTAGACCCAGCCAACCTTCGAGTGCCGAACGGCACCGGCCATCACTCCCCGTCCCGCCGGCTCCGGTACGGCGACCCGTCCGGCCACGCACACCACTCGTTCCGCGAGCGATTCCACGGCACCTGCGCCTCCATCCGCTTCAACTCCTTCGTCAGCCGCCTCGCCATCCGTTCGCGCCGCTTCTCCTGCCTCGGATTCTCCGCATGGTCGATCTTTTCGAAGATATCCTCCCGGAGGTTGAACAGCGCCGTCCGCTCCGTGTCATAGAAATAGATCAGCTTCCACTCCCCGATCCGGATCGAGCTGTGCGGCGCGATCCCGTCCCCCTCCGCATCCCACATGTTCGGGAAATGCCACACCAGCGGCCGTTTCCGCCCCATCGCCGCATCCCCCCGCAGGATCGGCACGATGCTCTGCCCGTCGACCCGCTGCACCGTTTTGAGTTTGCCTCCCCCCGCCATCTCGACCACCGTCGGCATCAGGTCGTAGACCGCCACCGGCACCTGACAATTCGTCCCCCCCTCCGTGACCCCAGGCCACTCGACCATCATCGGCACCCTCGTTCCCCCCTCCATCGCCGAGCCCTTACCGCTTCGGAGCGGGAAATTGTGCGTCCCCGGCCTTCCCCCGCGTCCCACCGCCGAAAGCCCCCCGTTGTCCGAAAAGAAGATGACCACCGTATTCCGATCAATCCCCTTTTCCCTCAGATAGTCACGCAAATCCCCCAGACTCTTGTCCATCCCCTCGACCAGCGCCGCATACGCCGCCTCCCTCGGATCGAGTCCCGCCTCCGCATACTTCGCATAGAACCGCATGTCCCGATCCAGCGGCACATGCACCGCATAGTGGCTCATATAGAGGAAAAACGGCCTTCCCTGCATCACCGCCGTATCGATCTGTTTTTTCGCCTCGATCGTCAGCGCCTCCGTCACGAAGATATCCTGCCCCCAGTACTTCTCCAGCCCCGGCACCGCGAACGGCAGCTGCACCTCCGCCCCCGGCCTGTTTCCGAAATTGTTCTCGCCCAGATACGACGCCAGCCCCCCCGCCGCATGCCCCGCCACATTCGCCTCGAACCCCAGCGTCAGCGGATCCGCCCCCGGCGTCTCCATCGCCCCGAAATGCGCCTTTCCCACGATAATCGTCCGGTAGCCCTCCCTCCGCAACAGCTCCGGCAGCGGCGTCACATACGTCGTCCGCGGCACCCCCGGCACAGCCGCGATTCCGTTGACATTCCACTCCGGCCACCTCAGCAGCGGGCTCTCCGGATCCGGCCCCCGATCCTTGCGCAGCGTCCAGTTCGTGACCCGATGCGCCGCCGGATTCATCCCCGTCATGAGGCTGACCCTCGACGGCGAACTGACCGCCGCCGCATAGGCATTGGTGAACTTCAGCGCATTCCGCACCATCCGCTCCATCTGAGGCGTGCGATACCTCCGGTTGAGCTCCGTGGTATCGTGCCAGAACGGCACCGACGTATCCTGCCACCCCATGTCATCGACCAGGAAGAGCAATATATTGGGTTTTTCGCCCGACTCCCTACCCCCCGTGCGCCCCGTTCCGGCCGCAGCCGCCGACGCCGCCGACAGGCCGAGGAGCGAGAAAAAAAGACCGGATTTCATCCTTCGCACCGAATTAAGTCGTAAATTTGAGTGCAAGTTACGAAATTCCCGAAATATATACCCCACCCGCCCCATGAACCTCTACCGCGACTTTCTGACCTATATCCGCTCCAGCTTCAGCGGCCCCTCCTTCGACGAAATCCGGCTCGCCCTGCGCACCGCCGTCCGCAGCCTGAGCGACCTGAAACGTTACGACGGCACCCCCTTCGTCTTCCACAGCATCCTCACCGCCCGGATCGTCGCCGAAGAGATCGGCCTCGGCCGGAACTCCGTGGTATCGACCCTGCTGCACGACGTCGCCCGGCTCGGCCGGATGACCCCCGACGAGATCGTGCGGCAGCACGGCTCCGAATGCGCCGGCATCCTCCGGGGCCTCAACCAGATCTCCGCCGTCGACCCCAAGACCTCGACCCTCCAGGCCGACAACTTCCGCGAGCTGATCGTCTCCTACTCCACCGACCCGCGCGTGATCCTGATCAAGATGGCCGACCGGCTCGAAGTGATGCGCTCCCTGGAGAGCTTCCCCGAGCTCAAACGAAACAAGAAAGCCTGGGAGACCCTGAACCTCTACTCCCAGCTCGCCCACAAGCTCGGCCTCTACGGCATCAAGTCCGAGATGGAAGATCTCTCCCTGAAATACCTCGAACCCAAAGAATACGGGCACATCGTGCGCAAGCTCAGCGAAAGCGACGCCGCCCGGCAAGCCTTCATCGCCTCCTTCGTCCGCCCCGTCGAAGAGCGCCTCCACGCCCTCGGCATCCGCTACAAACTCAAGAGCCGCACCAAATCCGTCTACTCCATCTGGCGGAAGATGCGGAAACAGCGCGTCCCCTTCGAAGAGGTCTACGACCTGTTCGCCATCCGGATCATCATCGACTGCCCCCCCGACCAGGAGAAGATGCAGTGCTGGTCGGTATATTCCGTCGTGACCGACTTCTACACCCCCAACCCCGACCGGATGCGCGACTGGATCTCGATTCCGAAATCCAACGGCTACGAATCGCTCCACACCACCGTCGT
>ERZ777305.3066-NODE-3066-length-12277-cov-2.929390_pt1 | contig 12277 bp, 9 predicted proteins | sample MGYA00374965_ERZ777305 | MGnify/ENA primary metagenome ERZ777305 (study PRJEB29328, sample SAMD00013331) | mouse gut metagenome | study: EMG produced TPA metagenomics assembly of the Metagenome analysis of fecal microbiota from mouse which was promoted...
GTTCTCTGCCTGCCCCACATTCTCTGCCTGTTTTGTGGGTTCCGTCTGTTCCGAATCCGGTGTGCTCCCGCCTGGCTGATTTGTTCCGGCGGGCAGGGAAGAATCGCTGTCCCTCGCGCCACAGCCGGATAGCAGAAAAGTACTCAACAATAGTGTCAGCAATAACTTTTTCATAGAAATACCTCCTAAATTCTCACTTAAAATACATAAATGCATATATAAAGCGAGATATAAATTTCATTCGAACAAATTCGCTGCGCGATAGCCAGCCAGGGCTGCGGCGCATTTTTTACTTTTATCGAATATAAAGCAATGGAAAAATCCTCCGCAATACGGTATTGTTAGGTTCCCGCAAAAAACAACCAGATACGGAGACTTATAGGCATTCCGACCGGCTTGTGTAATGCCGCCCGGCTTGCGGTTTGAACTATGGTGCAGACTGTTTCGGCATTTTATTCCTTCCTCCTGTAATATAATCGGCACCCTATTTATACCACAATAAGAAAAGCAATAAAATACCGGCGGCATGAACTGCACAATTTTTGCGTAAACTACACAGATCAGCTGTCAAACTGCATTCGCCATTGAAAAAATGCCTTTTTAAACTCCTTGCCGTGCGCTCTTCCGATCACTATCCTTATCCCATTGCAAAGCGTAACTTCACGGCTGTTTACGGCTTCAATATACTTTAAATTGACAACATAAGACCTTTGAATATGGTAAAAGCCAAAGCGGGACAAGCTTTGTGCCGTTTCGGAAATCAGCCCTTCGCAGAAATATTCCCTGCCGTCCAGCATAAGATATCTTAATTTCCTCCCATTCGTCTCAATCAGAAGGAGCTCCTTAAGATTTATCTTTATGTTAATCCCTGCGGTATCCCTGCAATAAACGATCCTGTCCTGAATCTTTGTCTTAAGAAAATAATCTATTGCCTCATTTATTTCCTCCAAATGCTTTTTATCTATGTATCGAAAAGCGTTAAACCGGTAACCCAGCCTGGCCAGCTCCGTATGGGACGTCAAAAAGCATACCCTGCACTGGCTTCCTGAATTCATCAATCTTTCGGCTATCTCAAAACCATTTTCCCCCTCATCCAGTTCAATATCCAGAAACAGTAAATCTAAATCTTTATTTTCTATATTTTCATTTCTATTTTTATATAAAACTATTTTATATTCAACATTATTATCCTTGCAATATTTCTCGATACAAGCCTGTATCCTGTCTCTCCATACTGCTTCGTCTTCTAATATGCCTATTTTCATCTTTCCCCCTCCGCGAATATGGTTCCTCCCTGTTTCTCTTTGATTATACATCAAATCCCCGCGTATAAGGTGTTAAAAAAATGAAAAAACATCACTTTCTTGGCGGGAAAGTTTTTTGAAATACCCTCCATTGTATTTTTTCTGAAATTCTTTATACTGTAACTATACCGGTATAAATCATCAGGCATCTGCAAAGCTGAATATTTTGCAGTTCCTAACATAAACCATATCAGAAAGGAAAAATAATACATGCATATAGGAGAACAGATACGAACTTTACGCAGCCAGAAGAAAATTACACAGGAGATACTGGCGGCAGAGATGGGCGTTACCGTAGGCGCCGTAAGTAAGTGGGAAAGCGGCACCACGCTGCCGGATGTGCAGATGCTTTGCAGCCTTGCGGATTATTTTGAGGTTACCACAGATAAACTGCTGGGACGGGCTTATAAAGGCAGCTTTGCGGTCTGCGATGATGCGGGATTCATCCGTGAAACAATCAAGGGAATTCTGGAAAAAGAGGGATATACCTGTGCCGGCCTGGCGGAGAACGGCACGCAGCTTCGCGAGATTTGGAGTAAAAACCCCCCGGATATTCTGTTCCTGGATATACATCTTGGCGAAGAAAACGGGCTTGAACTGTTAAAAGAATTAAAAGAAAAATCCAGTGACACCAGAATCATAATGGTCACGGCAGACAATGGGGAAGAGACACTACAAACTGCGATTTCATACAAAGCGGACGCCTTTGTCACAAAGCCATTTTTGCCGCAGCATATCATAACGGCGCTGGCTTCGTAAAAAATCCGGAAAACTTCAGTTTTTTAAGTTTTCCGGGTGATTTCAAAATCGAGACTGTTTCATGTTTTGTATAAACATGAAAAACTGATATAAGATATGTTATTAGTTACTGAGGGCAGAGCCTGATTTCCACAGGTTCTGTCCTTGTTTATATTATAATTCAGCCTCCAGGCATGTCTGTCAGGGCTAGTCGAATCAGCCCTGACAGACATGCCGACGCCGCCGGCTTGTGCATCGGACGCAGCAGCCTCTGACAAGCTGCGTCGGGTATTATACCCCAGCATTGCTTGCTGTCAGTGACTATAAAAAGGATTGAAAGCCGTTTGCACAGATGATATACTCTTCTCGTATCAAATGGACAGACCAGAACAGGAAGGACAGAAATATGTTTGAATTTGAGTTGGAAACCGGTGATTTTCCTGAATATGAATTTGGGCTGAAAACCGGCGATTTACCTGAAAAAGAAATGGTCAAAATCTTTGAAAAGGCACTCAGTAAAATCGCCGGGGAAATCAATGATTCCCGTATTCCCAAAAAACGGAAACTCAAAAAGATGACTGGTCCGTTTGGCCGCTCCACCCCAGATGCAGAACCGCCAGAATATGATTATATCTATCTTTACAGTCATAGACCCAGTAATTTGTTTTTGCAGCTGTACCCTAATCGAGAGAAGAACGGGCGGGTGAAATTTTCGGAGGAGGGAATTGTCTGGAATTTGTACTTTTATATTTTGCCGGACTATCCAAACCGGATATCTGAGGAGGATCGCATCCAAGAGTTTGGAGGCAGAGTTATCGAGGAATTATTCCGGACACTTACCTGCGATAAGGTACTCATTAAGAAATATGCCCCTGGGGAAGACAGGCTTTAGTGAGTGCAGGAGGTGCGGACATTTTCCTGAACTGTTTAAGCCCGCCAGGCCAGGGGTTCCTCCTGTACTCCAACGGGCTCATGTTTCCAGAGGATATCTTTATCCGCCTTCTGCCTGAAGCCCCTCAAAGCAGGAAACGGCATCCATCTCCCCGTCCGGCAGCCGGATCACCGCGGTATCCCCTTCGCTTTCCCACGTCCGAACCACTTGGAACCATGCTTCCTTTGTACCATCCTGATAAGTCATCTCAATCCAGTTTCCGTTCGTCTCATATTTCCGGAACCGCACTTTAGTCCCGACCGGAAGCAGCACCGTATCCTCCTCGCCCGCATCCCGTTTCATATAAAAACGGCATTCTTCCTTCAGGCTTTTTTCCCGCCCGGCCTCGCTCCAGGACTGAAATTCATAAACTTCCTGCTCTGCCGGAACCAGGACAGCTTGAAATTTCTCCCCGTTTTCCAGCCTCCAGACTACCGGCGCTGTGTCCCTCTCCAGAATATTGCAGGCTCCAAGGAAGCAGATCGTACCGTCTCCCGGGACAAGCTCGGTTCGTATATTTTCCGGCATGGCCTCCTTCATCGCCTTCCAGTCCGGTTCCCCGGTCTGGCAGAACTGCAGTGGGGAATCCAGAAGCTTTTCAGCAAAACTGCCGATGCAGATAAGCTCCCCTGACTGGTAACGGAACAAAACCGTCTCCGCATACTGCGGGATAATTTCCCGGAACAGCCCGAGCTCAAGGCTGGAATCCGTCCGGTCGATATCCAGCAGATACCACGCTTCTGCGTCAAATCGTCCGCTTCCGATCAGCCGGGAAAAATAATCCCCGTCAAATACCGTTTCCCCCACGGTAAGCTCAGGCCGCGCGAAGCGCCAGTTGTCCGACGCAGAATCCGGGAGCAGGCGCATCGTCAGCTCCTCCGGAACGCCGTCACCGTCCAGATCCGCACAGATACTTTCTCCAAAAGGGATGGCAGTGTCCGCCGTCACGATGGAATTTGTCCCCGATACAGTCGGCTCCGGTGCGGCGCTTGCCGTACCGGGTAAAGTATTCTCTTGCGTATTTCCGGCATCGGTTGGCATGGGTACTTCCGTATTTCCCAGCGTCCCGGGCGCGTCTGAAGCTTCAGCACAGGAATTCAATATCAAAACGAGTGCAGACAAGAAAAACGCTTTGTTTTTTTTCATAGACCCTCCTGTCATAATATATGAAATTTGTCACTACATTTCTCGATATATTTAAAATTTATAGCCTCCTACTTCAATGGAGCAATGGCTGTTCTTTCTGCCGTAGCTTATCTATAATGCACCCCCTATCTGTTCCCGCTTGGTCTGTGCTCTGACATTTCTTCCTTCTGCTTTATGGAGCAGGGCACATGACAGACAGAGTATCCCTCCTGCTTTTGGTATTAGCTTGCGACACCATTCTTGCTATATCATAGAAGGCTTTATGTGCTATCCTCTACACTCCGCTTATTCAATTCCTCTAGTATAGCTGGTAGAATCGGGGGATCATCTCGTTCCTGTATCATAATAATCAGATTTCACGACAAATGGGCAATAGTAATCTTCTGCCAATTCATCAAAAGTATATATAACATTTTCAGGGAAATTTCCTTCTGCTTCCAAGCAATAAACTCTTTTCTCGCTTACATCAATTCCTGTAACCAGTCTTGCGTGCCCGGATGTTTTGCTGACTCTTTTCACTATTGCGTCTCCCGGCTTTAGAGAAGCATATGCCGTTTTCAGTTCTTCCCTATCAGAGTTTCCTGAAATATCCCCACTGGCCTCGTAGCTCCCGACTTTTTCATACTTCTTTGAAGCAGGATTCTTTAGTCCATCCCAAAAGCCTTTCGTGGAATCAAACGGAATATTCCAAGCGATGCAAATCAATCCAGAACAGTCAATACCGTAGGAGGCCCAGTAATATCCACTCGATTGCAGATTTTCTCTGTAAAAACCATTATCTTGTATATTGCAAGCAGCATGATAATCTAAAAACTCCTGCACGGTGCATCGAACAGACTGTGTATAAGGCATCCCTTCCATTACTGTCCCTGCCTCAGCATAAGTTCCATCATTCAAACGGAATTTCTTTTTCGCTGTCCAACGTACATGAGCAACCCCATTAGCTCTGGTCATCGTCTGAATAATCTGGCTTGGAACCAACGAAAAAGCCGAAAGATTGCTTTCCTCAAACTGGCTGTATAACATTACATCAAAATTAAAGAAATCAATTACTTCCACATACAAAGTCACTTTGTAACCTTTATAGCTCACTTCAATGGTGGTATTTCCCTTATTTTTTGCATAGATTCTTCCTTTAGAAAATTCGACTATTGCTTCATCCTTTATATGATATTCCACCTGCGAAGATAAATTTACATAACCTCCTGTTGATAAAACTCCAACTATGTCTACAAAACATTTGTATCCATTTGTCTTGAATACCAGATTCTCTTTTGAAGTTAGCAACCCGCAGATATCATACTCCGTGTTATTCGCTGCTGCTAGCGTTTGATTTCCATCGTAAAACATCGCCTGATACTCCATCTCGGCATACCCCAAAACTTCTTCATATTCGTCAGAAACTTTAACAGGCATTTTCTCCTCCGACCGATACCCCGAAGCATCACATTTTATACGGCCTATACTACAACAATAGATAAAACTCAGGGCAAAAAAATTATTTTGGCTACGCAGTTTCTTGAACTTTTCTCAAACATCCTAATTTTCCTCCATTCATAATAATAAGCTGTAACTTCGCCGTTTTTTGAATCTTCTCAGAAAATTTCATGAAAGCAGGCGTGCCGGCATAAATAAGTATACAATATCCGCCCCCTCTCCGGTCAGACACTAAAAAATTTCACTCGGAGCAATGTTTATTGGCATAAGCTTCATAACCCCTTCTGTTGACCTCCGTATAGCCGGTTCTGCTGCATTTTCTTATGCTATTAAATTATATAATCAATCTATATAATCCATATCTTCTTTACTATTTTATTACAAGATTCCAAAACGTTTAGGACTATATTTTTCTGTTATAAATCATTTTGCAACAAATGCTGTTAAAAGTCAAGAGACAGAGTAGCGAAAAAACTTCAATATTTTTTCGCTGCACGACAAACGCAAGAGTAAATAAATTGTAAACCCTCCAATATCTGTTACCAATGAAAAAAAGATAGATTGCACAATGGAAGTTGGATGGAGTATTATAGAAGATGTGCGTCAGGTAAGGAAAGTACATCATAGAAAGTACATCATAGAAAGTACATCATAAATTGAAGGTTATACTGGTCTATATTTTTATTCCTTCAAACAAATCTATGATTTCATTTATGAATATTCAAATATTTATACTTTGGTAAGTGTTCATTGCTGCATTCCTTGTAGTCTTTATACGTTTCATTATCGTACCAGACAGGATAAATACCAACTTGTGATGCTCTTTCAATATCTGCCTGCTGATTATCACCGCAATACCATATTTCATCGGAATAAACTCCGGCTTTTCGTAAAGCAATATCAAACAAAATCCGATTGGGCTTTCGCATAAAATTATTACTTGGAGTCATAACAAACTCAAATGGATTGTTGGGCAGCAATCTGTTGAGTCTTTCTGTCAGAGCAGGCCCCGGCCACAAAAGGTTGCTGATAACGGCGCCTCTTATGCCATTTTTATTTATGTAATCGAGCATTTTATCAGCGTCTGGCATAATCGCACCCATAGAAGCACCGTTCCAGAAAACGGTTTCTATTTCGAGCGGCGTCAGGGAAAACGCTATCCCAAGAGATTCATACAATACTTTATTGCCAACCTGACCGGAAATATCATAACCTATTTTCAAACGCTTTCGATATATTTTCCAAAAAGATATATTTTCCGAAAATCAGTTCCGCACCTTTTTTACATCCTCAAAAGTACAATTATTCGGATTCTTAGTAATTATATTTCAAAAGCTCCGCATTTCCTCCAGCGGAATCCCAACCGGGCTCATACAAAAGAGTCTGCCCGGCTCTGCTGCAAAAACATAACGTTTCAAAAGCACTTTGATGAAAAACACATCGCTTCAGACTTCGTTACCCCTAGGAATTGAAATGCTGATTTTAAATATCCGCTTCCCATTCTCCGCAGTGGAATCCATATAATATTCCCCGTGATACTTTCTAACTGCCGCGGCAATATTTTTCATGCCGAAACCGTGATTTTCCCCGTCCTTTTTTGATGAGATAAGTAAATTTCTTTTTATATCAGCTTCTTCACACACACTGTTGCTGACAGCAATAAAATTTTCCCTTCTGCCCGTAACAAGTTCGACTCTGATCTCAGGGACAGCTGCTTTTCCTGCTGCTTCAACAGCATTCTGCAATACATTGCCCATCAGCGATGTAATGTCAACCATTTCGAGAGGGATTTTTTCCGTCAGCCTTCCCGATACGGTGAACTCTATATGTTCCTTTTCGGCCAGGTACAAATAATAGTTTACAATAACATCAAGAAAGCTGTCTCCGGTGCGGAGCTTTAAATCAAAATCCTCCTGCATCTGCCAGATCCTGTCAATATAAGCCTTTGCATCCTCCGCTCTTTTCTGATTGATCAGCTCCCTGAGAGCGCCGATGTGATTTGCCAGATCATGCTTGAAACACCGTAATTTAACCGACTGCTGCAGCTGGTAATCATACTGCTGCCTCTGCATGAGCATCAGAGCTTCAAGCTCTCTGTTCTGTCTGTCCGACAGTATATTTTTAATGGCCAGACTGAGTGTAAGAAAAAGAGAATAGATAGCGCCTGCAATACTGACAAAAAATGTTATATATGCATCCCAGCCATACATTGCGCTGTTTTCATTAAAAAATACAAAAACAAAATTATAAAACATCTGAAATATGCTTCCCTGTATTAAAATCAGAAGCTTGTACTTCATTCCTATCTCACACAGATAAACTTCATTTTTCCTAAGAAGCCGGAAATAAACCAGAAGATATACCAGAAACGAAAGAAGATAAGCCGGCTCCATCCACCATGTTATCGTATTATCAGCAATCCCGCCGCCTATTAATATGACCTGTATCAGCATTACGCTGAACGTATCCATAATTCCGGTAAAATACATAAAGGCAGCGCTTAATACGGTAAGCCAGAACAGTCTTCCCTCAAAAAACAAACTAATCGAAAGCACGCTCCAGACTATATAGACGAACGGAGAATTCGTATCGGAACACGCATTGAAAGCACCTGCAATTAATACGGTCAGTATGGAGGCACCCTGGAAAACTCTGTTTTTTCTTGGGCTTAACTGAAAACCAAAATAACTTATAAATAAATATATTATATAATTTAAAATATTATCTATAATGTAAATCATATTTCTTCCTCCGGCAAGTGCGGATGCCCGGCTGCTGATACCTGGTTCCGGCCGGCTTCCCGCCGGATTCCTGATGCCGGATACCGGCAGCTTCCCAGCACCGGATGCTGCCTCTTGCTTTCCCCGGCATTATCCGTCCGTCTTGCCGGACGGAGCACTTTATGTCGTACATGCAAGTTATTACGCCTTCCGCTCCTCAGGCATTCCCGTCTGAAAACCCGAACCCCCGGCCATCATTATATCAGCTTTCCTGCCATTCCGCAAATATCTCTGGCTGCGCCTTTTCCTTCCGGCTGCTCCGGGATTTCCTTTGAAATGTCCTGGCAGTTATGTTAAAATAGCATCAGCTGCAACAGAAACTACATAACGGGGGCTGAAATCCCCCTGATCGGAAAGCCGCTTGCGCGGCGGAATGAGAGGATATATGAATACGGATCACAACGATGCCCCAAAGGAATCCCGGCCGCATTTCTGGGATATTTTATGCCTGGTTTCACTGCTTATTATTGTATTTGTCTGCTGCTATCTGCTGCTTTGCTGACAGCCCGCTCAAGGAGGCAATCATCATGAAAAAAGTATTGGGGAATACTTCTGCTCTGCGCGGCACTTTCAGCCGCCAGCCCCGGCACGGCTGCTGCCGGAGAAAAAACAATCAATCATGTCTCTGACAATGCAGGCTCAGACTTCGCTTCCGCAGAAAAAGCGGGCCGCATCCAGGAAGACTCAAACATGGCAGCCGCGGACGCGGCGGAAAAAAACGGCGATTTTGTAAAAAGCCCGCTTCCCGATCCGGTTTTTTCCACGGAAGCCGGCTTTTATGAGGAGGATATTCTGCTGACTCTGTCTGTCCCGAAGGGTTTCCGTATATGCTACACGCTGGATGGTTCCTTTCCGCGGCCTGAGGCAGAAAACGCACAGTTCTATGAGGAATCGCTGCTTCTGACTGACGCGCGCTCTGCCTCCAAAAAGGTTATGGCCGCGCGGGTGGTGCGCGCCGTTTCTGTCGCGGAGGACGGCAGCTTTGGCGACTGTGTCACCAACACCTATTTTATCGGCAGCGGTGCAACAGCCGCCTACAAAGTACCCGTCGTTTCCCTGGCAGCAGACGAGGCCAGCCTCTTCGCCCCCGAAACCGGCATTTTTGTCCACTATGATGAGAGCGGCCGGGAGTGGGAACGCCCATTCTATTTCGAATATTTTGACGGCGGCGAGCGTGTTTCCGCCCTTCAGTGCGGCGGCCGCGTACACGGCGGAATGAGCCGCGAAATCGACATGAAATCTCTGCGCCTTTATGCCAGGGCCGAATATGACACGCAGAAAAATTTTAAGTATGATTTTTTCTCCGGCGGAACGGTACCCGCTCTCGATGCGGACGGCCAGCCGATCCGCAAGTTCAAGCATCTTCTTCTGCGCGGCGGCGGAAACGGCGACTGGCCGGGCAACAACTGCAAGGCCTGGTCATACTTCGGCGAGGATACGGGCGCGCCCGGTGCGGACGGCAAAATCCGCTGGCTGCTGTATGATACCGAATTCGGCTACGGCCTTTACGGTCATTCTGTTTCAGAAAATACGCTGGAAACTGCAATTTCTCCGGATTCGACGGAATGGCCGAACCCGAAAGGCTCCACGCTGCTCTTCCGCAGCCTGCTGCAGAACGACAGCTTTTATGACGCCTTCATCTCCCGGATGCTCGACCTGATCAACGAAAATTTCCGGCCGGAGGCGGCACAGAAGGCCGTCAATGCCATGGCGGGGCGCTATATTCCGCTGATTCAGGAGAACCGGGACGCCGGAAATCAGTTTGACCGCTACGACAAAAACATTACAGCAGTGAACGATTATCTCCGGCGGCGCCCGAAGGCGATGCGTGAACTGCTCAGCCGACGCTTTGTTCTCGGGCCGCTCTACGATCTTTCCATCAGCTTCGACGCCGAACTCGGCAGCCTGCAGGTCAATTCCATCGCTGCTGCCTCCGGCGCAAACAGCGTCGGCAGAAACGGCTTTTCCGGCGTTTACGCCTGCGCCCTGCCGGTCACGGTCACGGCGATCCCTGCAGAAGGCTGCCGTTTTGCGGGCTTTTCCGGTGATCTCTTCTCCGATATACAGATGAATCCGGACGGGACTGCCACGGTAATCGTGACGAACCCGGATGAGGCGGACTCGATCGCGCTGACTGCCCTGTTTGCCGGGATGGATGACGAAGGGACAGATTCCGGCCTGGACGGCTCCGGACAGGGAAACACGGGCAGCTCAGGGCACGAAAACGCAGGTGCTGCGGGCAGCTCAGATCAGAACAGTCCCGGAACTCCGGGCGGCTCGGGACAGGAAAACACAGGTGCTGCGGACAGCGGGAAAAATCCGGAGGACAGCACCCCGGACAGACCCGTAGCTTCCGCCGGCGCTGAACAGATACTTGCCGCCGTAATGAGCCTGCTGGCTGCTCTTCTGATCGCTCTGCTTCTCCTGCAGCGCCGCCGCTCCCGGCACGCAGAAACGGAAAAGGACAAGCGGGACAAATCCGCTTAGCCCCTCAGCGCCTTTTTTGTTTTCCATGCCCGCTCTGCGGGCTCATATCCGTTGATCCAGTCTGATTTCAGAAAATATATCAGATAAATCACCGAGCTGATCCCCCAGGTGAGCGGATACGCCCAGTAGATCAGGCCGATTTTATTTACAAAGTGCATCATCACCGTTATGTAGCTGATGCGGAACACGCACCACACCGACAGCATAATAACCATCGGTACGATCGCTTTTCCGGCCCCGCGGCACACTCCCGCGATGATATGGGAAAATGCGAGCAGAAAATAAAACAGCGCCTCCGTCCGGGCCTGCTGCACCCCCAGGCGCACCACCTCCGCATCGGAATTAAACATTCGGATCAGTGCCGGCGCAGCAAAATAGATAAGCACGCCGATCAGTTCCGCAAGCACAAGCGACATCGCAATACCGAAGCGTGCCCCTGCCCTCGCCCGATCCTTTTTCCCGGCTCCAAGATTCTGTCCGATAAAGGTCGTCATTGCCATGGAAAAGCAGGTGATCGGCAGGAAGGCAAACCCTTCAATCTTAACGTAGGAGCCGTAGCCGGCCATGGCATCCTCCCCGAAGGAATTGACATTGGACTGCAGAATCACATTGGCCAGGCCGATCACGGAATTCTGCACACCGGTCGGCAGGCCGTATTTCATGATTTCACGCAGCATATCCCCGTGAAAACGGATCTCCCGCAGCTTTAGCTGGTAAACCGTGCCCTTTTTCAGCAGCCGGTTCAGGCAGAGCAGGGCACTCACCAGCTGGGATATGGTCGTAGCCACGGCCGCGGAGGCCACGCCGAAACGAAATACGCCGATAAAAAGCAGATCCAGCAGCACATTCAGCACCGAGGAGCAGATCAGGTACTGCATCGGCCTCCGGCTGTCGCCGACCGCGTTCATCGTGCTGGTAAAAATATTGTACATAACAACAGCGAGCGAACCGAGGAAATAAAACCGGAAATACGCAATCGAGTCCGGCAGAACCGAAGGATCCGTATTCATCAGCCGGAGAATCGTGGGCGTCAGCACAACGCCGAACACCGTGAGGACAATGCCCGCCGCCAGCCCGAAGGCTACATTCGTGTGCAGCGCCCGCGAACCCTTCTTCTCGCCCCCTGCCCCGAAATCCCGCGAAATAACAACACCGGCTCCCGCCGCTGTTCCGGTGAAAAAGCTGATCAGAAGAAAAATAAGAGGCCCGGAGGAGCTCACCGCAGCCAGCGCCCCCTTGCCCAGAAAACGGCCGACAATCAGGGAATCCACCGTATTGTACAGCTGCTGGAACAGCTGACTCAGAAAAATGGGGATTGCAAACCGGATAATCAGTCCCTTTACGCTCCCCTCCGTCATGTTTTTTGTACCGCTGTACTTCTGCATCTTCCGCAATCGGAACGCTTTTTGGCTGTCCGTAAATATATGCGCTGATATATGTCATATTTATACCGC
>ERZ777305.3070-NODE-3070-length-12260-cov-6.586481_pt1 | contig 12260 bp, 7 predicted proteins | sample MGYA00374965_ERZ777305 | MGnify/ENA primary metagenome ERZ777305 (study PRJEB29328, sample SAMD00013331) | mouse gut metagenome | study: EMG produced TPA metagenomics assembly of the Metagenome analysis of fecal microbiota from mouse which was promoted...
ATCCTGTTAGGGTAGAGGCGGCCAATTGGGAGTGCGGCACGCACCGCCCGCCCGCGTAAAGAGGGATTTCGCTCGTTTTGCGGTGAGCAAAACGAGATGAAATCCCAGCGGGCGACTGAAAAACGCATTAACAAGCCCGCGCGCCACGCCTTAAAAGGGAAATCATCAAAACTCGCTTGCGTGTTTTGACTGGATTTCCCAAGGCGCGCGAAAAGAGAAGAGACAAAGAGGCAGGCCGCCACCTGTTTTCCAATACATGAGAAGGAAACCTTGGTCTGACTTTACGCGGGCGACAGACCTGGATCAACCCTTGACCGGTACTTTCCCGTACTATTCGGATGGTGTGGCCGGGGAAACCTACGGTGCTGGTAATTACAAGGCGACCAACGGTCGGTTGTACAAGGTAACCACCTCCGGTACGGGAACCCCGCTTGCCTGGTACCCTGCCCCGGGCCTCCGCCTCTACGGCGAAGGCGCGCTGGACCTCGTCGGCAACTACGGGTTCAGCTACTCGTCGTCGGTGAGCGGCATCAACGGGGTGTACTTGGATTTCTACGTGACGGGCCTCTATCCCAGCGACGCGTACTCCCGCGGCTACGGTCTTCAGTTGCGTTGCCTCTCGGAATAAACGGTGCGTGTCGCACTCTACCCTAATATTGGCCAGACCCCTGCGACCCGTAGGGTCGCGCGGGCCGGAGCCACCCCAGGCGTAGGCCGGCAACTCGGCGGTGCTCGTTTCCGGCCTCGCTGGCACCGGCCCGCATCCAAGTTCAACCCGCTCCTTCCCCGCTCTTTCCCGCGTGCTGACGGAAATCTTATTCAAACGCGCGTCATGTGTTTGAATGATTTCCTACTTCTATCTATCGCGCGGGTGAACTTGGTTCGCATGCCAGAGCGATTCAATCGTCGCCCGCTGGGATTTCATCTCGATTTTGCTCGCCGCAAAACGAGCGAAATCCCTCTTCAGGCGGGCGGGCGACGGGAGGGAATTTTGATCGCGCGCCTGGGGCGATTCAACTCTTTCGGCTCTTCGCCAAAATAGTTGAATCGCCTTTTTCGCGCCGGCGCGCGGTGCCTTCGGGCACTTCGACAGGGCCACCTCTACCCTAACAGGACGAAACTGCCCTCGGGCCGGCCGGGCCCCACGTCCCGTGGACGGGCGATGCTTACGCATCGCTGCGGCTGGGTCGGCCCAAATCTTTGTTCCGTTTCCCGTCCGCATGCCTTAAACTCCGCAAGACTCATTTTTCAGACACCTCTGACTCTACAGAACTCTGGATTCGGGCGAGACGAAAACGAAGAAACGGATTCCGGCCTGATGATCCAAATAAATACGGATGGGTTTACGTCCCTATTGCAAGGTGACGGCAACTTCCAACGGAGGAAGGGTGTCGCGACGCGGGGAACGGGGGGGCTGGGGACGAAGCACCGGTAAGGATCGCCGGTCGGGTTCGTACTTCGGACGCATGGTCGAACGGACGTTCTCATCGGTAAAACCGGCCCATGCGGGAGTCTGGTTCCGATAGCGCCGCTCGGCTTCGGCCCGGTGCATGCCGACCGACGGCTGTTCGTCGACGGCTTTGCCTTCGCGGAGGGCCTGCTGCTGCTCGGCAATGGAGCGGTTGGTGTTGGCTTCGACGGACTCCTGATGAAAGCCCATCGAGGGAATGTCGGTCGAGGTGCCGGGACGGCCGAACGAAAAGACGACGGTGCGTTTCTTGGGAGATTTCGATGACCGGATCCGGCTCATGTCGAAGGCGGGTACACGGCGCATCCCTTCGAGCACGGCGTCGCGGAGCCACATCTCGGTACGTCCTTTCCCTTCGAAAAAACCGCTCCAGGCGTCGGTCTCGTTCTCGATCTCCAGCTGGCGCAGGGCGCCGTCCGGGGAGATCACGAAGGTGCAGCGCACGGCGGCGTCGATATCGCCGACGGTACGGCCGTCGGGGATGGTCAGCACGAAGTACTGGGCCACATGCAGCAGGATGGCATTGTACTCCTTATCGCCTTTGAGCACGGGCCGGGCTCGGATCTGCTGGGCGGCTCGGGCGGAGAACGAAAGGAGATGCAACCCAATGAGAATCAGGAGGATCAAAAAACGGCTTTTCATCTGGCTCTTCGTTTTCATCATAAAACGTCGCGACGGGGATAATTCGTATCTCTCCGAAGGTTTTACGGAGATGAAAATCAACTCTTTATATGGTCAACCGGCAGGAGTGGGAGGGGTGCTCCCCTGCCCTCGCTCCGGCGCCGGAGGGCAGGCTGGACGGACGATCTCAATGAAAATATCGCGTACCACTCTACTATTCAATAGATTGCAGGGAACGAACGGCATGAATCGGCGCGATTTCGCTGCTGCATTATGTTGCATTTTTACAACACAATATTTAAAAGTTACTACACAATATTTAAACTCAATTTAAATTCTGTTTAAACCCGAAAATCAAAAACAGACCGAAAAACACTTGTCGACCCGATTCCTGTATAAAAAATTACAACAAAATATATAAACGCCGTTTAAACCGGAGGGTCACTCGACATAAAGTACGAGACCTTTCAGGTATTCGCCTTCGGGGTGGTAGATGTTGACGGGGTGGTCGGCGGGCTGGGTCAGCTGGTGGAGGATCCGGACACGGCGGCCGGCCTGGGCGGCGGCACTGAACACGGCTAAACGAAACTGTTCGCGCGAGATGGCCTGGGAGCAGCTGAAGGTGAAGAGGAGGCCGCCGGAGGGGAGCTTCTCCAAAGCGGCGGCGTTGAGCCGTTTGTAGCCCTGAAGGGCGTTGGAGACGGCTTTGCGGTGCTTGGCGAAGGCGGGCGGGTCGAGGATCACGAGGTCGTAGGCGTCGCGAGGCATCTGACGGACGAAGTCGAGGGCGTCGGCGACGAGCTCGCGGTGGGGGACGCCGGGGGCGCTCAGGGCGATGTTCTCGGTGCAGAGGCGGATGGCTTTCTCGGAGCTGTCGACGGAGTCGACGGAGAGGGCGCCGCCTTGCAGGGCATAGACGGAGAAGCCGCCGGTGTAACAAAAAGTGTTCAGGACGCGGCGCCCACTGGCATAATGGCCGACGAGGGCGCGGTTGTCGCGCTGGTCGAGAAAGAAACCGGTCTTCTGGCCGCCTTCCCAGTCGGCGCGGAAGTGGTGGCCGTTCTCGAGCACGAGGCGGGCGTCGTTTTCGGAGGCTGTCTCGTCGGCGCGCCAAAGGTAGCTGTCGACGGGGTCGAGGCCGCTCTTGGGGGGCAAGGTGCCGGAGCTCTTGTCGTAGACGGCGTGCAGCCGATCAGGGCCGTACACGGCACGGAGGGCGAGGGCGAGCTGGTCGCGGACGAGATACATGCCGACGGAGTGGGCCTGGAGCACGGCGGTGGTGCCGTAGATGTCGATGACGAGGCCGGGCAGGTTGTCGCCTTCGCCGTGGACGAGGCGGTAGCAGGTGGTCGCGGGGGAGTCGGTCAGGCGGAGGGTTCGGCGCAGGTCGTAGGCGGCCTGGAGCCGACGCTGCCAGAAGTCGGGGCCGATGGTCTCGCCGGGGTCGAAGGTGAGGATGCGGACGGCGATGGAGCCGACACCGCAGTGGCCGCGGGCGATGAAGTCACCGGTGGAGGTGTAAAGGTCGACGAGGTCGCCCTCTTCGGGCTGGCGGTCGGTGCGGGAGATGGCGCCGGAGAAGACCCAGGGGTGGCGCCGCTGGAGGGATTGCTCTTTACCGGGTCGAAGGGTCAGGCGGGGCAGGGGTGGTATCATGGCTGTCGGATGAATGGAGGGTGGAGGGGGTTCGGCGAGAGGTGTGGCGTCTCCCGCCGCGATGGCGGCGGGGGCGCTTCCGCTCTCGGGCGGATGCGGCGGCGGAGGGTTCGGGACAGATGGGCTGCTGGAGGAGGTGCTGTTCCTGAAGGCGTTCCAGGAGCCGGGGGTCGTCGTCGCGCAGCCGGAGGTAGATCTCGCGGCAGACCCAGGCGTCGAGGGCGGCGTAGTCCTGTTGGGCGGGGGTGAGGCGGTCGGCTTCCCAGTTGGTGAGGCGCTGGGCTTTGGAGACTTTCATCCGGAGGACGATAGCGGCCATCTTCTTGACGCTGAGCTCTTCGATCCCCCAATGGGAGACGAGGGACTGGAGGTCGAGGAAGCCGGCGGGGCGAAATTCGGCGACGCGGCGCATGCCGCGAAGGTCGTCGCGGAGGGCGGCGCCGACTTTCAGGATGTCGGGCGAGGAGAGGAGGCGGCAAACGGTTTCGGAGAGGGGCTGGAGGCCGACGCGGAACAGGAGGGCGGTGTCGGCGGTGGCGATCTGGATGAGGGAGACGTTGTGGCGGATGCCTTTCTCGAAGGAGGGGCGGGTCTCGGTGTCGTAGCCGAGGAGGGTGGCGCCGGCGAGGATCTGTTCGGCTTCGAGGAGGGTCTCGGGGCTGTCGACGACGAGGATCCGGCCGGGGAAATGGCCGACGGGATAGGTGTCGAGCTCTTCGGGGCTTATGGTCGGCTGGTACATCGGCACAAAGGTACGCTTATTTTTTCGGATGAGGTTCCCTTTTCGATGGCTTGGTCTGACTTTACGCGGGATGCCACGACTCCGCTGAACGGGACGTTCCCCTATTACTCGGATGGAGTTCCCGGAGAATCTTATGGAGCAGGTAATTACAAGGCGACCAACGGTCGGTTGTACAAGGTAACCACCTCGGGCACGGGAACCCCGCTGACCTGGTACCCCGCCCCGGGCTACCGCGACGCAGGCTACTATGGGCGGTTAGGCGATCTGATGAGCGTCGGCAACGACGGGTACAGTTGGTCGTCCGCTGTCAGCGGGACTTACGGCGTGTTCTTGTACTTCGACGCGCAGTACCTCAATCCCAGCTACGTGACCTTCCGTAGCCACGGTCTTCAGTTGCGTTGCCTCTCGGAATAAACGGAAGAACAAGATTCTGCGGCTCGAAGAGCCGCCCGGGCCGGAGCCACCCCAGGCGTAGGCCGGCAACTCGGCGGAGCTCGTTTCCGGCCTCGCTGGCCCCGGCCCGCCTACAGCCTCGCCCAATTCCCGGCCCCCGTGTCCGCCTTACTGCAGCTCCGCTATCGCTTCGCCGCTTCCGTCGCCCGCTGGGATTTCATCTCGGTTTTGCTCGCCGCAAAACGAGCGAAATCCCTCTTTTGGCAGGCGGGCGGTGCGTGCCGCACTCCCAATTGGCAGCCTCTACCCCAATGTCTTTTCGCGCGCCTTGGGCGATTCAACTCTTTCGGCTCGTCGCCGAAATAGTTGAATCGCTTCTTTTGGCGGCGGCGCGCGATCCGGTCATTGCCCCGGCTGGAACTGTTCCTTTTGTGAACAAAAGGAACCGAAAAAACTTTAGACGGATGCTAACGCATCCTCAAACTGCCGGCGGCCTTAACCCACGAGGCAGCCTCTACCCCACTCTTTTCCCGCGCGCCTTGGGCGATTCAACTATTTCGGCTCATCGCCGAAATAGTTGAATCGCTTCTTTTGTCGGCGGCGCGCGATCCGGTCATTGCCCCGGCTGGAACTGTTCCTTTTGTGAACAAAAGGAACCGAAAAAACTTTAGACGGATGCTAACGCATCCTCAAACTGCCGGCGGCCTTAACCAACGAGACAGCCTCTACCCCACTCTTTGACCGCGCGCCTCACGCTCCGCAGAACTCAAGGTTCAACTGCCCGCAGCGAGGCCCCTACTCGATATTCGACAGATGTCTCTCGACCTTCTGGACGTACAACTCGCTCAGCGTGATGAGAATGCCTGTCTCCTCCACGTTTCCGAAGTCCGGATTCAGCGCTGTGTCGAACACCTTCATCGTCGGCGAGAGGCTCATGTACGCATTGATCAGCGGCGGAATCGTCTCATTGATCTCGCGGATTTTGCGCGAAAGGATCTTGTAATCCTCCGCATAGTCCCTCCCCACGAACAGCGCCTCCATTTTTTCCGGATCCATATCCAACTCCACCGGATACTTCGACCGGATCAGCTGTTCCCGATCCGGGAAGTGCTTTTTGAGGAAAAAGAGCAGCATATTCCGCGCCTCCCTGTCATAGTCGCCGTACATCGTCACCTTCCCGAAACAGTACTTCACATCGGGATTCCGCACGACGATCGCACCCAGACCGTCCCACAGGTTGTCCAGCGCAAAGAGGCTCTTCGAATTGTTTCTCGACTGGTAGGCCGGCTGCACGAACGACCGCCCGAGCTCCAGCGTGTACGGGAGATACTTTTCCCGGAACGTGTCGCTGAATTCGAAATAGTGCTCCGTCGAGAGGTATTTCGGATGGGTCGAACGCGGGAGGATATACCGGTATCCCCCCATAATTTCCCGCGCCACCGGATCCCAGGCGATCAGCTGCGTGTATCCACCCCGAACCGTGTCCAGCTCGTCGATGTCGAGCGCTTTTCCCGTACCTCCTCCCCCTTCGCGGAACGACAGCTCCCGAAGCCGTCCGATCTCCCGCATGACATTCGGACACTCCTCGGCCGTGAGCGTGTACAGAATATTTCCCCCTTTGTTTGTTTTGCGCCATTCGCGAGCAGGGGTCAGCTCCGCTTCGAGCAGCTCGCGTGCCACCGGGGCGATGATAGGCTCCATTTCCATGGGTCTCTGTTTCACTTCGCGTTTCAGCGAGCAAAAATAACGATAAATCGCGGAACGTGATATAGGGGTGCCCGTTTCATCAGCGTTTTCTCCGAGGCAATACAGAGACGGCGACCCGGTACGGGTCGCCGTCTCTGTGTGCTGCGTTCCAATCCTCATCTCTCTAAGAAAGGGTGGATAACTGGGCTTCCAAGGCGCGGATCTTCGCCAAGGCATCGGCCTGCTTGGCGCGCTCGTTGGCGATCACCGAGGCGGGGGCGTTCTGAACGAAACGTTCGTTCGACAACTTCTTCTCGACGCTGGACAAAAAACCGCGCATATACTCCAACTCTTTCTCGATCCGCGCGCGCTCGGCGGTGGCGTCGACTTGTACCAAATCGCCTAAGGGCAGGAGGTATTCGGTGGTCTTCACGATAAAGGTCGAGGCGCCGGTCGGTTTCTCTGAGCCGGAAGCCAAAGCGGCGACGGAGGAAAGGTTCCCCATCTTCGTGAGGATGGAGGCGAATTCCGAGGGGTAGTTCTCGTCGGAAACATACAGCATCGCCAAGGGCTCTTTTGGGGCGATGTTCTTGCTCTTCCGCACGTTACGAATCCCGCCGACGATCTCTTTCACGAGTTCGAAGCGGTCGACGAGGCGGGCGCCGGAGGCGGTAACCGACTGCGGGACGTAGCGGCTCACCATAATGGATTCCTGAGGCCCCCGATCGGCGATGTAGTGCCATATCTCTTCGGTAATAAAGGGCATGTAGGGGTGGAGCTGCTGGAGGAGCTGCTCGAAGTAGCCGATGGTGGCGCGATAGGTGACGGCGTCCATCGGGGTGCCGTAGGCGGGTTTCACCATCTCGAGGTACCACCCGGAGAAGTCGTCCCAGAAGAGTCGATACAGGCTCATCAGGGCGTCCGAAATACGGAACGCGGCAAAATGTTCGTCGATCTCGGCCACGGTGGCGGCGAGCTTCGCGCCGAACCATTCGACGGCGACGCGGGCGGATTCGGGCTGGGGCAAAGAGGCGCCCTCGGGGGTGTCCCACATCTTGATGAGACGGAAGGAGTTCCAGATTTTGTTCCCGAAGTTCCGGCCCTGTTCGATCAGGGATTCGTCCCAAATAATGTCGTTCCCGGCCGAGGAGCAGAGCATCATGGCCACGCGCACGCTGTCGGCGCCGTACTTGGCGATCAAATCCAGCGGGTCGGGCGAGTTGCCGAGCGATTTGCTCATCTTCCGACGCAGTTTGTCGCGCACGATGCCGGTCAGATAGACGTTGCTGAAGGGGCGTTCGCCCTGATATTCGTAGCCGGCGATAATCATCCGGGCGACCCAGAAAAAGAGGATTTCGGGCGCCGTAACCAGGTCGTTGGTCGGGTAGTAATAGCTGATCTCGGGGTTCCCGGGGTTCAAAATCCCGTCGAAGACCGATTGCGGCCACAGCCACGAGCTGAACCAGGTATCCAGCACGTCGGGATCGCGGGTCAGGTCGGCTTCGGTCAAGGTGTCGTTCCCGCTCTTGGCGCGGGCCAAAGCCACCGCCTCTGACGCGGTCTCGGCAACGACAAAGCCGCCGCCGAACTGTTGCGGAATATAATACGCAGGTATCTGCTGCCCCCACCACAACTGCCGGCTGACGCACCAGTCTTTGACGTTTTCCATCCAGTGGCGGTAGGTGTTCTTGAACTTGGCAGGAACCAACTTAATGACATCCTCCATCACTGCCCGCAACGCAGGTTGGGCGAGTTGGTCCATCCGAAGGAACCACTGCATGGAGAGTTTCGGCTCGATGACGGCGCCGCTCCGCTCGGAGGTGCCGACTTTGTTGGTGTAGGCTTCGACTTTTTCGAGCAGACCGGCCTCTTGTAAATCGGTTTCGATCTGCTGACGCACGGCGAAGCGATCCATCCCGACATAAAGCCCGGCGGCTTCGCTGAGGGTGCCGTTGTCGTTGAAGATGTCGATGCTGGGCAGGCCGTGCTTTTCGCCGAGCATGTAGTCGTTCACGTCATGCGCGGGGGTCACTTTCAAGCACCCTGTCCCGAATTCGATGTCGACGTACTCGTCTTCGATCACGGGAATCGACCGCCCGACGAGGGGCACGATCACTCGCCGCCCCTTGAGCCAGGCGTTTTTCGGGTCGTTGGGGTTGATGCACATGGCGGTGTCGCCCATAATGGTCTCGGGACGCGTGGTAGCGACAACGGCGTATTGGGGCGCGGAGGAATCCGAGTCCGGATTTTCGACCATGTAGCGCAGGTAGTAGAGTTTCCCGTGCTCTTCCTTATAGATGACTTCTTCGTCGGAGATGGCGGTCAGAGCGGCGGGATCCCAGTTGACCATCCGGACGCCGCGGTAGATCTTCCCTTTATTATAGAGGTCGACGAAGACGTGGATGACGGCGTCGCTCAGCCGTTCGTCCATGGTGAATTTGGTGCGGGCCCAGTCGCAGGAGGCGCCGAGTTTCTTGAGCTGTTCGAGGATGATGCCGCCGTGTTTCTCTTTCCATTCCCAGGCGTGGCGAAGGAACTCTTCGCGGGTGAGGTCGCTCTTCTTGATCCCTTCGTTGGCGAGTTTCTGGACGACTTTGGCTTCGGTGGCGATGGAGGCGTGGTCGGTGCCGGGAACCCAGCAGGCGTTGAAGCCCTGCATCCGGGCGCGGCGCACGAGGACGTCCTGGATGGTGTTGTTCAGCATGTGGCCCATGTGCAGCACGCCGGTCACGTTGGGCGGCGGGATCACGATGGTATAGGGCTGGCGGGCGTCGGGTTCGGAGTGGAAGAAGCCGTTCGCCATCCAGTAGGCGTACCATTTGTCTTCTTTCTGGGCGGGGTCGTATTTGGCAGGTATCTCTGTCATTTTGTCCGGTTTTTTAAGATTCCCTTCGTTTTGCATGCTTTTTGCAAAGCACGCAGAGGGACAAAATTACAAAACTGTTTCCGATTAACCGAACGCTTCGGGGAGGGGGTGGCAAAAAATAAAGCGGAGGGGTTCGGCGTTTTTTTAATATTTTTGCAGAATGCCTCGCTGCGCGGCAGTGGGCCAAATAGCACAGAAAGGTTTGATTATGAGCAAGAAACAAAATACGTGGATCGACCGGTTGTCGGGTATCTCGGATGTGTTGGACGGAAAGAGCCAGGTGATTCCGATCGTGGCGGCGGAGGATGACGAACCGCAGGGGGGGACGCTGCCGGAGTTGTTGCCGATTCTGACGCTGCGCAGTTCGGTGCTCTTCCCGGGGGCGATCACGCCGATTACGGTGGGGCGCGAAAAGTCGATGAAGCTGGTCAAAGAGGTGGAACAGAACGGGGGAATGCTGGGGGCGCTGCTCCAGAAGGATGCGGAGGTGGAAAATCCGGGGCCGGAGGATCTCTACGCGGTGGGAACGGCGGCACGGATCCTGAAGGTGCTGGAGATGCCGAACGGAAATCTGACGGTGATCCTGCACGGGGTGGAGAAGTTCGAAATCAAGGAGTTCGTCAGCTCGGAGCCGTTCTTCAGGGCGAGTGTCCGGCCGCTCAAGGATCTGACGCCGGATAAGGCCAATATCGAGCTGGATGCGCTGATCGAGTCGGTCAAGGAGGTGGCGCTCCGGATTATCGGTCTGTCGTCGAATATCCCGCAGGAGGCGACCTTCGCGATCAAAAATATCGACAGCAGAAGGGGGCTGATCAATTTCATCAGCTCGAATATCGAGCTGCCGGATGCGGATCGGCAGGCGCTCTTAGAGGCGCCGGGGCTGATTGCGCGGGCGCGGAAGCTGCTGGAGATTCTGGTGAGGGAGCAGCAGCTGATCGAGCTCAAAAACGAGATTCAAAGCAAGGTGAAGGAGGATATCGACCAGCAGCAGAGGGAGTATTTCCTGCAGCAGCAGATCCGGACGATTCAGGACGAGCTGGGGGGAAATCCGGCGGAGCGGGAGGTGGAGGAGCTGCGCGAAAAGGCGCAGACGAAAAAGTGGAGCGAGGAGGTCAAAGAGCTGTTCTTCAAGGAGCTGGACAAGCTGGATCGGATGAATCCGGCGGTGGCGGAGTATTCGGTGCAGATGAATTACCTGCAACTGATGCTGGAGCTGCCGTGGGAGGAGGTGACGAAGGACAATCTCGACCTGAAGCGGGCGAAGCGGCTGCTGGATGCGGATCATTTCGGGCTGGACGATGTCAAAGACCGGATATTGGAGCACTTGGCGGTGCTGAAGCTGAAGGGGGATTTGAAGTCGCCGATCCTGTGTCTGTACGGGCCTCCGGGGGTGGGAAAAACGTCGCTCGGAAAGTCGGTGGCGGCGTCGCTCAAACGGAAGTTCGGCCGGATCTCGCTGGGGGGGATGCACGATGAGGCGGAGATCAGGGGGCACCGGCGGACGTATATCGGGGCGATGCCGGGGCGGATCCTGCAGACGATTCGCCGGGCGGGGTCATCGAATCCGGTGATCATTCTGGACGAGATCGACAAGGTGGGTCAGTCGAACCACGGGGATCCGGCGTCGGCGCTCCTGGAGGTGCTGGATCCGGAGCAGAACAGTACGTTCCACGACAACTACCTGGACACGGAGTACGACCTCTCGAAGGTGCTCTTCATCGCGACGGCGAACAACATCGGGAATATCTCGTCGGCGCTGCGCGACCGGATGGAGATGATCAATGTGTCGGGCTATCTGCTGGAAGAAAAGGTGGAGATCGTCAAACGCCATCTGCTGCCGAAGCAGCTGGAGGCGCACGGGGTGCCGGAGGACAAGCTCAAGCTGGGCAAGAGGTCGATCGAGAAGATTATTTCGGAGTACACGCGGGAGTCGGGGGTCAGGACGCTGGACAAGCTGATCGCCAAGATCGTCCGCTACCGGGCGAAGGAGATCGGGATGGAGGAACCGTTCGAGGTGACTGTCTCGCCGGAGGGGGTGGAAAAGATTCTCGGGGTGCCGAGGTTCCTGAACGAGATGTACGAGGGGAACGAGCATGTGGGGGTGGTGACGGGGCTGGCCTGGACAGAGGTGGGGGGAGACATTCTCTACATCGAGTCGTCGCTCAACCGGGGCAAGGGAAACCTGATTATCACGGGAAACCTGGGGGATGTGATGAAGGAGTCGGCGTCGATCGCGCTGGGCTGGGTGAAGGCGCACGCGGAACAGCTGGGTATCCCGCAGGAGATGTTCGAGGAGTACGACATTCACATCCATGTCCCGGAGGGGGCGATTCCGAAGGACGGGCCGTCGGCGGGGATCACGATGGTCACGGCGCTGGCGTCGGTCTTCTCGGGACGGAAGGTGCAGGCGCGATATGCGATGACGGGAGAAACGACGCTCCGGGGAAAGGTGCTGCCGGTGGGCGGGGTCAAGGAGAAGATTCTGGCGGCGAAACGGGCGGGGATTACGGATATCATCCTCAGCGCGGAGAACCGGAAGGATATCGAGGAGATCAAACCGGAGTATGTCAAGGGGCTGACGTTCCACTATGTGACGACGCTGGACGAGGTCTTGAAGCTGGCGCTGGTGTAAGGGAGTGTTTCGTCGGCTGGAAACGGCATTTCAGGGGGAGGCTCTGCAGAGCCTCCCTTTTTTTTATGCGGATCCGAAAGGGTACGTGAGGTGTGTGGAGCGCAAGCACGCAAACAGAGAACGGGGCGAGGGAGTTGGGCAGAGCAGAAAAGTGGAAATGCGAAGCATTTCCCGTCCACGGGACGTGGGGCCCGCG
>ERZ777305.3073-NODE-3073-length-12244-cov-4.477480_pt1 | contig 12244 bp, 12 predicted proteins | sample MGYA00374965_ERZ777305 | MGnify/ENA primary metagenome ERZ777305 (study PRJEB29328, sample SAMD00013331) | mouse gut metagenome | study: EMG produced TPA metagenomics assembly of the Metagenome analysis of fecal microbiota from mouse which was promoted...
TACTCGTTATGATTTTGTCCCGCATAGTAGGCATACTCGAAAGGAGGCTGAGGATAAGTGACAGATAATAATAAAAACAAGCTGCCCGAAATAAGCACATCTCAGCCGCTGATTGAGGTAAAAGGACTCAAAAAAAGCTTTATGCTTAAAGATAAAAGTACACTTGATGTCCTAAAAGGAATTGACTACACTGTTAATTCCGGAGATAAAATTGTTATAGTAGGGCCGTCAGGAGGCGGAAAGAGTACTTTTCTGAGATGTCTTAATATGCTTGAAATACCAACTGAGGGAAAGATATATTTTGAGGGGAAAGATATAACAGACAGGCACTGTAATCTTAACCGGGTACGGGCGAGAATGTGTATGGTTTTCCAGCACTTCAATCTTTTTCCGCATAAAACAATACTTCAGAATATTACTCTTGCACCTGTAAAACTGAAGATAAAAACAAAAGCTGAGACTGAAGAAAAGGCAAGAGAGCTTCTTAAAAGAATAGGACTTCCGGAAAAGGCCGACGCATATCCGTCTCAGTTGTCCGGAGGACAAAAGCAGCGAGTTGCAATAGCGCGTGCACTTGCAATGGAACCGGATGTAATTCTATTTGACGAACCTACTTCAGCGCTTGACCCGGAGATGGTCGGAGAAGTCCTTGATCTTATAAAACAACTCGCTTCAGCTGGAATGACAATGGTATGTGTAACTCACGAAATGAATTTTGCAAAAAACGTGTCAAATCGTATTTTTTATATGGACGAGGGAGTTATTTACGAGGACGGCACTCCGCAGCAAATATTTGAAAATCCCCAAAAGGAAAAAACGCGGAGATTTATAAAACAGCTTAAAGTGCTAAGCGAGGTCATTGACAAAAACAGCTTTGATTTTCCCGCAATAAATTCCAAGCTTGAAGAGTTCGGACGAAAGCAGATGATGTCGCAAAAACAGATATACAAAATGCAGCTTGCGTTTGAGGAGCTGGTTATGCAGAAACTTATCGGAGAAAATCAGGTCAGAGATATCCGTATGGACGTAGAGTATTCTGAAAAGGATGGCACTGTCGATATGATATTCGGCTACGGCGGCGACAAATTTGATCCATTAGGTGATGAAAAGGAACTCACCGTCATAACGCTGAGGGGTATCACCAACTCGATATCTCATAAATATGACGGGAACGAAAACGTTCTTGTTCTGAAGATATAGAAAGGTAAAGGTTTGAAAAGGTGTTACGATTGGAAAACACGGAAAAATATCGGCTGTCCGATGAAAACATTGACGCAGCAAGTGAAAAAATAGAAAAACATCTTGCCGCGTTCTCGGTAGATAATAGAAACGTTCTGCGTTTCAGGCTGATGTTCGAGGAAATACTCCTGAATTACCGTGATCATTTTGGAGAGGAAAACGAGTTTATCTTGCGGTGCGAAAAACGTTTTTCCCGCCCGCGGATAGTGATAGCCGTTGCCGGAGAAAATCTCGAGCCGTTTGCATCGTACGAAAACGATGAGGAATATTCATCCGAAACGCTCCGCGGAATGTTAGCGAATATGGGGCTTGCGCCAAGTCACAGATACAAAAACGGAGAAAATATCATCACGCTCTCTCCCGAGAGAAAAAAGCGCGGCTCAACCGTGATATGGCTTCTCGCAGCGGTAGTATTTGCTGTCGCTGCGGGTTTATTGTGTTCGCTGTTTCCCGAAAACGTCCGCGAAATTTTATCCGTAAAGGTCATTGAGCCTGTTACCGGAAAATTTATGGGCATTCTGTCGGCAATATCGGGACCGCTCATCTTTCTTTCCGTTTTATGGGGGATCTACAGCATAGGTGACATTGGCTCATTCGGCAAGATAGGCAAACGAATGATCTCAAGATTTTTGCTTATGAGTGCTCTGCTGCTCGTGGTCGTGGGCTTCGCAACAGTTCCGTTTTTTGTGTTAAACTCCGACGGAGGCGGTCAAGCCGATTTTTCTGATCTGTATCAAATGCTGCTTGACATTATTCCGTCAAATCTGATAGCTCCGTTCATTGACGGGAACACGCTGCAGATAGTCTTTATCGCAGTAATTTTCGGAGCGGCACTGCTGGTGCTGAACGATAAAACAACGGTTGTTTCAAAAGTCGTGGAGCAGCTGGATTATATTGTTCAATTTATAATGAAATGCTTAAACTCGTTTATTCCGCTGATAATTTTCTTAAGTATCTTTAATATGACCATCGAAAGAAATTCGGGAATAGGTTCTACAGCACTAAAGCCGGTGCTTTTAACACTTATGGGATTGGCTATCGTAATTACCGTCTATACCGTGATCGTGTGTGTACATCAACAGATCTCGCCGATAATGTTAATTAAAAAGATGATGCCGACTTTTATAATTGCGCTTACTACAGCATCCTCCTCGGCGGCATTCGCCACGAACATAGAGACTTGCGAGAAAAAACTTGGCATTGACAAAAAGATAATCAACTTCGGGCTGCCGCTTGGACAATCGGTGTTTATGCCCGCGGCGTCAGTGCTGTTTTTCAGCATGGGGATATGTATGATGGAGACATTTCAAGTGCCGATAACGACAATGCTGCTTGTGAACCTATTTATAATAGCATTGGTATTGGCAATAGCAGCTCCGCCTGTTCCGGGCGGATTTGCGGTGTGCGTAACAATACTCGTAACTCAGCTGGGAATACCCGAGGCGGCGATACCGATCGTCATCGCCATAAGTATGATCTTGGATTTCCCCTGCACCGCGACAAATCTGTTCTGTCTGCAAGCAGAGCTTACCGATCTTGCTGGCGGGCTGGATATGCTTGATACAGAAATGCTGCGGAACGATTCTTGACAGAGCAACTGAAAAATACATTAGAAACTTCCACAGTATGAAACATATATTTTTTTATTGGATAAGTCATTCGTTTGAAAGCATGAGTCTGAATACCGAACCGTGTAAACGGCAATAAAACCCACAAGAAAGTGAGGTATTTTAAGATGGAAAGAACACACGTAATGAACGAAAGAGAAATGGAATTGGCAAGACTGCTAATGACGGAATACCATACAACAGGAGATGCTCAGGCAAAGCTGAAAAAACTGTTGATGGAAACAACAGCGGAAACAGTCGAAACTGCTACGGGAAAAAGACGATCAGCAGCGATTACGGCGAATGCAAGATAGCGGTACCGCGCGTTTAAGCCATTCATATTGAGTAAGTACACGGGCAGTGCAGTCTGTGTGAAGCTGCCAAGTGACATCACCTCGCTTGGCGACGAAGCATTCATAAATTGCATACGAACGGTATCAAAAGATATTCCCGAAAGCGTAAGCAATATCGGAAAGCTGACATTTGCGGGATCGGGCTGGCTTAAAAAAAAGAGGTCGGAAAATATGGTCACGATCGTAAACGGCATGATAATCGATGTGTTTAACTGCGGAGTATCGGCGGAAATACCAGCTGATATCAAGCGCGTTTGCAGCTGGTCGTTCGCGGGAAATATCGAGCTGCGCGAGGTGAGATTTTTCAGCGGCAGAACGATAATCGACGGATATGCCTGCGCTGTGAAACGACGGTGTGTGAAACAAACTGTCCTATTCGGCTGTACATTCCCGAATTGATCGATATGATCGGAAGGATTGCCGAGCGGCAAATCAATTTTGAATAAATGCGCAACCCGTTAATTCCGTGCAGCAGAGAACTTCAAAAGTTCTGTAACATTATCCGCGAGTTCCGAAAGCGACAGCGCATAGAAGTCCGCGGTCTTTTTCAGCTCCTCCTGATTTTTCTCGCTTACATCGCATACGGCAGCAGTCGCAAAGCCCGCTTTTTTCGCGGTGCGGACGGCATGGAGCGAGTCCTCGAAAACCATTGTCTCCTCGGGAATGGCATAAATAATATCAGCTGCCGCAAGGAACACCTCGGGAGAAGTTTTTGCGCCGTAATCCGAACAGCTCACCGCGCCCTCGAAAAACTCCGTGATGCCGAGCCTTGACAGCGCAGAAAGTGCCAGATTTGCGTCGCCGGCCGTAGCTATGCTCATGCGCACGCAGTGAGCGCGCAGCACCGCCAGCAGTCTCGGTGCGCCGTCCTTTAAACCCACCTGTTCAAGATAATACTTTTCTGTCATCCGAGTTATATGACGAATTATCTCATCGGGGGAATACGAAACGTTGTATTCATTGTGAATATACGCTGCGCTTTCGGGGATTGACATTGTGTTCAGCCTGTGCGCAAGATCGGGCGCGGGCGTTTTTCCGAGCAATTTCAGATATTCCTCTCCGAGCGTTTTCCACATTTCGGATGAGTCAAAGATCGTTCCGTCCAGGTCAAATATAGCATATTTAATCATTTTTGCCCCTTTTTTTAAAACCGGTTTGCGGTTAAAAACCTTGCCGCAACCATATTGCTTATATTCCCGCGCCGATATGCTCAATAAAAGTTTTTATGCCTATGATCGTCAGCACTATTCCGCCCGCGAGTTCCGCCTTCGCGCCTAGTCTTAACCCCAGCCGACGTCCGCCGAGTGCTCCCAGAAGCGACAGTGTGAACGTCACTGCGCCTATAAACAGCGCCGCGGGAGCTATCGACACCCGTATCGCTGCAAAGCTCACGCCCACCATAAGTGCGTCGATAGCCGTTGCCGCGGACTGCATAAGCAGCGCGGGGAAGCGCAGGTCGCGTATGACCGCAGGTTCGTCTGCGTCCTCGTGAGCAAGCTCGCGGACGCTCTCTATTATCATTTTGCCGCCGATAAATCCGAGCACTCCAAGAGCAAGATAATGATCGAACGCGCTGAACAAGCTTGCGAACCCCGCCCCGAGGAAATACCCCAGCACGGGCATAAGCGCCTGAAACAGTCCGAACATAAACGCGATAAGCACCGCTTTTCGGCGTTTCCGCAAATTCAGCCCGTCCGCCAGCGCCACCGCAAACGCGTCTGCCGACAGACCCACCGCAACAAAAAACAATTCGATAAAGGACATAAAATCACCTCTGTATTATGATATTATACGTCCTTTTATGAATTACTTGTCTCTTTTGTGCCGCAAATGTTTGATCTCTTTGATTTTTTGTGAAGATATCTGGATGGGCGGCAGGCTGTCTTGGAGGGATACCCGTTAAGTCGGAATTTTACAAGGCTTTTGTAAAACAGATAATTCTATTGGCTTCCGTGAAATTCATAGCTTTGTGGAAATGAAAGCTGTCCGTATTATTTATTTCGCAATCGCTGGCAAACTCCTTGCAGCCGTTATCCCTTGCCCATGCTTCGCATTCAGCCAAAAGCTCCTTGGCATATCCTTTATTGCGGTACTCTTCCTTGATAAAAATTCCCTCTAAGTAACCAACGGGCGACATGGTCGTTCCTTCCACGTAATCGTACCGCAGCTGACACTGCGCAAAACCTATGGGAATATCATTTTCATATTTTAAGAAGAATTGAGATTTGCCTTTTGAAATGATTTCCGAAAAATCGGCAATCAGCTCATTAACGGAAGTGCTGTCCCACATCAGTATTGCTAAGTTGGCAAGTATCTCCAGCTCCCCTTTTCCCGCTTTTTGTATCATATATCATTCCTCCCGAAAAGGAAATAATTACTTGGTCAGGCTCTCCGACATCACTATCATCTTATCCGAGGCCGTAAAGCCGCGCCGTTTGTAATAGCCCTCGGTGCTCTCGCCGCGCTGTGTTATCAGATAGATATTTACGACGCCGATCGCGTTGAGCTCGTCTTTCAGCGCCGAGAGCAGTCTCGAACCGCAGCCGCTCTGCTGATGCTCGGTTCTCACGCAGAATTCCTGTATCTGAAAATGCACGCCGTCGTAAAAGTGCTCCTTTTGCCCGAGAATTATCCCGAGCAGTATGCCGTCATCATAGGCGGCTTTTCCGACAAACGTCCCCGTTGTTATCAGCTCGCCGAGCCGCAGCTTTGCGGTGAGCATAGTCCAGCGGTCGTTCCACGGCGGCGAATTGAACACCGACACAAACAGCTCCGCATAGGCTCTCAGCTCCGCTATATCCATATCCTCAAAGGTCATATCGTTTCACCTGTTTATAGCAATTCCCTGCATTCGGGATGATAATCAAGCCACATCTTAAACCATAATTCTCCCATTTCCTTTTTGTATTCGAGAATTGATTTCATTGCTTCCTTTCGGTGCGCATAGTCGTAATCCACATTGTCGATTATCTGAAACCTTACCCAATCGCGCACGGTTTTATTTTCGTGATACAGCAGCCGGAAGAAGTCCTCTTTTTTGTGGGGATAATCAGTATTTACCTCAATCGCAATTTTTATCAATTTATCCGCTAATTTATTATGCTTTCTAACAATTGCGTTCGACGTAGCGCGTGTTGCGGTTTTTATATTGTCTAAACGTTCAAGCTCTAAAGCCGTCTCAATGTACAGCGAAATTATATCCGTTTCACCCATTGCCCCAATCCTCCGTCTTTTGCGCCAGCAGCGGCGAATACTTATTCCTAAATTCGGTGAACGTGCCACGGTCAAGCTCCATGCAGATCCTGTCCATAAGCGAATTATAGAAGTAGAGATTATGCAGCACGGCGAGCCGTCCAGCAAGCTGCTCCCCCGCCTTGAACAGGTGGCGGATATATGCGCGAGAGAAATTGCGGCATGCCGGGCAATCGCACTCGGGGTCGAGCGGACGGGGATCGGTCTTATACTGCTCGTTGGTCGCGTGCATTATGCCGTTCCACGTGAACACCGTAGCGTGGCGAGCATTACGCGACGGCATTACGCAGTCGAACATATCAACTCCGCGGTACACCGCCTCTATTATGTTGGACGGCGTTCCCACACCCATAAGATAACGCGGCTTGTCAACAGGAGTATACGGCAGCACGGTGTCCAGAATATGATACATGACCTCGGTAGGCTCGCCGACCGCAAGTCCGCCTATCGCGTAGCCGTCGAGGTTCATTTCGCTTATCGTTTTCATATGCTCGATGCGGATATCGTCGTAGGTGCCGCCCTGATTTATCGCGAACAGGAGCTGCCGTTTGTTGATAGTCTCGTCGAGTGAATTCAGACGCTCCATTTCGTCTTGGCAGCGCTTGAGCCAGCGAGTGGTGCGGTCTACCGAATTGCGGACGTACTCAACTGGCGCGGGATTTTCAACGCACTCGTCAAATGCCATGGCTATTGTGGAGCCAAGCCTGGACTGTATCCGCATACTTTCCTCGGGACCGATAAACAGTCGTCTGCCGTCGATATGCGAGGCGAAGTAAACACCCTCCTCTTTAATCTTACGCAGCTTGGACAAAGAAAATACCTGAAATCCGCCGCTGTCCGTAAGAATGGGCTTGTCCCAATTCATGAATTTGTGAAGTCCGCCCATTTTGTATACTATATCCTCATTGGGGCGCAGATGCAGGTGATATGTATTGCACAGCGCCACACGCGTTTTCAGTTCCCGCAGGTCTACGCAAGATATTCCGCCCTTTATCGCGGCGGCGGTCGCTACGTTCATAAAGAACGGTGTTTCGATATCGCCGTGCGGAGTATGAAAAATTCCGCGGCGGGCAGCGCCCTCCGTTTTTTTCAGTTCAAACATTCTGTTCTCCTTACATATTTACACATAAGTATTCAATTATATTGTAGCATTTTTGTTATCATTTGGGGGATATTTTTAAGCATTAAATATAATTTCGTCAAATTCACTAGTTTTTAAGATTGTTTTTTGGCATTGTCAACAGAAAATGGCGGCAGGAAATCGACGTCATTTTGAATTTTTGAAATAGCCGAAATAGCCCTTGCTGTCTATTGGCGTTCCTTGATATCACCGCTGCGGTAGGCTTTGAGCAGCTCATGCAGGTCGCGTATCTGCTCGGCAAGATCCGCGCCATTGTCGGTGTCTGAGATGTTTGCGCGGCTTTCGGGTCTTTCCACTGTGCGTATCACAGGACTTATGCCGCCGTTTTCGTTCACGAACGGCTTGTGCTCGGCGAGACTAAGACCGTGCGAATCGTAAATCAGCGTGTAGCCTGCGATTCCCGTCGTCCGCTGGTATGCCTTTGAGATTCCGCCGTCGATAACGAACAGTTTTCCGTCGGCTTTCACGGGACTTTCGCCGTCCTTTATCTTTACGGGAACGTGTCCGTTTATGATATGTCCGCGCTTTTCGTCAATGGAAAACTGTTTCAGGATATTTCGGCAAACCTCCGCATTCTCGGAAAAATCGTAGTAGCTGTTGTAGTGTTCTCCGCAAAGCTCCTTGTCGCCGATATAGTACTGCTCAAAAAAAGCAAGCTTATCCTTGCCGTAGAGCGGCGAACGCGCTCCACACCATAGATACCACATAAATTCGCGGGCGTAGCTGTCCTTGGAGAAAAATGCCTTGTTTACGAGCTTGTTTATTTCGTCGAGCAGAGGCTTTCCGCTGTATTTTGCACCGCTTATTTCAAGGCTTTGGAGATCACCGTTTTTGTCCATGGGAATACACCCGTGGAACATTAAATTACCGTTGCAGACGTTGTACGTCGAGCCCTTTGAAAGCAGAAACCGCACATGCCGTTGGAGCTTTTCGCTGTGCAGGAACGAGTTTTCGAGTATCGACATAAGCTCGTTCTCGGAAGGGGAAAGTGCCGAGGGATCGTCGAGGAAGACGGTCGGAAAATTTTTATCGAGCAGCGGATATTTGTTGCCTCTGATCTCAATTTCGGCGTTGGAAAAGTCAGCTTTGACGAACAGATTGCGATCTTCCATTTCCCATTCGGGGTGGGCGGTGATAAGTTGTGATTCAAGCTTGAGCTGTATTACGGCGATAGCCTTGTGCATCTGCGCGGCTAGTTTCGCGTCAATTGGGTCGTATATGTTGTCGTCGTAAACGTGAGGATAGTATATTGTACACTCGTCCGCGTCGTAGGTCTCACGGGCGAAAACAGCGAGCGCGCGCAGATTGAGACCGTAGCCGTCCTCAAGAAGATCGAAATTGTTATACTTTATAGAAATGCGGATAACGTTCGCGATGAGTGCACGGCAGCCCGATGCCGCACCTATCCACGAAACGTCGTGATTTCCCCACTGGATATCGACGTCGTGCATTTTCATCAGCTCATCGAGAATAATATCGGGGCGCGGTCCGCGGTCAAAAATGTCGCCGATTATGTGGAGCTTGTCAACGGCAAGCGCCTGTATCAGCTCGCAGAGTGAGATTATAAAGCTCTCGGCAATTCTCGTTTCAATTATCGAGCCGATTATCTTGTCGTAATAGTAGTCCTTGTTTACATCATCGGTAACGTTCAGCAGCTCGTCGACGATATACCGCAGCTTCTCGGGAACGCTCTTGCGTACACGCGAGCGCGTATACTTCGCGGAAACAGTCTCGCAAACGAGAACGAGCCTGTATATCGTGAGCCGCTGCCATTCGTCGCTCCACGCGCCGCTCTCGCGGACGCGCTTGATCTCGCGGTCGGGATAATAAATAAGCGCGGCAAGACGTTCGCGCTCAGAGGCTGAAAGCGTTTTCCCGAGCACAATGTCAATCTTGTTCCTGATAATTCCCGACGCGCTTTTCAGAATATGCAGAAAAGCCTCGTATTCGCCGTGAAGATCGCTGAAAAAATATTCCGTGCCCTTTGGCAGACTCCTTATCGCGGAAAGGTTGATTATTTCGCTTGCCGCGCTCTCGACAGACGGGAATTTTTCGGCAAGTAATTGCAGATATTTTTTATTCATAAGATCACCGCCCTGAAAAATCGGGGGCAAAAAACCGTTGGCTTCTTGCCCCTTTATCTTTATCTTTTGTTCAACACTTTTTATTTTGAGAGGTCTATGCTTCTCACTGCGCTGCGGACTTTCAGTACGAACGTCGGCGAAACGGAAAGCTCGTCGATACCCATTCTTAAGAACGTTTCGGTAAGCGATGTGTCCGCACCCAATTCGCCGCAGATACCTATCCAAGCGCCGTGCTTGTGAGCGTTCTCGGCGCTCATCTCAATAAGCCGCAGAATGGCTTCGTGGTGCGTATCGACAAACTGCTCGATATCGGGGTTTTGCCTGTCGCAAGCAAGCGTATACTGTGTGAGGTCGTTTGTGCCTACGCTGAAGAAATCTACCATAGGCGCTAATTTGTCGCTTATCAAAGCCGCTGCGGGAGTTTCTATCATAATGCCAAGCTCGATTTTATCCGAGAATTCCACGCCTTGTTCATTTAATTCCGTCTTGACTTCATCGCAGATAGCAAGAATTTTTTCAAGCTCCGAAACGCTCGTTATCATCGGGAACATTATCCCGAGATTGCCGAATGAGGAGGCTCTGTAAAGCGCTCTCAGCTGCGTTTTGAATATGTCGGGACGTGTTAAGCAAATACGTATCGCGCGATAGCCGAGCGCAGGATTTTCCTCTTTCTTAAGATCAAAATAATCCACCTGCTTATCCGCTCCTATATCGAGCGTGCGGATAATGACTTTCTTTCCTGCCATGCTCTCGAGAACCTTTTTATATGCAGTGAACTGCTGCTCCTCGGTAGGATAGTCGGAATTCTCAAGATAAAGGAATTCGCTTCGGAACAGTCCGATACCGCCCGCATCGTTCAGCAGCACCGCACCGATATTTTCAACGCCGCCGATATTCGCGTAAATGTTTATTTTCTTACCGTCGATGGTAACGTTATCCTTGCCCTTTAATTCTTGCAGCAAGCGCTTTTTCTCCTCATCGGCAAACTGTTTTTCAAGCGCTTTTGACTTGGTCACCTCGTCGGGAGCGACAAAAACTTCGCCGGTGTAGCCGTCAACAATAGCCTCCATGCCGTCCTTTATCTCATTGAGGAATTCATCGCCTGCGCCGATTATCGCGGGGATATTCATATTTCTCGCCAGTATTGCGGTATGTGAATTGGACGAGCCGTGAGCCGTCACAAACGCGAGGACTTTATTCTTGTCGAGTGCAACCGTTTCACTCGGCGCAAGATCGCTCGCACAGATGATGACCTTTTCATTCGTGTCCGTATCAAAGGAAACGCTGCCCGAAAGATTGTTGATAAGGCGGTTGGAGATATCGCGCACGTCCGCCGCGCGTGCTTTCATATACTCGTCGTCCATAGCCGAGAACATCTCCGCGAAATTGTCTGCGGTCACAGCGACTGCATATTCCGCGTTCACGCTCTGGCTGTCAATTATGTTGTTGATTGAGTCGTTGTAATCGTCATCGTCAAGCATCATCTGATGTATCTCGAAGATCGCCGCGTTAGCCTCGCCGACCTCCTTTAGCGCCTTATCGTATATCTTCTGAAGTTGCTCTATAGCTAAGGTTTTCGCTTGCTCTAAACGCATTTTTTCGTTGCCCGTGTCGACAACCCGGATACGCTTTACAGCCGCGTCCGGCTTTTTGAACAGTGATATCTTGCCTACCGCGACAGCCCCGTAAACGCCCTTGCCCTGATACTTTTTCATATTCTCACCTCTTATTTGAATAGAAAATCCCCGTGCTTGTTAGCGCGGCTCCGACACTCCGCTCACTTCGTTCTTCGGCATCGGGGATTTTCACGAGACATTCAAATGCTGTACTTTGTCAAATAAACCCTACCTGCGATTTTCATATGCTGCATTATAAATTATTCGCCGAAACCGCTCTCGAACATTCCCGCGATCTCGTCAAGGACCGCCTGTTCGTCTGCGCCGTCGCATACTATCTCGACCTCGCAGCCCTTCTTCATGCACGCACTCATTATCTGCATGGGAGCTTTAGCCTTTACCGTCTTACCGTTTGCATTGAGAGTTACCTCGCAATCGGGGTGAGCCTTTACCGCTTTTGCAAGCTCGCCTGCGGGACGCATATGCATACCCTGTTCATTGATGACGGTTACCTTTTTCGATACCATAATAATGTCCTCCTATAAAATAATTACTGTATTTTACGCCGCCAGCACGGCATTGTTCCGTATTAAACCTTCTTCTTTTTCAGCAGCGCCAGAAGCATCATTCCGACTACCGAGCCTATTGCCAGCGACAGCAGATACAGCGCCCAGTTTCCGACTACCGCGATAACGAAAATACCGCCATGAGGCGCCATAAGCGTACAGCCGAACGCCATTGAGAGTCCGCCCGCGGTAGCCGCGCCAATAGCGCAGGCGGGGATAACTCTCAGCGGATCGGAAGCCGCGTAGGGGATAGCGCCTTCCGTTACGAAGCTCAGACCCATTATATAGTTTACCAAACCGTTTTTGCGCTCCTCCTCCGTCCAGCGGTTCTTGAAGAACGTTGTGGACAGCGCGATCGCGATCGGCGGAACCATACCGCCTATCAT
>ERZ777305.3075-NODE-3075-length-12242-cov-4.648642_pt1 | contig 12242 bp, 11 predicted proteins | sample MGYA00374965_ERZ777305 | MGnify/ENA primary metagenome ERZ777305 (study PRJEB29328, sample SAMD00013331) | mouse gut metagenome | study: EMG produced TPA metagenomics assembly of the Metagenome analysis of fecal microbiota from mouse which was promoted...
AAAAGCAAACTTGATTTTTGGCTATTTTGCCTATTGACTTTTCTTAGCAGGTTTCATTTTTCGACAACACGATGTTGTCGCGGTTTGCCCAAAAGGCGGCACGGATGCCGCCAAAAAAGGCAAACAGGCGACAAAGTTTGGAAGTACCAACCGGTCACCAAGCCGTTATAGGTTTGAAATAAAATCATGGAGGAAGCATTATTAGCAACGAAAATAAACAGTGCAAGCCCGACTGCCCGCTTATTGTTGTCTGTAAAATACTCATATTTCAAAACTCCTTTTACGGCTTTTGCCTGTTGATAAGGATAGTATAAAACTCAAATGTTTGTTCTCGGCGGCATAAACAATTCCGCTCATAGCTTGTGCCACGGTATCATATATTCGTCCTGTTTTCTTTTCCAAGCGTATTATGCCGGTTTCCAATCGTGAAGTCTTACAAGAGCCTGAAAGAAAAAATCCAGCTTGTCCGTTTGTGCCCGGATTCCCCGGATGAAATCGGTGCGTTCTGCTTCAGAAACCGCTTTCGTAAGCATGGTGTCCGTTACCATTTTCAGATTACTAACAGGTGTCTTTACTTGATGAGAAATGTCTGATACAAGAGTTTGTAATTCCTGCTGTTCTTCATCAACTTTGCGTTGGTTCTCCTGCATAATCTGATAAGGGAGGGTCAAGGCTCGATATTTTCAAAGTCGTGTAATGCCTTACACTTTGGGCAGTACCATTCTTACCCCTTTGCATTGCACTCTATTTGCCACCCGTCCTTTCTCGCTTCTTTAGCCGTTTCAGACACAGAACGTTGCAAATCATTGTATTTTGCGCCACACCGTTCGCATACCGCGGCTAATCTTGAATAATACACAGGGTCGTAAGGACGGCTGTGGGAATAGCTGCTTGTTCTATGACGGCGTCGATAATAATTGTCTAAACCCTCATCAACAATATAATCATAGTCACAATGCGAAAAAAGCGTAAAATCCGCCATACTATCACACATTATTCTCACCACCGTCCATCTTTGCTCCGCAGTGGGGAAAAATTCAGTGTAATTTTTGCCGCCTTTCTCTCCGCAAGCACTACATAAATACGGTTTCCAAGAAAATTCGTCGTCTGGTTTTTGATAAATACAATGCCCGTGCCTTTCCGAACGAACATCGGCAGCAGGCGTATCTTTTGGTATAACAATAAAATTCTCGCACAATTCGGATATGTGTTCCTCTGTCCAAACGGAAGGAGTATCATCTACGCTGTTAATATACCAATTCTGCAAAACGCCTTCGATCCAAGCCGCACTTTGCGAACATACCCGACCGGTGGCAGTAAATATCCACTCCGCGTGAACAACTCCGGTACGGTAAGGATTGGGTAAATCCAGCTTATCGTAGCAGCTTTGACAAAGCATATACCGAGTGTACATATTGCCATCGGTCAAACGACTTGTGTATACATAAAACATCTTATGGCGTTTTGTGGTTTTTTATTCAACCTGTAAAGAGCTGGGTTCAATAGGTCTTGTTGACATATCTCCAAAATAGTGTATAATACATATACGGGCAGAACCCAGAAAACCGGTCTGCCCGTATGTATCTTTTAAAATCAATTAACCGCTATTGATATTTACACAAAAAATAAATTGAATTATTCGTAAACCTTAAATCCTATGGACTGATACAACCTTGCCGCTGCCCTATTAATTGCGCGAACTGTAATTATTTGTACACCATCGGCAAAAGCGTCGCTTACGGCTTTTTCGCATAGAGCTTTTGCATAGCCTTTTCCGCGCAATTCTGTAACAGTACCGACAAATTCAAGAGAAGCGACACCGTTATTATTCATAATTGCAGTCACTGAAGCGGGAACGTCGTCATGATACAAAATATAACATTTCACATCCATTTTTTCGCACCAAATAAAGTGATTGACAGGGTGTATATCGGTGTGCCCCCCTGCAAAAATATCATTTGCCAGCCGTGCCCACACCGCAAACTCTTCCGCTGTATGAACCTTGGTGATTTTATAATTATTTTCTTGGTACTCCATTTTTTCTTCGGGAAGCATCGCTAAATAAACTTCATCGTCTTCTTTTGGCTCTCTCTTTTCATGAGTAGGTTTTTTCCCCGAAAATATATACACCGCTTCGTCGGATAAATTCATACCAAGCCAAATCGGCATATTCATTGCTTTCATTTCATCAACGACCGTTTTCATTTGTTCCACAGGCAAATTGTTAATATGAACATTATAAATAAAAGATATACCTTGTTCTCCTGATTTCGGTTTTATAAAAGAATAAAATTCTTTGTCGACCTTTTCCATGTGTACAGCTTCTCCGAATAAGCCGACGTAATAATTTGCACCATCATCAATGTGTTGGATAATTTCTTTGTTTGTCATATTTTGTACCTTTTGATATAGTAAAGACCATATCATCCTTTCATAATATTCAGACCATGCATTCATAGGATATTGTAAAATTTCTTAATTTGCGCCGGCAAGCCTGCGAATTTTGCCTTGTCAACGACAAAATATGCTCGAAAATTCACGTACAAATCCAATGAATACAAGCTCTTACGCTCAGCTACAAAGAAAGTAAAAAATGAACAGCCGAGCGATCACAGCAAGCTAATTGTTCAATTTTCCCATACTGCACAGACGGCTTGAGGCGGTATGGGATATCGTCCTATTCTTTGGACGTTATGTATTGTTTAATGATGTCATCAGGAATTGTGATCTCATACTCGCAGGTCATATCCCCCATAAGAACCGAATGTACAACTCTTCCTTCAAGTTCCCGATCTAAGAAAGCCTCCGAAAAGTTCATCACATGACCCAAGCTGCAATAGCACAAAGCTGCCGACACCGTTTTTTCCGATAAAATGGACTCTTTGGCAAATGAACAGTGACATGCATGATAGCGTTTCGTCGTGCTGTCTTTTGCATTCAAATATTCCTTCATATTGCATGGGAATGCAATACAAATCAGCTTGTTGCCTTTTCGCACAGGGGCCAGCATCGCAGGATTTTTTCTGATAAACTCCAGAACTTCATTGGTGATTTCCTGCCCGTAGAAATCTTTATTTTCCTTATTCAGTTTGATGAAATTCTTTAATTCCGCATCATGATGTTTTTTTAAAAACGCATCCAAATCTCCGATTTGCAGAAACTCTTCACGCGCCCAAGACGATTGAGACGGACGCAAACCATGCCGTACTTTGCATAGGATAGATCTTATAGTTTCCTTATCCGCCATCTCCTCAAAACGACTCATAAAAGCGTACATATTACGGCACTGACATTTGCTTTCTGTTTCTATATCCGGCAAAATCAACCCATCTGTCAATGTTTCCCAGAATTCATCTCCCAATGCCGAACAGACTTCGCATCTAAAGTTATTCAATCCAAACTTCTCATCATAGTTGATTTTCGTATCTCCCAAAGCATCACCCCTTTAAATGAATCGGTAAAATTAAAGGCCTCTTCAAATCCAACTTTTATGAGGTATTAACTCATCCCTTGATAAAACGTTTCCGCTTTAATTGTCATCCTCTTTACGTTCAAGGGTTTTTGTTCCGGCTTTCAATACTTGAAGTGAAATTTCAAAGCTATCCTCAATTGACAGTGGATGTCCAAATGCCTTATTATTAACCAATAAAACATAGCCTTCTAAAAAAGCTCTGTATGTTCGGATTAAATGATCACAATTCTTCTGTGAAATATTTAATGTAGAAAAAATCTTATAAATAACAGAAAAAAATCTTTTTGTAGCGTCCTGCGTCTCATCACTCTGAAACTTATTATACCAGAGCATTGCGTTAAAAATGCCGGGATTCTCTGTCGCGTACTTATAAAACGTGCGCCCCATTGCCTCTAAAGCATCATATCCCGTAACGCAAACCGCTGCTTCGATAACTCTTTCCTCCAGTTGTTTCCAACCATAAATCATAACTTCTTTCCGCAAATCGTCTAACCCCTTAATGTGATTATAAAGGGAAGGAGGTTTAATGTTTAATTGATTTGCAAGAAGCTTTAAGGTAACCTTTTCCAATCCTATTTCATTTGCCATTTCGGCAGCCTTTTTTATAATGATGGTCTTATCAATATCAGCCCGTGCCATATCTATTATCACCTATCAAACTATTTTAATTTGTATTATACCTAATCAAAATAGTTTTTTCAAGCACTTTTTTCTGAAATATTTGTGAAATATTTGTGAAATTAATGTGAATATATTATTGTGCAGGAGCAAATTTTATCAATTGAACCACCTAGATCTAAAAAATGTGCTTCACTTTTTTGTCATATGCGGTTCAAATTTTGACTTGTTTTCCAGCCCTGTTTATGTTATAATAACTACAGTATATCGCATCCGGACAACATATCCTGTTATCCACATCTCAATCGTTTGACCACATACCCGACCATAGACAGCTTCGGAACACACGGAAATAACCGAAAAACACCCGATGACCACATATTTGACCACTTGCACGAAAATACCCTTGAAACAGTGATTTTAAGGGGCATTTTTTTCCGTATTCTTTGTTTAATGCAGCTCAATTTTTGAACATATTTGGCGATAATTCTTTCATAGCTTTCAGCAGCTTTTTCTCCGCTTTAATGTCAGCCTTGACCTGTGCTATCATCACCGCAAGTTTTTCTTCACATTCCTCTCTTGTCTTGGCGTATATATTATGTACCTCTTGTTTCCCATAAGCGTTTTTATGGTTATATCTGCCTCGTACAGGTGGTGTGGTATCTATCCTTGTCCATTCTTTATCCCTCGGAATTTCGGCTGATGGGATTTCCATTATCCTTATGACCAACTACGATTCTATCTTACCATCTTCCGTCATCGCGCCTGCGAACCATTCTGTCGCTTGATAGTCTGCGTTTTGCCATAGACAGCACCTCCTTTGCGACTACACATCATACCACAAACAATCCGAAAAGTCCAGCGGTTTTTTATCTTGGTTTTCGGTATGAACTTTTTGTGTTAGCGCATTTTCCTTTACTGTAGCATTTATTGGACTTTTTCTTTCAAAGTGACACCTATGTTTCATACTTTTGCATTTCTTGATATCAAACTTCAAGTGCAACAAATAGCTCTACAATGCGGTCGGCTCTGCCGTCCGATGTGATCCGAGAGGGGGGCGGATTAACGCCCCCCTCGCTTTGTCCTGCTTTCAAATAATATCTGCCATATTTGTCCCTTCAGCCAGTCAAACGGCTTGCTTATTGGGATTTAGATTAAGTTTTTCTATCTGTTTTCTCCGTTTATCCTACGCCATAGTTTGGTCAAGATTTTCAAGATGACGCTTGTAATAAAACTGTTTTGCCTGCTCAATCGGGAGTATCATGTAGAGCAGATTTTGCTTATGTTTTTGACTGTCGTGCAAATACATAAAGAGATCCAATATCAATAATAATATAAAATTATATAACCAAGCACTTGACTTTGACGTAACGTCAAGTGATATACTGTTTATAGAGATGTACCGGTCACGCGGAGAACATCTTAATTAAATTTATTTTTCAAAGGAGTTCAACATGAAAAAACAACTTACCGTCCACCCATTCCCACACGACGCAGAATCCAACGGTTTCATCGCAGCTTTGTCAAGTGCGGTATGCGCTGCAAAAAAATACACCGACGATACCCCATACTGGTGTACGACCAAAGGCTGCTACTGCAAAAAATGCGGCGACTGCAACGGGCAATCGCTTGGCAAGACACAGTCAAGCGTCTATCATTGCCTGCTCACTGCGTCGGGATTGGCATTTGGCTTTGATTATCCCGAAGACGACAGCGTTGGTGCACACACGATTCCCGATACCCCGATAGGCTGGCGCTGGGACGATGGTTTTATGTCGGATATCATGGGTTTTGCGGGACTTTCGTTCATTCGCTTCAAAAACAAAACTGTTGCGGAGATCCGCGAGATCATAAAAGATTCGATCGACGCGGGATATCCTGCGATGGCGGCAAATAACAGTGTCTATCCGGATGAAATGGCATGGGTCTCATGTTGGAAGATCGTATGCGGCTACACGGACGACGGGATCACTGTAATGAATTACGGCGGCGAGGTGAGCGATGAGACAAGCGGCACATATGAGGATGTCATTGTTATCACCGGCGAAGTTGACCGCGCAAATGGCGTGGCTTGCAAGCAGGCTTATTTTAACGTATTAAAACGGATATACGCTGTGCTGAGCGATCCCTCGCACGACGCGTTGGAGAATGAAATTATGTCCGATCTGTCAAATGTTACGCCCGAAAATGCCGTAATGCTGTCGTACAAGCTTATGGGGATAAACGGTGTCCCGATCGAAGCGAGGTGGCACGCGTCAGAAGCCTTTGCGTCAAAGGACAATCTTCTGTATTCGCTTGTCAATTCGTCATTGGAAGATTCGGTGGAGTCAAATGAGCTGAAAACTGTGGCTGAAAAAGTGGAAGGTCTGTTTTTTGAGCGCTATGTTGCAGATGGAAACAACGAAACTCACGGGATCGGCTGGAAAATCTGGGCTTGCCTGAATGTTGGACCGCAGACAGAATTTCTCCCCACGGAGGAGTCGTTCAAGTTGATTCAGCAGTCCGATGTGCAGAACGAGCTGAAGCGGCTGTTTAAAATCGTATTTGACAACGACCGTGCGGTTGCAGGAGGGATCATGGAAATTTTGAACGCTGTGCGCAATTAACATATTTACTAAAATTCAAACACACTTAAAAACACCGGCGTTTTATACGTAAAACCGCAAATATTTGTTTGTTGAATATTTGCGGCTCGTATATAATGAATGGTGATTTCTAACCGAATTTTGGATTTTTTTATTATAATAGGTGACTGTATAAAGACAGACGACCGCACGGAAATCGTTCCTTGACTTTTATAATATTAAGTGGTATACTGTTTACAGAAGGGAGAGGCAAGTATGTGTTTGATTAAAATAACCGACCTAAGCACTCAGCTCGGGCTATCGTCAAGAACACTGCGTTATTATGAGGAAGTCGGACTTATCACAAGCGTTCGTCCGCAGTTTGAAAAATACCGCTATTATGATGAGCAGAATGTACAGAGGCTGCGGCAGATCATGGTACTTCGCAAAATGCAGATACCGATAAAAGACATTGTAAGAATTTACGACAGCCGTGAAACGTCGGACATCACGCAGGTTTTTGTGGACAGGCTTAGTGAAATAGATCGCGAGGTCACGGCGCTGTCTGAACTTAAACGCATAATTAACGATTTTTTAAGTAAAATGATAGAAAAAGGCATCAAACATATTTCCGCTCTGCCTCTTTTGTACGAGGAAATGGACAAGCAGCTCACCGTGCGTGAAAGCATCGGTATGGAACATCTTTCCGAAGTATCGGAAAGGCTTGCGCGGCCTCTTGATATTTCCATTGTAAAGCTGCCGAAAATGCGTGTGTTATCCTCATATCTTAAAGCTGATCCGCGCTGCTCTGACACCGATGCCTTTTCGCGTTATATTCAGTTGAACGGTATAATAACCGATTATCACGAAAGCTTTGAGTATCGGGAATATGAAAACGACGTTATGGTCTCAAGAATTGACGATGATTTTGTAAACAACAGCGATTTTACGGATTTTATTTTTGACGGAGGTCTGTTTGCCGCCGCAAATCTATATCTCGATGATGATATGAATCAGTCATTTCGCTCTTTGATAAAAAGCTTTGACGAAAACAAGTTTTATCAGATAGATTACGCGTCGGACGGCAGTCTGCGCCACGCTGCCATGACAGAAAATCTCATCTCTCCCGACGAACGCAGACAGCTTGTTGCGTTATATGTTCCGGTAAAAAAAAGAATCCCGGACGTAACGCTTTATCCAAGACCTGTCGAGATCACGGATATTACGGAAGACGAGATCAACGGTCAAAACCCGATATTGTGGGAAAGGGAGATCGCGCTTGATAAAATCACAACTATTAACGGTCCTCATTATCGAGTACTTGACAGCGGTGAAGCCGAATATGCCGGTTGTATCTCCACACGGACGCTTAATACAAACGTATCTGTAAAGCTGCCGTTCAGGGTAGATATAGATTTCCGCGTACCTATGGATGACGAGCAGTTCGGTTACGGTGACAGCGAGGGCAGTATTGTTTTTTATCACGGTTCCGACAGCTATGACAGCGGCTTAAATCTCAAAATTATGGATTTCGGTATCAATATGAATAACCATTCGAGCTGTCGTGAGGAAGCGATCAGCTTTCATCAGCCGATATTTCACGATCTTTATAATTTCCCGAACAGGGGTCGGATCAAGCCGAACGAATACAATCATGTCACATGGATCGTCGGGCAAAAGCATTTGGCGGTCATAATAAACGGTGAGATACGGTATTGCGGAACCGCCTTTCCGTATATGTCCCTTGATCTGAACCGTGAAGAAGCATATCCGATTGTTATCGGCTCGAACGGTCAGGGAATGAAATATTTCAGAAAAATCAGGATTTCACAGCTTGCGTATTCGCAGACAAACAAAATAATGAACGGAGAACTTACCGTAAATATAAATCGGAGCAATAACTTAATTCCCATTATTCACCGTCTTATTATAGAAGAGTACGGTCAAATTTACCGGTTCAACGGGAGCGCCGCATATGTAATGGAATGTCTGGGAGAGAAGGAGTATGATTATATGTTTTTTGCTGGACTTACCGGAGACGTGTTTGCTCAGCATTATAGACAGCCGTTTTCGGGCGATGGCGTGAACGTATATTATCAGTCTAACGGCGACAGAAATTTTTTTATGGGAGTTTTTGAAAAGTGCGGTTATTCAGCTGCGTATGTTTTCAGCCGCGAGCTTCTCAAAAATAAAGAAACGTATCTGAAAAAACTCATTTCCTTTATTGACAAAGGCGTACCCGTTATATTCATGGGATATTCGGATCAGCCGTGCGGTGTGTTTGTGGGTTACGAGGAATACGGGAAAACACTCATATATATTTCGGGAGATAACAGCGAGCCACAGCGTATTTCCTGTGATAAAGCAATGGGATACGATACCAATAAAAGCGGCTGGATATTCGTTGATGAGAAAAAAGAACAAAAGGATATTGCAGAAATTTACCGTGAAGCAATTTTTGCGCTGCCGAAGCTTCTGACAACCGAAAATGATAGATATTGCTTCGGTGCGCCGGCTTTCCATAAATGGGCGAATGACATCGAAAACGGATATTTTGAACAAATAAAGCCCGAGGAATTTGATTCACGGTCAATGTACATTAATTTCGTTTTTACGCTTGCCACAAACGGCTGCTGCTGTCCTAACTTTTTACACCGCGTAAATGATTTAAATCCTGATATGACATATCTTTACGATATTAGTCTTCTGTACAAACGCACCGCCGACATCTGGCACAACGACGGCGGTAATGATCTCGAAGCTCTCGGAGGCAGCTTCAATATAACGCTTGAAACGCTGCAAACTCCTGAGAAACGCGAAAAGATCGCCGCAAGAATTCGTGAATGCGGTGATATTATCGACGAGGTTGTAAAGATACTGAATGAAAACATACGGAGGTAAAAACAATGGAATTTGAACAATTATCCTTTACACCAATGGTAAAAGAGGATATTCCGCTTCTGACCCCTATTATGAAACGTTGTTTCGATAACGACTCACAGCTGTTTTTTCAAAAACCCTCAGGCGGACCGCCGGGTTACGATGACGGCAGCTTTTTAGAGGAATGGGGATTTAATCCCGAAGCCACATCCTATCGCATTGATCTTAACGGTACGCCCATAGGCGCAATCATATTATTTATCCATGAGGAACATGGCTCGGGCTTCCTTGGAAATATTTTCATTGATACCGACTTGAGCGGCAATGGATATGGCAGTATGGCATGGCGTTTTGTGGAGCATATGTATCCGAAGGTTAAGACATGGTATGCGGAAACTCCCGCTGTCTCCTACCGTAATCACTATTTTTACACAAATAAATGCGGCTTCCATATAGTTGGCGTTGAAGGCGGCAGAGATAGATTTGAGGCTCAATTCAAACTCTGCAAAACAATCACATGGAGGAATTAAAATGATAAAAAATATTGAAAACTTAGTCTCTTTTCCTGTAAATGCACAAAGGAACTCTTTTTTTGGCGCCCTTTCTTCCATTCTTTTATATCGGGACGCTTACACAGAAGCCACCCCTTTTTTCTGCGGCAAGCATCAACGCAGCTGTATAAAGTGCGGAGATTGCAGAAACGAACTTTTTATCAATAAACATCACCTTAAAATATATCAATATTTAATAACTATAACGGGCTGCGCATATTTTTGGATAGATAAGGAAATTGGTAATTCGTTCAACAAATCGTACGCAGCGGACGATTTTTCGGAGACCGCTCTTGATCGGCTATCCTTAGCTTTATACGCGTCCGGTTATCACTATGAGTCAATGAACAAAAACACAGAGGCAAATGTACTGTTTGAAAGAATAAAGCAGGCTATTGAGAAAAAACAGCCTATCTTGATTAAATTGAGTCTTGGCGATTTGTGGGCGGTGATAACAGGATACGATGATGATAAAAATCTTCCGTACCTAATGAAATCCCGCCGTTTACCGCAGCCTGATAAGGATTGGTATAATAAGCTCAGCAATATTGTTTTCATAACGGATAAATATGATAGTACGATTTCCTTGTCCGAATCTCTCGAACATATGATACGGCACTTAAATACTGGCAGCAGGAATAAGCTGGAGCAAAAAATATATCATAAGTTAGAAACGGAACAGGACGGAAAGAAGCTTGGCAAGTGGTTAAATCAAATAAACGGTCTTGCCATAGAAACCAGGTGGCATGCGTCCGAATGTTATCGGAACACGCTGACGCTTATGGCTGGCGACAAAAAATGTAAAAAGCTCCTTTTGGAAGCATCGGATTTGCATCTTCGTTTTCATGACCAGGCATGGAAGATTTGGGGGCTTTTGGGTGTTTCGTCGGAAACTTTCTTTTGTGTGCCCAAAAACATCGATGAGTTGTTGAATAAATCATCTACCAGATCGGAACTGGAAACCTTGTTTCAGGAATTGTTTACCATAGACCGTCAAGTGTCTCATTTACTGCAGGAATGTTTAACTATGCTTTAATCCTATGCCCTTAATCGAATTGAGATACTTTTCGCAGATAGAGCCGCATTATCGTTTTAAATTATCTGCTTAAGCTTGAGATAATTCTCATCTGTTTGAAATAAAACATTCATTTATCGGCTGAAATCCCCATTAAACTCCAGCACCACATTGACCCCGCCGTCCTCGTCGTTGTAAACCTTTACCTGATTCGGCAGCATTATTGCGATATTCACTCCCGCAACAACGATTCCCGCCGCGCCGAAAGCAAGCGCAATCACAAGCCGTGAAAACCTGCTTTTAAATAATGCTGCACAGATCAAAATATACGACAAAAAATGATCGCTTCCGAAAATTCCGATCCGCCGACAAACTAAGCAAACGTCAAGCGCTCTAACATTGATATCTTCTTAAACATAACGAGCTGCGCTTTCCCGTTCAACGTATCTGGCACGCGGTTCAATGAAATCACATCATTGTATTTTAAATTATAATGCGATTTCGGAAGCTTGTCAAGCGTTTTATACGATTCAAATTCCGTTTTACGCAAAAAAATTACGCATCTCATGCAAGCTGTTTTTTCCTGAGATTGCCGCCGTCAGAGGTCTTTTAATTCGACGCGAATGCTGTCTTGATTTCCATAGAAGATCTGACGCGCCTATTCTTTGTTTAATGCGGCTCAAATTTTAACTTGATTTTTGTTTTTGTCTATGCAATAACATTAGAACAAGTTGAGGCTGTGTGGACAGCCGAGCAGAACTCGGCTGTCCAAATATCTGACAATAAACAGCTCTGGAGCACACGGAAACAACGGATACAAGATCGCCATAGAGAATCTGTCGCAGAGCAGAAACGGCTATAAAAAGCCATTTGTGGCGGAGAAGACTTTTCCAGCTCTCTTCGGGAGCATAGACCTATAGGAGCATACCTCAAAACTTAATTCCGCCAATACCTCTTGACACTACAAATATTTGGCACTTTCAACAACACGAAAACAGCCGCAAAACACCTTGTGACTACATATTTGACCACTTAGACAAATAACCCGTGAAATCCGTATCACAAATAATATTTTAATACAATCATAACCACGCGTGAAACGCGTGGTTTGCACAGGCGCTTCAAGCGCCTGGTACCGGCTT
>ERZ777305.3076-NODE-3076-length-12241-cov-8.730100_pt1 | contig 12241 bp, 9 predicted proteins | sample MGYA00374965_ERZ777305 | MGnify/ENA primary metagenome ERZ777305 (study PRJEB29328, sample SAMD00013331) | mouse gut metagenome | study: EMG produced TPA metagenomics assembly of the Metagenome analysis of fecal microbiota from mouse which was promoted...
TACGACTGTCGGAGTTGTAACGGGCGCCACCACCAATATGTATTTACTAACATTGTTCTCATTGTCTTTTGTAATTTTATGTGGGCAAATATAGACATTTTATTTGAAATAGCAAACAAAATATGACTTTTTTCTCTTTTGCCTCCACGGCTTTTTCATTTAAGAAATTCTCATAGCCAAAAGCCATTCATCTTTCCTTTTTTCTTTCTACTTACCTTATTTTTATCAGGAAATAAAGCTCTGCTATTTAGATAAAATAATGGTTTTTGCTTGAAGATACTTATTGGTTTCAATTGTCCCATATATTGTGGGAAAGTATTCCCGCATATTAAGGGAAAACTTTCCCACAATATGAGGGAATACTTTCCCAAACAGTTGGGAATCTTTTCCCACAATATGTGGAACTAATATACTGTATATGGAAACAAGCAAAAGGAATACATGGTTCTATATTATCCAATGCCGGCTTCCGGCACACTACACTATGAGAAATACCCCGAAACACTATGAGAATAAGGTCTGTTTTTAGCAAAAATAGGGGATGTTTTATGAGAAATGCTGTTTTTAGAAAGTAATTCTCATAAGATATCTACTTGATAATCTTATATTTATCTAAAGATCATGAGAATATGAGAAACGAAAATGAAAAATCGTTTACAGAAAGCGCGCGTCTTTTTTTATGATATACGGTAGACAGCATATCTATACTTGCTTCCGTTATTACTTTCTTACATATTCAATCTTGAACATTCATTTTTCTGATATAGAACAATTTTCAACTTGAACTGTTCTCCGTTGCACAGCAGTTATTTGCTTGATTCTGACAGGCTTCGAATAAATCATGTTTTTTTTATGAAGAGTTGTATAGAGTATGCAATTCTTTTTTTTGTATAGTAGTATTCGGAAAGTTCAACGTAATCTGTATAATGTTTATAAATGCAATTTCTTTTTTTCATTCAAAAGTATCAATGCGGAATGTAAGCGTCATAACGATATTATTACGAACTTATTACAATGTTTATTTGTTATTTTTATATATCAGTAGAAACACTTATATTCGCAAAAGTATTGGAACAGACCCGGTTAAAAAATATAGAATTTATGAAAACAATGAATTATTCTCTTATTCGTATTCTCTTTGCACTTGTGATAGGATTGGTGCTCGTTATTTGGCCAAATGCGGCTGCTAGCTATATTGTCATTACAGTTGGTGTTGCCTTTTTGATTCCCGGTGTTATCGGCCTTTTTGGCTATTTCGGCTGGAAAAGACAGGAAGGTGAAGCGGCTCCCCGTTTCCCGATAGAAGGGATCGGTAGTTTGTTATTTGGACTCTGGCTGATTGTGATGCCTGAATTCTTTGCAGATGTTCTGATGTTTTTATTGGGATTTATCCTGATAATGGGAGGAGTGCAACAGATTGCTTCTTTATCAATGGCACGTCGGTGGATGCCTGTTTCGGGAGTGTTTTACCTGGTTCCTTCATTGATTCTTATTGCAGGTATCATCGCTTTGTTCAATCCGACAGGAGTACGTAATACTGCATTTATAATTATTGGTGTGAGTAGTTTGGTTTATTCGCTTACCGAATTAATCAATTGGTTCAAGTTTGACCGCCGTCGTCCGAAGACTCCGGTGGTACATGACGATGATGATATTGAGGATGCAAAGATAATCGAATAAATAAAGAAGAGGACTGCTTCACAGCACCCCTCCCCGCAAACTTAAAACAACCAACAAAAGAAATAGATAATTTCATAACGGTGAACTGTGAGTGGTAAACGGTAAATGTGTTGCAATGCAACTTGTTTGCCGTTCACCGTTTATCGTTCACCGTTCTTTTTTTCTATCTCACAAATAACAGTTCCCTGTATTTCGGAAGCGTCCACATCTGGTTGTCAACAATGAGTTCCAACTTATCGATGTGGTAGCGGATTTCTTCCAGTGCCGGAACGATCGTGTCGTGGTAGGCAATGGCTTTTTCCCGTTCGCTTTCTATCTTGTTCGCAATCTTACGAGCTTCAATCATTGCATCTACATGCTCCTTGATGAAGGCTGTTCGGTCGGCAATTTCTTCAATAAGCTCCAGGTTTTTAGCAGACAATTTCGCTGCCTTTTCTGCCGGGAAAAGAGATTGCATCTTATAGACATTATTAATTAAATCCGTCTGATATTGAGTGGCCACCGGAATGATATGGTTCATAGCCAAGTCACCCAATACACGCGCCTCGATCTGAATCTTCTTCGTATACGTTTCCCATTTCACTTCGTTGCGGGCTTCCAGTTCTTTCTTTGTCATTACGCCGGTAGCTTCGAACATGGCAATTGTTTCCGGTTTCAGGTAGTTATCGAAGATAACAGGAACACTGGTTTCGCAATCCAGTCCACGGCGAGCTGCTTCTTTCTTCCATTCGTCGCTGTAACCATTGCCGTCAAAATGAATCGCTTTACATTCCTTGATATATCCACGGATAATTTCAAGAATGGCGGACACTTTAGGTTCTCCTTTTTCAGTCAAAGCATCCACATCCTTTTTAAACTTCACCAATTGGTCTGCTACGGCAGAGTTCAATGCAATCATGGCAGACGCACAGTTTGCCTCGGAACCTACGGCACGGAACTCAAAACGGTTTCCGGTGAAAGCAAAAGGAGAGGTACGGTTGCGGTCAGTATTGTCAATCAGCAATTCGGGAATCTGCGGAATATCCAACTTCATTCCCTGTTTGCCGCTAAGACTAATCAAATCATCTTTCGTACTGTTTTCAATGTGATCCAATACCTGCGATAATTGCTTCCCTAGGAAAGAGGAGATGATGGCAGGGGGTGCCTCATTAGCTCCCAAACGGTGGGCGTTGGTAGCGCTGGAGATAGAAGCTTTCAGCAATCCGTTATGATGATAAACTGCCATCAATGTGTTTACGACGAAGGTAACAAAACGCAGGTTATCTTCCGGAGTCTTACCCGGTGCCATTAATAAAATGCCCGTGTCAGTTCCCAACGACCAGTTGTTGTGTTTACCCGATCCGTTGACGCCCTTAAAAGGTTTTTCATGAAGTAGTACGCGGAAACCATGACGGCGGCTTACCTTACGCATTAGTGACATAATCAGCAAGTTATGGTCATTAGCAAGGTTACACTCTTCAAAGATAGGGGCTAACTCGAACTGGTTCGGGGCAACTTCGTTGTGACGGGTCTTAACAGGAATACCCAGCTTTAACGCTTCAATTTCGAGGTCTTTCATGAAAGCGGCTACGCGGGTGGGGATAGCACCGAAGTAGTGGTCTTCCAACTGCTGGTTTTTGGCACTGTCATGTCCCATCAAAGTACGACCGGTCATTAACAAGTCTGGACGTGCAGCATACAATCCTTCGTCTACGAGGAAGTATTCCTGTTCCCAGCCTAAGTAAGCAACTACTTTTTTCACTTCCGGGTTGAAGTAACGGCATACGTCTACAGCAGCTTTATCTACAGCCCGCAATGCTTTCAGCAAGGGAGCTTTATAGTCGAGAGCTTCGCCGGTATATGCGATAAACACAGTTGGGATGCAAAGCGTATCATCTACAATGAAAGCAGGTGATGAGGGGTCCCATGCGCTGTAACCACGGGCTTCGAATGTATTACGGATACCGCCATTCGGAAAAGAAGAAGCATCCGGTTCCTGCTGTACAAGCAGTTTACCAGTAAATTCTTCCATCATACCGCCTTTGCCGTCATGTTCAACGAAAGCATCATGTTTTTCAGCTGTGCCTTCGGTCAGCGGTGCGAACCAGTGCGTATAATGAGTAACACCCATTTCGATGGCCCATTTCTTCATGCCGGCAGCTACCTCGTCGGCAATACTGCGGTCTAGCGGAGCACCGTTGTCAATGGCGTCGATCAGTGCATTGTATACCTTGCTGGGAAGGTATTTGAACATTTTCTCCTTGTTGAATACATACTTGGCGAAATACTCCGAAGGACGTTCGGCAGGTGTTGCTACCTCAACAGCTTTCTTTTTGAAAGCTGTCTCTACTACTCTGAATCTAAGTTTTGACATAATACCTGATTTGATTTGTTGTTAAATATGTTAGAGTAAATAATTACTTTGTTATGTGGTTCCCGGAAAGGCGATCAAACCTGTCCGGAAGTTTTTTCTGTGATTAGCGGGGTAGTGATTAGTAGTAAGTTGTGTGTAGCTGTCTTTCACTAATCACTAAACCGTTCATCACTAAATTAGTTGTAAGCAGATTCTCCGTGTTCGTAAATATCAAGACCTTCTTCTTCGATACGTGCCGGAACGCGAAGTCCGTGAATCTTATCAAGCGTTTTGAAAATGATGAATCCCATGCCTGCTGCCCATGCACCTACTACCAATGCTCCGAATATTTGTGCACCGAGGAATCCGAAACCGTAGCCATAGAATAAACCTTCACTGGTGGAGAACAAACCTGTAAGGATAGTTCCTAAAAAGCCACAAACACCATGTACAGAAGATGCACCTACCGGATCGTCTATCTTTAACACCTTGTCAATGAAGTCAACGGAGAATATCATTACGACACCACATATTGCACCTATTAAGGCTGCTCCTGCGGGGGATACTGCGTCACATCCAGCTGTGATGCCTACCAGCCCTGCCAAGATACCATTCAGCGTCAATGACAGGGAAGGTTTTCCATATTTCATCCAGCTCACCAACAAAGCGAAGAAACCACCGGCACAAGCAGCCAGATTCGTTGTCAGGAATACGTGGGAGATGGCGATAGCATCGGCTTCGGTTGCTGCTGCCAATTGAGAACCGGGGTTGAACCCGAACCATCCGAACCAAAGAATGAATACGCCTAGTGCGGCAATAGTCAGGCTATGGCCTGGGATAGCTTTTGATTTGCCGTCTTTACTATATTTACCGATACGGGGACCAAGAATGGCAGCACCTACCAAAGCAATCCATCCACCTACAGAGTGAACGACCGTAGAACCGGCAAAGTCATGGAAGGTGGTTCCGAAGAGACTCATCATAAAAGAACCTTCTTCACTGTTCATCAACCAGCCTCCGCCCCATGTCCAGTGGCCGGATATCGGATAAATCAGTACACTGATAAAGATGCTGTAGACGATATACATAGAGAATTTTGTACGTTCTGCCATGGCTCCTGATACAATTGTAGCTGCTGTCGCACAAAATACGGTTTGGAATATGAGGAATCCCTCGGTTGGCAAACCATTGTCAATGAAAGAAAGGTCGAAGAAGTGGGGCATTCCGATGAATCCGCCTGCGCCGAACATCAATCCGAAACCGATAAACCAGTATAGTAAAGAGCCGAACATGAAGTCTACAAAGTTCTTCATCAGAATGTTGGCAGTATTTTTCACTCTGGTAAAACCTGCTTCTACTAATGCAAATCCCGGCTGCATGAAGAACACGAGCATTGCTGCAAGCAACATCCATACAGTATTCAATCCAAGAGCTAATTCACCAACCGTATCGGGAGCTGCTGATGCTTCTTCGGCAGGAGCGGTAACGACTTCGGTAATTGTTTCTGTAACTGCTGCAACTGTATCGGCAGCGGCCGTGTTTTGTGCCGACATATCAGCAGTAAAACAGCACAAAATGAATATAGTAGTGGCTATCCACAGCTTTACGAAGCTATGGCTTTTATATTTTGTATCCATAATAGTATAATCTTATTTAACGTTCTTGTTCTGCATTGTAGAGGGCTATGTCACCACGTTCGGCAGTGCGTATGCGGATAGCGTCTTCGATAGGAATGACGAAAATACGTCCGTCACCGATTTCTCCGGTCTGTGCAGCTTTGATGATAGCCTGCACTGTTTTCTCGGTATTCTTGTCGCGTACGACAATAGAGATCAAAATTCGTTCAATGGTGCTGGTGTCATATACTACGCCACGGTAGATACGTCCTTGCCGTGCTTTTCCAATGCCTCTTACATCGTAATAAGAGAACCATTCGATGTCCGCTTCGAGTAGGGCGTCTTTTACGTCCTCGAATTTGGTTTTACGGATAATAGCTTCAATCTTTTTCATATACCTTAAATATTAGTGTGTCCTGTAAAAGAAAGAGGTATAGGGTAGCGGCAGCCATAGCAGGTTACCATACAACAAACCGATAAAATCTAAACTCTAACTACCTTTTCTAATCCCTATACGCTCTTTGTATTGTGAATTCTCTCTCTTAAAAACTTAGTCCGAAAGCAAAGTAGGCTCCTTCAGTGCGTGGGTTCACTGTTACTTTGGCAAATGTCGGTACAGAGAAGGAATCTGTGATTTTAATCTCCTTGGATGCTCCGAGACTGATGTCTGTTACGCAGAATCCACTGGTATAGCCATTATAAAAAGTTGTTTCCCAGGGAACCATACCTAAATCTATTGTCCAGTCGAGACCTCCCAATTTGAAAGGTGCGCTAAGTGCGAGGTAAGAAGAATAAGCTCTTTTGCCGTTTTCTTTCACACCGTCGGCACCTGCAAAGTTTGTGTACCAGTTGACGGCTAGCGGACCGAAATCATATCCCACTTGTGCTTCAAATACATGTGCTGTAGAATAGGCTCCATATTGGAAATACTTATTGGTTGTATAAATCTCCTTTCCGTATTCGTCTACATCTCCTGTATATGTTTTATCAAACCAATAATCCGTTATTGAAACACTAAATCCACCAATTGAATAACCGAGAGTTAAATCAAACTCTTTTGCATCTTTGGATTCAATTCCCACTGATCCCCATGCTCCGAGTGATAAACCTTTGTAAGAGATTCCCAGTGAAGGCTGGATGCTAACTCCGCCTAAATTCTGACCGCGCCAGATGTAACCACTTACCAAATCTGCCCCAACGGAAGTTTCTACCTTATCTTGTGCCATCATCGTAGACGGGACAAGTCCTGACAGTAATAATGCTACTGTTATTACCCCCAATTTGTTGTTAATCGTCGTTTTCATCGTCTTTTTACCTTTAAAAGTTAGAAAAATGTGGATGTACGGTCCATTTGTTATTATAGTAGCGCGCAAAATACTATCGTTTTTTATAGATAACTGATTATGGATAACTGATCCTGCAGGAATGATGATGTTCGTTTAATGGGGGCATGTTGAACTTTCTATTTCCCGCTATCCATTATTCATTCAGTCAGAGCCAGTTCTTTATTCTTCTCATCGCTTCGATACAGTCGTTGCGTTCGCCGAACGCAGTTAAGCGGATATACCCTTCACCGCTTGGCCCGAAACCTACACCGGGAGTACCGACCACATTGGCTTCATACAACATCTGTTCGAAGAATCGCCATGAAGAAAGTCCGTTCGGAGTTTTCACCCACAAGTAGGGAGCGTTGACGCCGCCGTATACTTTCAGTCCTGTGGCTTCCAGTCCTTCCTTCATGATTTTTGCGTTGGTCATATAATAGTCGATTGTTTTCTTAATCTGTGCCTTGCCTTCTGCACTGTAAACGGCTTCTGCTGCCCGTTGGGTAATATAAGAAGTGCCGTTAAACTTAGTACACTGGCGGCGGTTCCACAATCTGTTGAGTGGTATGCGATCGCCTTCCAGAGTGGCGGCAGTGAGCTCTTTCGGAACCACGGTATATCCGCAGCGTACTCCTGTAAATCCTGCCGTTTTTGAAAAACTGCGGAATTCAATCGCGCACTTTTTAGCTCCCTTAATCTCATAGATAGAGTGGGGGACATTCTCGTCCTGGATATATGCCTCGTAAGCGGCATCGAACAGAATCAGTGTATCGTTTGCCAAAGCATAATCCACCCACTTTTTCAGTTCCGGTTTGGTTAAGGTGGTCCCTGTCGGGTTGTTCGGATAACAGAGATAAACGATGTCTATCCGTTTGTCCGGAATTTCCGGGATAAAGTTGTTCTCACTTGTGCAAGGCATATAAGTAACGTTGCTCCATTTACCCGTTTCTTCTTCCAGTACTCCGGCGCGTCCGCACATAACGTTACTGTCTATGTAAACCGGATAAATGGGATCTGTAACACCTACGCTATTGTCGTGGCGAAGAATATCACCTATATTTCCGGTATCGCTTTTAGCCCCGTCACTGACAAAAATCTCGGATGCCGAGAAATGGATCCCGCGTGGAGCGAAATCGTTCTTTATGATTGCTTCAATCAGAAAATCATATCCCTGTTCAGGACCATATCCGCGGAATGTATCTTTGCCAGCCAGTTCTTCTACCGCTTTATGCATTGCTTCTATACAGGCTGGAGGAAGTGGCTGCGTAACGTCGCCGATACCTAGCCGGATGATGTCCTGTTTGGGATGCGTTATCCTGAAAGTATTTACCTTTTTCGCTATATCCGAGAATAAATAACTTCCCGGTAATTTTAAAAAATGCTCGTTTACTAATGCCATATTGTTATTGTTTTAAGTTTCTATTACTCTCCATTCTCAACTCTCCATTTCTTCAACAATTTCCCCATCGAAAACCTTGGTTGCCGGTCCGGTCATTAATATATGTCCGGAGGTTTCATCCCATTCGATGGTAACTGTTCCTCCATCCATTATCACATCACTTTTTCTTCCTGCAAGTCCGTTGATGAAGGCGGCTACTGCTGTGGCGCAGGCACCTGTCCCGCAAGCTTGAGTAATTCCCGATCCTCTTTCCCATACTCTCATCCGTATGGTGTCTTTACCGACGATCTGTGCAAACTCTACATTCGTTCTGTCGGGAAAGAGAGGATGATTCTCCAGTTCAGGACCGATTTCCGGCAGATTAATTCGGGTAATGTCATCAACAAATGTGACGAGATGTGGATTACCCATTGATACTTTAGTAGATTGGAAAGGATATTTCTTTCTCCAATCAATCTCTCCTGTTTCTTGTGGACTGCCCATATCTACGGTGACTGTATTGACTGTTTTTCCCTCTACCTGCAATTTCAGAATTTTAATTCCCGATAGTGTATCCAAAGTTATTTCTGTTTTATCAGTCAATCCGTATTCATATACATATTTGCCTACGCAGCGGCTACCATTGCCACACATCATTGCTTCCGAACCGTCGGCATTGAAAATACGCATACTGAAATCTGCTTTATCAGAGACACCAATCAATATAAGTCCATCGCTTCCGATTCCTGTATGAAACTTGCTCCATTCGATCGCTTTCTTTTCAGGGTCTGCTATCGGATATCTGGTCGTGTCTACATATATGTAGTCATTTCCTGCTCCATGCATTTTAGTGAATTTAATTATTGCTGTCATTTTGATTGGTATTTATTGATTGTTGTATCCTTTTGTCTTATTGCAATGCAAAGATATGACTTTTTGATTTATATTTTATTGAAAAGTATGTCTAATCTCTATTAATTTTTTGTGAGCTTATAATTGCCTTTTATGCAGCTATGTTTAGTTATAAATTAGAATTATATATATTCATATATTAACAAACTGTTATTTGAACGAATTGCCTTGCATATTCTTTCATAATATATGAAGAATATTTAGTCCTGATAATCCATAAAACCAGTTATAAAAACAAGAAATATATCTTTTTTTCTTTTGACGATATGAAAGTGGGAATCCTTATTTCTCTATCATATTGTTCGCGTAATGTTTTGAAGAGTATTTTTCATTTAAAGAAACGGGTGTTTCCTTTTAAAGGAAACACCCGTTTGACACCGAGAAACAATCTGTTTCTTTTAAAGGAAGATTCCGTTTCCTTAAAGCCAGATATTAAATTCTTTAATATGTGAATATTTTTTCTTATTGAAGTTTTTTAAGTTCTTCCTGTAAGATGATCGGCTCGTTAGTGGTGATGAAATCTACCTTTTGTTCGATCAGCCATTTCATATCTTCTACTTCGTCTACTGTCCATACGTTAACTTTCAAGCCAAGGTTGTGAGCTTCTTTGATCCATTCGGGGTGTTTCTTAATCACTCCCATGTGATAGTCCAGACCGGCAGCACCCAGTTCTTTCAGCTCTTTGGGAGACAGTTCCCCGTTAAGGTAATATACCGGAGTACCGGCAGGAGCCAGACGGATAAACTCTTTCATGGCATGTAGAGAGAACGTGATATATTCCATACGGTTTTCCAGTCCCATTTTCTTTACCATGGCAACGATTCCTTGTACGGCTTTGGTTTCACGTTTTTTATTGCTATGTGCTTTCAGTTCGAGAATCAATTGGGTTTTACAGTTTTTTCCGGTTTCCAGATACTGTTCCAGGCTGGGTAAGTTCTCTCCGTTGGATAATTTAAGTCCGGTCAGTGCATTACTTTTGGAATATTCCATCGGCCTCATCTTATATACAGGATCATGGTTAACCACCAGCTTGTTATCCTTCGCGATCCATACGTCAAATTCTGAACCGTAACAACCGATGGAATCTGCTTTTAGAAGTGATGAAATACTGTTCTGCGATGATCCCGGAATTTTCCAGAAACCACGGTGAGCTATCACTTTTGTCTGTGCCTGCATACAGCAAGCAGCCATTAGAAGGGCAGAAGCCATCATCATTTTTTTTAAATTCATTTGTTTGGTCTTTTAAAAGTTTGATAGATTTAATTGGGTTTGGCCTCAAAATTATAAAAAAGATAACGCAAATCAGCCGATAATATGCTAATCTGCGTTAATTCTTGGGATTTTAGAATAGAAATGTAACAAAAGAGTGTCAAAAATAAAACTGTCTGTCATAAAAACATTCTCCGGACGCGTCTGATAGTTTGCACAAAAGGAGTTTGTCACTCTTCTATTAATCAGGTATAAGCCTCTTCATGTATTCCTTTCACTGCACGTCCGCTAGGTTCGTTCAGATTTCTGAAAGCGATATCCCATGCCAGAGCTTCTGCTGTGGAGCAGGCTACACTCGGAACACTGGGGACGGTGCGTGCTGCACTTTCACTGGGGAAATGCTCTTCGAAAATGCTACGATAGTAGTACTCTTCTTTGTTTTGTGGCGTATTGATGGGGAAACGTTCGGCAGCATGTTCCATTTGCTCATCGCTCACGGCAGCTGCTGTGATCTCTCTCAATGTGTCAATCCATGAATATCCTACACCGTCACTGAACTGCTCTTTCTGTCTCCAAGCCACACTTTCCGGTAACATATCGGCAAAGGCTTCGCGAACAATTCGTTTCTCGATGTTTTTTCCGGGGCACATTTTAGCTTTCGGGTTCAGGTTCATTGCCACGTCGAGAAATTCTTTATCAAGGAAAGGGACGCGTCCTTCTACTCCCCATGCTGACAAACTTTTATTGGCACGGAGGCAATCGTACATGTGCAACTTTGAAAGTTTACGTACTGTTTCTTCGTGAAATGCCTGTGGAGTAGGGGCCTTGTGGAAATACAGATACCCCCCGAAAACTTCATCGGCACCTTCACCGCTCAACACCATTTTGATCCCCATTGATTTAATGACACGCGCCAATAAATACATGGGAGTGGAAGCGCGTACGGTAGTTACATCATACGTCTCGATGAAATAAATAACATCACGCAGGGCGTCCAGCCCCTCCTGAACGGTGTAGTTGATCTCATGATGGACGGTACCGATATATTCGGCTACCTCACGCGCTTTAATCAAATCGGGCGCGCCCTTTAGACCGATGGCGAAAGAGTGGAGTTGAGGCCACCACGCATCGCTTGCACCGTCTGTTTCTATACGTTTTGCCGCATATTTTTTGGCAATGGCAGAGATAACGGAACTATCCAACCCGCCCGAAAGCAACACTCCATACGGTACGTCACTCATTAACTGGCGGTGCACAGCCTCTTCCAATGCCACTTTCACATCCTCGGTTTGTGCATTATTCTCTTTGACGGTTTCATATTCTGTCCAGTCGCGCGAATACCAACGTTTCATTTTTCCCTCTTTACTATAGAAATAATGTCCGGGGAGGAATACTTCATATTCGTCACAAAATCCTTCGAGAGCTTTCAACTCGCTGCCGAAGTAGATTTTTCCCTCTTTATCTTTTCCTATATATAAAGGAATAACCCCTATCGGATCGCGGGCAATCAGAAATTCATCCTTTTCCTCATCATAAAGCACGAAAGCGAAGATACCGCTGATATCTTCCAAAAAATGGATGCCTTTATCTTTGTAAAGGGCAAGAATTACCTCACAGTCACTTCCAGTCTGAAAGTTATATTTTCCCGCATATTTAGCGCGAATATCACGGTGATTGTAAATCTCACCGTTGACGGCGAGCACCTGCTTACGATCGGGAGAGTATAACGGTTGTCCGCCACTCTGCGGGTCGACAATGGAAAGACGTTCGTGTGCCAGGATGGCACTTC
>ERZ777305.3080-NODE-3080-length-12221-cov-3.303304_pt1 | contig 12221 bp, 12 predicted proteins | sample MGYA00374965_ERZ777305 | MGnify/ENA primary metagenome ERZ777305 (study PRJEB29328, sample SAMD00013331) | mouse gut metagenome | study: EMG produced TPA metagenomics assembly of the Metagenome analysis of fecal microbiota from mouse which was promoted...
ATTATGGTTTCTTCACCCATTCTGGAAGGGGATACCGTGAAGGGTGTCCTTTATTTTCAGTGCGATACTTACATTTTACAGTCCATCATTGAGGGACTTCAGATTGGGGAAGAGGGAGAAGCCTATATTCTGGATAAAGAGGGCACGACCATTGCCTATGTGGATCAGCAGTCGGTGATGGATCGGGAGAATATTATACGGGAGGCGGCGGCAAGCCCCAAAGACAAAGATCTGCAGACGGTTGCGGCTATCGAGAGCCGGATGGTTGCCGGCGAGACAGGCGTGGTGCGCTATTCTTATGCAGGGGATCATTCCAAGAATATTCAGGCTTTTGCGCCCATTCCGGGCACAGACGGCTGGAGCATCGCAGTCAACATTGACGAGGAAGAATTTATGCGCCCTGCATTTTACGGAAATATCATCCAGATTGCCATCTGTATGGCTGCATGTTTGATTGTGATTGTCATTTCCGGTAAGGTCAGCCGTTCCATTGCAAATCCCATAGTCCGGTGCGCACAGCGCCTGCAGACGCTTTCCAAGGGTGATCTGAAAAGCCCGGTTCCCCAGGTAGAGAGCCGGGACGAGACACGGGTGCTGTCGGATTCCATCGGACAGCTGGTGGAGGAGTTTGGAAGGATTGTAGATGAAATTGGCAGGGTGCTGGGAGCCATAGCGGACGGAGATTTGACCCAGGAGAGTACCGGACAGTTTTATCCGGGAGACTTCGCGGTTTTACAGGAATATTTGTCGGTGATCAGCCAGAAGCTGAACCGGACTATGGCAGGCATTGTTGCTGCGTCGGATCAGGTGTCCGGCAGCTCGTCCCAGGTGGCGGCTACGGGTACAGCGCTCTCTACCGGATCCGTGGAGCAGACGGCGTCTGTGGAGCAGCTGTCCAACACCATAGCAGATATGAGAAATGACGCACAGGAAACAGCCCGTCTCACACAAAAGGCCAAGAACGCGGTGGAGGGAGCCGGCGAAAAGCTCCAGGAGAGCGGCGCATACATTGAGCGTCTGAATGAAGCGATGAATCTGATTACGGAATCTTCCGGTGAAATCCGCCGGATTATCGACACTATTGAGAACATTGCCTTCCAGACGAATATACTCGCGCTCAACGCGGCGGTGGAGGCGGCCCGTGCCGGTACGGCAGGGAAAGGTTTTGCCGTGGTGGCGGATGAGGTGCGCAATCTGGCAACCAAATCCGATCAGGCAGCCAAAGCAACCCAGGAATTAATCCGGAATTCCGTGGAAGCGGTTGACAGCGGCAGCGAAGTGGTGAAAAAGGTAACGGGATCCGTGACGGATGTGATTGATCTGGCCAGCCGGGCAGTGGAGCAGATGGAGCTTGTGGCCAAAGCCGTAGACGGACAGACCGGAGCCATTGAACAGGTTTCCCAGGGAATTGAGCAGATTTCCGGCGTAGTGCAGGCCAATTCGGCCACTGCGGAGGAAAGCGCGGCTACCAGTGTGGAGCTGTCCGGCCAGGCGGAGGAACTGCGGCAGCTGGTGGGAAGTTTTACTCTTAAGTGAGACAAATAGAATCGTGTGTTTATTGCCAGCACTCTTTCCGGCAGGAAAGGGTGCTGGTTTTATTTTCTGCGTCTTTTGACAATGATTTTGATAATAATTCTCAATTAGTTCTTGACAAACGGCATATTTTGGTTATAATAAAGAAAATGATAATTATTTTCAATAAGGAAAAGGAGGAAACTGCATGGCACTGGCGATGATGGAAGTGGGAGAGACGAGAGTAATTGAAGCTTTTCACGGAAAAGACGAGGTAAAGCGGCATCTGCAGGATCTGGGCTTTGTACAGGGTGAGCGGGTTCAGGTACTGGGGCAGAATTCCAGCGGGATGATTCTTCTGGTGAAAGGTGTACGGATTGCCCTCAACAGAGGACTGGCGACTCAGATACTAGTGGCATAAAAACCAGCAGGGCGTATGCAGAACTGAAATTAGGAGGAAAATAGAATGACGTTAAGAGAGATGAAGCCGGGACAGTCCGGCAAAGTAATATCCATTGGGGAGAGCGGCCCCTTAAAGCGCCGGATTATGGATATGGGAATCACACCGGGAGTGGAAGTGAAAGTAGTTAAAATGGCGCCCTTGGGCGACCCGGTAGAGATCCGTATCCGGGGATATGAGCTGAGCCTCCGAAGGGAAGAGGCGGCCCGGATTGAAGTAGGATAAATAAAGGAAAGAGACGGAAAGGAAGAGATTCCGTCCATTCAAGCGATGAGGAGGAGAAAAAATGTCGTATGTCATTGCATTGGCAGGCAATCCCAACTGCGGGAAAACAACTTTATTCAACGATCTCACGGGATCCAGGCAGAGGGTGGGAAACTGGCCCGGCGTCACGGTGGATAAGAAAGAAGGTACATACAAGAAGGACAAAGAGATTCATATTATGGACCTGCCGGGGACCTATTCCCTGTCCCCTTATTCTGCGGAAGAGATTATTGCGAGAGATTATATTGTAAAGGAAAAACCCAGCGCAGTTATTGATATTGTAGACGGAACCAGCATTGAGCGGAATCTTTACCTGACTCTTCAAATTCTGGAGCGTTCCTACCGTAATTGCCTTAAACATGATGGACGAAGTAGAGGCGAAGGGCGACAAGATCAATACACAGAAGCTGTCGGAAATTTTGGGAATTCCGGTAGTTCCCATTGTGGCGAGAAACGGTAAAGGCGTGCAGGAACTGATGGCTGAGGCTGCAGAAGTGGCAAAATCCGGGAAGGCCCCGAAAAAGCTTCCCATTTTTGACGAAAAGCTGGAAGCGGCTATCGGCGAGGTAAAAGCGGCTTTGGAAGAAAGCGGCGAGACGGAGAGTGCGTGGAAGGCAGTAAAGCTTCTGGAGAACGATGAAAACGTAGCAGAGTCTGTGAAGCCGGAGCTGAAAGAGAAAGCTGCCGAGGTTATTGCAAAGAGCTATGGAGCCGGTGCAGATCTGGAGGCTGCCGTGGCGGATCAGCGTTACCAGTATATCTCCAAAGTGGTGAAGGATACGGTGAAAAAATCTGCAGCCGGGCATGTAGAGACGAAATCTGACAAACTGGACAAAATTTTGACCAACCGGATTCTGGCTCTGCCTATCTTTGCAGTAATTATGTACCTTTTGTTTGCCTGCACCAACAGCGAGAATTTTCTGTTCCTGGGAATCAACAGCCCGGGTATCTGGCTGGCCGGAGTAGTGGAAACGGTCTGGGGCGCCTTGACCGGTGTTCTGGAGGGACTGTTGGAAAATGCGTCACCCTGGGCCTCCTCCCTGGTCATTGACGGTATTATGGAAGGACTGGGTGCGGTGCTTGGTTTTATTCCCCTGGTATTGGTGCTCTATCTGCTGATTTCCTTCCTGGAGGACTGCGGTTACATGGCCCGCATTGCCTTTGTGCTGGATCGTATTTTCCGCAGATTCGGCCTGTCGGGACGTTCTTTCATCCCGCTGCTCCAGGGCTTTGGCTGCAGCGTGCCGGCGGTGATGGCTACGCGTACCCTGGAGTCGGAAAAAGACCGCAAGATTACAGCAGTCCTGGCCGGTTTTATGCCCTGCGGTGCAAAACTGCCCATTTTCGCCCTGTTTGTGTCTACCCTGTTTGCGGGCAGCAACCAGACTTTGGTGACCTATTCCTTATACATATTCAGCCTTGCGGCAGCAGTTGTAGTATCCCTGCTCCTGAATAAATTTTATTTTAAAGATACAACTTCCAATTTTATTATGGAACTGCCCCAATACCGGGTTCCTACTCTGAAAAGCGTGCTGATTCACGGCTGGGAGAAGGTAAAGGGCTTTGCGGTTAAGGCAGGTACGGTGATCTTTGTATCCACGATTTTGATTTGGTTTCTTTCCAGCTTTAACCTGGGTTCCTTCAACGGTTCCAATGCAGCTGCAAACGAGGACGGCAGCGTGATGTGCGATATGAATGACAGTTTTATGGCTTCTGTGGGAAATGTGATCGCTCCTGTTTTCAAGCCTCTGGGCTTTGGAGAGTGGCGGCCGGCCGTTGGCGTTGTCACAGGCTGGATTGCTAAGGAAAACGTGGTTGTCACCTTTGCCCAGCTCTATAACGAAGATGTGACGGAGGAATACCTGGAGGAATATTTCTCTCAGTACAGCCCGGAAGAACTGGAAGAGCTTGGATTTGAAGGCGGCATTTATGACGGGGAGGCTGCAGGGGATATCTATGCCGAAGGGGTTCTGTTTGAAGGCGGCGACGAAAATGCCCTGCCCAGCATGAAGGATGATATTAAGACCAGGGCGGCAGCCTACGCCTATATGGTATTCAATCTTCTGTGTATGCCCTGCTTTGCGGCAGTAGGAGCCATGAAGCGGGAGCTGAAGACCTGGAAGGAGACAGGAAAGGCAGTGGCGGTCCAGATGGTGACTGCTTATGTGGCAGCCCTTCTGGTAAATGTAGTCGGCGGGTTGTTCCTGTAAGAGAAATGTGGTAAAATAGCGGCAGGAAAGGGAATTTGGGAGGTGACGGAGAATGGCGGATTTTATTGTGCTGGCCCTTGTGGCAGTGTGCCTGGCCTGCAGCATTGCCTATCAGATACGGAGGAAGAAAAACGGCGGTTCTGCCTGCGGCTGCGGCTGTGCAGGCTGCGGCGGAGCCTCCTGCTGCGGGAAGGCCCGGACAGATTCCGGAAAGCAGGATTGAGATAAGAGAAAATATTTGGAAAACCCCGGCAGTGTCAGAACCGGGGTTTTCTTTATTCTGCATCCGGCTTTTGCCCTTCATGGGCTTTCCACATACATTCTGTGATCTGCATATCCGTGAAAACGGCTTTGAATGAGGATTCCTCCGGGCTGCAGGCATAAATCCCGAATTTTATGCTTTCTGCGCCCTCCCACATATGGCAAATACGCATTTGCGTGAAAGCCTCCCCGTCTGGGGAACATTCCATACAGTAGTCTGCCTCTCTGCGGCTGAATCTGTACCACATGGTTTTAACGGAAGCTGGTATTGAGGTGGTTGCCCAATCGGAATATCCATGGTTTGTTACAACGCTTCCAAGATGCTGGAATTCTTCATTTTCGTATTCCACCGAGGCCTTCAGCCAGTTTTCGCTGTCAAGATACATTACAATGCCGCATTGATCGAAACGGTGATGGCTTCCGGTGAAATCTGTTTTTACTGCAAATGAAAAGTATTTTTCGGCTGTTTCCATTTGCAGTACGGGGGCATTGTCATTTCTGAAATGATAATATGTCCGCTGCCAAAGATCAGTCCCGGGCATGGTTACGATTTCAATCCGGTTTTTATCAAGGATGTATTGGGCGGGTTCTCTTGTCCATACAAGTTCGTTTACATGGAAGTCCATATTTTTTTCCTCCTGGGATATAGGCATAGATGCCAGGGTACTTTTTCATTTTCCCACTGCCGGTTTCAAAATTCAAGATGTAAAATAAATATTTTCCCAAAGCGGGCGTATCACGGCAAAAGCCGCTTCCGGTTATAATTCCTGTCCCCCGGGAATAGAATGAAAAGAAATCAGGTACAGGTTGTGTTCTACATGAAAAAAGCAGGTTTTCTTCTAATCTCTTTTGCAATCTTTCTGTGCTGTTCCTTTAAGGCCTTCGGGCAGGAGAAAGAGGGGGAAAAGGAAGTTCCTCCGGAACTAAGACAGCTTTACGCCCAGTCGGCCGTGTTGATGGACGGGGATTCCGGGCGTGTTTTATTTGAAAAAAACGGCTATGAACAAAAGCCTATGGCCAGCACCACAAAGATTATGACCTTGATTGTTACCCTGGAAAATGCCAATCCGGACGAAATTGTGACGGTATCGGAATATGCGGCGGGGATGCCTGACGTGCAGCTTGGAATCCGGCAGGGAGAGCAGTACCGGCTGGGGGGTCTGCTTTATTCCCTGATGCTGGAATCCCACAACGACTCTGCTGTGGCCATTGCAGAGCATGTGGGCGGTTCCGTGGAAGGGTTTGCGGAAATGATGAATGCCAAGGCCAGGGATATCGGCTGCTACAGCACTTACTATATTACACCGAACGGTTTGGATGCCTCAGATGAAAAAGGGGAGCATTCCACCACGGCAGCAGATTTGGCCCGGACCATGCGCTACTGTATCTGCCAGTCTCCCAGACGGGAAGAATTTCTGGCCATTACCCGGACCTCCTCCTACAGCTTCGGGGATACGGAAGGCCTGCGCAGCTTTACGGTGGGAAACAAAAACGCCTTTCTCACCATGATGGAGGGGGCCTTGTCCGGGAAAACGGGTTTTACCAACAACGCGGGTTACTGCTATGTGGGAGCCCTGAAGCGGGAGGACAAAACTTTTGTGGTGGCCCTTCTGGCCTGCGGCTGGCCCAACAACCGCAGCTACAAGTGGAGTGATACCAGAACCCTGATGAGCTATGGTCTGGAGCACTATGAGTACAGGGATGTGTGGGAACAGGTGGAACTTCCCCCCATCCAGGTGAAATACGGCATTCCGGAAAGCAAAAATCTGGAGGAAAAGGCTTTTACGGATCTGGCGCTTGCCGAAGGCGGGAATGAAGGAGAACTGAAACTCCTTCTGGCAGAGGAGGAGCAGGTTCAGGTGGAGGTGGAGCTTTCCGGCAGCCTGACGGCCCCGGTAGACGCAGGGAGTATCGTGGGAAATGTTTCCTATTATTTGGACGGAGATCTGGTGCATATGGTTCCGGTAGAGGCCGTGGATGCTGTGGAGAAGCTGACCGTCCGCTGGTGCCTGAGGCAGATTGCCGGGAAATATCTGATTTAAGACTTGCAAAGACGGCAAAAGTCCGTTATCATGAAAGGCAGGGAATAAGGAGTACATCAAGAAAAAGGAGACGAATGTTATGAAAAAGACAGGAAAAACACTGATCAGCCTGGTGCTTGTCTTTGTGCTGGCGGCTTCCCTGGCAGCCTGCGGGAAGAAGAGCGAAGGCAGCGGCATCACCATTGCAGTTCCCAATGATACCACCAATGAGGCGCGGGCACTGCTGCTTTTGGAGGAACTGGGGTACATAACGTTGAAAGAAGGGGTCGGCATTACGGCAACGGTCAAGGATATTCAGGATAATCCCTACAACATTACCTTTAAAGAGGTAGAGGCGGCCCAGCTTCCCAACGTTTTGAAGGATGTGGATTATGCGGTTATCAATTCCAACTATGCCATCGAAGCGGATTTAAGTCCCGTATCGGATGCCTTGGCCATTGAAGGATCTTCTTCCGCTTACAGCAATATTCTTGCGGTGAAAGAGGGAATGGAAAAATACGATGCAGTGAAAGCCCTGGTAGCGGCTCTGGAGAGCCAGAAGGTGGCAGATTTTATCGCGGAAAAATACGAAGGCGCTGTGGTCAGCGTTGTGGAGAATCTTACCGACGGCTTTGACGCTTCCGTAGATTATGAGAAGCTCTCGGGAGCGACGATTTCCGTGGCGGCATCCCCTACGCCCCATGCGGAGATTTTGAAGGTTGCCCAGGAGATCCTGGCGGAGAAAAACATTACTTTGAAGATTGTAGAGTACACGGATTATGTACAGCCCAACAATGTGGTGGAGAGTGACGAGCTGGATGCCAACTATTTCCAGCACGGACCTTATCTGGAGGACTTCAATAAAGAGAACGGAACCCATATTGTGTCTGCGGCGGCTATCCACGTAGAGCCCATCGGAATCTACGGCGGAAAGCAGACCAGCCTGGATGCGATTCAGTAAGTGAAAGAAGAAAGACGGATTGCCGGATGCCCTGTGCTGCCGGCCTTTCGTCTTGTCTGGAGGTTTTTATGATAGAAATAAAAGATCTTTCCAAGTCTTTTCAGACGGCGGACGGCCGGGTGGAAGCGCTTAGAAAGGTGAATCTTACCGTCGGGGACGGGGATATCTACGGAATCATCGGTATGAGCGGTGCGGGAAAAAGTACCCTGGTGCGCTGCATCAATATGCTGGAGCGCCCCACAGAGGGAAGCGTGTGGATGGACGGCCGGGATCTGGGAAGTCTTTCTGAGACAGAGCTGCGGAGTGTGCGGCGGAAGGTCACCATGATTTTCCAGGGCTTCAATCTGCTGATGCAGCGCACCTGCCTGAAAAATATCTGCTTTCCCCTGGAGCTTGAAGGCGTCGATAAGGCGGAGGCGAAAAAGAGGGCCCTGGAGCTTTTGGAGCTGGTGGGTCTCCCGGACAAGGCGAACGCGTATCCGGCCCAGCTTTCCGGCGGCCAGCAGCAGCGGATCGCCATAGCCAGAGCCCTGGCTACGGAGCCGAAGGTCCTGCTGTGCGATGAGGCGACCAGCGCCCTGGATCCCAAGACCACCCACTCCATTCTGGAGCTGATCCGGGATATCAACCAGCGCCTGGGCATTACGGTAATCATTATCACCCATCAGATGAGCGTGGTGGAGGATATCTGCAGCCATGTGGCAATTCTGGATAACGGGGAAGTGGTGGAAGAAGGAACTGTGAGCACTGTATTTTCCAGTCCCAAGTCTGCAGCGGCCAAACGGCTGGTATTTCCCGACGGGGCCGATGAGATCCTGACGGAATCGGCCGGGGAGCGGCGGATCCGGGTGGTATTTAACGGTGCCATAGCCACCAGGACGCCTCTGATCGCCAAAATGGCTATGGAAGAACAGATTGCAGCCAGCATATTGTCTGCGTCCACCCGCAGCATCGGGGACAAGGCTTACGGAAACATGCTTCTGGGAATTGCCGGGGACGAGCATATGGTGCGGCGGGCCATGGAGTATCTGGGAAGTATTCAGGATGTGCTGGTTGAGGAGGTGACAGACCATGTGGGATAAAATGTTTTCTGCGGAGGCTCTGGAAGAGACCGTGTGGATTCTGCAAAATGAATTTCCCCTGGCCGTGTGGGAGACCGTGTATGTGACGGTGATTGCCACAGCGTTTGCCATTCTTCTGGGACTGCCTTTAGGCGTACTTCTGGTAGCAGGAGAGAAGGATGGGGTGCTGCCTCTTCCCAAGGGCGTGATGCACGTTTTAAACATTGTCATCAACCTGCTCCGTTCCATGCCGTTTTTGATTCTTATGATTATGGTTTTTCCCCTGACCCGCCTGATAGTGGGAACCGCTGTGGGAACTGTGGCATCCATTGTGCCTCTGGTGATAGCGGCCTTTCCTTTTGTGGCCCGTTTGGTGGAAAGCAGCTTAAGAGAGGTCAATCCCAATATCATTGAGATGGCCCAGAGTATGGGAGCTACGCCCTTTCAGATTATCGTAAAAGTGCTGATTCCGGAGAGCGTGCCGTCCCTGATTTCCAACTTTACCATTGCTATCACCACCATCCTGGGCTACTCGGCCATGAGCGGCATCATCGGCGGCGGGGGCTTAGGCAAGATCGCTATCAATTACGGCTATTACCGTTACAAATATCTGGTGATGTTTCTGGCGGTCGTCCTGCTGATTCTTCTGGTGCAGGTGTTCCAAAGTGCAGGCACGCGGCTGGCAGCGAAATCGGACAAGCGGTTAAAATAAAAATGAATTGACATAAAATGGAAAAGCTGTTACACTTCTAGGTAGCAGCCTTTTCTTTTGGAAAAACTGCGGATGCAGTGTCTCTGCATCCAATCCGCGCAGTTCTGCGCAAATTACCCGTGAAATGACAGGATAGAGGAAAGGGGGAATTTTCATTGGCTTTTCGCATGTTCATATAAAGCCGGGATATCATGGACAGGAATGTAAACATTATTATCGGCCTGAAGGGAGATAAGATTGTCCTTATCAATGATATTCGTTTTAAGGGCAGAAAAAGGGAGGAATGGAAAGAAGTAGAAACGTATCTCAAAGAATATGTTGGAGAATTTTACGAAATTGCGGAAACATCAGAGAAAATATTTATTTCCAGAAGTTTTCCGGATGAGTATGCCGGCTCTGAAAGCAGGATCGGCCTAAAAGGAGCCCTGGCAAAGGCCAAGGCCAATGCGGCGCAGGGGATTCCTGAGCTGGTTCAGATCGCTGTGAACAGAAAATATTCTGAGAATATGAAAAAGAAGCACGAGAAAGACGCCAAGTATGGATGGTATCGTTATGATGTACGGTTTGCCTTGCCGGTTTATGATGATAAGAGCGGTGAGGTCTGCCGCTACAATATCTTTTTTGCCCGGATGCTGGTGCGTCATGATGCGGATGGTAAAAAATATCTTTATGATCTGCTGGCAATAAAAAAAGAAACGAGCAGCCCGCTTGAGTAAAAACTGTACGGTGAAAACCCATTTCTTGTATAGAATTATACCGGAAAGACGGCGGGGCGTCAATAGAAAATAACCATATCTCTGCATCCAATCCGCGCAGTTCTGCGCAAATTACCCGTGAAATGACAGGATAGAGGAAAGGGGGAACTTACATCGTATTTTACAGATTTATATAAAGGTTTGGCGTCTGCGGAAACGCTGCGGCATTTCTGCCCGGTTCTTAGGCAGGGATTTTTGCTGGCATTACTTTTGGCGGCGGCAGCGGCGGATATCCGAAAGAAACGGATTCCCAACCGGCTGCTGCTGGCGGCGCTGGCAGGACGGGTCCTGCTGGGACTGCTGGAATTATCTTGCGGCATCCTGGGAACGGTCCCGGAACTGGTGGGAATCTGGCTTGACAGTATGCTCCTGACAGCAGCCTTTTTCCTTCTGTCCATGCTCTTTCGCAAAGCTTTGGGAATGGGGGATGTGAAGCTGATGGGAATTCTCGCTCTCTTTCTGGGAGCCGGGGAGGCATGCCGCTGCTTTTACCGGGGCCTTTTGACTGCGGCAGCCGTGTCGCTTACACTTCTGGCAGGGAAAAGGATTCGGATAGAGGAAGGGATTGCATTTGCTCCTTTTCTGCTGGCAGGCTATTTGCTGGGAGGATTTTTGTAAAAGGAGAACCGGAATAAAAAATTGGAATGGAGGTTTCAGGGTGCTGGAAACGGGAAGTGTTATTGACGGAAAATATAAAATTCTTTATCAGATTGGCCGGGGCGGCATGAGCCGGGTCTATCTGGCTATCAACGAGAAGGCGAACAAAACCTGGGCAGTGAAGGAAGTGCGCAGGGACGAAACAGTGGATGAGCAGATGGTGCGCAGGCGTCTCATGGCGGAGACGGAGCTTCTGAAAAGGCTGCGCAATCCCCATCTTCCCCGGATCGTGGATGTAATTGACAAAGAGGGAAGTCTTCTGATTGTGATGGACTATATTGAGGGAAACTCCCTGGAAAGCCTTTTGGCTGAGGAGGGGCCCCAGCCTCAGGAACGGGTGATTTCTTGGGGGAAGCAGCTTTGTGAAGTATTGGGGTATCTTCACCGGCAGAATCCGCCTGTGATTTATCGGGATATGAAGCCCTCCAACGTTATGCTGCAATCGGACGGGACGGTGATGCTGATTGATTTCGGGACGGCCAGGGAGCAGAGGGAACAGAAAACGGGGGATGATACGGTCTGCCTGGGGACACCCGGCTACGCGGCCCCGGAACAGTGGGGCGGACGGGGGCAGACGGACGCCAGAACGGATATTTACTGTCTGGGAGCTGCTCTTTATCATTTGGCGGCAGGGCAGAATCTTCTGGAGCTTCCTTGCGACGCAGACGAAGTCTCAGAAGGGGAGTTGGGGCTGTCTCCCGGGTTTAAGGCCATTCTTCTGAAATGTACCCGGAAAGATCCGAAAGAGCGCTACCAGAGCTGCGAGGAACTTCTGTATGCCCTGGAGCATTACGAAGAGATGGACAGCCGGTACAGGAGAAAGCAGAAACGCCGGGCAGGCATGTTTTTTCTGGTTTTTCTTCTGGCTCTTATCTTCGGCTTTTCCGGTTCGGCGGCCTATGCAAAAGAACAGAGGCTGGCCGCGGATACCTGGCAGGCATGGATGGAGCGGGCCATGTCGGAGACGGAGCGGGAGGCGCAGATTGCTTCCTACGGGCAGGCGATCCGCCTGGAACCCGGGAAGGCAGACGGTTATCTGGAACTTTTGGAACGGGTATTTCTGGCAGTGAGGGAAGATGGGAGTGTCTGCTTTTCCAAAGAGGATGAGCAATACCTGCGGAGACTTTTCCGGACGGAAACCTTTGGCGGAAAGACCAGGGAACGGGTATTGAAGGAGAACCCGGAGGAGTATGACCGGCTTTCCTACCGCCTGGGGCTGGCTTATTACTATGATTATGAGGGAGAAGGAGCGAAACCCTACGCACTGAAATGGCTTTTGACGGCTGCGGAATCTGAGACGCTTCCGGCAGAGTGCCGGGAACGGGCCAGACGGCTGGGAGCCATTGC
>ERZ777305.3082-NODE-3082-length-12211-cov-3.431145_pt1 | contig 12211 bp, 8 predicted proteins | sample MGYA00374965_ERZ777305 | MGnify/ENA primary metagenome ERZ777305 (study PRJEB29328, sample SAMD00013331) | mouse gut metagenome | study: EMG produced TPA metagenomics assembly of the Metagenome analysis of fecal microbiota from mouse which was promoted...
TCTCAATGGCCACCAGGGCTCCGTCGTCATTTACCTCAATAATCGGCTTCAGATCCAGAACTCCGCCCAAAACCGCCGACGTTCTGCTCAGACGGCCGCCCCGGTACAGATATTCCAAAGTATCCACTGTCACAATATGCTCCATATGGTCGAAGAAAAACCGGGCAGCCTCCACTATCAGGTCTTTGGGCGCCCCTTTCTCCTGCATCTCAAGAAGCTTAATCACACCCAGTCCGAAACCCATGGAAGCACATTTGGAGTCAATAATAGTAATTCGGAAATCCGGGTACTCCTCCAGAAGCTCCTCTCTGGCCAGATTTGCTGCATTAAAGGTTCCTGCAATACCGGTGGAAAAACACAGATATACCACCTCTTCCCCGGCTTTGGCATAGGGTTCAAAATTTTCCCGGAACATAAACTGATTGATGTGATAAGTCTTAATATCTGCACCTTCCGCCTGAATCCGGTAAAAATCTGCCGGAAGAATGGTTTTGCCGTCAAAGTAGTCCGTGCCGTTGATGGTAACAGGCGTAGGTATTACGTGAAGCTTATATTTTTCAATGATTTCTTTTGGCAGATCCGTAGCCGAATCTGTAACGATTTTATATGACATGTAGATTCCCTCCCCTTATAAATCTTCCAGTTCCTTCAGCCACACTGCCGCAGACGCATCGCTGGGCATCCGCAGATCCCCCCTGGGCGATACTCCCACCGAACCCACTTTGGGCCCGTCTGGCAGGCAGGAGCGTTTAAATTGCTGTGAAAAGAAGCGCTTGTAGAATACCTGCATCCACTTGCGGATTACGTCTTCCCCGTAGCTGTCCCCAAAAGCCAGCCGTGCCAGGCGGTAAATCTTGGACGGGGAAAACCCGAACCGCAGCACATAATAAAGGTAAAAGTCGTGCAGCTCGTAGGGTCCTACCAGGTCCTCCGTTTTCTGGGAAATGACCCCGTCCTCCGGCGGCAGCAGTTCCGGGCTCACCGGTGTATCCAGCACATCCAGGAGCACTCCCGAAAGTTCCCCGTCCCCGCAGGTATCCGCATAATAGCGCACCAGATGACGCACCAGGGTCTTCGGCACACCGGCGTTGACGCCGTACATGGACATGTGATCCCCGTTGTAGGTGGCCCAGCCAAGAGCCAGTTCCGACATGTCCCCAGTTCCGATAACCATTCCCCCCGTCTGGTTTGCCAGATCCATCAGTACCTGAGTACGCTCCCGGGCCTGAGCATTCTCGTAAGCCACGTCATGGTTTCCGGCATCCTGCCCGATATCCCGGAAATGGACATTCACAGCCTCCCGGATGTCCACCTCCCGCAGGGAAGCTCCCAGCTTTCCCGTCAGCTCACAGGCGTTCCGGTAAGTGCGGTCCGTAGTCCCAAAACAGGGCATGGTCACACTTAGAATCCGCTCTCTCGGAATAGACAAGGCATCGAAAGCCTTGGACGTCACCAGAAGAGCCAGCGTGGAATCCAGCCCCCCAGAAATTCCCACCACCGCCTGCCGGCAGCCTGTATGCTCCAGGCGTTTTTTTAGCCCCTGAACCTGGATGGAAAGGATTTCCTCACAGCGCCTCTCCCGATCCAGCCTTCCCTCCGGGACAAAAGGCCTGGGGGAGATACAGCGCTCCAGTCTGGTTTCTTCCGCTTTCAGATGAAAGCCCACCTCCGAATACTTCTCGTCGCTTTTAGCAAAAAAAGTGGTCATTCTCCTGCGCTCCCCCAAAAGCCGGGCGGCATCCAGATCTCCATAGATAATCCCGTTCTGAAAGCGGACGGCACGGCTCAGAATCCGTCCGTTCTCCGCAATCAGGCTGTGGCCCCCGAAAACCAGATCCTGTGTGGACTCTCCCTCTCCTGCATTGGCGTAGACATAACCGCACACCAGCCTGGCGGACTGGCCGCTGATCAGGGCCTCCCGGTACTCTCCTTTTCCCGTAGTCTCATCGCTGGCCGAACAGTTTACGATCACCGTCGCCCCTGCCAGGGCATGCCGCGTACTGGGCGGCTCGGGAACCCACACATCTTCGCAAATCTCTGCAGCCACCGCAAGTCCCGGCATTTCTTCACAGGTGAAAATCTGATTGGTTCCAAACGGAATATAATCATTCTCCCGCTCCAGCCAGACAAAATCCGTCTCCCGGTTCCCTGGGACAAAATGGCGGAGCTCGTAAAATTCTCCGTAATTGGGAAGACAGCTCTTAGGAACCATTCCCAAAATTTTCCCCCGGCTCAGAGCTGCCGCCACATTGTACAGCTTCCCTTCCTTTTCCCAGGGAAGACCCACAAAAATCAAGGCGTCCAGCTTAGCCGAAGCATCCGCTATGTCAAACAGCGCTTCCCTGGCTCCCCGCAGGTATAGCCTGTAATACAGAGCTCCGGAAACACAATCAGTTTTGCACCCTTTCCGGCTGCTTCTCCCATCATACAAATGATTTCCGTCCCGTTGTATTCCGGATCCGCCACCCGGAGTTTTGGCGTCGCCGCTGCTGTTTTTATAAATCCATGCTTCATACCCGCCTCCCTGTTTAAGTCTTTACCTTTTGGCTCGGCGCAGAATCTCTTTCAATTCCTCCACGCTGAATACATACGCCCGGCTGCAGAAATGACATTTCACTTCCACAGGCTCGCCCTCCTGCACCATTTCCCGTATCTCTTTGCTTCCAATACTCACAATCGCTTTCTCCACCCGCTCTTTCGAACAGTTGCAGGAAAAAGCGGCGGGCAGGGTATCACTGACAACAAGACCCAGATCTCCCAAAAGCTCTTCCAAAAGTTCCTCCGGTGACAGGCCCCGATCCAGAAGCTCCGTCACGGAATGAAGGCCGGAAAGCCTGGACTCCAATGTCTCTATGACTTTCTCTTCCGTATAGGGCATAAGCTGAATGAGAAAACCGCCTGCCTGCCGGACCGTATTGTCCCGGTTTAAAAGAACCCCAAGCCCTACGGAGGAAGGAATCTGCTCGGAAGTGGCAAAGTAATACGTGAGATCCTCCGCAATCTCCCCGGTCTGCAGAGTGGTCTGCCCTACATAAGGCTCTTTCATTCCCAAATCTTTGATCACCTGCAGCATTCCCTTTCCCACAGCACCCGCCACATCCAGCTTTCCCTTGGCATTGGCCGGAAGCAGCACTGCTGGTTCATGGACATACCCCTTTACATTGGCCCCGGAATCCGCCGTTACCACAATCCCTCCCAGAGGCCCGTCCCCCCGGATCTGAATGGTTAGAAGATCCTTCTCTCCTTTCATGGACGCTCCCATCATAGCTCCCGCGCTTAAGGTCCGTCCCAGAGCCGCTGTAGCCACCGGGCTTGTGTTGTGTATCTGCCTGGCCTGCTCCACCAGTTCCCTGGAAGTTATGGCAAAGGCCCTTATCTGACTGTCCGCCGCCATAGCCCTGACAATGTAATCTGACATCTCTTCCCTCCCTGCGTCCTATCAGACACTTCTTTTTCCCTGCCCTCTTGCCGCCGCATAAATCCGCTCCGCCGTCTTTTCCGGCGCAAGGCCCGTCTCTGCGTCAAAGAAGCCAAGCACCTCCAGACCTGCTTCTTCCAGAAGCTCCCGTACCCGCTCCAGGGAATACGCTCTCTGGTAATGGGTCTCCTCATACTTCCGGTACAGACCGCCTTCCTCCCGGATAAACAGGGTCAGGCTATATTCATTCAGCCCTTCACCGGCATCATAATAATTCTCCCAGATAAAGCTGCCTTCCCTGCGGTTCTCTGCAATGGTATTTTCCCCCAAAAAAGTTTCATATTTATAAACGGTGTTCAAATCAAAAAGGAAGATTCCGCCTGGGTCCAGATAATTATTTACCAGCCGGAAAACCTGAAGCAGGTCCGCCTCTTCCGTCACGTAATTGATGGAGTCACAGACGCTCACCACAGCACGGACAGTCCCGTACAGCTCCAGCTCCCGCATGTCCTGCAGAAGATAGAGAATGTCAAGGCCTGACTCTGCCCGCTTCTGCACTGCCAGATTCAGCATCTCCTCCGAAGCATCCAGGCCAATCATATCATAACCTGCATTCGCTAAAAGCTCCGTCATACTGCCTGTCCCGCAGCCCAGATCCAAAACCAGTCCGTCCGAAATCCCGTACTGTTTTAATATTCCCACAATCCTGCGGCTCCATTCCTCATAGGGAATGTTATCCATAAACAGATCGTAAACCTTTGCAAAGCCTGTGTACGCTTCCACTCCATTCCCCTCCTTTTTATGAAAAGACAGCCCCCAAGAAAGCCTGGAGGCTGTCTGATTCCCAATCCCTATTTGCTGCTTAAGAATTTCTCTATATTTGCAATCGCCTCTTCCTCATCTGCACCGCTTGCAGATACCGTAACCGTATCACCCGAGTAAAGGCTGAGGGTCATCATTCCCATAATACTTTTCGCATTTACCTTCTTGTTGTCGCTCTCCACATAGATCTCGCTGCCATATTGGCTGGCCACCTGTACCAGCAGCGCCACAGGCCGGGCTTCCAATCCTTCTGGAATCTGAATTGTGATCTCCTGCTTAATCATAATAATTTCTCCTCCTTGTTATCCCTTAGCTCCTCTGCAATCATACTCAGCTTTCTCAGCCTGTGGTTTACCCCCGACTTCCCCACGGGCGGATGAAGCATCGCTCCCAGCTCCTTTAAAGTAGTTCCCGGCTGCTCCAGCCGAAGCTCGGCAATCTCAGCCAGGTTTTCCGGAAGCTGTTCAAAGCCGATTGTCCGTTCAATGTATCTAATATCTTCAATCTGCTTCACCGCTGCAGAAACGGTCTTATTCAAGTTGGCAGTCTCACAGTTCACCTGCCGGTTCACAGAATTTCTCATTTCCTTTAGAATGCGTATATTCTCGAAGTTCATCAAAGCCACATGCGCTTCCATTACATTCAATATATCCGCGATCTGGGAACCTTCCTTAATATATAAAATAGAATGGTTTTTGCGCTGCGTAATCCGGGCCTCGATAGCAAAGCTCCCAATCAGCTGCTGCAGACGCTCCGCTTCCGTCTCCGTATTACAGACAATCTCAAAGTGATAACCTTTCTCCGGATCGCTGATGGAACCGGAGGCCAGAAAGGCTCCTCTGATATAGGCACGTTTACAGCAGAGATTCTGTACCAGGGTATGCTTCACTGCGGACAGATCCGCATAAGAAGTTATATCATAGCTTTTGCTTCCCCGGAAGCTCTGATTCTGTTTCACCGACACGTTCATGTCTATATTAAATGTTTTTCTTAATAATGTAAAGTATTTTCTTGCAACTGCCAGATTTTCCGTGTGCATTTTCACGCTGTGAGGGCTTTCAGCTCCCTCCGTCACATGGCTGCCAAAGCCTAAAATCGCAGCCGCCTCGGCCAGCCTGCAATGTCTGGCCGCAGGGATCTGGCGGGACAGCTCCTCTTTGATTTCACTGGAAAAAGACATCAGCCACCTCTTATTATTCTCTCTCAACGGGCTTTTACAATGGCATCTTTTTCTATATCCCGATGCTCAATACGGACCACATAATCCGTATGCTCTTTCAGCTTTCCGTACAGCTTATTGGCCAGGGTCACGGAGCGGTGCTTGCCTCCCGTACAGCCGATGGCAATCACCAGCTGGTTCTTCCCCTCCTGCACATAGTTTGGGATCAGAAATCTTATCATGTCTGTCAGCTTATCCAAAAAACGGTGGGCAGCCTCAAATCCCATAACAAAATCCTGCACTTCCCTATCATTCCCGTTCAGCTTCCGAAGCTCCTCATAGTAATACGGGTTTGGAAGAAAACGCACGTCGAATACCAGATCCGAATCATTGGGGATACCGAATTTAAAGCCAAACGAGAGGACTGTAATCACAAGATTTTTAAACTCCCGGTTCTGGACAAAAATCTTTTCCAGTTCTATCTTCAGCTCCCTGGTCAAAAGGCTGCTGGTATCGATAATATAGTCTGCCTGCTTCTTCAAAAAAACCAGGCGTTTCCGTTCCTCGTCGATTCCTTCCGCAATCCGGCCGTCTCCGGCCAGAGGATGATTTCTTCTTGTCTCCTTGTACCGCTTAATCAGCACGCCGTCCTGTGCATCCAAAAACAAGATTTCAAAGGTATATCCGGCAATGGTCAGCTCCTCCAAAATTGTCTGAAGCTCGCTCAGGGCCTTTCCGTTGCGGATGTCAATGCCAAGGGCTACTTTACTAATCTCGCTGGTTCCCGAATAGACCAGCTCTGAAAATTTTCCTATCAGGGAAACCGGAAGATTGTCCACGCAAAAATAACCCATATCTTCCAGCATCCGCAGGGACGTTCCTCTTCCTGCCCCTGACATTCCCGTTACAATCACAAATCTCATCTGTAACCACCTTACGCTTTTCCAACATGCTCCAAAGCGCTCTTACCTTCCTCATCTGAAAATCCAAGGGTCTTCACTTCCATCTCAAGCTCAACCCCAAACCGGCGTTTTACCTCCGAACGGACATGGGCAATCAAAGCCATCACATCCGCCGCTGTGGCATCTCCCCGGTTAATCACAAAACCGCAATGCTTTTCCGATACCTGCGCGTCTCCTACCCGGAACCCGCGAAGCCCTGCATCCATAATCAGTTTCCCGGCGAAATATCCCTGGGGACGTTTGAACGTGCTACCCGCGCTTGGATATTCCAAAGGCTGTTTTCCGGTCCGGGCTTCCTTTAACTCCTGCATCTTCGCCTGAATTGCCTCCGGTTCTCCCGGTGAAAGCTCCAGCACTGCCTCCAGAACTACATAGCCTTTCCTTGCAATGACGCTGCTCCGGTACCCAAGTTCCAGTTCTTCTCCGGACAGCCGCACAAGCTCCCCTTCCGGTTTCATCACCAGCGCCTCCCGGACAATATCCTTCATTTCCCCGCCGTAAGCCCCGGCATTCATTACCAAAGCCCCGCCTACGGTTCCGGGAATCCCGGAGGCAAACTCCATGCCTGTCAGTCCCGCCCGGCCGGCCTGATGGGACGCCCGGATCAAAAGCTCTCCTGCCCGCACCAAGAGACGGTTTCCTTCTATACGGATTCCGTCAAAATTGCGGTACATCTGGATGACAACGCCCCGGTATCCCTGATCGCTGACCAGTACATTGCTGCCGTTTCCAAGAATATAATAGGGTTCTCCTGCCCTGCGGCAGGCTGCAACCGCGGCTGCCAGCATCGTCCCGTCCGACGGCAGGCAAAAATATCCGGCCGGTCCTCCAATGCGGAAGGTGGTATGCCTGCTCATGGGTTCTTCCCGCAGCACCCGCTCCGTTCCTCCATGGATCTCGCATAATATTTCGTATAAATCCTGCCCCATATAGTTTCCTCATTACTACTGCTTGATTTTGTTCCGCTATGTTACATTATATGCAAAAAAGGGGTAAAGTACAACCCCTTTCCAGCTTTGCAGTCCGCCAGGGCCTGCAGATCCCGTTTTATTTTTTCTGTCTCTCCAGATATTTTCTTAAATACTGCCCTGTATAAGAGACGGGATTTTCCGCAACCTCCTCCGGCGTTCCCTTTGCAATCACCGTTCCGCCCCGGTCTCCGCCTTCCGGCCCCATGTCGACAATGTAATCTGCCGTCTTAATCACGTCCAGATTATGTTCAATGACCACCACCGTATTGCCGCCCTCCGCCAGACGATGCAGTATCTCCGTCAGCTTATGCACATCCGCAAAATGCAGTCCCGTAGTAGGCTCATCCAGAATATAGATGGTCTTTCCTGTACTCCGGCGACTCAGCTCCGTAGCCAGCTTAATCCGCTGGGCTTCTCCGCCGGAAAGTGTGGTGGAAGGCTGTCCCAGACGGATGTAGGAAAGACCCACATCATGGAGCGTCTCGATTTTCCTCCGTATGGACGGCACATTCTCAAAGAAAGGCAGGGCTTCCTCCACCGTCATATCCAGAACATCATAAATGTTCTTGCCCTTATACTTAACTTCCAGGGTCTCCCGGTTGTAACGCTTTCCCTGACAGACCTCACAGGGCACATACACATCCGGAAGGAAGTGCATCTCTATCTTGATAATTCCGTCCCCGGAACAGGCCTCGCAGCGGCCTCCCTTCACATTGAAGCTGAACCTTCCTTTTTTATAGCCTCTGCTCTTGGCATCTGCAGTGGACGCAAAAAGATCCCGTATCTGATCAAAAACCCCTGTATAGGTGGCCGGATTGGACCGGGGCGTCCGTCCGATAGGCGACTGATCAATGCTTATTACCTTATCCAGCTGCTCCGTTCCCTGAATACTCCGGTTTTTTCCGGGAATCGTCCTGGCGCGGTTCAGTTTCTTCGCCAGGGTTTTGTACAGAATCTCATTGATCAGGGAACTCTTTCCCGAACCGGACACTCCCGTCACGCAAGTCATAACCCCCAAGGGGATCTCCACATCTATTTTCTTGAGATTATTTTCCTCCGCCCCTTTGACCATCAGCCACCCGGAGGGCGTCCTCCGTCTTTCGGGAACGGGAATACAGAGCTTTCCGCTCAGATACGCCCCTGTAACGGATTCCGGACAGGCCATAATCTCCTCTGCCGTTCCGGCAGCCACCACTTTCCCGCCGTGTTCCCCGGCTCCCGGGCCGATATCCACAATAAAATCCGCCGCAAACATGGTATCCTCGTCATGCTCCACCACCACCAGTGTATTTCCCAAATCCCGCAGGCGCTTCAGAGTGGCCAGCAGCTTATCATTGTCCCTCTGGTGAAGCCCGATGCTGGGTTCATCCAGAATATAGGCCACACCTACCAGGCCGGATCCGATCTGGGTGGCCAGGCGGATACGCTGGGCTTCCCCGCCGGAGAGGCTGCCGGTAGACCTGGCAAGGGTCAGATAATCCAGGCCCACATCAATGAGAAATCCGATGCGCGCCCGGATCTCCTTCAAAATCTGTGCCCCGATCAGCTGCTGCTGAGCCGTCAAATTCAGATCTTTTAAAAATTCATGAAGCTTCAAAATGGACAGGGATGTTACTTCATAGATATTTTTATCCGCCACGGTAACGGCCAGGGATGTTTTCTTAAGACGCTGTCCTTTGCAGCTCTTGCAGGGAGTAATGCGCATAAAGGTCTCGTATTCCTGCCGCATTACCTCGGAGCCTGTCTCCCGGTAACGCCGCTCTACATTTTTAATCAGCCCCTCAAAGGCAATGTCGTAAACGCCCTCCCCCCGCTGGCCTTTGTAGTGAACCTTAATCTCCCGCCCGTTGGTTCCGTGCAGCAGCACCTGCCGGACTTCCGGCTCCAGTTCTTCATAGGATGTGTTCAAATCAAATCCGTACTCTTTGGACAGAGCCTGCAAAATCCCGTAGGTAAAGCTGGAAGGATCCGTGCAGGACTGCCATCCCATCACCGCGATAGCTCCCCCGGCAATGCTTAAGGACTTATCCGGGATCATCAAATCCTCATCAAATTCCATCTTATAGCCCAGGCCGAAGCAATCGGGACAGGCTCCGAAGGGATTGTTGAAAGAAAAGCTGCGGGGTTCAATTTCTTCCATGCTGATCCCGCAGTCCGGGCAGGCATAGCTGGAACTGAATGTCATCAATTCCCCATCCACAACTTCTACTACCAGAAGCCCCTCCGCCAGACTAAGAACCGTCTCGATGGAGTCTGCCAGCCGGCGCTCGATTCCCTCTTTGATAACCAGACGATCCACCACAATCTCAATTAGATGCTTGATGTTTTTCTCAAGCTTAATCTCCTCGGACAATTCGTAGAGATTTCCGTCAATCTTCACCCGGACAAAGCCGCTTTTCCGCGCCTGCTCCAGAACCTTCACATGCTCGCCCTTGCGCCCCTTGACTACAGGCGCAAGAAGCTGGATCCGGGTGCGCTCCGGTAGGGCCATAAGCTGATCCACCATCTGATCCACGCTCTGTTTCTTGATCTCCTTGCCGCAGCGCGGGCAGTGGGGAATCCCAATCCGCGCATAGAGCAGACGGAAATAATCGTAAATCTCCGTAACCGTCCCCACTGTAGAACGGGGATTCCGGTTCGTAGACTTCTGGTCTATGGAGATCGCAGGGGAAAGGCCTTCAATACTTTCTACCTCCGGCTTCTCCATCTGGCCCAGGAACTGCCTGGCATAAGAAGACAGGGACTCCATATACCGGCGCTGTCCCTCCGCATAGATGGTATCGAATGCCAGGGAGGATTTCCCGGAGCCGCTTAGGCCTGTCAAAACCACAAATTCATCTCTTGGAATATCGATATCCAAATTTCTCAGATTGTGTTCATTGGCTCCTCTGATTTTAATGTAATTTTTCATACCGCTCCTCTTTTTCTGCTGCTATTATGCCCGCCTGCGCCTGCAGAAGGTATTTTCAGCCCTTTCTGCCGCCGCGGGTATTCCTTTTTCTGTGATTTTCCTGTATTCCGCCTGCCGTAGATGCGTCATGCAGCTGCTTCTTCAATTCAATCATCCGATCCCGCAGCTCTGCTGCCGTTTCAAAATCCAGCTCCGCCGCCGCTTTCTTCATCTTCTTATCTATATCGGCAACCAGTTTTTCCAGCTCCTGCCTGCTCATAGACTCCGGATCTTTCTCAAACTGCAGCTCTTCCTTGGCAACCTCTTTGGAAATACGAATCAAATCCCGCACGGATTTCCGGATGGTCTGCGGTGTAATTCCGTGTTCCTCATTGTATTTCTGCTGCAGTTCCCGGCGCCGCTCCGTCTCCCCGATGGCCATCTGCATGGAATCGGTAATAACGTCCGCATACATAATTACGCGCCCTTCTGCATTCCGCGCCGCCCGTCCGATGGTCTGGATCAGAGACGTCCCGGAACGCAGAAATCCCTCTTTGTCTGCATCCAGTATAGCCACCAGGGTAATCTCGGGAATATCCAGGCCCTCCCGCAAAAGGTTGATTCCCACCAGCACGTCAAAAACATCCAGCCGCATATCCCGGATAATCTGGGTACGCTCCAGGGTGTCAATATCCGAATGAAGGTATTTGACGCGTATTCCCAGCTCCCGCATATAATCCGTCAGATCTTCCGCCATCCGCTTGGTCAGGGTGGTAATCAAAATCTTATGGCCTGCTGCCACTTCCCGGTTTACCTCACCTATCAGATCGTCGATCTGGCCCTCTACCGGGCGTACTTCTACCTTGGGATCCAACAGACCCGTAGGGCGGATTATCTGCTCTGCCCGTAGAAGCTCATGGTCTTCCTCGTACTCTCCCGGCGTGGCTGATACAAACAAAAGCTGATTTATTTTACCCTCAAATTCTTGAAAATTCAAGGGGCGGTTGTCTTTCGCCGAGGGAAGACGGAATCCGTAATCTACCAGGGTCGCCTTCCGGGACTGATCCCCTGCATACATCCCCCGGATCTGCGGCACAGTCTTATGAGACTCGTCAATAATAAGCAAAAAATCTTCCGGGAAATAGTCCATCAGCGTATTGGGGGGCTCTCCCGGCTTCAGGCCCGACAGATGCCGGGAATAGTTTTCTATACCGGAGCAAAATCCCGTCTCCTTAAGCATTTCGATGTCAAAGTTGGTCCGCTCGGAAATCCGCTGGGCCTCCAAAAGCTTGTCCTCTCCCTTGAAATAGCGGATGCGTTCCTCCAGCTCCTCCTCAATAGCCCCGGCCGCCTCCCGGATGCGTTCCGCCGGAACCACATAATGGGAGGCCGGAAAAATAGCCACATGCTCCCGCACGCTTTTGATCTCCCCGGTCAGCACATCAATCTCCGAAATCCGGTCTATTTCATCTCCGAAAAATTCCACCCGGATAGCCGTATCCATCTGGATAGCCGGAATAATCTCCAGCACATCTCCCCTTACTCGGAAGGTTCCCCGTTTAAAGTCCATATCATTCCGTTCATACTGGATATCCACCAGCTGCCGCAGTACTTCGTCCCGATCCTTTTGCATCCCCGGCCGCAGGGATACCATCATTTTCTCAAAGTTCTCCGGCTCGCCCAAGCCGTAAATGCAGGACACGGAGGACACGATAACCACATCCCGCCGCTCAATCAGCGATGCCGTGGCCGACAGGCGCAGCTTGTCTATTTCGTCGTTGATGGAGGAGTCTTTGGCGATGTAGGTGTCGCTGGAAGGGACGTAGGCTTCGGGTTGGTAGTAGTCGTAGTAGGACACAAAATACTCCACTGCATTCTCAGGGAACATCTCCTTGAATTCTCCGTAGAGCTGCGCCGCAAGCGTCTTGTTGTGGGCGATGACCAGCGTCGGCTTCTGCAATTCCTGAATGACATTCGCCATCGTAAATG
>ERZ777305.3083-NODE-3083-length-12210-cov-5.486796_pt1 | contig 12210 bp, 8 predicted proteins | sample MGYA00374965_ERZ777305 | MGnify/ENA primary metagenome ERZ777305 (study PRJEB29328, sample SAMD00013331) | mouse gut metagenome | study: EMG produced TPA metagenomics assembly of the Metagenome analysis of fecal microbiota from mouse which was promoted...
GCCCTTACGCCGGGCGGGCGGTGCGTGCCGCACTCCCAATTGGCCGTGTCAGCCCAACTCCTTGCCTCGTTTTTTCCGCGCGCCTTGGGAAATCTTGTTCAAACACGATTGCGTGTTTGAACGGTTATCGGAAGTCGATGATTTCGACTCCCGGATGAGCTTTGGGGTCGAACCGGAAAGTCGCTTCCGAAACCGGAATGTTGACTTTCCACTCCTTGAGTTGCAGCTCGATCGGTCGGTCGCTGCCCGGTACTGCAATCGAGATACGCACCGGCAGCGAGGTCGCCGGATCGATATAGAGAGTCAGAGCCGTGTAATCCGCCGTCGCCTGTTTCGGTTTCAGCTCCACGGTTTGCAATTCTTTGCCCTGTGCCGTCGTGACAGCCGGTAAAGAGCTGTGTTCGAAATCTTTCGGATCGATGTTCATCAGCTTCGCCGGATTGGAGAGGATGTTCGGATCGGCCGGGTCGAGCCGTTCGACGGTCACCTCCTGTGCCTTCGGCAGGTAGTTCCACAGCATCGTCCCGTCGTAATAGAGCTCCTGCCCGAAAACCGAGGCGACGAAGCGTCGGCCGCTCACCGTCAGGTTTCCGATCGTTGTCCCTTCCCCTTCGACCGTGGCGGTGAACCCCACCCGATAGCTCTTGTACGACTGAATTTTCGTACGCACAGCGTTCAGCAGTCTCTCCGAACGTTGGTCGGCGTACACCGTCGGAACACTCAGCAAAAACAGCAAAAAGAGGAGAAAACGTCTCATGAAACAGGCTGAATGACAAAAAATTACAAGTTGTCGAGAATCATTTCGAGCGACATCGGGTCGGCTACCAGCACCTGCCGCGGTTTTCCGCCCCCCTCGCTGTGTCCCACGATGCCGGCCGCTTCGAGCTGGTCGATGAGCCGTCCCGCCCGGTTGAAACCGATCGAGAATTTGCGCTGAATGGTTGAAGCCGAACCCTGCTGATTGGCCACCACGTAGCGTGCCACCTCTTCGAACAGCGAGTCCCGTTTGGCCAGCACATCGCCGCTCGCCGCAGAAGACGACGATTCGTCGCCCTCCGGCGTGTATTCCGGCAGTTCGTAAGCCGACGGATAGCCCTGCTGATGCTCGATGTGATCCGTAATCCGTTCAACTTCAGGCGTATCGATAAAAGCGCACTGCACGCGCGTAACTTCGTTCCCCGTGGAGATGAGCATATCCCCGCGTCCCACCAGCTGGTTGGCTCCCGGCTGGTCGAGAATCGTCCGGGAGTCGATCATGCTGGTCACCCGGAACGCGATACGCGCCGGGAAGTTGGCCTTGATGACCCCCGTAATGATGTTCGTCGTCGGCCGCTGCGTGGCGATAATCAGGTGAATGCCCACCGCCCGCGCCAGCTGGGCGATCCGGGCGATAGGGGTTTCGATCTCCCGCCCGGCGGTCATGATCAGGTCGGCGAACTCGTCCACGATGACCACAAAGTAGGGCAGGAAGCGATGTCCCTTCTCCGGATTGAGCCGCCGGTTGATGAACTTTTCGTTGTACTCCTTGATGTTCCGCACTTTGGCCGCCTTCAGCAGGTCGTACCGGGCGTCCATCTCGATGCACAGCGAGTTGAGGGTGTAGATCACCTTTTGCGTGTCGGTGATAATCGCCTCGTCCTCGGTCGGCATCTTGGCGAGGAAGTGCTTTTCGAGCTTGGAGTACAGCGTCAGTTCGACCTTTTTCGGATCCACCAGCACGAATTTCAGTTCGGCCGGATGTTTCTTGTACAGGAGCGAGGTGATGATGGCGTTCAGTCCCACCGATTTCCCCTGACCCGTCGCCCCGGCCACCAGCAGGTGGGGCATCTTGGCGAGGTCGAAGACAAAGGTTTCGTTCTGAATCGTCTTCCCCAACGCCACCGGCAAATCCGCCCGCGAAGCCTGGAACTTCGTCGACTTGATGACCGAGTACATCGAGACGACCTCCTTGTTCTTGTTCGGCACCTCGATCCCCACCGTCCCCTTGCCCGGAATCGGCGCGATGATCCGTATCCCCAGTGCCGAAAGGCTCAGCGCGATGTCGTCCTCCAAGTTTTTGATCTTGCTGATCCGCACTCCCGGCGCCGGCACAATCTCGTAGAGCGTGACCGTCGGCCCGATCGTCGCCTCGATGGTGTCGATCCGGATACCGAAGTTTTCCAGCGTCGTAACGATCCGGTTCTTGTTCTCGACCAGCTCCTGGTCGGTGACGATCACCCGTTTCGTATGGTCGTCCAGCAGCTCGATCGGCGGTTTCCGGTAGTGCGACAGCTCTAGGGTCGGATCGTACAGGTCGCTGTTGTTGATTACCTCGTCCTCCACCTGCTCCTCTTCCGGCTGCTCGACGATGAAGCTCCCCGGCTCGACTTCCTCCTCCGTCGCACGACGTTCCGTTCGCATTTCGGGCGTCGGTTCAGGGGTGAAGACCGGCCGCTGCGGTGCGGCAACCGGCTCCTCGACCGTCGGCTGCAACGGAACTTTCCGAGCCGCAGTCGCCGGCTTTTCCGGCTCCGCGGCCGGTGTCGGTGCAGGTGTCGACATGGAAGGCGGCATAGCCGGTTCCTCCGCCTGTCGTGTCGCGACGGTAAAACGCACCTCCTCTTCCGCCGGCTCCGGAACAGACGGAGCCGCATACTGCGTAGCGGCTGCCGGAGTAGCCGATGCCATGGCCGAATAGCGGAAGTACGGGTCGTAATAGTAGCTCTGCCAGTCGAACGAGTAGATGATGGGCTGACTCCATTCGTCGTAGCCCATCAGGTAGCCCCACGATCCGTCGTAGTTCTGTACCAGTCTGGCCCGTTCCGCCGCAACCGGCTCGTAGACCGGTTCATAAGTATATCTCTCTTCCTGCTGCGGAAGCGGGTATTCCGGATACATCGGTGCATCCGGGTCGATCTCGCAGCCCGCGGTCTCCATCGCGAGCGGAGGGTGCTCGTATACAGGCGGTTGTGTCTGCTCCGCCTCCGGAACCGGCTCGACGCGCGGCGTCTCTGCGGGCGCCGGAGCCGGTGGTGTCACCGGTTCCGCCGGCTGCTGTTCGGCCAGTGCCTGCCGTCTGGCCTCCGCCTCTGCCCGGAGCCGCATCATTTTTTTCTGAGCCTGCAACCGCTCCAGCTCCTGCCGTATGCGCCGCTCTTCGCGTTTCCGACGGCTGTAGGCCCGGTATTTGGACACCGCCTGCCGGATGGCCAGGTGGTTGGCGTAATACAGAATCCCTGCGAAAGCTGCGATGATCAGCAGCGAAGTTCCTTCGTATCCGATCATGGCGTTGAGCCACTGGGCGATGAAGATGCCGTGGGCTCCTCCCCATCCGGAGCCGATGATTCGGGGATCGGGGCCGAAGAAGTGCCCTGCGCCGATCGACCCGACGATCATCAGCAGGATGAGCGACCGGATGACGCGCCGGAGCCGCAAGGTCCGTACTTTCAGCAGCTTGAGGGCGATGCAGAAGAGGATGACGGGAACGAGTTCCCCGAAGATGCCGAACCAGCGGCCGACGATGCTTTGGGCGAAAATCGCCCCGATGCGTCCCCCCCAGTTCAGGGCATCCTGCCGCACGTCGACGAAGAGATTGCTCCACGTCGCGATGTTTTGGTCGACGTCCCAGTAGATGAGGTACGAGAAGGTCGAGACGGCCAGATAGCCCGACAGAAAGAGCAGGATCAGGCTGAGCCAGATATAGCGGTCGGTGCGGTTGTCCTGACTGTCGGGGTCGATCCGCGAGGCCGGACGTTGGGTCGGTTTGGCTGTCTTGTTCTTATCGGAGGCCTTGGCCGCCGGTTTCGTTTTGGTTCGATTCGTCGCGGTCGCGGCGCCCGATCGTGAGGCGGTGGCTTTTCGAACGGCGGCAGGCGAGTAGTCTCGCCGTGCCCGGCTGTCGGATGGTTGTGCCGCCGCCGGACTGCCGCTCCCGGTCGAAGCCGTCCGCCGGCTGGTGACCCGCTGCACCCGCTCCGTCCGGAGCCGATCCGAGGAGGACGCACCGGAGCGCTCCGCCGGTTTGCGGCGGAGTTCCCGGTCGCGCTGTGCGCGCCGGACGAGTTCGTCGGTCTGTCGTTTGCCGGTTGCCATGGGGTGTTATCGGTTCCGCGGTCGGGCGGCGTATTGTTCGGCGCGGAGACGAAGCTGTTCGGCCGCCTGGTCTCCGCCGGTGCTGATAAAAAGGTGTGCCGGAGTCTCTGGCGTGACTCCGTCCGGTTCGTAAAGCAAGCCGGATGCGGCTAAAATCTCTCGGGTGTGCCGTGCAATGGCCTCTGCCGGGTCGATGAGGCGCATGTCGCGTCCGTCGATAATGCGTTCGATCTGGGGCGCGAGCAGCGGAAAGTGGGTGCAGGCGAGCACCAGCCGATCCGCTCCGGCCGCTAAGAGCGGTTCGATGTAGCTGCGCAGGAGTCGTTCCGTCTCCGGTGCCTCTTCGAGCCCCTGTTCGACCTGTTCGACGAGCCCGTTCCCGGCCACCGGAATGACCCGCACGCCGGAGGCATACCTCCGGGCGGTGGTCTGAAACATCTCGCTGTGGACGGTAAACGCCGTCCCGAGCACGCCGACCACTCCGCTTCGGGTCGTCTCTGCCGCCGGTTTCACGGCGGGCTCCAGACCGACAAATGGCACCTCCGGCCACGTTTGTCTGAGGGTGGCGATGGCTGCCGTCGTCGCGGTGTTGCAGGCCACGACGATCAGTTTGACCCCCTCTGCTAGCAAGGTCTCGACGCCGGCCCGCACCAGCCGCACGATCTCTTCCCGCTCTCTCCCGCCGTAAGGGCAGTGGGCGGTGTCGGCCCAATAGACCGTCCGCTCGTGAGGCATCGCCCGGACGATGGCTGTCCGGATGCTGATGCCGCCCATGCCGGAGTCGATGATGCCGATGGGGGAGCGGGGGTCGGGATGCATGTGTGTCGGTTTTTACGGGAAACAAAGATACGAAAAAGGAGGACGCCGCCGAAAATTTTCGGCGGCGTCCGGCGGGTATCGGGTCGGAGCCCGATTATTTCGTAATGCCGAGCGATTTCTTCACCAGCGGCAGGATGTTGATCATCTCTGCGTCGTTGTAGTAGGCCAGCGCTCCCGCCACCAGGTCGAAGACTGCCGTGAGTCCCTGTTCCTTGCCGACTTTCGCCACCGCAGCCTGTGCCTTCTCCATCACCGGACGGAACAGTTCCATCTGTTTTTCATTGAGCTCCTGCTGAGCCGACTGCTGGAACTCTTCTAAGCGGGTCTGCAGGTCGATCAGTTCTTTTTCTTTCTGTTTCCGGATGGTTTCGGACATGGTGCTGAGCCCGTTGGTAAACTCCGTGCTTTTCCGGTTCATCTCTTCCCGCATCGAGGTGAACTGGCTTTCGAGGTCGTTGCTGAGCTGTGCCAGCTGTACCCGCACCGAGTCGCTCTCCGGCATCGCTGCGATCAGTTCTTGCGAGTTGATGTAACCGAACTTCTGCTGTGCATGTGCCATCCCGGTGCCGATAAACAGGAGTGCCGCCGCAGCCGAAGCAAAAAGGGTTTTCTTTGCGATTTTCATGGTATTGATTGTGTGTTATTGTTTTCTGGTTGGGTTTCTCTATGCAAACATCGTGCTTTTTTTCGAGATTAGAAAGTCTGGCCGAGCGAGAAGCTGAATTTGCTCCCGGCAGCCTTTCCGTTCGAGTCGGAGGTTTGGTCGAAGCCGTATCCCCAGTCGATCCCGAGCATCCCGAGGTAGGGCAGGAAGACGCGCAGCCCGATCCCCGCAGCCCGTTTCAGGCTGAACGGCTTGAACTCTTTGAGTTCGGTGAAGGCGTTCCCCGCTTCGCCGAAGGCCAGCGCATAGACCAGCGTGCCTGCCGTCCGCACCAGCGGATAACGCACTTCGAGGGTGTATTTGCTGAAGATCCGGGCATAGATCCCGTAGTCCGCCATCGGTGTCAGGGCATTGTTCTTGTACCCGCGCAGCCCGATGGTCTCCACCCCGTACATGCTGTACCCCGACAGTCCGTCGCCTCCCATCTGGAAGCCTTCGAACGGCGAGGGTTTGTGCTTGTCGTAATGTCCCAGGTATCCGAACTGCGCCCGCGCCATCAGCACCAGTTTGTTGTTGGCCGAGAGCGGCACGAACCATTGGGCGTTCAGTTGCCACTTGTGGTATTCGATCCATTTGTAGCGTTCGCGGTCGGTCATCGGCTTGCTGTAATCCTTTCCGTCGAACGCCGACCACGGCGGAGTCAGTGCCGCCGAGAGGTCGAATTTCGATCCCCGGGTCGGATATTGCTGGATGTCGTCCACCGAGTTGCGCGACAGGCCCAGGTTGAGCGCCAGCGTGTTGCAGCTCCCGTCCTTGACGATGAAGTAGTCCCAGTTGTAGAGGTTGTAGGTCTGCATGGTCAGCCCGGCCGACAAGACGAAGTACTGGTCCGGCCAGTTGAGCCGTTTCCCGATTCCGACGGTTCCCCCGATGGTTCCGAAGTGGGCGGTGGCTTTTTGTCCGATGTGGTATGCGTTGGTCTCCCGCGAGGTGTAGAACGATACCGAGAGCGAGGTCGGTTTCCGACCTCCGAGCCACGGTTCGATGAAGTTCACCGAGAAGGCCCGATAATAGCTCCCGTTGGTCTGTACCTGAAGCCCGATGGTCTGATTGTCCCCAGCCGGATACGGTCGCCAGGCCTTTTTGTTGAAGAAGCTGCGCAGCGAGATGTTGGTGAAATTGACTGCTACAGAGGCAATAAACATCCCGGCACCCCATCCCCCGGAGAGTTCGAGTTTGTCGTTGGGCACCTCGGTCAGCGAGTAGTTGATGTCCACCAGCTCCTGCTGTACGTTCGGATTGACGTTCGGCAGCAAGGTGGCCGCATCGAACTGGCCCATGCTGGCGAGCCGCTGATAGGTCTGCATCAGCAGGGCCTGGCTGTAGAGTTCTCCCGGCATGGTCGAGAGTTCGCGCCGGATCACATGGTCGTTCGTCCGGGTGTTCCCGTCGAACGTGACGTTCTTGATCCGGAACTGGCTCCCTTCGATGATCCGTATCTCGACGTCCACCGAGTCTCCGGGCACGACCGTCTCCACCGGATCGGCCATAAAGGCCAGATATCCCTGATCCTTATAGGTGTTCGCGATCGACATGTCGGTCGGCATCTGTCCGTTGAGCCGGGTGTTCATCGTCTCGCTGTCGTATACGTCGCCCGACTTCAGGCCGATCGTCCGCGCCAGGGTCTCGGTCGGATAGAGGGTGTTGCCTAACCAGCTGATATTCCGGTAGTGGTATTTGTTCCCCTCCTTGAGCTTGATGTAGATTCCCAGCCGCTTCGGCTTGTCGGGAATCGGGTAGAGCGAGTCGGTGATGATCTCGGCATCGCGGTACCCCTGCGACTTGGCGTAGTTCCGCACGTTTTCGAGGTCTTCTTCGAAGTCTTTCTCGTTGAATTTCGAGCTGCGGAAGAAGTTGATGCTCACCTTGTGGGTCTTCTTCATCGACCGAGTGAGTTTCTTGGCCGACAGGTGGTCGTTGCCGGCGAACTGGATCTCGCCGATCCGCACCTTGTCTCCCCGGTCGATGTTGAAGTGGACAATCACCGCTGTCTTGATCAGTGTGTCCGGGGTCACGGTGTAGTCGATCTTGGCGTTCCGGAAAGCCTTTTCGTCGTAGTATTTCCGGATGAGGTTCATGCAGGTGGTGAGCAGGTAATCCGACAGTTCGGCATTCTGCCGCAGCCGCAGTTTCTCTTCGAGGTCTTTCCGTTCGCTCCCCTTGACGCCAACGAAGTCCCAGCCGCGCACCTGCAGCTTCTCGCGCACGTAGAGGTCGAGGTCGACCGTGTCCCGGTCGCGGATGGTGGTTCCGACCTTCATGTTGGCGAAGAACCGCCGGTCGAGCAATCCCCGCGTGGCGATCGTAATGGCCTCTCCCGGAATCGTGATGGTGTCGCCGGCCGCGATCCCGAGGTTGTCGACGATCATCTGGGGGTCGACCGCCACGGCTCCGTGCACGCGGATTTTTCCGACGACATAGGGTTTCGGCTGCGCTTTGAAATCGACCCGGGGCAAGGCGTCGAGCTCCCGGTCGACCGACCGGCCCAGCAGGGAGTCGTAGATCGGCATCATGGCACTCATGACCCGGAATATGGAGTCGGGAGCGGCGATCTGCTGCCCGCGGGCAACGGATACGGCTCCCGTCGTTACGATCAGTATTGTTGCGAAAATCAGTCGTCTTACCATCCTCATGCGTCTCTGTGTTCGGTCCTGTCTCTTTTGACGTGGTATATCATAGTGGTCGGGCGCGGTCTGTCACTGTTGGTTTCAGAGCCGTCCGAATCGCCGTTCGCGCTGCCGGTACGCTTCCAGCGCCTTGGTGAATTGCGCTCCGTCGAATTCCGGCCAAAGGGTCTCGGTGAAGTAGAGTTCGGTGTAGGAGAGCTGCCACAGCAGAAAGTTGCTGAGGCGCTGTTCGCCGCTGGTGCGGATCAGGAGTTCCGGATCCGGCATGCCGGCTGTCGTCAGGTGTGCCGAGATCAGTTCGGGCGTAATCTCCTCCGGGGTCAGGTCTCCCCTCCGGATGCGTTCCCCGATTTGCCGGGTCGCCTCGGTCAGCTCCCACCTGGCGCTGTAGTTCAGCGCCACGTTGAGGGTCATCCGTAATTTTTCGTCCGGAATATCCGCGGCCCGGGCCTTGCGGATACTCTCCCGGAGCGCCTGCGGCAGCGACGCGAGGTCGCCGATGAAGTTCATCCGAATCCCCGCTCCGGTCAGCGTGTCGAGTTCGGAGAGGATCGCTCCCGCAATGAGCGACATGATGCCGTCTACCTCCGCCTCCGGCCGTCCCCAGTTTTCGGTCGAGAAGGCATAGATGGTGAGGTATTCGATCCCCGCTTCGGCCGCCGTCCGCACCACTTCGCGCACGGTGTCCACCCCGTGCCGATGTCCGTAGAGGCGTTCTTCGCCCTGTCCTTTCGCCCATCGTCCGTTGCCGTCCATGATGACGGCGACGTGTCTCGGCGTAGATCCCGAGGCCGGTTCCCGTACGGGTATGTGGTTCTGTTTCTGTGTCATAAGCGGGTGCAAACACCTCTTTTTCCCTCAGGCCGCATCCGGGATGGGACTTTCGTGGAAAAACTTTCGGCGGCGACGACCGGTGTCGGTCGATGCAATGTGCAAATATAGAATTTTATTTCGGCTTCGCGATGCTGCGGGCCCCCTTTTTCCCGGAAGCGGCCTTCGGACTCCGGACGGTGTTATTGCCGTTCGAACCGTTGCCGTTGCGCTTCGAAGAGGATGACGGCCGCCGCCGCGCTCACGTTCAGCGATTCGATCCGCCCCACGAGCGGAATGCCCGCCTCGACGTCGCACAACCGCAGCACCTCGCGCGAGATGCCTTTGTCCTCCGCCCCCATGACGATGACGGTCGGTTTCGTGAAGTCGACTTCGTAGACCAGCGTATTGCTCTTTTCCGTAGCCGCCACGCACTGCATGCCGATCCCCTTGAGCAGCGCGATGGCTCCCTTGAGCGATCCCGCCCGACAGACCGGGATCAGGGTCAGCGCCCCCGCCGAACTCTTGATCGCTTCGGCATTGACCGGGGCGGAGTTCTTGGCCGGCATGATCAAAGCCGCCGCCCCCGCACACTCTGCGCTTCGGGCGATTGCGCCGAAGTTCCGAACGTCGGTCACCGAGTCCATCAGCATGACTAACGGTGTCTCACCCGCCGCGATTTTCGTTTCGAGCTCTTCGGCCAGTTCGTTGATGTCTTTATAGGAGATCGCCGCCACGACAGCCGCCACCCCCTGGTGGTTCCCGTTGCGGGTCAGCCGGTTGAGCTTCTCGACCGGTACCTCCTGAATGTGCAGCCCTGCCTCCAGCGCCTGTTCCCGCAAGGCGTTCGCCGCGCCGACATGCGCCCGTTCCGCCGCAGCGAGTGTCTCGCCCGCCGTCTTCCGGAAGTAGATTTTTTCGATCTCCGTTCCCGCTTCGATCGCTTCGCGCACCGGATGGATGCCGAAAATCACGTTTTCCGGCGCCCGCTCCTCCCGTTCTTTCCGCTCTTTTTTCGGAGCGGCTTTCGGAGCGGGTCGCCCGGCCTGTCGCTGCGGCCGGGAATCGCCGCGCGGTTCGGCATCTGCCGGCCGGCGGTAAAAGCTCTTTTTGGTCGAAGGATTTTCGTTATCGAATGCCATAATTTTCTAATTTTTCGGTCGTTTCGGCCCACTCGGCCATCGTCGTGTCCAGTTGGGTCTTCAGCTGGTTGTACTCCTCGAAGAGGGCCATCGTGTATTGTTCCGGATCCATCAGCCGTGCCTCCAGTTCCGAGGTCTTTTGCTCCAGCTCCGCAATTGTGCCCTCTAATTTGGTCACCGCGTTCCGCAGCCGTGTCACCTGCCGGTCCCGCTCTTTCTTTTCGGCGTATGAGAGCTCCGGCCGCTTCTTCTGTTCCGGCTGTTTCGGCGCGGTTTTCTGCGGCTCTTTGGCAGGCGCGGCGGATTTCTGCACCGCCGGAGTAGAGGAGGAGCTGCGTTCGATTTCGTGCATATTCTCGATCTGTCTGGTTCTCAGGAAGTCATAAATCCCTCCCAAGTGCTCCTTGACTCGCCCGTCGCGGAACTCGTAAACCTTGCTCACCAGCCCGTCCAGAAACTCGCGGTCGTGCGAGATCACCAGCACCGTCCCGTCGTAGGCCATCAGCGCCCGCTTGAGGATATCTTTCGACCGCATGTCCATGTGGTTGGTGGGTTCGTCGAGAATCAGCAGGTTGTACGGTTCGAGCATCAGCCGCGCCATCGCCAGCCGCGACCGCTCGCCGCCGCTCAGCACCTTGACCTTCTTGTCGATCTCCTCGCCCCGGAAGAGAAAAGCTCCCAGTATATCCCGGAGCCGTGTCCGGATATCTCCCACGGCCACCCGATCCAGCGTGTCGAACACGGTAAACTCTCCGTCCATCAGGTCGTCCTGGTTTTGGGCGAAGTAGCCGATATGCACGTTGTGTCCGGTTTTAGCCGTCCCCTCGGTCGGGGTGAGCTCGCCCAGCACCATCCGCACGAACGTGGTTTTCCCCTCGCCGTTCCTTCCCACGAGGGCCACCTTCTCGCCCCGCTCCACAATGATGTTGGCTCCCGAGAAGACATGTTTTTCGGCCTTGTCTCCCTTCGCGGGAAAGGTCATGCCGGCCTCCTTGGCCTCCACGACCACCTGTCCCGACCGCGGAGCCGACGAAAAACGGATGTTCAGCGTGGCATTGTCCTCCTCCTCGATCTCGATCCGGTCGAGCTTTTCGAGCTGTTTGATCCGCGACTGCACCTGGTTCGACTTGGTCGGTTTGTAGCGGAATTTTTCGATGAACTCTTCGGTTTTCTCGATCATCCGCTGCTGGTTCTCGTAGGCGGCGATTTGCTGCTGTCGCCGTTCGGCGCGCAGTTCGACGTAGCGGCTGTACGACACCTTATAATCTGTGGCCCGTCCGCACGAGAGTTCGATCGTCCGGTTCGTCACGTTGTCCAGAAAGGCCCGGTCGTGCGAGATGAGGATCACCGCTCCGCCGTAGTTTTGCAGATAGGCCTCCAGCCACTGGATGCTCTCGATGTCGAGGTGGTTGGTGGGCTCGTCGAGCAGAAACAGCGTGGGTTTTTTCAGCAGCAGTTTGGCCAGCTCGATCCGCATGCGCCACCCGCCCGAAAAGGTGGAGGTGGGCCGGTTGAACTCCTCGCGCTTGAACCCGAGCCCGAGCAGGGTCTTTTCCACTTCGGCGTCGCGGTTGTCGCCGTCCAGCAGGTGGTAACGTTCCGTGGCTTCGTGCAGCCGGTGGAGCAGCCGTTCGTACTCCTCCGATTCGTAGTCGGTACGGGCGGAAATCTCCTCTGTGCAACGTGCGATCTCCTGTTCGAGACCGATGATCTCGGCAAAGGCTTTCCCGCACTCGGTGACGAGGTCGGTGTCGTCGGCCACGCGCATCTGCTGGGGCAGGTAGCCGACGGTACAGTCGTCGGTCTTCGAGATGCTCCCGGAGGTCGGGGTCTGAAGACCGGCTATAATCTTGAGTATGGTCGATTTCCCGGCGCCGTTTTTGCCCACCAGCCCGATCCGCTCTTTGGGGTTGACGAGGAACGAGACGTCGCGAAACAGGTCGCTGCCGCCGAACGATACGGTCAAATTATCTGCGGATAACATATTCTCGTTAGTTTGTTATAATCCCGTTTTTTGATACGGGAGTGAACTGTTCTTTTTGTGAACAAAAAGAACCAAAAAAACTTTAGAGGATGC
>ERZ777305.3098-NODE-3098-length-12141-cov-3.227288_pt1 | contig 12141 bp, 12 predicted proteins | sample MGYA00374965_ERZ777305 | MGnify/ENA primary metagenome ERZ777305 (study PRJEB29328, sample SAMD00013331) | mouse gut metagenome | study: EMG produced TPA metagenomics assembly of the Metagenome analysis of fecal microbiota from mouse which was promoted...
TATTAATTTATATCATTTTCAATTTGTTTTTTTATATATTCTTTATTAAACCAAAAGCATTGTTTCTTGTATAAATTACCATCTGGAGTAGGACAATTAAATATACATTTAGAATCGTGAGGTCGTACATGTAATATAGGACTTTCTGTTGATTTTGGTAAATTATCATATTTATTGTTTTTAATTCTATGAACAGTATCTTCCCAAACTCTTTTTATTTCATTATTTAAATCATTTTGTGGTACATTCCAAAACATTGCTTTTTTAAATATCAAAGAATCATCATCTAAATACTGATATACCATAAACAAATATCTTGTAGCAGAAAATGTTTCGTACAACTCTGAATTTTCCCAGGTTTCATTAACAATTTCAGTATACTTAAAAGCTGGAAAAGACATATGCTCTTTTGGCATGCCATTTTTATTTAATCTTATAGCTTTAATTTTTATATTAGCTTTTTCAAATTCTTCTATTTTCTCATTTACAACATTCAACATGCCCTTTGCAAGTAAATAGGTAAAAGATTTATTTGATATTTGATATGGAATATTAAATTTATTTTTTAAAAACTCTATACTTTGATTGTAATAAGGTGTTAATTTATTAATAATGTACTGTTCTAAAGACTGTTCCTTTAAAACACTAGAATCCTTAATAACAGGTTCAAAATTAGTAGTATTCTTAACAATATAATTGTTAAGAATATAAGACATATAAGAACTCTTCAAGCAAAAAGCTCTTTGCATAGCCTTTTGGCTATTAAATGGTTGATTCCTTAAGGAATTCTTGTACAAGCAGCTAAATAATTTGTATCACTTTCAGAAATTTCCGTAGCCCTGCCAGTTTTAATCTTATCAATAATTATTTTATAATCATTTTTAATAATTTCTAAATCTTCTTTTGGAAATTGAAACAAATCAATATAATTTATTACATAATCTAATCTTTCCTTGTTAGGCTCATGCAAATAATAAACTAAAAGCATTAATGCACATTTTTTATAAACATGACTTTTCAGAAAATCAGTTTCCTTATAATCTTTCATATAATTAATCATCGCAAGGACAAGTCTTTCTTTTGCCCTTAAATTGCCATTAGTCTTTACAGTATATGGTGTAACCTTTAATTCAACACCAGCCTCATTAAAATCAGCTTCAGATTTACTATTAATATCATAAAAGAAAAAATGTTTTTCAATTAATTGCCCCAAAGACCCCTTTGAATTAGGTTTTTTATAATTTTCAAATAATGGCAATCTATTTTCACTAGTGGTAATATTAGGGTGATTTAACAAAACATCTCTAAAGGTTTTTTACTTTAATCCAAGTGCATACTGGAAAATAGACTCTTTTGAATTTTTCATATAAGGTAAATTACTCATATAACAATCTCCTTTAAAAGCATTATACAAAATAATTGGAGTTTACTCAATAAATTTGTAATAAAAAGCGATAAAACTTAGAACAATCGACAAAGCATATAATAACAAATTCTCATAACCCGAAGGTCGTAAGTTCGAGTCTTACCCCCGCAACCAAATATTTTATTAGAGTCGCAAGAGATTGTGGACTCTTATTTTTTGGACTAAAATTCTATTTTTACAAAATTGGGGACAATTTGGGGACAGTCCATACATTTTTATGCACTAAATAGCATATTTTAGCCTAACTAATTTATATTAAACTTAGAAAATCTTAAAAAAGTAATTTTCGAGAAATTTTGAAAAGAGTTTTTATACGAGCATTTTCTCTAATACATTACCTGCTTCTTTATTATGTGCTTCAACTGGATGCACATAGAAGTTTAAGGTAGTAGTTATTTGAGCATGCCCTAATCTTGATGCTACAACAGCTACATCTACATTTTTAGATATAAGCAAAGTAGCATTTGTGTGTCGCAAACCATGAAAAGTAATTTTTGGTAAGTTGTTCTTTGCAATAAAAGAACGAAACCAATCTGTAATTGTATCAGGATGCATCGGATTACCATTCCAAGTAACAAATAGCCTATTTGAGTTATTCCATAAATCGCCACATCTTTCTTTTTCGGTATCATACCAAGTTTTGTACTTGCTAAGCATATTTATAACAATCTCAGGTATTCCTACTTTTCTAATTGAGCTATGAGTCTTTGGGTCTTTTACGAAAATGCCTTTTTCAGAAGTGTATTGACTTGCCTTAGTAATATTAACAAAACCTTCTTTAAAATCGATATCTGACCACTCTAAGCCTAATACTTCGCCTCTACGCATACCAGTAAACAATGTTAATATAACAATAGTTTGAAATTTAATTTCTTCATTTTCTAAAGCTTCTAATAATTGTTTACATTGTATATCATCATAGTATTTAATTTGAGGTCTTTGGTGTTTAGGTGGCTTAACTCTATCTGCTGGATTAAAGGGAAGTATTTGCCAATATACTGCATTTTGTAGCATTGCATGTAGTAAACGATGGTGTTCTAGTATTGTTTTAGAAGATAGACTTTTCATTACAGTTTTTCCATTATGATTTTTACATCTTTTTAATTGATGATCTTTTGAAAGATAATCGTAAAAATTCATAATGTGTGGTGGTTTGATATCGCATAACTTATAATGTCCAAAGTATGGAATAATTCGTGATTTTAGCATTCCTTTATATCTTTCATAAGTTTTAGGTGCTAATTCTTTTTCACCATAATTTTTGGCCCATAAATCTGTAAATTCTTTAAATGTCATTGAAGAGTTTTGCAAAACAATACCATTTTCAACTTCATAAACAAAGTTCACAAGTTCTTTGTCTGCTTCACGCCTGCTATTTGCTTTGATGCTCTTAGTATATTTGATTCTGTTACCATAGCTATCATAACCATGTGATACAATTAATCTCCATGAGCGTTTGCCTCTCTTTTCAAGATACCCTGCCATTACTTTTTTCACCTCCTTTCAGCATACCTATGGCAAGGATTTTAAGTAATATATTATTTAGAAAAGTATTCTAGATAAGTATCTAAAGTATTAAAATAATCTGCAGTGTATTTTTTTGAAATCCAACCAGTTTTAGTTTCGTTATATTTTAAATCAATATACTCTATCTCAAACCAATATGGAACTTGATTTATAACTTTTACAATATCAAAATTGCTTAATGTTCCTTTAATATTTGATTGAGTGGAAGGCGATTCCCTTATATTCAATTTATCAGTTATAATAATCTTTAAATTTAAATCTAAATTATTATATTGAGATGAGGTGATTTCTGTATTTACATATGATTCATTTTTGTTATTATCTATTAATTGATCGAGATTTTTTGTAAGTAAATATGTTATAGCAAAAGCTATAATAATTCTAATAAATAGCAAAGGATAAACAAGTAATCTGTTATTTTTTATATCATTATAATCTAAAGTTCCTGTAATTATTTTTTCTATAAGTTGAACAGGAGAAGTTTCTATTTCCTCTAATTTTTCACATGGCATATCATCATAGTTTATATTCTCTAAATCTATATTAACAGAGATTGACTCAAAATTTTCAACAAAACTATTAAATTTTAACCTATCTAAAGGCATATTTAATAACTGGTCTCCTAAAGAAGAAAAATAACTATTACTAATTAATTTTTCTGAGAGTTTAGTTATAGAATTATTTATAGCTGAATAATTAATTGTAACCATCTTTTTAGCAAGAGAAGTAATAGAATTATCTATAGCAGAATAATTAATTGCAGCCATTTTTTCAGCAAGAGAAGATATAGAATTGTTTATGGCAAAATAATTAATTGCAGCCATCTTTTCAGCAAGAGAAGATATAGAATTGTTTATGGCAGAATAATTAATTGCAACCATTTTTTCAGTAAGAGAAGATATAGAATTGTTTATAGTAGAATAATTTATTGTAGCCATCTTCTCAGCAAGTGAAGTAATAGAATCAGTTATAGTAGAATAATTAGTTACCTCTTTTTTTTCTACGACTGAATTTTTATGATTATTATTTTGATCTAATAATTGTTTTTTTGACATATATGTATTCCTTTCATTTCCTAGTTTCTTCTATCCATTTTTTGAATTCTTCTTCTGTTTTTAAACCTTGTTTTATATATTTCTTAAATTCATTAGCTTCTTTCTTCCATTGTTCGTATTTTTCTAAATACATTGGAATATCAGGATTTCTATTTGCCAACATTTTTTTTGCAGATAATGTTTTTCTGTATAGTGCATTTATTTCATCTTTTTTTAACTTTTCATTATAAGTAATCATTGCACCAATTTCTTGACATGTTTTACCATGTTCATATATGTTGTTACAATATAAAGTATTCTTTTTTGAAGAAGGAATAAAGTAATTACCACAATGTTTACAAATGTATATTGGTGTATTATTTTTTACTAATTCTAGAATACTTATAAAACAAGTAGTTTCAATAACATGACAGTTAAAACAAAGAGATGTAAAAGATCCATCATCATATTCTGTAGGATAATTTTTTATATATTCTGAAATTGCCTTGGCATTTTCTTCAAAATTGCATGTATTAGGACATGAATTTATATTTAGAAATTTCATTGGTTCAACGTCATATGTAAGAGTTATATATGAACTTAATATTATGGACATGTCTGAATAATTAGTAAAATCAGCTTGTTTATATATAAAAAATCTTTCTGCAATAGAGAAACCTTCTAAATAGTCTAAATTCGATAAATTATTTATAAAATTGATAATTGTTTTAAATTGAGACTGATAGTCTATTAAAATTTTTTTTCGTTCCTCATAATTGTTTTTACAAACTAAAATAAAGTCTTTTTCAGTGAGAAAAATATTTTCTTTATCATTAGTAACATTTAAATTTGTATATTCATTAAAGGGGTTACCAATATCTTTATCATCACTATTAAAGACTAAACCTGGTAATCCATAATTATATATAAATTCCACAAAAGAATCAAAATTTGTGAAATCATAGTTCAAAAATTTTAATAAAGTTGTTCCTAGTTTATTTTTTTCATCAGTAAAATCAGATTTATATAATTTGCAAATACTATCAGAATAGGTTGAAAGATACTTAGTATATTCTTTTTTGGTCTTAAATTCATTTCTTTCTTTAAGTATTGTATATGTGTCATTGGCTTTATTATATGTTGCATTTACAGTAGAAAAAGTATCTCTTGTAAAAAGTTCCATGTTGTTTATGGTTGACATTTTCATATAATAAATTCTGGATACAATATCAAATTTCATACAAACCTCCTTGTTAACAATTTAATTACTATAAATGATATTGTTAATTGATATCATAAAATACTAAAAAATATTGACTAATCATAAATTAACAATTAAAATACAAGATATAAAATTGTTAACAATATTATACACAGCTAATTTTAAATTGTCAATACAAAATTTAAAATTTAGCGATTTAGAAGTAGGAGGTGAGCAATATGACAATAGAGAAAATGCAAAGGACAACTTTAACAGCTAAAGAGGCAGCAGAATATTTAGGAATTTCATACTGGTTAATTACACAATTAGTAAAAAGAAAACAAATTCCTTGCTCTAGAGTTGGAAAAAGAATTTTATTTAGAAAAGAAGCCTTAGATATTTATCTAAGCAAAAAAGAAAATGATTCTATAGAAGAATCTTGTTAGAAAGAAGGGAGGACATGGGACAAGTTGGATGGATAAAAGTAAATACAAATATATTTTCAAATAGAAAAATTAAAATCCTACTAAAAGAAAGGGAAGGGGACACCTATTTTAGAATATGGATTCAAATTTTAACTATTGCCGGAGAATGTAACAGAGATGGTGGACTATATATTAGTGATAATACACCATTTAAAGTTAAAGATTTTACAAATATTATTGGAAAATCTTCGAAAACATTTACGAAAATCTTACAAAAATTTATCGATTTAGGAATGCTTTATTTTAAAAATGATACATACTTCGTAAAGAACTGGAGCAAGTATCAAAGTGCTGATAAACTTAAGAAAATTGGAAAGTCAAACAAAGTAATTGAAGAAAATTTAATTGAAAAAAGTTTTAATAATACTACAGAAGAAAAGATAAGAAAAGAAGAAAATAGAAAGGAGACCAGAGTAGATGAATCAAATTTTGAAACCCTCGATTAATAAAAATAACTTTATTGAATGTGAATATTGTAAAAATAAATTATATAGAAAAACAATTGAGTGGGAGTTATATGGAACTAAACGAATAATAGCATTAGATTATGAAAGGTGCGAGTGCAATGATGCACAAATATACTGGAATGAATATGATTTAAAGAAGTTAAGAATGCAAGAGGAAGAAAAGAAACTCGAAATAATGCAAGAATTCTCAAAAAGGGTTGCAAGAATTATAAAAAATAGCAAAATGAGTAAAAGAAATCTAAATTATAAATTTGACAATTTTGCACCAAATACTAGTAATAAAAAAGTATTGGATAATTTAAAAAACTATAGTGAAAAATTAGTAAATGGCATAGAGAAAAAGGGATTAATTTTGGTAGGAAATAACGGAGTTGGTAAAACACATTTAGCTTGTAGTATTGCAAATAAATTAATTGAAAATGGAACACCAGTAATATATGGAACATTAATTAATTTATTAGCAGAATTAAGAAATTCATATGATATAGATAATAATATTTCAGAAATGGAAATTATCAAATTATATGAAAATGTTGACCTATTAATCATAGATGATTTAGGAAAAGAAAAACCAAGTGAATGGGGATTGGAAAAGTTATTTACTATTGTAAATAATAGATATGAAAATAATTTACCAGTAATTATCACAACAAATTATAATCAGAATGCTTTAGTAGAAAGATTAAGCTTGAATGGAGAAATTGAGACAGCAAAGTCAATTATTTCACGATTATATGAGATGTGTTATTTAGTAAAAATAGATGATATAGATCATAGAATTAAAAAGAAAAAAGTTAGTAATTGCGGGAACAATGACTAACTAAAAAGATTACTTTTTTAAATATTTTCTATAAAAATTATAATTGATTTTTACAAAAAAGTAAACAAAAATTGCTAAAAAAATTAGGACAAGCAAGTAGAAAAATATTTATACACTTGTCCTAGTTTTTAAAAGAAAATACATAAAAAATGAATAGAAAATATCCCTCGGAGAGCAAAAAGGGTATTAGGGAAAATTCCCTAACAAGCAAAAAGGGGGTCAAGACACCATGCTTGCGAATAAAGGGCACTAAAAAATCCACTTTATTCGGAGCAAATAAATTTGCTCAAGATTTTCTGAAATTCGCTTTCGCTATTTCAGAAAATACAAAATTAGAAATGGAGATAAATATGAGAGTAGTAATGAATGAATTTGATAATTTCTTTTTACCTTATTGGAAAATACTCAACAAATTTAAAATACTAAATATTAAAACTAAAAATGGAAAAGAGATAAGCCATAAAGATTTAAGAAAGGCAATATCTGTTATGATAAAGAAACATCCTACATGTAGATGGAGAAGTGAAAAAATTAGAAGTAAAAGATATTATATTTTGTTTGAAGGATATCTATGGTTAGTATATGTATATTTTCAATCAGAAAAGAAACAAATAGATGCTGATATAGATTTCTTCAAAATGAGAATAGAAGTATACGAAGAATTCTTAAAAGTAAATCCTAAGCCATTATGGAATGAAGATATATGCTTTTTGGATTTAGAAAATTATTTTCATAGGAAGAAAGATACAATACATAGAGCAATGGTGAAAATGTCTAAAGAAAATTTAGGAAATACTTTTACTTATTATGATAATGATAAATTATTTGTTTCAAAAGAAGGTATAGAGTGGTTATGTAAAAATTGTTTTAAACAAAAATATTTGGAATTATTAGAAGAATACAAAATGGAATTAACAGAAAAATATATTGAAGCGGGATATGCTTATGATGAGTTTTGTGGAATGAATTAAAGGAGGTGATTGATTATGAGACAATATCTAAATCCAAATCAGAGAAGAAAAAGTATAAAAGTATGGGTTTCTGATGAAGAAAGATGTTTAATTGAAGCTAAAGCAAAGAATTATTGTTATAGGAGACTTGCACCATATATTAGAGATGCAGCAATTTATGAAAGAGTAACTAATTACAAGATAAAGGGAGAAGATGAAATTATTAATGCATATTGCGAAAGTAATAAAGAAATTCAAAGTATTGTTAAAGATATAAGACATATTTGTAAATTTGCTACTCAAATTTCAGAGGAAAATAGAGAAGAACTTCTACGTTTAATGAAAACTATATACAAAATGCAAATAAAGATACGAGATTTAATTACTAAAAAACTTGATTTGGAAATGTGGCAAGAAATTAATCGTAATAAGCAAGGATAATAGTAAGAAAAAATTCATCTTTTGTCTTCTATTTTATGAAATGATATTTGAAGAACATGCAAATTTAAAATATAATTATGGAAATAGACATTTTTGGGCACAAGGTTATTATGTTAGTACAGTGGTACTGAATAAGGCTACAATAAAGAAATATATTCAAGAGCAGGAAATTGAGGATAAAGTACAAGATAAAAGAAGTTTAAAAGAATATAAGGACCCGTTTACGGGTAAGTAAGAGTGACAAAGGCAATTGGCAGAAAAAATAACCCAAAATGGGGGTAGCCAGTAACATCCCCTTATAGTGGTGAAGAAATACCGTCCGTTTTACGGGCGGATATATATTGATGAACTAGAAACTATATTGAAAAGATATAAGAAAAATATATAAGGTTAAGTAAAGAAAGTAAATTCTAGTTTTAATGAAAGACTAAATTATATAATAAAGATAAATATCGGAAATTGTGTTGAGAAAAAGAGAAATTTGTGATATAAGATAATATAAAGTTATTATATACATACATGGAGGAAAAAATGATAAAAGATATTATTGAAAGTAATGAAAATATGGATTTAAATGCAAATAAAATAGAAAAGTTAAAAGAAGTTTTACCAAATTGTTTTGATAAAGATGGAAAATTGGATTTAGAATTATTAAAAAAAGATTTAAATAATAATATGGAATTTTCAAAAGAAAGTTTTGAACTTAACTTTTTAGGTAAATCATACGCTAAAATGATAGCGGGATTAGATACAGAAACAGTTATAGAACCAGATTTAGAAAATAATTCAAAAGAAGAAAATAAAAATAGTAAAAATATCTATATAAGTGGAGATAATTTAGATGCATTAAAACATTTATTGAAAGCATATGAAAGAAAGATAAAATGTATATATATAGATCCACCATATAATACTGGAAATGATGGATTTGTATATAATGATACATATAAATTCACAATAACCAATCTGATAGATAAACTTGATATAAGTGCGGAAGAGGCAGAAAGAATACTAGATATGACATCGTTGAAATCGTCTTCTCATAGTGCATGGCTTACTTTTATGTTTCCAAGGCTATATATTTCTAAACAATTACTTAATAATAAAGGTGTTATTTTTATATCAATTGGAGAAGATGAGTATAGTAATTTAAAACTAATATGTGATGAAATATATGGAGAGGAAAATTATTTAACAGACATTATATGGAATTCTACCAAATCAGTTACTAATACAGCTTTAATCTCAAACTCACATACCCATACATTAGTATATTTTAAAAATTTAAACTATTTTATTGCTAACAGAAATGAATTTAGGTTAATTGATGATGGAGAAGGATTTTTGAATCCAGATAATGATCCAAGAGGACCTTGGAAGGCTGATCCATTTCAAGTAGGTGGGTGGAGAGCAAATCAGCAATATGAAATTAAAAATCCTAAAACAGGAGAAGTTTATAAACCTAGTCCTGGAAATAGTTGGAAAAATGAATATGAAAAGTTTCTGAAATTACTTGAAGATGATAGAATTGTATTTGGCGTATCAGGAGAAGCTGGACCACAAAGAAAGAGATTTTTATTTGAAGCAGAAGAAAGAGGTAAAGTAGCAAAAACATTATGGGATGAAGTTGAAACTACCACTAATGGAACAGCTTTAATTAAGAAATTATTTAATAATAAAGTTGTATTTTCAAATCCTAAACCTATTGGATTAATTGAAAAAATATTACAACTGGGAACCACAAACAATGATGATATAGTTTTAGACTTTTTTTCTGGTTCTGCTTCTACTTCTCACGCAGTATTATCATATAATGCAAAGCACTCTACAAAACTACAATATATTGCTGTTCAATTACCAGAGAATTTAGATGAAAATTTAAAAAATTCAAATAATGATAATAGAGAAATTATAAAAAATGAAATTGAAGTTTGTGATGAATGTGGAAAAGATCATGTGCTTTCAGTAATTGGGCAAGAAAGAATAAAAAGAGCTGCAACGAAAATTAAAGAGGAAACAAATGCTGATATTGATTATGGATTTAAACATTATAAATTAAAAGAAACTTCAGAAGATTTATTAAATAAGCTTGAGGAATTCAAACCTGAACTTATGAATGAATCATATAATTTATATAAAGAATATGGAGTTGAAACAATATTAGAAACGTGGAAGTTAAAAGATGGATATGAATTCACTACAGATATAAATAAAATTGATTGTGATGGTTATGAAGTATATCAGTGTAAAGAATGTTTATATCTTATAAACCCTAATATAGCAATAAAGCATATTCAGGCATTATTGAATAAATATAATAAAGATGATAAATTTATATGTGATAAATTAATAATATTTGGTTATTCATTTAAATTTAATGAGATAGAAATGATAAAAAATAATATTAAACAAGTAAAAAATTTTAAAAATATAGATGTTAAAGTATATACAAGATATTAGGAGGTAAAATATGAAGCTTGAAAGAGGATTAAAACATCAAAATGATGCAGTTAATTCTATTGTTAGGGTATTTGAGGATGTTAGCATAGAAAAAACAGTTAATCTTACAGAAAATCCGCATATAGATTTAAATTCTTCTAATATTGTCAGTAACATAAAAAAAATACAAGAAAATAATAATATTCCAAAGGAAATTAAAAATAATATAGGAATTACAGATGGCTATTTGAATATAGATATAAAAATGGAAACAGGAACAGGAAAAACATTTACTCAAATAAAAACAATATATGAACTAAATGAAAAATATGGTTTTAATAAATTTATTATTGTTGTTCCTACATTACCTATAAAAGCAGGAACACAACAATTTATATCATCAAAAGATACTAAAAAATTTTTTGAAGATGAATATAATCAAGTAGAGATTGAATTGAGACTAGTAGAGAGTATACAAAAGAAAAAAGGAAGAGATTACTTTCCAAGTGTAATAAGAGAATTTGTAACATCATCAAACTTAAATAGTAAAAAGATTCAAGTAATGCTAATTAATTCACAATTAATTACAAATGGCAAGATGCTTACTAAAGAATATGATACCACTATACTTGATGATTTAACTAATCCAAGCGAAGCAATAAAATCTATAAGGCCTATATTAATAATTGATGAGCCTCATAAATTTGGAAAAGATAATGTTACATTTAAAAAAATAGAGAAAGTATTATCACCTCAATGCATTATAAGGTTTGGAGCTACATTTCCATATAAAAAATTAAAAAATGGAAAAAAAGAAAGAGATTATCAAAATTTGGTATATAATTTATCAAGTATAGATGCTTTTAATAATAATTTAGTAAAGGGTGTAATTGCTGAATATGTTCCTACCGATACAAATAATAATATTAGAATAAAACTGTTAGAAGTAAAAAATAGAGAAAAATGCATAATTCAAAGGATAGAAGAAAATACAAAGAAATCATTTGAACTAGCTAAAAATGATACTTTATCAATTATACATGAGGATTTTGATGGTGTAGAGATAATGGGAATTACTAAGAATTCTATATTATTATCAAATGGAATAGAAGTATTTAAGGGAACAGAATTATCCCCAGAAAGTTATTCAATGTCATATCAAGATATGATGATAGAAACTGCTTTAGAAAGGCATTTTGAAATAGAACAAGAAAATTTCAAAAAAGGGATAAAAACATTAGCGTTATTCTTTATAGATGATATTTCTTCATATAGAAAGATTGATAATAAACCAACGTACATTTTAGATTCTTTCGAAAGAATTTTAAAAGATAAAATGAGAAGAATCAAG
>ERZ777305.3101-NODE-3101-length-12133-cov-6.715019_pt1 | contig 12133 bp, 8 predicted proteins | sample MGYA00374965_ERZ777305 | MGnify/ENA primary metagenome ERZ777305 (study PRJEB29328, sample SAMD00013331) | mouse gut metagenome | study: EMG produced TPA metagenomics assembly of the Metagenome analysis of fecal microbiota from mouse which was promoted...
TTGCTATTTCGGAGTGCCCGAAGGCACCGGCGGAGCGATAGCAGAGCCGCAGTGAGGCAGACACGGGGCTGTGCTTGGGGCCGAGCTTTTGCGACCCGCAGGGTCGCGCGGGCCGGACGCCTCCCCTCGGGAGGCCCGCAACACGCCGCTCACGCGTCGAGAATTGCGGTACCTCCCGGGCGCCCGACCCACAGGGTAGAGGCTGCCTTAGGGTAGACACAGCTGGGGTAGAGGCTGCCGATTGTGAGTGCGACACGCACCGTTTATTCCGAGAGGCAACGCAACTGAAAACCGCCGTCGCGATTGTACGTAGCGGAAGAGGCCATATCTGTCGTATAAAACAACAGACGTAAACCGTCCGTGATGCTGATTCCGGAAGACCAGACAGTTCCGTCGCCACCCACATTGCCCAGCACGCCCGTATTGCTGCTGCGGTAGCCCGGGGCGGGAACACCCCTCAAAAAAACAGACCCGACAAACTGCATAACACCCGACAAACCATGGACTTCGGATTTACCATCAACGCCCCACGCGCCATCTACCTCGACCGGATCGACCCCGAGCTCAGAGACCGCATCATCCGACGGGAACCCACTACCCTGCTCTGCATCGGCTGCGGAAGCTGTACCGCCACCTGCACCGCAGGACAGTTCGCCCCCTTCAGCCTCCGAAAAGTCCAGCACTGGATCAGACGAGGAGAGTACGAAACCGCGAAAAACGCACTCAAAGAGTGTATGCTCTGCGGGAAATGCCGGATGGTCTGCCCCAGAGGGGTCAATACGAGGGCCGTGGTGCATACCCTCCTCGAGATGCTGTAACCGACACCCCGGCATCCACCCGCCGGAGCGTCGCAAACAACTGACTACAAACCGACTATGCGCACGACACGATACCTGATCGGTGCATTCGCAACCCTTTTCCTCGTTCCGTTCGGCATCTCGCACGGCGGAATCGGGACAGCCACCTTTCCGGCCGGCCCCGCCGTACCGTCGCCGCAGACCCAAAACGGAGAGAGCGAAAAAGCCATCGTCAACTACTACGGCGACCTGATGGCCAAACGAGGAGCCAACGACAGCGTCCTCTACCTCAACGACCACGTCGCCTTCCACCACAACGGAGCCTTCATCCAGTGCGACAGCGCACGACGATACGACGAATTCCGAATGGAGTGCTTCGGAAACGTCATCATCAACAAAGACTCCACCTTCATCTACGGCGACCGCGCCAGCTACGACGGACACACCAACCTCGCCAAAGTCTACTCCCCGCTCCTGAAACTCGTCAACGGAGAGGCCACCATGTGGGTCTACGACGAAATGGAGTTCGACACACGAACCAACATCGGCGAATACGACCGCGGCGGAGTGATCCTCCTGCGCGACAACCTCATGGAGTCGGATCGCGGGATCTACAACGGAGACTCGGCCACCATCACCTTCGTCGGACACGTCGCCATGCGCAACACCGACTACCGGATGCGCACCGACTCGATCGGATACGACCTCAACAACGAAGTCGTTACGTTCCTCGCGAAGACCTATATCTGGGATCGGGAGCGCGACTTCCTCACCGCGGATCGGGGACAGTACGTGCGCGCGACCCAGACCTACCACTTCACGCGAAACGCCTACGCCATGACCGCCGACCAGGAGTTCTGGGCCGACACGATGGACTACGAAAGCGTCGGGAGGCGCGTGACCATGCGCCGCAACATCCAGATGCTCGACACCGCGCAGCGGGCCATCGGACTGGGCGACTTCGGCTTCTACGACGACTCGCTCGGCAACGGCATGCTGACGGCACGACCGGCCGTGATCCTCTACGACAGCGTGGCGGAGCCGGCTCCGGACTCCTCGACGCTATGGATGACCGACTCTTTGCCCCGGGCGGAACGGCCGGCACCGGACTCCACCTTTGCGCGGGCCGACACGATGTTCTTCCACACCTACGGGCCGGGGCTGTCGAAACCGGGGCTGAAACACAACGTGCCGGGAGACTCGACGACACGCACCGTTCAGATGGACAGCTTGGCGATTGCGGCTGTTGCAACGGCGGATTCAACGGCAACGGCGGTCGCGGATTCGACCGCAAGGACAGTGGCGGATTCGACCACAGCGGCGGGCAGGATCCGGCGGGCGGCGGCGATCGGAGCCGAAGAGCCGCCGATGCCGGAAGCACCGGACTCGACCGTCGGCCTCGGGATCGACTCGACCCGCTTATTGCCCGATTCATCGGGGACGGCACCGCGAAAAGACTCGCTCGAACGGGTCGTCCGCGGACGGCATCACGTCAAACTGTGGCGGACGGACGTGCAGGGCGTCTGCGACTCGCTGACAGCCTACTCGGTGGACTCGATGGCGATTCTCTACGGCCGGCCGATTATCTGGAACGGCGACAACCAGCTCACGGCGGATCGCATCGAGCTCTTCAGCCGCGACGGCGAGATCGACTACGCCGAATTCATCGGCTCGCCGTTCATCACCCAGAAGGCCGAGCACTCCGACACGCTCTTCAACCAGGCCGAGGGGCGATTCCTGCAGGCGTGGTTCCGCGAGAACGAGATTCATCGGGCCATCATGACCGGGAACGTCATCAACTACTACTTCACGGGACAGGACAGCCTGCCGCCGGACGAGATGTACGTCGTCTCGTCCGCCAGCCTCACCATCGACTTCGAAGACCAGGAGCCGGTGAACTTCAACTGGGGCGGCGCGGGCGACGGATACGTCGACCCGCTGGACAAAGTGCCGGCCGGTCAGTCGCTGCAGCTCAAGGGATTCAGCTGGGAACCGGAACGGAAACCGACCGGACGGTACGACATCACCGACCGGTCGGTGCGGCCCTCGCAGCGGCGCGAGGCGGAGGGGTATGCCCAGCCGGCCTTCCCGATCGAAGAACGGTTCCGGCAGACGCGCCAGCGGCTGATCGAAAGCGGCACCTGGCGGGATCGCAGCGAGCCGCTCTGGGTGACGATCGACCTCTTCAACACCTCCACCCTGCTCTACCAATAGAACCATTTAACATATTGACCATGAAATTTTTACATATCGCCCTCCTGTTCTGGGCCGTCGGCGGAACCACGCTCGCCGGCATCGCCGCACCGGCTGGCGCTTCGCCGAAACCCGGAAAAGAGTACCGACGCGGACTCGAAGCCATCACCCGCCGGAATGCCGAAGCCTCGCTGCGTTTTCTGGCCTCGGACGAGATGGGCGGACGGCTCGCCGGATCGGTCGAAGGGCGGATCGCCGGGCAATACATCGTCTCGGAGCTGGAACAGATGGGATACGGCCAACAGATTACCCGCCAACCGTTTACGGGCAGAAAAGGCGAGGCATTGCGGAATATTCTGGTCAAGATTCCGGGGCGGGATACCGTACGGCAGGTGATCGTCGGCGCACATTACGACCACGAGGGGCGGCGCGACGGACGCGTCTTTCCGGGTGCGGACGACAACGCCAGCGGCGTGACGGTGCTCCTGGAGCTGGCCCGGGCCGCTGCGGCGACGCGAACCCAGCCGGAACACACGCTGATCCTCGCCTTCTGGGACGGCGAAGAGCGCGGCCTGCAGGGGTCGCGGCACTACGTCTCGCGGCTGGGGGCGGACACAGCGCGGATCGACTGCTACATCAACTTCGACATGGTGGGACGCAACACGGACGAGGCTCGGCCGCGCCTGTTCCGCTACTTCTACACGGCCGACCGGCCGGAGCTGAAGGCTTGGTACGCCGAATCGGTCCAGGCGGGCGGGCTGACGGAGCTGGAGGCGGACTTCCGTCCGTGCGACCGGACGATCGGTGGGAGCGACAACATGTCGTTCGCCCGCGCCGGGATTCCGATCGCGTGGTACCACACGGACGGGCACCCGGACTACAACACGCCGAACGACACGCCGGATCGGATCAACTATCCGAAACTGCTGGACATCGCCCGTTCGGCCTGGTACCTGATCTGGCGGATGGCTTACGTGGAGTAACACTCCTCGCCGGGCGGGCGTTTTCCGCACTCGGGCCTCCAGCGGGTCGGACGTGAAAAGTCGGGTGCGAAAAAAGAAGGCATAGGGTTTGGAAATTCGAAACGAATCCTTATCTTTGCACCGTCTTTCCGACGAGAAGTTCTCGGAAGACGACATTTCGGCGAGGTAGCTCAGCTGGTTAGAGCGCATGATTCATAATCATGAGGTCGAGAGTTCAAGTCTCTCTCTCGCTACTTGATCTTCAAAGGGTTGCGAATCGTTTCGCAACCCTTTTTCGTTGGGCGGAACCCAAACCGCCCGTCCGTCCCGGAAAAATCCGCTCTCAACCGACGATCTCCACGAGATTAATACGATATTTCATTAAATTTGTAACAGGTTCAATCAAACTGAAACAAGGAGGCCTGCGGATGAAACGATCCGGAAAATACGACATAATCATCTCTCTGGCGGTCGGATGCGTCGGCGGATGGCTGATGGAAAGCTGCGGCTCGCCGGCCCAAAAACTGCGCTCGGCGGCCGAAACCACCGGAAATCCGGAGATGTGCCGGGTGGCGGAACACTATGCCGATGACCCGCTGCGGGCGCAGGCGGCGACGTTCCTCATCGAAAACCTCCGCGGACACTACACCCGGACGTTCGACCTCGTGGAGCGAAAAACGGGCGAAAAAACGGACTATTCGCTCTTCCGGACGGAAATCACCGCACGCAATTATCGCGCCTGGCTCGACTCGCTCGGGCTGGCGGTCAGGCCGCGCACGGAGAGCGATCTCGAGACGATGACGGCCGAATACCTGATCCGGAACATCGACCTGGCATTCGACGCCAGGGAGCGGTATCCGTGGGCGCGGCACTACGCCGACTCCGTCTTTCTGCGCTATGTGCTCCCCTACCGGATCGACGCCGAGGAGCTCACGGACTGGCGGACGTTCTTCCGCGAGCGCTACGAACCGATGGTCGACACGATGGCGGGCCGAAAAGACATACGCGGCGTGGCACGGCTGATTATCAGGGATGTACGGAGCTGGTTCGGGTTCCATCCGGAGGCGTTGATGCTCAAACCGGCTTTCACGCCCGAAGAGGCGATGGCGTGCGGACGGGGCGAGTGCAACTCGGCGGCGGACATCTTCGTGCTGGCGCTGAGGGCGATGGGGATTGCGGCGACGAAGGACATGATTCCGGTGTGGGGGACGTCGGACGGGGGGCATGTCGAGGCGGTCTATTTCGACGAGGAGGGCAATCCGGTGATGCTCGACACGGGGGAGTGGCTGGCGGCGGGGCCGCCGAGGATCTACCGCATGGAGTTCGAACCGTCGGCGAAGGCGGCCGAACGGTTCGGACAGCCGTATTTCCGGGCGGTGACGGCGCAATACATCGCGACTTCAGACCTGAAGATAGCGTTCGACTCGGCAGCGAAGGCGGGCGAGCGGGCGGCGCTGGCGGTCTTCAGCAACGAGCGCTGGATGCCGGCGGTGGCGGCTGAAAATGTGGATTCGGCAGGAGTGGCGGTTTTCAACGAAATCGGACGGGGGATTCTCTACCTGCCGGTGCTGGCGGGCGAGCGGTCGGTTCGTCCGGCGGGGAGGCCGTTCCGGCTCGACCCGAGGGGAAATATCCAATACCACGGCGAACCGGACACGACGCGGTCGGTCGCGATGGATCTCACGCCGCTGATCCGGCTGCGGGATCTCGACACGCTGGATGCCGGGCGGCTGTATGTGGCGTACTGGAGGCCGTCGGGATGGCAGCGGGTAGATGCGGAGATCCGCAAGTCGCGCTCGGGGGCGGACGGAAGCCCGGTCTATAGGGTGGAGGGGGTTCCGGCGGAGGGGATTTACGGCCTCTTCGACAAAACCACGGGACGGACGTACCATCGCCGCATCTTCCGAAACAGCCGAGGCGAGGTCCGCAGGTTCTGATCCGCACTGGCTGTGACAGGTCGCGGCGTTCGGGCATTCGGGGGGATGCGCAAACCCCGCCCCGGGCAACCGCTATGCGAAGTCTGGGATACCGGGCGTCGTCGGTAATTTCTGCTTCATCTGGTCTCCCACAGTCAAAGACGGCGACGGCGTGCACTTGAACTTCGACATGACGAATCTCAATCCGAGCAATGAGGCGTACCGTGCCTACAGTCTTCAGTTGCGTTGCCTCTCGGAATAAACGGGGGCGAGAGGCACGCGAAAACTACCAGCCTCTACCCCTACAGGCCTGCCCCAGGCTACCTGCATTCTCTACCCCTCAGCCTCTATCCTATTTTAGTTTGACTTTAGCGGCCGGAGCCAGCGTGGACGCAACGAGTAGCGCGAGGTTGCGGCCCTACGCCGGGGGTGGCTCCGGCCCGCGCGGCTCTGCGAGCCGCAACAGCTCGGCACTCGAAAGCTGGCCGTGTCTACCCTAAAAGAATCGCCGGGGGATTTTCAAGGGGGATGTGAGTCCCCCTTGAATGTGCTCTTTGCCTACTTTCTACCACATAGTAGAAAGTAGGGGCCCCCGCGGCCAACGCGTTCGCGTTACGGCGCGGAGCCGTTATTATTTTCCGAGACCGACAGCCGCCCCACGCTTGTCGGATAAACGAGCTTTATCCGCGCGCCTTGGAAAATCATATTCAAAAGCGGGCAACGCTTTTGAATGATTTTCCTGTTAAGGCGTGGTGCGCGGGCTTGTTAATGCGTTTTTGAGTCGCCCGCGGCAATTCTCGTCGGTTGGTACTTGGCCAACCGACAGAATATGCCCTTTTACGCGAGCGGGCGACTTTCCTACGGGAGGGGACTGCGCTCGGGCCGCGCGGGCCCCACGTCCCGTGGACGGGAAATGCTTCGCATTTCTGCGGCAGCCTCAGCCCAATTCTCTGTCTGCGCGCCGCACCTAAGCTACGCGGCGACTCGTCAACAGATACATGATCGGGATCACGAAGCCGTTCAAAAAGGTCGAGGTGAACAAACCGCCCAAAATCACATCCGCCATCGGACTCTGAATCTCGTTCCCCGGCAGGTCGCCTCCCACAGACAACGGAATCAACGCCAAAGCCGAGGTCAAGGCCGTCATCAGAATCGGGTTCAGCCGGTCGGCAGAACCCTGTATCACACTCTCGCTCAACGACATCCCCGACGCCCGGAGATCGTTGTAACGCGCGATCAGCAGCATCCCGTTCCGGGTCGCGATGCCGAACAGCGAAATGAAACCGATGATCGCCGGAATGCTGATCACTCCCCCCGTCACCCACACCGCAAACACGCCGCCGATCAGGGCCAAAGGCAGGTTCAAAAGGATCACCGCCGATTGTTTCACGCTCCGGAACTGATTGAACAACAGCAGAAAAATCACCAGCACAGACAACACCGAGGTCAGCAGCAGGGTGCGCGAGGCGGCCTGTTCGCTCTCGAACTGGCCGCCGTATTCGATGCGGTAGCCCTCCGGCAGCTCGACCCCCGCGTCGATCGCCTGTCGGATATCCTGCACGACGCTCCGCAAGTCGCGACCCGCCACGTTGGCCGACACGACCAGCTTCCGGGAGACATTCTCGCGGTTGATCGTATTGGGCCCCATCGACGAACGGATCGTAGCCAGCTGGCACAGAGGCACTTTCCGACCTCCGGCATCGACCGTCAGATCGCCGATCCGGTCGGCTGTCGCCCGGCCCGCGTCGTCCACTTTCAGAATCAGATCAAAGGTGCGGTCGCCCTCGTAGACCGTCGAGACCGCCTCGCCGGCCAGCATCACGTTCACCAGCTGTGCGAACGCCGGCAACGAAATCCCGTACCGGGCCAGCATCTCGCGGTTCGGTTCGATCTGTAACTGAGGCCGTTCGACCTGCTGTTCGACGTTCAGGTCGGCCAGCCCGTCGACTCCCTCGACCGCCTCGCGAATCCGGTTCCCGAGGGTGTAGAGCCGGTTCAGATCCGGCCCGAAAAGCTTGATGGCGATGCCGGCACGTGTCCCGGAGAGCATCGCGTCGATGCGGTGGGTGATGGGCGAGCCGACTTCGACGTTGATTCCGGGAATCTCGCCGAGCCGTTCGCGAATCTCGGCCTGGACGGCCTCTTTCGGCCGCCCGGAGAGCACGAAGGGGGCCTCGATCTCTGAGTCGTTCACCCCGAGGGCATGTTCGTCGAGCTCGGCCCGGCCGGTCTTGCGCCCGACGGTTTGAATCTCGGGAATCGACAGCAGGGTCTCTTCGACGCGACGGCCGATCCGGTCGGACTCGTCGAGCGAAATCCCCGGAAGGGTGCTCACGTTGATGGTGAACGACCCCTCGTTGAAGGGGGGCAGGAAGCTCCGCCCGAGGCCGGCGAAGAGGACGACGGCTCCGACGAACGCCACGCCGGTCGCCCCGAGCACCCACGCCCGGTGGCGCAGAGCCCAGCCGAGCAGCCGCAGGTAGAGGGTCTTCAAGTGTCTGGCCACGAAGGGTTCGCGTTCGAGGCGGCCACTCTCGCGCCGGCTCCCGAGCAGGTAGCTGCAGAGCACGGGGGTCAGGGTCAGGGCCACGAGGGTCGAGGCGCACAGGGCGGTGATAAAGGCCACGCCGAGCGGGGCGAGCATCCGCCCCTCCATCCCGGTCAGGAAGAAGAGGGGCACGAAGCTGACGATGATGATGAGGGTGGAGTTCAGGATGGGCATCCGCACCTCACGCGAGGCTTCGAAAATAACGGTCAGCACGGGGCGCCGCTCGCCGGAGGGCCGGTTGCGGTTCTCGCGCAGCCGCTTGAAGACGTTCTCGACGTCGACGATGGCGTCGTCCACGAGCGAGCCGATGGCGATGGCCATCCCGCCGAGGCTCATCGTATTGAGGGTCAGACCGAGGAGCTTCAGCATCAGGATCGACACGACGAGCGCCACGGGGATGGCCACGAGCGAGATGACGGTCGTCCGGAGGTTCATCAGGAAGAGGAAGAGCACCACGGCGACGAAGATACCGCCCTCGTACAGAGAGCGTTGGACGTTGTCGATGGAGCTCCGGATGAAGCGTTCCTGGCGGTAGATGTCGGTCGAGAGGCACACGTCGGGGGGCAGGCTGTGCCGCAGCTCGGCGAGGGCGCGGTCGACGCGTTCGGTGAGCTCGACGGTGCCGACCTGGGGCTGTTTCGAGAGGGTCAGAATCACGGCGGGTTCGGCACGGTACGAGGCGACGCCGGTCCGGGGCGAGCGGTCGCCGATCCGGATGTCGGCGATGTCGCGCAGCCGGACGGAGCGCCCCTCGGGGGTCTGCTTCACCCACGCGGAGCCGAGGGTCTGCGGGTCGTCGGTCGAGAGGAGGCCCCGGACGATGTATTCGTTGCCATACTCGTACAGAATCCCGCCGGAGACGTTGCGGTTCATGTTCTGCACGGCGGCGAGGGCTTCGTCGAGCCCGACGCCGTGGTGACGCATCCGGGCGGGCGAGAGAAGTATCTGGTACTCTTTGACTTCGCCGCCGAGCACGGAGACCTGGGCCACGCCGCCGACGGCCAGCAGCCGCGGCCGGACGCTCCAGTCGGCGAGCGTCCGGAGCTCTTGCAGGGAGGTGGTGTCGGCGGTGAGGGCGACGAACATCAGCTCGCCGAGGATGGAGGACTGGGGCCCGAGGGTCGGGTTGCCGACCTCGGGCGGAAGCGATTCGCGCACGGCGGCGAGCCGCTCGGAGACGATCTGACGGGCGCGATAAATATCTGTCCCCCAGTCGAATTCGACCCAAACAACGGAAAACCCGGTGGTGGAGGAGGAGCGCACACGGCGCAGGTCGGGCGATCCGTTCACGGCGGTCTCGACGGGGAAGGTGACGAGGCGTTCGACCTCTTCGGGGGCCATCCCGGAGGCTTCGGTCATCACGACGACGGTGGGGGCGTTCAGGTCGGGAAAGACGTCGACCTCCATCCGCGAGGCGGTATAAAGCCCGGCGACGAGCAGCAGCACCGACATCACGAGCACGGCGAGGCGGTTGTCGAGCGAAAATCGGATGATTCTATCGAGCATGGCGGGCGGGAATTAGTGGTTGTGGGTGTGGGCGGGAATGGCGTTCGAGGCGCCGGCGAGCTTCAGCCGGTAGGCGCCGCGGGTCACGACGCGGTCGCCGGGCTTCAATCCGCGGAGGATCTCGACGCGGGAGCCGTCGTTCTGGCCTACGGTAACCTCTTGTTTCTGAAAGACTTCGTCTTCGAGCTGAAGATAGACGAACCGAAGGCCCTGCTCTTCGGTCAGGGCGGAGAGGGGGAGGGTCAGGACGCTGTCGCGCGACCGGGCGAGCAGGCTGACGTCGACGAAGGAGCCGGGCAGGAGGTCGCCGGGGTTGTCGAATTCGAAGACGAGGGGGATGTAGGCGCCGTCGGAGGCGCGGCCGGCGGAAACCAGGCGGCCGTCGAGGTCGGCGAGACGCCGGACGGTGTCGTCGTAGGCGGTGCGGAAGTGGGCGCTCCGGATGGCGCTCAGCGAGCGGAAGGCGTGTTCGGGCAGGTCGGCGCGCAGCTGAAGGCGTCGGTTCCGGCCGACGACGGCGATGGGCTGACCGACGGTGACGTATTCGCCTTGTTGGACGAGTCGGCTCCGGAGGTAGCCGTTCATGGGCACGGGAACGGCGAGTCCGCGGGCGGTCATGCGCTGTGCCTGTCCGCGCCAGGCGGCTCGGGCGGCTTCGTAGCGCGCACGGATGGCGTCGAGCTCCCGGGCGGAGAGGAGGGTGTCGGCTGCGAGCTTCTCGGCGCGGCGGTATTCGCGTTCGGCGGCTTCGAAGTTCAGGGCGGCGCGCTGGACGGGGTCGCCGTCGAGGAGGGTCTCGCCGGAGATGGAGGCGAGGGTCTCGCCGGCCCGCACGGCGGAGCCTTCGGTCAGCGAGGGGTCGGAAAAGTAGAGGATGCCGCTGGAGGGGGCGGCGACGGTCTGTTCGTCGCCGGCCGGGGACTGGAGCTGTCCGCCGACGGGAATGACGGCGGCGAAGGGGCCGGGACAGAGGGTCTCGACTTCGAGTCCGGCGGCTGCGGCCTGGGCGCGGGTGAAGCCGACTTCGCCGGGGTGGTCGTGCTCGGGCGCTTCTTCTTCGGCGGCGTGGAAGTGGTCGGCGTCGCTTTCGGCACGGTGGCTGCAGGCTGCGCAACCGATTGCCAATGAGAAAAATATAAATTTTCGAACGAATAATAAGGTCTTCATCGTTTCGGTTCGGTAAATAAACGGGGCCCGTTCCCTGAGGGTGTCAGGAAGCGGACGAAGGAAATCGATCGATTTCAAAAACGGGAAAAACGGGAGGAGGTCTCCCTCAGAATGCGAAAAAAAGCGCGCCGAAACGGTCGAAAAGGCCGCGAATCGGGCATTACGCTCTCGCAAAGACCGAAACCGGCGGCCCGCGCCGCCCCTTATCGCCCGTCGTGCCGGGGTCTTCGCCGGGCACTTCGGGAGCGTCATAAAAGACGAAAGACGAGAGGTCTTTGATTCGATGAGACTCAGCGCAATGCCAGCATCCGCAGCCAATCGGCACCCACAAATCCTGGGTCGGCCGATGATCTTCGCCGGCCACGAACCGGGGCCCTTCGAGGCAGGTGCTGCGGTCGTCGGCATGTCCGGTACAGGGGTCGTTGTCGGCGTCGTCGCCGGCGCAGTGCTCGACGGTCAGGCAGATCGCACCCTCGTGATGGTGGTGCGGCAGCAGCGGCACGACCAGCAGCAGGAGCAAGGCCCAGCTCAAAAAGGCTATGGAGGTCTTTCGTTTCACGTCGTCGGGGCGTCTCTGTGCAAAGATAGGAATTATTCTTCTAACGCGGGAGGCTGTCCCGCCCCGGGCATCCGCGATGCGGGTTATCGGGGCACGGGCGGAGGCTCGGTATATTTTGCCGGAAACGGAGGGTACAGTTGGTCGTCCAAGGATGGCGAGACGGGGGGAACCGGTTTGGTTTTCGGAGCGGGATGGAACTTTGTGAGCTACGTGGACTACCGTGGTCTCGGTCTTCAGTTGCGTTGCCTCTCGGAATAAACGGACGCACCGCCCCGGGCTACCGCGAGAGGGGAAATGGCGGGCTGACGGTTGTCGGTAACCGCGGATACAGTTGGTCGTCTGCGGTTAACGGGCATACCGGCGTGAGTCTCAGTTTCGATGTGTTATGGATTTATCTCGGTTATGCGAATACCCGTGGCCACGCTCTTCAGTTGCGTTGCCTCTCGGAATAAACGGACGCACTGCGTCTTTTACTGGCCGTGTCT
>ERZ777305.3105-NODE-3105-length-12118-cov-13.535439_pt1 | contig 12118 bp, 13 predicted proteins | sample MGYA00374965_ERZ777305 | MGnify/ENA primary metagenome ERZ777305 (study PRJEB29328, sample SAMD00013331) | mouse gut metagenome | study: EMG produced TPA metagenomics assembly of the Metagenome analysis of fecal microbiota from mouse which was promoted...
GAGTAATCTTATCTTACATCAGTTTGGAGGTTTACACAAACTTTGGGATAGTCCCACGAAAAATAGTTTTTCATTTTTTTTCACCTTTTAGCGGTTTTTTGCATATAAAGATTTTTTATGCGCAAACTATAATTTTTTATGCGCAAGCTTACATTTTCTTAAAATGACAAAAAAGGTGCATTAATCCATGCAGGATGCCAAACGCCACCTGCTCAAACAAATGCACCCATAATTAAAAAAGAACTTAATAAGACGGCTACTTTCTTGCTTCTGGCAGCCTGAGCCTGAACAATCTGCTGCACAGCTTTTTCAGGTTCAACGGAAGCAGTGGATAAATATAACTCTTTTCCGATACGGTTTTGTTGGTAACAACAAACAGCAGGCAGATGGCAATACCGCCTATATACCCCCATATCCCAAAAAGCCCCGTCAGTATCAATGTCAAAATTCTCATAAATTTCAAGGCATATCCCAGTTCATAGTTTGCCTGCGTATAATTTGCTATGGCAACAAACGCCATGTATAACATAACCTCCGCGTTAAACCAACCACTGTTAACCGAAAATTCGCCCAGCACAAGGGCTGCCATTACGGAAAGGGGTGTGCTCAGCATGTTAGGCGTATTTACGGCAGCCAGCCTCAGCCCGTCTATAGCCAGTTCCAATATCAGGAACTGCCAGATTAAGGGGATATTTTCCGGTTCTTTCAGTATGATAAACTGGAAAGCCTCCGGAATATATTCCCTTGTATTCATTAATAAAAGAAATGTCGGCGTCATCAGGTACGTTAATATGGCAATCAAAAATCTTGACAGACGCAGGTAAGTTCCCGTAATGGGCGGAAAATAATAGTCATCCGCTTCTTCCACCACATCAAAAATCGAGGTAGGCATTATCATGGCGGAAGGGGAATTATCCACTAAAATGACAATATTCCCTTCCAATATCTGGGCCGCAGCCGTATCCGGCCTCTCTGAGTACTTAAATTTCGGAAAAGGATTGTACCATCTTCTTTCATAAAGGCACTCCGCAAGGCTCTCCTGATTCATGGTCAGGGCATCTACCTTGATATCCCGGATTCTGTTTTTTATTTTCTCCAGAAACTTTTTGTCCACCCTGGAATCCATATAACAGACAGCTATATCAGTCTTTGAATTTTTGCCTGCACTCATCATTTCCACCCGAAAGTCCGTGCTGCGGATTCTTCTCCGGATAAGCGCCGTGTTGAAAATAATGGTTTCCACAAATCCGTCCTTGGAACCCCTGAGCACTTTATCCTTTTCCGGCTCGCCCACACTCCTTGCAGGATACGTCCTGGAATCTATCATGATTGCCTGTGTATATCCGTCGATAAACAGCACGAACACACCGGAAAGCAGACCGTACAGGATTCCTTCCCAGTCCTCTTTCAAGTCCACTTCCACATAAGGAACACACTTCTTGCTCATTTCATGTGCATCCTTGGGCATTTCATCTTCTGTCAAATCCATAAAATACTGCAGCATTTTCTGCATCAGTTCATCTTTGCAGAAACCGTCGATAAAATACATGCAGGCATCCCGTCCCCCGACTTTTATCACACGGTAAACGATGTCAAAGCAGGTATCTACCGTCAGCCTTTCATTCAGATATGCCATGGTTTCTTTTAAAGATGCCGTCATTTTTCCGCTATTGCTTTCACTTCCGTTGTTTTCCGATTTATTTGTAAAACTTTTATCCATAAAAATACTCCTTTTCCAGATTCACTAAAATTAGTTTTCCGAAAAAGGAGTTTATTATGCATAAACGGTACCTTATCAGGAATTCGTGGTACTGCCGAAACCGCCGTTTCTGACACTCTCTGCTTCATCATCCACCGTAATGCCGTATTCAACGAATATTCCCTGCATAAATCCTGTCCCTGCGCCGATTTCCAATGTTTTTCCTTCGTTGGAATCATTGGTTATCTTCGCAAACATATGACCTTCATTGTCTGAAAAGAAATAATCGCTGTCTATGATGCCTACCGTATTGTTCAACTGCAGCCTGTACTTAAATCCCAATCCGCTTCGGGGATACAGCTTAAGCACCCATCCTTCCTCCATTTTTACACGGATTCCGGTAGGCACTTTGATACTGCTTCCCGGCGGCAGGGAAAAAGAAAACGGAGCAAAAAAATCATAACCGGCGCTTCCCTTCGTTGCCCGCTTCGGAAGTTCTATGGAATCATAGATATCCCTGCTGTCCTCTTGTGTATACTCCGGAAACTCATCCTTCATCGCCTGTATAAAATTATCCGGGCTCACTTTAAAAAACTGTGCTATTCTTCGCATAAACAATCCCCTTGTGTCTGTCTCTCTATCTCCGTTTTTACATAGTCTGGTGCATGAAGCACCGGGACTGCCGGATTCTCATTTTCAGGAGCCAATGTTTTTTTCACATCTATCACCCTCTGGTTTTTACTGCCCTTCCAAAGAAGTTTGGTATCCATCTCCTCAATGTGAAATTCGCCGTCCACCACCACATCCGCATACTTCATGACCGGGTATTCAAAGATATCCTCCCACGAATCCCCCGTATACATCCAGATGGTCTTATCCGGATACTTTTCCTTAATCTCCTCCATCAGATTTCTGACATCAAAACGGTTTGCCGGATGCAGAGGGTCCCCGCCGGAAAAAGTAATGCCGGAAATATAATTTTTATCCAGCTGGTCAAAGATTTCCTGCTTCGCAGCAGCATCAAATAAGAGTCCCCCGTTAGGGTCCCATGTTATCGGATTCTGACATTTCTCACAGCAGTGGGAACATCCTGCCACCCACAGCACTACCCTTAGGCCGTCCCCGTTAAGCATGTCATCCTTCGTAATATTATGATATCTCATGCCTTACATACTTTTCCTTTCTGCGATTTCCGCCATCTTGGCATCGTTCAGCCTGGTATCCCCATGTACCCTGGAGTAGGACAAATATCCGTTCATGCGGTCAATCTTGGTCAGATTGCGGCTGCCGCACTTAGGACAGACATCCATTTCCAATTCCTGATGCCCACAGTCATCGCAGTATGCAAGCGACAGATTAACTCCCTCATAAAAGCCCATGTCCATGGCTCTCCTAATCAGTGTCTTGATTGCCTCCATATTGTAGTCAATGGGATACTTCACATATTGTATCTTACCGCCATTGCTCAGGTTCCAGAAGCGTTCTTCCAAATCCTGCTTTTGAATAGGAGTGATATCCTCCGTGACATGGCAGTGAAAAGAATTGCTTACATATTCCCTGTCCGACACACCTTCCACAATGCCGTATTTATTTCTGAACTGTTTTATCTGCAATCCGCAGAGGTTTTCGGCGGGAGTTCCGTAAATCGCATACAAATTACCGTCAGCCTCTTTAAATTCATTGACTTTCGCGTTTATATGCTCCATTACCTCCACCGCAAACTTTCCATCCTCCACAAGGGATTTCCCGTTATACAACTCCTGCAGCTCATTCAGCGCCGTAATGCCAAAGCTTGCCGTGGCTGCTTTCAACAGCGGCTTTATTTTGTCCGAAAGTTTCAGATGACCGCCCAAAAAACCACCCTCGCAATATGCAAGCGGATTGGTGGAAGCGCGCATTTCTCCCAGATACGCATATGTCCTGATATGAAGCTGCCTGATTAATTGAAGGTAATAATCCAAAACCTCATAAAAGTCCCTGCTCTCCTGTCTTGCCTTTGCCAGTATCATCGGCAGATGGAGGGAAACAGCGCCTACATTAAAGCGTCCCACAAAAACAGGGGAATCCTTTTCATCGGCAGGATGCATACCGCCCCTTTCATACCACGGAGATAAAAATGCCCTGCAGCCCATAGGAGAAATAATTTTTCCGTACTGCTTGTAAATACTCGCCACATATCCTTTTCCGGTCAGGCTCAGCCAGTCGGGATACATGGTTTTTGCCGAACACTCCACACCGGCTTCAAAAACGTCCTCAAGGGGCTTTCCCGGTCCGTGCAGGTTTTCATCATATAAGAAGACAATCTTCGGAAACAGCACCGGCTTTTTGTGCTCTTTTTTTCCTTGTCCCCGCATTCTCACATGCAGCATGGAAATGGTGGCAAGCTTTGCAAAACGTTCCGTTCCTGTGCCTGCCGTTACGGTAATGAACGGATAATCCCCACGGCTGCTGGCTACGGTATTGAATTTGTATTCCCAGCCCTGGAAGCCCTGCTCATACTCCCGCACCACATCATCATAAGCTTCTTTTTCAGCCGTCTTGCTGTCAATGCCCAGACGTTCGTATTTTTCAATATATTTTTGATAAGACTTTTCGGCATAAGGCTCCAGTATATTGTCCACACTGGGTACGGTAAATCCACCGTACTGCTGGCTGGCAGCGCTTAATACAATGTCACCAATCACATCAAAAGCCACATCCAGCGACTTTGGCTCGTTGTACCAGATATTTCCCATCTCAAAACCGCCCGACAATACATGCTCCACATCAAACAGGCAGCAATTCATGGTATCCCGCCTTGCCGACATATCATGCACATAAATGTAACCGTCACGACAGGCCTGTATTTCCTCCGTAGTCATAAAAAATTTCTGATATAATTCTTTGTTTAACTGGTTAAAAATAAGGCTTCTTTTCGTTGATACCAGCGCTGAATCCGTATTGGCATTCTCCTTGTCCCCGATGTACATGATGGACTGGCTCTTTTTATAGACATCATCCAGCATACGGACAAAATCCTGTTTATAGTTGCGGTAATCCCTGTAGCTTTTTGCAACAATAGGCTTTACCTGCTCCAGGGCGCTCTCCACAATGTTGTGCATCACGGGAATGGGAATTTCTTCCTGTCCCAGCTCGTCCACTTTCTCCACCACATACTGGCAGATATGGCGCTTTTCCTCCTCGGTAAACTTGGTAAGGGCACGGTACGCGCTCTTACCCACCGCGTCTACCACCTTTTGTACATTAAAGTTTTCCCGGCTGCCGTCTTTTTTAATGACCCTGACATTGCCTGCCGTTTTGTATGCTTCACCATAGTCAACGGTATCCGTACCCAGTTCTTCTACCTCTATGCTCATTTCCATTCCTCCTGACAATTTCTGACGTTTATGTCACATGCCTACAATATATGGTATGGCACCCTTCTTTGCAATCCATATTTTGTGGCGTATATTCAGTATAAGAAAACCGGCAGAAAAAGTCAATGAAAGCATACAATAAATATAGACAAAAAAATCTTTCTGTTTTTGTATCTTTTTTCTTCTGCTGGTTTCCATTATTCCTGTTTATCCAAAATAGCGCGCAGCCATTCCTTATACTTTTCCCTTATATCCAAAGGTGAAACAATTTTTACCCCTCTGCCAAGTCCGGCCAGCCAGCCAAAAAACTGTCCGCTCACCACTGCCCGAAGGCGCACTGTAAATCCGCCGTCTTCCGTCCTTTTTATGCCGGTCTCTTTTCCAAACCGGTCCAGCACCACTCCAACCAGTTGTCTTTCACAATGCAGGACCACTGTCTCTTCATCACCGCCAAACATGCCAAAAGTCTGTTTGGTATACTCTGCCGGATTTATCTTTTCGAATTGCCCGCGGCCTTCACGCGCTTCTTTTAACAGTCCCACATCTCCCATCTTGTCCACACGGTAATGCTTGATGCGGCCTGCTTCCCCGTCGAAAGCTGCAAGATAATAGTTTTCATCCTCCCATATCAATGCCCATGGGCTGACCTGATACCGGTTGCCTTCTTTTCTGGGTTTTAACTCTTTTTCCAAATCCCATTCCAGATAAATAAAGGATATTCTGACATTTTCATCTATTGCCCTGTATATAGTGTCCACATTGTAATAAATTCTTTCATTTTCCGTTTTCACACGGCCTGCCACATACACCTGCCGGTGCAGCTGTACCGCCTGATGCCTGCTTGCCATCTTCTCCAGTTTTTTAATCAGTTCCCGGGACTTTTTAACCGTCATGAACCTGGAAGCCTGTACCGCATCCACGAGAAGTTTCAGTTCCGCAAGCTCAAATTCCCTGCTGGCAAGGTAATAACCGCCCCCGACCCTTCCTTTTTTCTGAATGATATCGTAACCGTAATCCACAAGACAGGCTATATCATTATATATGCTCTTTCTCTCTGAACTGATACCGTTTTCCGCAAGTTTACCAATAATCTCCTGGGTACTTAAAACATGTTCCTCATCCGTATTTTCTTCCAGCATCTTTACGATATAAAACAGTTTCAGCTTCTGGTTAGCAGACTTTGCCATCTATCCCTCCACAAGGGGAATCACTTCCCTTAAATGCTTTATCACATAATCCGTCTTCACTTCCGTAAGATTCACTTCCCCTGTCGGATTGTACCAGCAGCAGGCAATACCGGCATTGTTTCCTCCCCGCATGTCGCTGCTTAGGGAATCCCCTACAATCAACACCCTTTCCCTGTCAACCGTGGGTATTGCTTCAAAGACCCTATCAAAAAAAGCCCTCTGGGGTTTGGGAGCGCCTACCTGTTCCGAAATAAACACATTATCCATCACACTGAAAAATCCGGCTGCTTTCAGCTTTTGCATCTGCGTTGCCGCCACACCGTTTGTCACCACAAACTGCAGACATTTTCCTTTCAACGCGTTGCAGACTTCCAAAGAATTATCCCTGTACTGATATACCTGTCCGAGATTTTCCTCATAATGGTTCTGGAATGTCAGTACATCCCCAACAGAAAATCCACAGCTTTCAAAAAAATCATAAAAACGCCCTGTCAAAAGCTGCTCTTTGCCGACCTCTCCCAACTCCAGCCTCTTCCACCAGTCTATGTTAATTTTGTCGTACCTCTCCACCAGTTCGTCAGTCGGGTTAATTCCGATTTCCTCCAGACACTTACAAAGAGAAATCCGCTGGGAGTACTTAAAATCCAACAGAGTTCCGTCCACGTCCCAAAGTACCACATCAAACCGCATCTTCTTCCTCCACAAAAAAGTGCCGTAAGAACGGCACTTATCGAAATCTTTTCTCCCGGATGCGCTTACGCTTCGCCTTCCGGGACTGCTGCGTCTTTCACATTCTTTTTCTTCCGCATGGTAATACCGGCAAAAATACCAAATCCTGCAATAGCAGCCATAATCAAAAACAACACCACATAACTAAAAAATGAATTTAAAAAAGCTATCATGTTATCCGCCACCTTTCTGATTCCTTTTATTATACCAATGCTCCTCCGTCATCGTCAAGCAATATATCTCCATCTGCTGCCGAAGTCGCCAGTCTGTCGCATCTTTCATTTTCCGGATGTCCGTCATGCCCCTTTACCCACGTAAACCCAACCTGATGCGGCTTCATTGCCTCCAGAAGGCGCATCCAGAGTTCTACATTCTTAACCGGCTTTTTCGCGCTGGTCTTCCAACTGTTTTTCAACCAGTTATCCACCCAGTTCTGGTTAAAGGCATCCGTCACATACTTGGAATCGGACACCACTACCACCTCACATGGCTTTGTAAGCGCTTCCAATCCCACAATCACTGCCAAAAGCTCCATCCTGTTATTTGTCGTTTTTTTATACCCGGCACAAAACTCCCTTTCATGCAGAGTACCGCTGCCGTCCACATACTGCAGAATCGCTCCATATCCGCCCGGTCCTTCCGGATTGCCCCTTGCAGCACCATCCGTAAACAAAGTTACCTTTTTCATTTTTATACCTATGCCTTTCAACTCCACTTTCCGGTCTGCATAAATGATTCCGCACGGTGGTTTGCTTCTGCAATGATGCTCTCCTCATACCCCAAAAGCTGTAACAGCTTAATGGCATTCCGGGTAGTTGCTTTACCCTTTAACAGCCTGTAAGGGAAACGGATATCACCATCCGAGATTTCTTCCTCAAAATGATAATTGTCATATTCCCCTGCCAATAACTCTGTCAGTTCCACATCATGGGTGGCAGCAAAACACATGACCCTTTTTTTAGCAAGGCTTTTTAAGATTTCCGTGGATGCGGCAATCCGTTCCACGGTATTCGTTCCCCTGAGCACCTCATCCACAAAACAAAGCACTTTTTCCCTGCCCGCCGCAATATCCAATATCCGTTTGATGGCACGGATTTCCACTATATAATAGCTTTCCCCTCCCGCCAAATCATCCCTCAGGGACATGGAAGAACAGATATGGAAAAAATTACTCTCAAAGGTATCTGCAAGCACCGTATGAATGGTCTGCGCAAATATAGAATTGATGGCAACAGTTTTCAAAAAAGTAGATTTGCCGGATGCATTGGAACCGGTAAGCAATATGTCCCTTTCGGTTTCCACGGAATTTTTAACCGGGTTTGCAATCAGCGGATGATAAAGATTTACTGCTTTTAAGCAGACGTCCTCTTCCCCGGATAACACGGGAATACAGCTTCCATCACTTAGGGAATTCCTGTATGCACCGATTGCCACTGCCGTCTCCAGATATCCCAGCGTATGAAACAAGACATCTACATCCTCCAAACGGTCCTTTACCTGCTCCAGCATGGCATTAAACTTTATCAAATCAAGATGAAATACCATCCTCAGGTAATCCAGTACAATGTCAAGCGGATTGCCGGAACCCGACATTCTCCCCGAAGACATCAGCCAGAAGGCACCCCTCCGGAACCTGCTTAGGTTTTTTCTGTGCCGGGCAAGCAGGGTGGTTTCCTCTTCCAGTTCCTTTCCATGTAATTTTTCTGCTTTTTCTGCAGCCGCCATCAGCCGCATAATATAGGCAAAACTGGTAATATACGGGTCAATTTCGTTTTTCTCTTTAAAATAATGCAATATATTGAATAACATCAATGCCACCAGGCATAATATCCCGGCAGACGGATTCAAGATGGCAAATGCAATGGCCGGCAAAAACATTGCATTAAAAATCCAGTGTTTGACATTACTCCTTTTGCCCAGTGCCCCCAGATAATCCAGATAATCATACATGGAAAACCTGCCTGTATATCCCAGACGGTGAAAAACAAGCTGACAATTCACCCTATCTTCTGTGTTTTCCGTAAAATATCTCACCAGGTCTTCCAGATGCTCCAGCTTATCCTCATCAAAACAGGGCGTTCTTAATGTGTAATACAAAACCTCTTCCCCGGCGGATGAATAGGTATCATTTAAACGCTTAAACACATCATCCATACCCAAATCATTCCAGGTTATATCATCAATCTGTCCTTTTTCGGAATGCTTGGAAAAAAAACGTGAAATGGAGGCGTATTGCTCCGGCCTGTATTCCCTTTCCCTTACTTCCCCATAGTGATTCCGCAGACGAAAAAGCAGTCTTTTCCTTTCCTTTCGGGATTCATACATCCCGAATACAAACATGAGCGCCACAAGCCCTGCCGCCACTATGCCAAACACAACATACTCCATTTCCTGTACCAATTCTGCCTACCGCATCAGGCGGTTTACAATCCTTTCTGACTCTTTGTAAATATCGGTGATTTCCTCTCCCACGTCAAACTTTCCGTCCATATACAAAATCCTGCCGCCAACCATGGTCATTTTAACATTCTGTTTACTTCCGCTGTATACGAGATTTTTACCGATATTATGTACGGGATGCATGTTGGGCTGGTTTAAGTCTATCATAATGATATCCGCAAGTTTACCTTCCCTTAACACCTCCGCGTCCTTAAGATGCATGGCCCGCGCTCCGTTTACCGTAGCCATCTTAAGCACCTCGCCCGCTTCTATGCCGGCAGCATCCTGCTCTTTCAGCCTTGACAGCCCGGACACCAGAAACATTTCCCTAAACATATCCAGACAATTATTGCTTGCCGGACCATCCGTTCCGATGGCAACCGGGATTGACCTGTCTAAAAAGTCCTTTATGGGAGCTATGCCGCTTGCCAGTTTCATGTTGGATGCGGGATTGGTAATCACATACATGCCCCGCTTGATAAAGATATTCATATCCTCCTCTGACATATGGATACAGTGATACCCGCCTCCCCCAAACCGGAAAAGTCCCAGGGAATCCAGAAACACAGCCGGCGTCATGCCATACTTTCTTTTGCATTCTTTCACTTCGTCCAGTGTTTCATTCATGTGTGCATATACCGGCGCCTGTAAATGATGTGCCAGTGATGCCAGCTGCATTAAAAGCTGCTTGGAACAGGTGTATTCCGCATGAAACCCCAGATGATACCGTATAAGCGGTGATGTGCTGTTCCACCTGCTGTACTGTTCTGCCATCTCCGAAATGGAAGAAGTAAAATCGTTAAGCCCGCTGGCCAGGACACAGCGCATTCCCATATCCATACATGCCCTGGCAGTAATATCCGGAGCCAGATACATATCAAAAATTGTCGTAATGCCGCTTGTCAGGTATTCGAGTACAGCCAGTTTTACAAAATAATAAAGGTCCTCTTTTGCAATTTTTGCTTCCATGGGAAAAACTTTTTCCTTCAGCCACTTCTGCAAAGGCAAATCATCAGCGTAAGAACGTAAAAATGTCATGCCGGAATGGGTGTGTGCATTTTTGAAACCCGGCATCAGCAAATTACCTTCACAGTCAATTTCCTTATCCCAATGGAGATAATCCCCTACATCCTTCCAGAATGCCTCCATTTTATCCGTTTCCCCGATATAGACAATCTTTTCGTTTTTTATCCAGACTTCCCCGAAGAAAATCGGTATTCCTTTTTCCATGGTTAAAATTCTGGCGTTATACAGTCTGATGTTCATAGTAGTTTTTCACCCCCAAATCCATGTGGCAAGAGCTGTAAAAGCGTGTACTCTTTGTATTCTTCTGCTGATTTGGCTACAAGTACTGCAAAATCTCCATCACAGAATTCCTGCATAACCTGCCTGCACACCCCGCAGGGATAAGCAAAGTCGGATGGTTTTGATAAAACTTTTCCTCCTGTTATGGCAATCGCCTTAAACTCCCTTTCCCCTTCGCTGACTGCTTTAAAAAAGGCTGTACGCTCCGCGCAGTTTGTAACGCCGAAAGAAGCATTTTCCACATTGCACCCCTGATATATTTTACCGGAAGCCGCCAGAAGAGCCGCTCCCACCGAAAAACCGGAATAAGGTACATAGGCCCGTTTTCTTGCATCTAGTGCACTTTGTATCAGTTCCCGTTTCCATGCTTCTTTCTTTTCCATGACTATACCCCCGCATATCGCAAGCTGTGTCTGCGATACTGCATACTATTTTCTCACAACTGCGAAATACTTTTTATAAGAAGGTTTGTGAAAGGCGCCGCTGCCGCGGATGCCGCTTCCTGCACTTCCTCATGGCTGAGCGGATTGGGTGTCATCCCTGCCGCAAGGTTGCATACACAGGAAATGCCACATACCCGCATCCCCATATGCCTCGCCGTTATAGCCTCTACTGCCGTGCTCATCCCCACTGCATCCGCTCCCAGCATGCGGGCCATCCGTACTTCCGCCGGGGATTCAAAAGAAGGTCCGCTAAGCTGTAAATAAACCCCTTCTTTTAACGCAATACCCTCTTCCTTTGCCGTCCTTTTGACAATCTCCTGCAGCTGCCCGTCATAAATGGCTGTCATATCCGGAAACCGTGTTCCAAGTTCATCCAAATTAGGACCTATCAGAGGATTGTCCACAAAACAGGAAATGTGGTCCGTAAGGAGCATCAAATCCCCTGCCCGGAAAGAAGGATTCACACCACCGGACGCATTGGTGAGAAACAAAATCCCTGCTCCCATAAGTTTCATCAGCCTGATGGGAAGCACCACATCCTCCATGCTGTAACCTTCATAGAAATGTACCCTGCCTTTCATACAGACAATGGGAACACCCTGCAAATATCCGAAAACAAACTTTCCTGCATGTCCCGGCACAGTGGATACCGGAAAACCTTCTATCTCCTCATACCCAAGTTCTGCCTCCACACGGATGTTGTCGGCAAAGTCTCCCAGTCCCGAGCCCAGAACCAGCGCAGCCTTTGGCACAAAATCCGTTTTCTTTCTGACGCAGCGTAAGCAGTTTTGTACTTTCTCGTAGACAGCACCCATAGTCTTTCCTCCTGCGGTTTTTATCATAACATAAATTCTTACTCTTATTATACCAGTCCTGTTTTCTAAAAACAATCAAATTGTAATATCCGATAGGGTAAACTTATTGTCGGAAAGTAATAGGCAGACTGCACCTGTGACCTGT
>ERZ777305.3106-NODE-3106-length-12108-cov-3.181449_pt1 | contig 12108 bp, 12 predicted proteins | sample MGYA00374965_ERZ777305 | MGnify/ENA primary metagenome ERZ777305 (study PRJEB29328, sample SAMD00013331) | mouse gut metagenome | study: EMG produced TPA metagenomics assembly of the Metagenome analysis of fecal microbiota from mouse which was promoted...
CCTGCCTACCATCCCTGTGCCCGCCGGGCGTCAAAAAATTTTTCCAGCACTGCCCGTGCCTGTTCCGCATCCTCCGTGCCGGCAACCGCCCACCAGATTTTCTCTGTTCTGTCCCGCCAATCGCTGTAGCTCAAACACACAATTTCGTTTTCGCTGCCCGACTTAAAATAATATTTAAGATCTACGGACGGAACCGCGTGGCTTCCTTCACCATTCGAGCGCAGCCGCATCCAGATTTCCGTGATTTCATCACGCTCAGACATGCTCTCCGCCTTTTTCGCTGCATTCGGCTGTACGATATCCTGTTCGCGGAAATAATCTACCTCAATTTTCCCCGTAAAGACAGCGGGACGGAATACAGGCCGCCGGATTTCACCGTCCACCGTCATCCGGGTAACAGCGACATACTCCGGATCATGCGCCTGAGCCGTACCGCGATCCAGAAAAAGAACCGCCGGCTTCGTGCCGTTTTTTTCAAACGGCACGGTACGGAAATTCCGGAAGCGAAGCCAGGAAAGGCAGGCGATCAGGAACACTGTGCAAACAACACTTCCGCTCAATATGATAATGTATTTTTTATTGACTTTTTCTCCTTTAATAAACTTACTTAAAAAACCCAACAAACCACTCATCCCCCTAAACGATTGCTCAATATAACCGATACGGCTCCGAAGTCCCATGTAAAGGAAATGTATGCGGATTTTGTATTGCTCGTACTAAATACTGAGCAAGAAAGTCATTTGTAACACTTAAAGCCTCCAAATCCATATAAGTCCGGGATGTCTTACTAACCAAATCAGTAATCGCATTTTTTCTAAAATGCATAACTGTCAAATATGTTACAACAGCACGGTTAGCACTATGTATTAATATCCATTTGTCATTTACCTCATCATAGCCATATACATAACGTACAATTTCGTCCACTGTAAAACTATCAACGGTAACTACATTTTTCCCATGAATCAAATCTTCAGACTTATAATTGGGTATCATAGAAATTAATGTGGACAAAGCAAACCCAAGCCATGGTGACGATACCGTTGTAGCTGCAACTATTGCGGTTCCAACGAATTTCACAGCATCAACTTCTAACTGTTTTGCCTGATTTTCATTGGTCACGCCTCCACATAGTATAATAGAATCTTTTTTTGTATAATTTAAACTGCTTTTTCCTTCCTTGTCAGTAACAATTACATTATAAAGCTTATATTGTTTACCGTTGACATAACCATATTGATAGTAAGTATCCAGATCAAATAAATCCTTGAATGTTGAAAAATTAGGTAATACTGCGCAAACTTCTACATTATTTTCCATTGAAAAAGGAATATCTTCTGAAACTTCATCGCTTACACCTAATTTTTTTCATTGTAAACATACTTCATTAATAGCGTTGTTGCAAAATTGATTTTTCTTCTTCTGCATATAAAATTTCACTTTTTAAAGAAACTTTTTCACTTATTAATTTTTGTATTTCTTTTTCCCTTTCCTCAATATCCTGCCCGGCGGTAAAATCAATTTCATATTCGCTTTCTGCGTAAACGTTAATTGAAGTAAATGAAATAAATATAAGCAAGGCCAACGTTCCCGCGATACATCTTTTTTTCCTAACAATCTCTTTCTTTCCTAACAATCTCTTTTTCCCCCATAATAATAGTCTCCTCTCCAAAACATTTAGTTTTTTTAATATACGTTACAAGAACCCATATAATGTTAATTATATTACTTATCATTATATTCTTTTTATTAGTAATTGTCAATCGTTTTGCCAATCATTAAACCATTTAACTTTTTATTAATTATTAGTTTAGCTAAAAATATTCCAACTTTAAATTTTAACTATCCTAAATCTCTTTGCACATTTAATTTTGTTTATAATACTCTAAGTCTTTTAATTATATAAACTACTTTATAATTTAATTTATATTTAATGTTATATTTTTTATTTACTAACCAAAAGGCGCCGCCTAAAATTTTAGGGCGCCGCCTATCTATTGCTCAACTGCTTAAACATTTACTTATTGTAATTTTACCCCCTCTTCCCCGCAACAACCTTATCCATCGCAGCTTTCCCCGCGGCAAAGCCGCCCGCTATCGCAGCCGCAACCAGCACAAGCTTTGCAGCCAGTCCCGCCAGCTTTTTCTTCCACAACCTTCCGAGCAGCTTCATCCGCTGATTTATCCAGCGATCTATTTGCTTTGAATATTTTTTCTGTACCTTTAAGCGCTCTTCTGCACTTCTTGTCACAAATGATCTTTTTGACATTGTTTATTCTCCTTTTTAATCATTATTAATAAAGATACTCCGGTAAATTTTATTACCCCGTCTATTCTCTCTTCCTGTCTTCCTCTCTATCTTCCAAGATTTTTCGGAGAGAAACTGATCGGCAGCAATTCGTCCAGCCGGTACAGCCAGTAGTCTTCCTCCGATCGCGCAATAATCACATAAAACTTCTGTAAATTACAGAATTCTGCCATTACCTGACGGCATACACCGCAAGGTGCTGTGTAATCCGATGGGGAGCCATTTTTCCCGCCGATTACGGCAATGGCGGTGAATTCCCGCTCTCCTTCGCTGACGGCTTTGAAAAAGGCTGTGCGTTCCGCACAGACGGTCGGCGAAAACGCTGCGTTTTCAATATTGCAGCCGGTATAAATCTTTTTGGACGCCGTCAGCAGCGCTGCTCCGACCTGAAAACCGGAATACGGCGCATAGGCCATCGGCAGCATTTTTTTTGCTTCCGCAATCAGTTCCCGGCAGATCAGATCGCTGATGGTATCCGCCGACGGCGGCAGCGCCCCGGCAAACGGCGCAAGCTCACCTTTTTTCTGGCATACCGGCACATTCAATTTCTCCTGTTCCCCGCTCATACACTGCTCCTTCCCGCTGCATCTATCTTTTTACATAATACAGCTTACATATCCTAATATTTTAAGTATATATTTCACTATATGCAGCACCGTAGCACTGTCCTGCCCCGGCCAGGCCGTCCTTTTTTCAGGAATATGTTTTGTTATTTTCTGCACTCCGATTATGCAGCAGCCTGTCTCCCGCTTTCCGGAATACTTCTGCCGCTCCTTTGATGGATGTCCTGTCCGCTGACCCCCGACACTGCGGAACAGATGTGAAGCGGCAGGCATCTTAGCCAGTCACCGCGCCGCTGCCCCCGGCACTGCGGCACAGACAGGCCAGGCTCTCACCCCTTCAAAAGCTTTACCACCCGGCTCGTTCCGAGGCGATCCGCTCCGAGCTGCACAAAACGCTCCGCATCCTCCAGACTGGTAATGCCGCCGGCCGCCTTGATTTTCACACCCTCTCCGACATGCTTCCGGAAAAGTTCGATATCTTCAAAGGTGGCTCCTGCCTCCGAAAAGCCGGTTGAGGTTTTTATAAAATCCGCGCCTGATTCGGTCACAACGCCGCACAGCTTTATTTTCTCCTGCTGCGTAAGAAGACAGGTCTCAATAATTACCTTCAGCACTCTGCCCTGCGCCGCCTCCTTTACCCGGCGGATCTCCTCAAGCACCAGATCAAACCGCCCCTCTTTTACAAAACCGAGATTAATTACCATATCAATCTCGTCCGCCCCCTGCGACACGGCGTCCCCGGTTTCAAAAACCTTGACCGCGGTCGTCTGATATCCGTTCGGGAACCCGATCACGGTACAAACCGGAACTTTTCCGCCCAGATATTCTTTGGCGCGGTTCACAAAAGCCGGCGGAATGCACACAGAAGCAGTGCCGAATTCTGCTGCGTCGTCACAGAGCTTACGGATTTCCTCCCATACCGCGGCCGGTGCAAGCAGCGTATGATCCACACGCCGTGTAATTTCTCTGATGGTTTCCTGGTTCATGATTTCCTCCCTTTCTGCTTCTGAAATCCGGCAGAAAAACCTACCGGACACCGGATACTTTTTTCAACGATGTTCCGTGCTACACAAGCGAAAGCGCGATTTCCATCATATCCCGGAAAGAAGTCTGCCTCTCCTGCGCGGACAGAGATTCGCCGGTATACAGATGATCGGAAATTGTCAGCAGACAAAGTGCCTTTTTGCCGGCCCGCGCCGCATTCATATACAGCGCAGCCGCCTCCATCTCCACGCAGAGTACACCCATTTTTTTCCATGCGTCATTATCCGATGCATCATCGGTGTAGAATATATCCGAGGACAGTATGTTACCCGGCCGGATCGGAATATTTTTCTCCCTGGCTGCCGCAACCGCCCGCTCAAGCAGACTGAAATCCGCTGACGGCGCAAAGGTTCCCGGAAGCTTGTACTGAGCAGCATAACTGGAATTTGTCGATGCCGCAACGCCTGCGACAACATCCCGCAGCCTGACTGCATCCGAGAGCCCGCCCGCCGAGCCGATACGGATAATACTTTCCACCCCGTAAAAATGGTACAGCTCATAGCTGTAAATGCCGATGGACGGCATTCCCATGCCTCCCCCCATCACCGACACGCGTTTTCCGCGATAGTTTCCCGTAAAACCGAGCATATTTCTGACCTGATTAAAGCAGGTCACCTCCGTCAGATACTGCTCCGCAATAAATTTTGCGCGGAGCGGATCACCCGGCATCAGCACGGTTTCTGCAATTTCACCCTCTTTCGCCGCATTATGCGGCGTCGGCGTCATCCCTCCCATAGCATTCCCTCCTCCTGTTATGTTATATACCTGTACATATCACAGGTTTCACCTGCGATTTGTTTCGTAAGAAGCCTGAAAGCACTTTTCTCTCAAACCAGAAATTCTGGTTACAGTATACCACCTCAGGAAGTATTTTGCAATGCAGGACGCTGCTGAAGGATGCAGCTGCAGCAGTCAGGGGCACGGCCCTGTACAAAGCAGGTTTCTTCCTCCAGCAGCGTTCTGCTGTGTGCTTTAACGGTATTTCATCCTGGAAACTTACTGTCTTTTCAAAAACTGCCGGTCAAATTCCGGGTTGAAATAATAAAAATTCCTCGAATCAAGCCGTTCCTTCGTCCGCTCCAGCGCCTCCCCGAAGCGCTGGAAATGCACAACCTCTCTGGCCCGCAGAAATTTCAGCGGTTCGCGTACCTCCGGGTCATCAATCATGCGAAGCAAATTGTCGTACACAGTTCTCGCCTTCTGCTCCGCCGCCAGATCCTCGGTCAGATCGGCCAGCGCATCACCCTTGGACTGAAATTCCAGCGCCGTAAACGGCACTCCTGCCGCCGCCTGCGGCCAGAGCGCAGCCGTGTGATCGATATAGTAGGCGTCGAAGCCCGCCATTTTCGCCTCCTCAATGGAAAGATTTTTTGTCAGCTGATACACCATGGCACAGATAATCTCCAGATGCGCCAGTTCCTCGGTTCCGATATCCGTGAGAAGACCGCCGACCTCGCGCACCGGCATGGTGTACCGCTGGGAAAGATAACGCAGGGACGCGGATAATTCACCGTCCGGCCCGCCATACTGACTGATAATCAGCTGTGCGGTCTTAGGACAGGTTTTAGTAATTTTCACCGGATATTCCAGATTTTTTTCATAAAGCCACATGCGCAGTTCCTCCTTCCCACGGGCCCGGCGCCTTTGCCGCGTCTCCCGCACAGTCCGCTGTAAGAGGATAATACTCCTCCGCAAATTGTTTCAGCAGTTCCTTCCTCTTTTCCTGAATCTGCCTTTTCTGCTCCAGGGCTTCCGGATGTCCCGGATGCGTGTCCAGAAAGAGCGTCAGATCAATCAGGTAAAATGTGGTCTGCTGAATTTCCGCCAGCTTCTGCTCCCGCTCCCCCAGCGGCTCAGCCGGACTTTGCGCCTGCTCCTCGATATAAAAGGGCTTGTGGAGCTGCGGAAAAATACTTCCGTGATAAAATGCCTCTTTAAGCTCGTAAGGTTTCTCCCATTCCTGAATCGGAACGGAAGCAATCGCTATCTCATTCATGCTGTACTCCTTTCCTGCGTACCGCGGGCCTTCCTGCGGTTCCGCTCTGTTCCGAAGCATTAATTTATTAATATTTACATACCGCAGGCCCGCACAGGAGAAGAAAATTATGGAATCTCTCCATAAGGCTGAAAGCTGCGGCTTTTATATTATCTGCCGTTTTGCCGCTTAACGGACAGGAGCTTACAGGAAGACGAACCTGAATTTGAATGTCTTATTTAAATTATCTCCCTATATATTTTGCTGAAATGTCTTACTCAAATATCTATCCGGAAAATCATATAGAAATATCTTTCTTAAAAGTATTAATAAATATCATTCTGAACTGTTCTACCAAAATATCTCTCTGAAATATCCTACTGAAATGTTTTTCTGAGAAGTCTTTCTGAAATATCTTTTTAAAAAATCCCACTGAAATGTCTTTCTGGGAAGTCTTACTGAGATGTCTTTTTAAAAAGTCTTTCTGAAATATCTTTCTGAAAAATCTTACTGAGATGTCTTTCTAAAAAGTCTTTCTGAAATATCTTTCTGAAAAGTCTTCCCGAAATGTCTCACCAAAAAGTCTTAATTGGATAATCTTGATTGAATAATCCCATTTCCTGATTCTGTCATAGCAAACTTATGATTAAGTATATTTATTTTGTTTTTTCTGCATAAATATTGAAATACGGTCAGCTTTTATGCTATAATCAATAAAATTATTCAAAATAAGGAGGCTGTTATGCTTACAATAAGAGAAGCGGAAATGGAATTAAAGGCAGGAGCAGGCCTGACACCCGGCCCTGGGAGCAGCACAGCCGCTCCGTCGGAGAAAATGCGAGACAAATTGCTAAAAAAATCCCCTGGCTGAACCCGGACAAAGCTTATGTCTTCGGTTTGATGCACGATATCGGCCGCCGGTTCGGAATCCGCCAGATTCTTCATATTTTTGAAGGTTATGAATATATGCTGGCTCTCGGCCATGACGATATCGCACGTATCTGTTTGACGCATTCCTTTCCTTTAAAGAATGCAGACACTTATATTGGCAGATACGACTGTACCCCGGAGCAGAAGGCTTTTCTTGGAGAATTTCTTGAAAATACGGAGTATGATGATTATGATCTTCTGATCCAACTCTGCGATGCGATCTCTCTGCCTGTCGGCGCCTGCATTATGGAAAAGCGCCTGGTGGACGTCGCCCTGCGGCATGGGCTGCCGGATTTTACGCTGGATAAGTGGAAAGCTTTTATGAATATTAAAAAGCATTTTGATGAGGTGTGCAGATGCAATATTTACAGCCTGCTTCCGAATGTACTGGAAAATTCCTCTGAAAACCTGTTTTAACTTTAGCATACTGTCGGATGCGGCATTTCCATATCCGGAATGCGGAGTGCTTGCCCGGGCCTCCGCACACCGGCACACACGGCATACCGGAGCCGGAAGCAGTAATGCTTCCGGGCTGGAACACCAAATAAAGGCTGCCCCGCGTTTTTCCGCAATCCCCTGTTCTTCCGTGTTCACATATTCTCCCGCAACCCCATGTTTTTCTGCATTCCTCTGTTCTTTTCCGGCTCCCGGCTCCGTCAGGCCTTCCGTACATCCCCGCTGCGCTGCCGATTCCACAAAGTATTCTGCTGCCTGCAGTCCCCGAATCTTTTTTTCGGATTTTGTGACCCGGAGCGTTTTTTCCGGTTTTTACGAGCGAAAGGATTTTTAAACGAACTGGTAAAAGAGAGTTCATTTCGAAACAAACAAATCAGTTTTTCGCCGCTGCATCTGCGGCAGAACAGGAGGTTTTATGAAAAACAAAGATCTGCTTCACGCAATGACCGATATTGACGACAGCTACATCGAAAGCGCTAAGCCGGAAGGGAAGAAAAAACACGCGGCAGGACGCCATTTCATCGGTATCGGAATCGCGGCGGCATGCCTCTGCATCACCGTCGGAGCGGTTGTCCTGGCAGGCAGAAAATTCCTGAATTCCGACAGGCAGCCGGACGTTCCGAATTCCTCCGGCCCCACCCCGACCGGAAACGCGGATACCGATGGTTCCTCCGGCCAGAACGGCCTTATCCCGACCGAAGGAGCCGGAGATTCTCCTTCCGCCGCGCTTGACGGTTATGCCGTGGTGCAGGCGGAATATCCGGAACGAATTCCCTATCCGAAGATGGAGGAATATTCCGGCGACTGGGACAGCTATCATGCCGCACAGGCAAAATGGCGCGAAGATCAGTCCGACCGCGTCAGCCAGTCGCGGGACTGTGCAGAAAACATGTTCTCCTTCTACGCCAAAACAATGCAGGAGCTTCTTGTCAGCGGCAAACATGAAAACCGCGCCTATTCTCCGCTCAATCTTTATATGGCGCTTTCCATGCTGGCTGAGCTGACCGACGGAAACAGCCGCGCCCAGATTCTGGAACTGCTGGATGCGGACGGCACCGACGTTCTGCGCCGTCATGCCTCCGTCCTGTGGGACGCCAACTATGCCGATGACGGCACGGTGACAAGCCTTCTCGCAAACTCTCTCTGGCTGAATCAGCATATCCGGTTTGTTCCGGATACGATGGCCACATTGTCCGATACCTGGCACGCCTCCTCCTATCAGGGCGAGATGGGCTCGGAAGAGTTTACTCAGGCGCTGCAGAGCTGGCTGAACGAACAGACCGGCGGACTTCTTACAGAACAGGTCGGCAATATCCGGCTTGAACCGCAGACTGTGCTTGCTCTGGCCAGCACAATCTACTACCGCGCGCAGTGGGCCGGCAAATTCGATAAGGACAAAACTGCCGAAGGAATCTTTCACGCAGCGGCCGGCGATATTCCCTGTGATTTCATGCATAAGCAGGATATTCAGAACTACTACTGGAATGACAATTTTTCGGCAATCTCCCGGCGTCTCGAAAACAGCGGCGCAATGTGGCTGTTCCTGCCGGACGAGGGCGTGTCCGTGAATGAGCTGGCGGCCGGCGGTGAGATACTTCAGCTGCTGCAGAACAGTGACGCCTGGGGCAATCAGACCTTTGCCGCAGTCAACATTTCCATGCCGAAATTCGATATCGTCTCAGAACATAATCTGGCCGAGGAGCTGCCAAGGCTCGGCATCACGGATATCCTCGATCCAAAGCTCTCGGATTTCAGCCCGATGACCCGGGATCTGGACGGAATTTTTCTCAGTCATGCCACGCATGCAGCACGCATCTCCGCAGATGAAGAAGGCTGCATTGCCGCTGCTTTTACCCAGATAGCAATGAGCGGGGGCGGAATGGCTCCGGCGGATGAGGTTGATTTCACACTCGACCGCCCGTTCCTATTCGTCATTACCGGAGCGGACGGAAATCTTCTGTTTGCCGGAGTGGTTGAACAGCCGTAGAAATCCGCAGCTTCCAGCTCCGCCTCCTCACGGAGAAACGGAGCTGGAATAAACAGAGCCATGTGCAGGTGCAGACGGAGTGTTGCCGGCTTCCGGGTGCTCCGCATGCAAACAGATTCATGTGCAGACGGAGCAGACCGGTACGGCGCACTTCGCCCCTTTACATCACAACCTTCGTCAGCTGCCATACAATCTCACTGAAATACCGTGCCGGGATATCCCCCATGCGGAGAGCCTTGTCCTTGTCTGCCTCGTCATACTCATAACTTCCGCGCTTGATCGTGCCCGCCCGGTAAAACCTTGCATCATAAACCGTGACATCCTCGTAGGAGCCTCCCACATAGCTTCCGGAAAAATGAAGCTCCACGCCGAGCCCAAGCTCCGCGTCCTCGCGGTAATATGTATAAAACCCGCCGCCGTCCTGCACCGACCCGCGGTACCAGCCAAGCCCGGTCAGCCTGCTGTTCAGCGACAGATCATTGATTGTCCGCCCATGAAAACGCATCAGCTTCTGATCCCCTTCCTCCTCCTTTGTGACCGTATAAACCGACCTTTTCAGCTGTTCAAACGGCTGGACAATCTCATAGTCCTCCAGCTGCTGTTCCCATGCCTCCTTCTCTTCCCCGGCCAGCTCCATCGGATGCACCAGTCCGATCCTGCCGTTATCCGGAATCTCGTACTCTTCTTCCTCCGCTGTGTTGAACGAACCGTCCTCCATGTAGCGGAAGCTCTGCAGCAATTTCCCGTTCTCATAAATTCCCCAGATCAGCCGGGTCGCAAACTGATGCATCACCGGATTCTTCACAAAAAGCTGCTTCCACGCTGCAGTCTTCCATTCCCTCGCCGTGGAAAGCGCCATCTCCAGCCGTGCCGTCTGACTTGCCGCGGTAGCCTTCATCTGTTTTTTCAGCTGCTTAAATTCATCATAAGCCGTCTTCGCCAGCTCCGCGTCATCCTTCGCGCCTGGTGCAGGAAGGTTTTTCAGCTTCTTCCCGCGCACCATACCCCGCGCGGCCGGGGCAGCACCATCCGCGCCGCCTTTGTTCTTCGCTTCCTGTCCGTCCGATTCCTCCTGCTTCGCCTCGTACACCTCAATCTCAAGCTCCGGGGTTATCGTAATAAGAAATGCCCGCGGCCCGTAATCAAAGAGCCGCTCCAGATTCTCATCAAAGCCCAGATTCGGCACGATCCGGTCGGCAAGCTCCTCCCGGGTGATGCCAAGCTGCGCCGCCGCAAACAAAAGTGCATCGTTCGCCGCCGCACGAACCTGCTTGAACTTGAATTTCCTCGCAATACCGTCCACAATCAGAAGCGCCTGCGGCAATGGGCTTAAGCTCAGCGCCTTAACCGCCTCGCACGCGATCGCCCCCCTCGATTCCTTCGGCCATTCCCTGATATGGCGCTCCAGCTTGGCTACCATATTGCTGCCGCCATGGATGGCAGCCGCGTACAGAACCCAGCGCTTTTTCGACTCTGCCCCCGCCGCCAGCCATTTCTCAAACAGCTCGTTCACGTACACCGCCAATTCGTCCGCACACAGCGCATCTGCTAAGAACTCCGCATTTTTGCTGATTCCGCCGGCCGAAGAAGCCGGTGCTTCCCCCGCCAAAGCGGATGCCCCCTTTGCGGAAACCGAAGCATCCTTCGCCGAGGCATAGCACAGCAGGATTGCCTGCAGATATTCCTCATCCGCCTTCAGGGCTGCTTTCTTTTCCGGCATTTTCCCTGCGGTTTCTTTCTTTTCGTTCTCCGCATTCCCCGCGGCATCCCTGTTCTTCCCGCCTCCCGCTGTTCCCGCAGTGTCCTTTTTCCTTCCGCTTTCCGAATTATCTGCGGTATCCTCTTTCTTTCTGTGCTCTGCGCCCTCCGCGTTATCCTCTTTCTTTCCATCCCCCGCAAAATGTACCGCGGAAAACGGCGTTTCGTAAGCCCACGCAAGGCTGCGCTTCCTGCCGCCTTTGTGCAGGCTCTTTACCAGTTCCCCGCGGGAAATCACTTCCGTTCCGCCTGCTGCCCCTTCGCCGATCTCTCCGAGAAGATTCCCCAAAAGTTCCCGCACTTTCGCATTCTTCTCCTTCTCCATCGCCTGCGCGAACAGTTCCCTGTAATCTGCCCCCTGTGCCTGCCAGACCGACAGCACACGGATCGCAAACTCCCGCTGTGCTGCCTTCTTTGAGGAAACAAACTCCTTGATTTCCGCCTCCCACTCCTTTTTCGCACACAGAATTTCGAACAGCTCCTCCTTCACCGCTTTCGAGCTGTCCTGGGCATACCCCAGCAGTTCCGCTTTATTCTCCTCCGGATGCTCTCCCAGAACCTGGATTCCCAGACATCTTCCATCGCTGCCTGACTCCTGAAAAGCCGCCAGCGTCTCCTCCCGCCTTGTCTCCAGATACCCCAGGAAAACCAGCTTTGCTGCCGCGCCAAACGATTCCTTCCACTTCTCCATGTAGAAAGAATCGTATATATCCGAATAGCCGTTCAGCTGATGCTTCAGGTCCAGCCCTTCCGAATCCACCGCCCGGAACAGCCGCTTCACCGTAGCTGCCTTGATCTCGCCGTTTTCCTTCAGGTTATTGTAATTATTGCCCCGGTACAGCATCCAGAAAGTCTCACAACGGTTGCTGAGGGCATCGTAGCCATAGCTGCGCTGGTAACTCTGCAGAATGTTCAGCTGTCTGTTCGCCCAACGGTTGCCGCCAGTCTGCAGTCTGTCCTCGCAGACGTAAAGGGTATCAAGCCCAGCCTCGCCGCTTAAATAGCCTCGCACCGTACTGCCCAGCTGAGCATCCACGATTTCCACAAAGGCTTGAACCACCTTGGACTGCTGCCTGTAGATTTCTTT
>ERZ777305.3108-NODE-3108-length-12101-cov-3.639631_pt1 | contig 12101 bp, 12 predicted proteins | sample MGYA00374965_ERZ777305 | MGnify/ENA primary metagenome ERZ777305 (study PRJEB29328, sample SAMD00013331) | mouse gut metagenome | study: EMG produced TPA metagenomics assembly of the Metagenome analysis of fecal microbiota from mouse which was promoted...
CTGTCGACAAAGTGAAAAGGACCCTCTAGTATCGTAACCGTCTCTGTATAGTGTTTATTGTCATAAAGCAGAGGCCTGACTCTTAAGCCAATCGGCAGCTGAGCAGCTTCCGAGGATACAGTAACACCTAAATTGCCGTTCTCCTCGTTGAATTCAGATAAAGAGCGTATCTCTTGTCGGCCACCCTGGTTATAGATAGCAATAGCCTGCCCAAGTCCTGAATACGCAGATATACTCTCAGTTACGCCAATTGACTGGGAACCGACATAGTCCCAATTTCCTACGTCTGACCAGTTTCTAATTCCATATGCAAACCAACTAGGTCTTTTTTGCGTGTTATACGCAATCACCCTATCCACGCTTTTAATGATTTGTTTAGCATTTCCAACGTCGTTAAGAGTTGAGTCAATGCCTGCAAATGTCCCGTATATAGAACCAATTTTGTCAATTACTTGGTCCCCTCCTCTATAAGCTCTTACTCCTATATTGAATGGCTTATCCTCGGACCCAATTTGTCCGATTTCTCCTTCAAAATATTGTTCTGCATCCTGAGCTGTAGAGTTGGCTGAATTATAAAGAAGCAGGCCAATACCACGGGCGGCTTGATCTGTTGTAATTTTTTCAACTTTTCCCGTTATATGTTGTTTGGCATCGAATGCAAGAAATGCCCCAGTTGAGCTAAATCCTTGCTGATTCCCGGTAGAACCGGAAATCAGCGTTCCCTTCCCAGAATTGATGGTGTCAACATTAAGGTGTATATATTGTTCAGTTTGTTTCCCCCGAGGCTTAGAACCCTCGAAACCAATGGCGACAAAAACATTACCATTGGAAGAATTAATCGTATCTGAACTGATCTTTATAATCTGCGTAGAAGGACTTGGATTTGAAGCAATTGTCCTGGCAGTAAAGAGGCCTCTTGATGAAGAACCTGTGCTGGTAGATAACCCGGAAGCTGTTAGCTCAGAGATATTTTCAAGCGTAACTTCCTGCTTATTTCCCGATTGTACAAAAAACAATCCGGTACTGAGTGCACCGGAAATTGAAGATTTATCTGATTCTGAGTAATTCTCTGCAACAGTAGCGTCAAATACTATGTCATCACCCCTTTCTTCATCAGCAGCATAAACGAAGGATGACGACAGTACTAAATCCAGCACTCCCAGAAAAGCCGCATTAAGCAGAAGATCTTTCTTGCTTCTTTTGCAGAAGTAGCACTTCTCTTTCTTGGGAAAAGAAACATTACGGTTAATTGTATTCATAAAAAGGGTTCCTTAGTTTTTTACATAATTTTTCTTGACATTAGAATAAATATGTGTACATCAATGTCTATTGGACATTTCCCTAAATTTCTTCCGATTTAATATATTGGGTTTTGTGTGAAAGGGTGGATTATAGATAATGATTGGTACACTATGCAAAGTTGCGATTATGGAGTTTAGAGTCCCATCGCCAGCAGACTTATTTGCAGAAACCTCTACGCAATTCGGCGGTGCAGGAAGAACCAAATCCCTTGAAACCTAAGACGCTGTCATTTCTTGGCGGGATTTGTATGCTCTGATTAGTCCTTACTACATGCAGCCTCAGGAAATCATGATTCGCGTTCACTTTCCTCAGCCTCTCTACAATTTAAGCGAAACGATGTGTGAGGAGACGCTTCGCGACTCTTTTTCATTCTGACGTTTTTAAGTCTGACAATGGATTGTAAATGTCCGGATGAAACAGACATCCTGCGCTTCTGTCATTTACTCGAAAAAACCGGCTTGAATAAGCATATTCAAACATCAGCTGAGCAGAAGAGGTCTTCTCATTAACAAGGGAACGATAATTGACGGATCTTTTTATTAAGTAACTAATTACTTCATTAATAAAGGTTGTCTGCCATACGTAAAGTGAAAATGTTGAAAATTACGTTTCTTTATTGATTAGGGAAGAGAAGTTGTGAGGATTCTGAGATGCTCTTGTGAGTTGAAGCAATCTCAATAAAAAGCTTCCCAAGAGCGTCTTTGTTCACAAGCAATGGTAAATTGTTATTTTCGGCCAAATCAAGATAAGCAGATAAAGCCGTTCTTTTGTTCCCGTCTAAAAAGAAATGTCCCTTGATTAAACTAACAACAATGCTTGTGACCTGCTCCTCAGGCGTTTGGTAATAAAAATAACTACTCAAACACCCTTTAACTTTTCTCTTTCTCTCTTCGGTACAAGGCTGATGAGTAAGTATTTCGTTAATCTGTATTAAAGACTCAATGGTGATTGGTTGAGTCATTTGTCTTTAAGAAAGTTAAAAACCTTGCGATACTCAGAGTAGTTTTTTTTGAATCGCTTCATGGTTTCTTGTGTCGAACCTTCTTTCAAGAGTTCCCTCTGAGTCTTGCGGCTTTCAGATTTTTCAACAATCTTGGTCATAATCTTCAATTGGTTCAGGATATCATTTATCACTTTACTATTTTACCTGTTAGTTTGTCGGCTCTTTTTTGAAGTTCAAATGCCTCATAAGCCTTGCCTGCAAGATCAGATAATTCGACTGCCACTGCTCGACATTCATCAAGGTCTCTAAGGCAGGTTCCTCTATTCTTATTTGATTGCAGTCGGGACAGGGAGGACAATTGCTGGTGCATCCTGTCATTAGCGCCGCATGATCCAAAGTACGGCAGTAGAGCCTTTGCGGTATCTGCGATCATCTGAACACGGTCGTCTCTTCTCAGCTTATCCACCTGGGCAAAAGCCTTATCGCTACCCTTCGGATAAACAGCCAAAGTTGCTTCGCCTTTTTCGTTAATCAAAGAAAACGCCGGAACGTTGCTCGGGCCGTCCGCAACATAAGCCTTATTGCAGAAATGCACACGGCTTTCGCTTTCCGGAATTTTAGAATTCACGTCAATTGACGCCTCTTGGACTACGCCAACACCTTTGTTAATCTCAAAAATCGCCTAGGTTTTAGATGTTTTGTCAAGACTGTATGCAATCTTGCCCAAATGACGCAGTCCGTTCTCCTCAACGGCAACAAGTTCTGCACCCCAAACACGCTTTACGTGCGGAAAAATGGCAGAGCTTAAAATCATTCGTTTCAGGCCGGTGCTGACGATATAGTTCTCGAATGTAATACCGGCATCTCGATACTGAGATTCATCGTTGAGCTTATTGACGGCAGTAAATAAATCCACCGCGCCTTCATAAAACTCAATTTCTTTTCCGAATCGGACGAGCAAATCGTTATTCAGTCCTTCAAACTTTCCGCCTTCCTGAATTCAAGAAACCGATTAAGGTAGAAAGAGTCCTCATTAACATCAAGTCCTTGGGCCCGAAGCGCTTGTACCTCTTTTCGGTTTTCCGCCCAGAATTGAGCGCCGTCAAATTTATAGTGTTTAAAGATCGGCGCCTGCATGTAGTTAGGAATAAGCGTCTTGTCGAAAACCCCAATCGCTGCGATCACATCAGCCATAATTACTCACCTTTTTCTAATATTTTAAAGGGATTAGAGCAATTATCTGTCGACTTCTATGCCCTTCCTAAAGGTTAATGGCAGATTTCTTTAAAAGGAATCTGCCATTTTCTGGTTACATCTTAACGGAAACTAGCTTTTAGACTCTGCCGCTGCGTTTTTCCCAGCAATTCTACCGAAAGTGAAAATGTCCGCGACAGCATTTGCTCCAACACGGTTGGAACCATGAATACCACCGGCCACTTCACCTGCCGCATAGAGGCCTGGGATTACTTTGCCTTGATCATCAAGAACTTGAGTCTTTGTATTGATATTTACGCCGCCCATCGTATGATGGACACTCATCGCACTGTAGCATGCCCAGAACGGAGGTTTGATAATCTTATGAGCAAGGTTGCGCTCATTCTTGCCTAGCGGATCCTTTTTCGAATCTACGTAGCTGTTGTACTCATCTACTGTTTTCTTGAGCGCTGCGGGTTCTAACCCCATCTGTTTCGCAAGGTCCTCAATACTGTCTGCTGTCCAAGCTTCTCCTTCTTTGACCATTTTCTTAGTAGATTCTTGAACTGCTGAGTCATTGTGAAGGAAACCATCGTTATCAACAACGGTATATCCAAATTTTTCCGGAAGATTCAAAATCGCGTCTCTCAGTACATCACGTCTCTCATCTTCCGCAACGAAACGCTTTGCATCCGGACCGACAAAAATATAACGAGTTACATCAAGATGGAGAACTCCGCGATATTTCTTTCCCGGAGGTGTGCCGGGATTACACTGAATGTAGTCCATGCCGATCAAATATGCCCCGATGTCCTTAGCTGCTAATAATCCTTCTCCAGTAGAAGCAGCCGAATTATTGGTTGTAGTCAGTGCATACATTCTCGGGTCGTGCTTTGACCTCAGCTCCCGGTTAGATGCAAATCCTCCAGTCGCTAATACAATTGCCTTTGCTCGAATGTAAATCTTTTCTTTCTTACCGTTTTCAAAAAGGGCTCCCATGACGCGCCCTTCAAGGGGTTTCTCTCTGACAAAAGAAATTAACTTAAGATTTGTTTGAACGTTTACTCCGACTTTTTTAGCCGATTCAACCATAGCCTTGATATAACCGTGCCCCTTTGGTTCGACTGGCACATGTGTTCTCGGATACAGTGCCCCATAAGCCTGATAAACATCATCTTTAAATTTCATCCCGTGAGCTTCAAGCCAATGAACACTTTCCAATGCATTATCTGTAAGAATCTTGACAAGTTCGGGATTTGCCCGGTTATCGCCAGCATCTAGCGTCTGTTTAAGATGCAATTCCTTGGAATCTTTGATGCCTTTTTTCTCTTGGCGCTCTGGATCAACCGCATTCATTAGTCCAGAACAAATCATCGTGTTACCACCGACAAACGGGAGTTTTTCTGCAAGCAGAACGCTCTTCGCGCCTTCTTCTTTAGCGGTGACTGCCGCAGCAAAACCTGCACCGCCAGCACCAATAACCAATACATCAACAGACTCATTCCATTTTTCAGGAACCGGGGTATAAAGATTGGCATGTGCTTGAGTCGCGACAGCTGATCCAAAAACAGCCGCTAGAGCTGAAATAAATGATCTTCTCTTGAGGTTCATTTTCTTCTCCTTTAGGATGATAGAAAGGACATAACTGAAATATAACGATCATCGCTCTTCATGAAATCCGTAGCCATGACTAACAAAAACTTGGTATATATGATATTTTTTTATGTTTAATAGAAGAGATTTTTTACAGTTAAGCCTGTCAGCTGCTTCAATGCCTGTTTTTTCTGATGTCTACGGACAAATTGGATGCCCTGACGAAAGTGTCGACGTACTTATAGTAGGGGCCGGAGGTGCCGGCCTCAGTGCAGCTGTTTCCTGCCACCAACATGGATATAGGAGTATCCTCGTCCTCGAGAAGGCTCCCTCTATTGGAGGCAATACCTTACTATCTTCAGGTCTCTTCAATTCGGTTGATCCAGAAAGACAAAAGCTCGCAGGAGTTAATGACTCCCTTGAGCTTTTTAAAAGTCAAATCCTTCGCGAAGGAGACTTCAAGAATCGCCCCTCTTTAGTTTCATTATTTTGTACGAGGACCTATGAGACAATGAAGTGGCTGGAGTCATTGAGCATGTCCTTCAAATCAGAAATCAATGAAGGGTACGGTGCACTGTTCCCGCGCTCGCATCTTCCGGTTGAACCTCACGGGACGGGTTACATCAAAGCTCTAAATAATTACATTACAAATCATAGGATCGAAATTCGCACAAACTCAAGAATGCTGGATATTCTCAGAGACAAAGAGACTGGTGTAGTCAGCGGTTGTCTTGTTGAAGAAAAGAATCACATAAGAACGATACGAATCAAAGAAGCTTTGTTTCTCGGTGCAGGCGGATTTGCTCAGAATAATATTATGTGCACAATCTGCGATCCTCGTTTGGAAGGATTACCCTCAACAAATCAGCCGCTCGCAACAGGAGACGCGCTAGTTGCTGCAATCCGCGCCGGAGCAGCTGTAGAAAATCTTGAATATATTGAATGCATTCCCGGGAAACTGCCCGGTCAAAAAGAAAGAACGGTTCTTCATCTATTTGTGGGGCACATGATTTGGATAAATCGAGAAGGTAAACGATTCGTTGCCGAGGACAGTCGAAGAGACATTCTGCGAGAGGCTTTATTAAATCAGCCAGATCGAACATGTTTTGCGCTCGTTGATAAAAGAGGATTCGAATTTCTCGACAAAGAACATCGGGATGGGATCGTTCGAAGTGTTGAGCGAGGAGAAGCTTATACCGCAGACACAATAACTGAGCTTGCTAAACAACTTTTGATCCCCGCAGAAATGACAGTGGAAACAGTGAAGAAATACAACCAAGCGGTTGACGAGGGTACAGACAAAGAATTCGGAAAACTTCGTCTTCTTCAGCATATTGATACCCCACCGTTTTTCGCCTGTCCTCAAGTCATGAACAGGCACTATTGCGTGGGGGGTGTGAGAATTAATGAGAGAACCGAGGTTTTAGACTTCCAAGGAAAGAAAATCCCTAAACTTTATGCGGGCGGTGAAATAACCAGCGGCCTTCACGGGACGAATCGTCTCGGAGGGAACGGAATTGCAGAAGCAATTGTATTTGGCAGAGAGTTCGGAAAAGTTCTTGGAGATAAGTTTTTATGAAGGCGATATGCGAGTTAGCTGTTGTAGGCGCAGGAACGGCTGGAATGACAGCTGCAATTACTGCCGCTCAAAGAGGTCTTAAAGTCAGAGTGCTTGACCGTTGCCAAGTAAAACCGGGGAACAATTCAATAGTTTTCCTAAATGCGATTGATCCTTTTAGGCAGCAAAGTCAGCAAATACAAGATTCCACGGAACTGTTCTATCAACAAACTCTGGCCTATGGCGAGAATCTCGCTTTTCCCAACCTCGTTAAACTTCTTTGCTATAACAGCCCCGGTGTATTGCAATGGTTAGAGGAATTGGGGGTGCATATGCCCAAAAGGGTCATTCGTATCCCTGAGGGCATTTGGCCTCGAACTCACAGCATTTCGTACAAAAGACTTACGCAGGCACTTTTAGACCGAGCATCGCTTCTCCGATTAACGATCTCAGAACAGAGTGAAGTATGCCGTATTCTTCGGCTTGCCAATGGACTCTGGGAATTACACTTCCGAAATGGTGAACAATTAATCTGCAAAAATATAGTTATTGCAAGCGGCCAAACCTCGATAAAGGATTTAACAGAAGAGAATGAACCCTGCTTTCTGTCTCACCTTCTGAAGATCGGCGCAGCTGTCACCGGTCTATCCTTTATTAACTACGGCCCAGCTGACACAAAAACAGCGCAATTTTTGGTCAACCCGACACAATACATTCTAGTTAACAAACACGGAAAGAGGTTCGTTGCTGAGGACTCCACCAAAAGACGGCTTTATGAAAAAATTATTTCCGCTGAACTGCCGGTGTTCTGCCTCCGCTTTAATTCCTATGTAAGCACCGGAGTGAAGCTTGACTCCCTTTTTGCAAATCAATCGGCAGAATTTAGATCTAATGTCCTCTCGACTCTTAATGAATACAGAAAATCCATTACAGCCGGTCGTGATTACCTTAGTGAGGGAAGGTCCAAAAACTCGCTTATTCCAATAACCGATCCAGGAAAAATTCAAACAATGAAAGTAGAGATAAAGCCAATTTCTTACCTTGGCGGCCTCGCTATCAATAGTAAATCCCAAGTTATTGGCTGGGATGGTTTGCCTATACCCGGCCTTTACGCCGCCGGCGGTGTATGCGGAGGGATACACGGTAAAAGAGCCGTCAGAGGCAATAAGCTGCTCGCCTCAATTGTCTTCGGAAGAATTGCCGGAAACAGTCTCCCCCTCTCATAGTCTTGCCTCTTTTATTCGCAGAAAGGCTGTAGCTAACTGTAGAACAGTCTTCACCTGAAGCTTTTCCATCCCAATTGAGCGATAGGTATGAACAGTTCGTTCAGATATACCAAGTATTACGGCAATTTCCTTGCTTGTTTTTTCTTGCGCCACAAAACTGAGAACTTCTTTTTCACGCTTGGTCAGCGAATCGTAGTTACGGAGTAGAGACTTTGCGCTTTCTCTTGCTTCATGTGCGGTTATATCTCTTTCGCACGCCTTCCGAATTGCTAGATCTAGTCGACCATGATCAATAGGTTTTTGAAGAAAATCTACAGCTCCGTGTTTCATTGTGTGTACTGCTGAATCTACTTCTCCATGCGCTGTAATGAATATTATCGGAAGACAAAAACCTTTTCTCTCCAAATGAAGCTGAAGTTCCAAACCACTCATGGAAAGCATCCTGATATCCAGAATTAAGCATCCTGGCTGAATGAACCGCTCCTCTGCAAGAAAATCCTCAGCACTTTCATAAGTTACAGCCTTCCAACCTTTCACTTTAAGGAGAAAACTTAAAGAGTCACGAACTTGGGGGTCATCATCCACAATTCGGATTAAACATTTTCTCTGCAGTACGGGCAAATCAATCATCGTTATACCTGTGAACACATAGGCAAAATTAGAATTGCACTAAGTCCTTCCCTACCAAAATTGAACTCTAATCTGCCAGCATGGGCTTCCATAATACGCTTGACAATTGCCACTCCAAGACCTATGCCATCGGCTTTGCTACTTCGTAACGGGTTGAAAAGATTTTCCTTTTGTTCATTCGATAAGCTCTCCCCATTATCAGAAACTACGATCATACAATTACTACCGTCGGAACGAACTTCCAATGAAATTTGAGCATTCTCTTTACTTTTCACTGCATCGAGAGCATTCTTGAGAACATTGTATATAGCAAGCGACAATTCCAGCTCATCTGCCTCAACATAGATATTTGGAACTATAGAGGCCCTAAACTGAATCAATAAATTTTTTTCAATTTTTGTACGAAATTCAAAATCTCTAAAAATTTTAGCGGCTAAAGTTGAAACGTTAATCACAGTTCGAATGCTTTTTGCGGATTTTGCATATTGTCTAACGTGGTCAATAATCTCTGCTGCTTTTCGATTCGACTCAATCATTTTAGAAATGGAATACTCCATCATTAATTTATCTTGAGGTTCTTTTTGAACTAACAAGCTAAGCGCATTCAAATAATTCTCCAGAGAGGTTAGGGGCTGCTTCAATTCATGAGCGATCATTGAAGACATTTGTCCAACGATGTTTAACCTTTCCAAGCTTTCCATCTTTGACTGCTTATCTCGTGCATCTCGTTCAGCCTCTTCCTTTGCATGCTGGATTTCCAGAAGTTTATTTGTTTGTTTTCTTACCGTTACTTCTGCCAAGAAACTGTGAATGACGAAAAGGAGGACAACGCCAACTATCGTGACGATGAAATAAAAGAAACGATCCAACAGATGCTGAATACTCATCGGCTGAACCGCTAAATATTCCTTCACCTTGTGCTTCTCCAAAAGGTGCCTGATTGGGAGCAAGGACACAGAAGGAACCCAAGTCGAGTGACCGTTATAAAAAATCGTTTTCAGTGTCGCCGCAACGGTATCTGTTAAGTCGGCGGGAACTCCGTTTAAAGCGGCAAACTGCGTTTTCGGATAAGAAGCCTGTGAAATCGAGCATTGACCAATATCGGTAACCGTTTCACGAATCACTATTACATTCTTCAGCAATGTCAGATTCTTTTCAAGAGTACAGGGTTCCAATGCCATTGCATCAATAGTACCTGTCTTAAAACTATCTATAAGCTCTTTCAAAGAATCAAAATAATTAACTTGAACCTTCTCAGCCAATGTCCGTTTACTGGAAAGCACTTCTTTGATGAGCGTGCCCTTAACGCTGTCAATGGGACCGATCAGACCGACTCTTGCAATGTCAGCCTCAGGCGTTATCTTGTGTTTAACTATTGTTAAGGCCAAAGCGTGATCAGCCTTGTTGGAAAAAGAAGACCTCTCGCTCGCAATAGCGTGAGCAAGACCTAGCTGATCCAAAAGAACCATTGTCTGAGGCCCTACAATAAGAAAATCAAACTCTCTTTTCTTCGACGCTGACAAAACTTGAGTTGGAGGCATCACTTCGAAAACGAGAGGATAGTCTGACATAGCTTCACTCAATTCTTTAAGCGTATGACGAACAAACGGATCAACTTCAACAACAGATGAAACTCCAATTCGGATTGTAGGTTCCGCAATTGCCCTTGCCGGATGCAAAAACAACGTCAAGGCAATAAAAACAACCGCCATACATCCAGAAGAAAATCTCTTAGTCATTAAAGCAAAATAACTGAGTTTCGAGTCTCTTTACAATAACAGAATTGAACCTCAACCTCGTATCTCTCGACCGAAAGCAACAAAAACCGCCAGAACATCCAAGCAAAATGATCTATCTTTCATTCGTTGATCATTAGAATAGCTTTACAGCCAAATACATCTAAGGAAAACAAGACATGAAATTCATTTGCACTCAATGCGGCAAAGCCGCCGACAGCGCAACAATGGCCTGTCATTGTGAATGCGGAGGACTTTTCTCCCTGCCTCAGGACCATTTGCCTTTATGGGATAAGAGTCTTATTGATCAAAAAGTATGGAGTCTTTTCCGCTATCACGCTTTTATGAACCTCGACGCAGACGAATGGAAGTTTGTTTCAATGGGCGAAGGCATGACTCCGATTGTTCCTTTCAACGAAGATGTGCTCTTCAAGATGGATTTTATGATGCCTACCCTATCCTTTAAGGATCGCGGCGCGGCAGCATTGGTGAGTCACATGAAAGCCATCGGTGTTAAAAAATGCGTGCAGGATTCCAGCGGCAATGCCGGAGTTGCTGTTGCCGCTTACTGTGCGCGATGCGGGATTGAATGTGAGATCTATGTTCCGGAAGGCACCAGCCCCAACAAAATCTCTATGATTGAAGGCTTCGGCGCCAAAGCCGTTGTTGTTCCCGGAAGCCGTGACCACTGCGCAGACGTCTGCAGATCCAAAGTAGAAGAAGAAGGCGCTTACTACGCTAATCATGTCTACAACCCATATTTCTATGAAGGGACGAAGTCCTACATCTACGAAACGTTTGAGCAGCTCGGCAGACTGCCCGAAAATATTTTCATCGAGCTTGGCAACGGCACACTCTTTATTGGCGCGGTATTGGCCGTCGAACATCTGCTTCGTTCTAAAGCTATCGATAAGGCACCGAACCTTATTGCAGTTCAGAGCGAAAACTGCGCGCCGTTTATGGAAACTGTTAGGCAGAATGCCGAACACGTAGTCAGTGTCGATGTGAAGCCCACATTGGCCGAGGGTATTGCGATTGGTAAACCCGCAAGAGGTGCGGAAGTACTTGAAATGATACGCAAGCACTCAATTCGGGTTGTTACAGCACCCGAAGCACAAATCCTCGAGTGCCGCAGGCAAATGGCGGCAAAAGGATTTTATGTTGAGCATACGACCGCCGCAGCGCTTGCCGCCTACTACTGCTATCAGGAGCTTTACGGCCCAACGCATGACGCCTTAATCTCATTATGCGGAGCGGGACTCAAGAGTGAGCATTGAAAGCTCCCTGTCCTGTTTTAATTTCACCCGCACAGTCCCTATATTGATACAATTCCTCAAGGTATTTTAAAGGGGTACCCGGATGGATAAATTCGATCGTGAAATCCTTTCGATATTGGTCGAAAACGGTAAGATTCAACTTTCTGAGCTCTCCAAAATGACTGATCTCAGTGTTTCGTCCTGCCAGAGAAGAATTAAAAATCTGGAAGAAACGGGCATTATCAGTAAGTATCAGGCGGTGGTAAACGAGAAGGCTGTTGGAAAAGGCTTCCAAGCTTTGGTTTTCATTTCATTGGCGCAAGCAACCAATGAGAAAATCAGCGAGTTTGAGCGAGCCCTGATGAACATTGCTGCAATCACCAGCGCTCATAGAATTTTTGGAGAACAGGATTATGTGCTGCGAGTCGCGACGACTGACCTCTCCGACTACCAGCAGGTCTACGACACACAATTATCAACACTTCCTTATATCAGAAAGATTGAGACAACACTTCTCATGAAGGAGATCGTTCCTTTTAGGTTGTGTCTTGACCAATAATCGATTCAATTATTCTGCTTATCAAGCCGCCTATTGGGCGGCTTTTTATCCTGAATTCCCGCTCCTAGATTACAAAAATCGGGGCGGGGATTTTTATTTTCAAC
>ERZ777305.3111-NODE-3111-length-12093-cov-14.188570_pt1 | contig 12093 bp, 10 predicted proteins | sample MGYA00374965_ERZ777305 | MGnify/ENA primary metagenome ERZ777305 (study PRJEB29328, sample SAMD00013331) | mouse gut metagenome | study: EMG produced TPA metagenomics assembly of the Metagenome analysis of fecal microbiota from mouse which was promoted...
AGTAATCTTATCTTACATCAGTTTGGAGGTTTACACAAACTTTGGGATAGTCCCGATTTCTTCGATGGAAACTACTTTGTTAGCTTCGATGATGGGATTAGCATCCACACCGTTGAAGAAAAACAATACGTCAGGCTCGGAACCAACTTCGAAGTCGGTAAGAACTCTGGTTTTCCATGACTCATCGGAACTTGCAGACATATCCACAACAGTGTTTCCTGTTGCTGCTTCCCATGCCTGATATGCATCCTTATAGTTCTGTGCATTACCATCAGTTCCAGCGAAACTTGTTACAACATCCAACTCAACAGGTGCTGCCGGTGTTTCCGGCTCCTCTACATCGTCGCCACCATTGTTGTCAGTATTTACTACTGCATTGTCAGTGTTTGTTGCCGGCTTGTCACCGTCATTACTTTTGTCACCGCATGCGGTCATGCCTAAAACCATTGCGCATGTAAGCAACATTGCTACTGCCTTTTTCATTTCATTACCTCCCGTATAATATAATTTGGCAGATACCCTTTGGAAACTTGATTGTTTCTCCTCTGTGGTATCTAGGTATATCATATCGGATATCACCCTGAAATGTAATTGTCAGATTTGGTCTTTATTGACTTTTATTGCTATCATGTTGCATTTTCACAACAATGCGGCTTACAGTGCAGTTTTCTTCGTCACTTTGTATAGTAAGCCCGCACTCCGAGCCATAAATTATCCGGATTCTCCTGTTGACATTCTGGATTCCCAGACTGACATGACCTGCCTTACTGTCCTGTTTCCCTCCGGATAGCAGAAAGTCAACTTTTTCTTTGTCTTTAATTTCCATTCGGCCGTTATTTTTCACTTCAATTACCATCTTATCCCAATCCGCATAAATGCGTATGGCCACCATACCTTCCCTGTGGGCTTCCACTCCGTGTTCCACCGCATTTTCCACAATAGGCTGAATAATCAGTATGGGAACCTCCAGATGAAGAAGACTTTTGTCAATTTCCCGATATACCTTGAAACGGCTGCCAAACCGTCTGGAAATGATATGCAGATACGCATCCACATAGGATAGTTCCTCCGAAAGCGTCACAAAACGCCGTTGCTCCCTGTTCATGGTTGCGCCAAGCATGGTGCCAAGGGCCTCAATCATGCTGCTCACCTTGTCATCCCCATTCATCCTTGCTTCCCAGTTGATGATTTCCAACGTATTGTTTAAAAAGTGGGGGTTAATCTGTGACTGCAGGGCCAGAATCTGTGCATCCTTCAGCTCCAGTTCCTCTTTATAAATCCTCTCAAACTGATACTTTAACTCCAGGGACATAGCATTAAAAGTTCTGTTCAGGTAGGCAAATTCCCGGCTGTTCACTTCAGAGTCATTCTGATAACCATACTCCCCGCCCATAATTTTCTTCGAGGCCTTTACCAGCCCCCTAACAGGCTGGGATACTTTTGCATGGAAAAACCAGAACACGATGGCAACCAGCGGAATCATAAATACAAACACCAGAAAAAAGGCATAACGAAGCATATACAAATCATCCATCAACCCTGTATTATTTACCTTGACTGCAAGTACCAGTTCCTGCTTTTCCCATTGGATTACCTTGTAGGTCAAACCCTCCCCGCCATCATAAGCGCTGTTTGCCATCATCCTGTCATATCTGCCGTCATCCAAATCAACTTCAATTCCCAGTTTCTGCTCCATAATGGGCATTCCATCCACATATACCTGATATTGTTCCATCCCCCACACACTTTCAAGGCTGCCAAAAATATCTCTGGGATTCAACTCAATGACCATCATGGCATACGGCTTAAAATAGGAATCCATCAGGTTCCTTACCATATACAGGTGACCCTGGGAAAACAATAATCTGGTATCCGTATCCAGTGTTTCTCCCATTCTCAGCACTTCCTCCTGCACGTTTTTCCTAAAAAAATCAACCCTGCGGTCGCTGTTGCGTCTGTTATTTTCCCCGTAATTGTTATAAGTATAGTAAAAAAGCCTGTCAGGACTTTCCAGAAAAAACACCATGCAACAGGACATACTGACATCATACTTATACTGCTGGTCCAGAAAAAAGGTGACACCGGAATACAATTCACGTTCGCTCCCATACCTCTGATATGCTTTATAACTGTCTTTGATATTTGTCATATAAGAGGCATTCCTTGAAGCTGTCAAAATATCGGCAAGATGAATTTCACTGATTTCCACCGCTTTATCCATGGAACCGGTTACGGCTTTTTCAATCTGCCGGCTCAGCATGGCGGAAACGACATACAACATACAGCATGCAATCAGCATCAATGGAAGCAGCCAGCACAGCACCAGCACACCCACCATACTGAATCCAAGCGGTTTTTTTATTTTTTCTTTCACTCTTTTCCCCATGTCTTTCCGATTCGGGACACGCCGCCCCTTCCTCCAATCCATACTTCCGTATTTTCAGTCAAAAAACAGCCCTAGGGTTATTGTAACACCGCAGGACTGTTTTTCCTATCCTTTTTTATGGATTCACCGTTTCGCTATTATAAATCCAAAAACTTTTCATATATTTCGCTGACCGTTTTTGCCTCCTCTGCCGTCGGCATCTCACAGAAGATACGAAGCAGCGGCTCCGTGCCGGAGAAACGCGTCACAACCCATCCGCCGTTTTTGAAATATATCTTACAGCCGTCCATATAAGAGATATGGTCAATTTCAAACGGCAGTTCAGGTATCTTCTTTTCTTCCATCAGCGTCTTTGTCATGGCAGCTTTCTTCTCATGGCTGAATTTATAATCCCTTTCTTCCATGAAAATACTGCCGCACTCTTCCTCGATATCCTTATAGATTTCGGAAAGTTTTTTGCCTGTTACCGCAATCATTTCCACCAGAAGGGCCGCCGCATAGACGCCGTCCTTGCCGCTGATATGTCCTTTTACGGTCAGTCCGCCGGAAGACTCTCCGCCGATAATAGCGTCTGTTTCCGTCATCTTGGCAGAAATATACTTAAAGCCTACCGGCACTTCATAACATTTTTCGCCAAAGCGTTCCGCCACCTTATCAAGCATATGGGTGGTTGCCAGATTTCTGACTACCGGACCATGCCAGCCTTTAAACTTGACAAGATAGTAGTAAAGCAGCACCAGAATGTCATTGGGATGCAAAAACCTTCCGGTATCGTCAATCACGCCGATTCGGTCGGCATCACCGTCTGTTGCAAGCCCGATATCACAGCCTTTATCCAACACGCAGTTCTGCAATCCGCGAAGCGTGGTGGCAGTAGGCGCAGGAAGCTTTCCTCCAAACAAAGTATCATGCCTGTCATGTATGGTATAAATGTCGCATCTCGCTGTCAGAAGGATGGTTTTCAGGGAGGTATCGCTTACACCGTACATGGGGTCCAATGCAACCCTCAGCCCGGCATCCCTGATTGCCTTCATGTCCACAGCAGCAATAATATTGTCCAGATACTCATTTAACGGATAGATTTCCTGAATCAGCCCCTTTGCAAGCGCCTCGTCATAATCCATTTCTTTTACATCATCTTGATTGATTTTTTCAATATACGCTTCTATATCGGCCGTCTGTTTTTCATCAGCGTCACGGCCGCCCTTTGTAAACACCTTGATGCCGTTATAAATAGCCGGATTGTGGCTCGCCGTCACCATCATGCCGTAAGGCAGTTCATTTACCATGGTATAAAACATGATGAGCGGTGTCGGTGAAGATTTGTTCACCAGAAGGGCCGTGATACCTTCTGCCGCAAATACCTCTGCTGCCCACTGCATTGCTTCCTTTGCAAGGAAACGCCTGTCATATCCGATGACAATCTTGTCTGCCACGCCTTCCGCTTTCATCTTGTCACACATACCCTTTGCCAGAAGCTGGATATTCGCCTTGGTAAAGTCATCTCCGATTACGGCCCTCCAGCCGCCCGTACCAAATTTAATCATTGTTTTTTCCTCCCATTACCACCGTTACATCATGGCTCTCACCTGCCTGATATACCGGGATTTTCTCTACAGGATTTCCGTCTACAAGGATTTCCTTTACACCTTTCATGACGCCGTCAGGGTTTTGCACCGTAATATGATAGGACGCGCCCCTCCATACCCTGTCCGCTTTAAACTCCTTCCAGTCCGCAGGCACACAGGGGTCAACAAGCAGGTAGTCAAACTGAGGCCTGATGCCAAGCATATATCTCGTGGCACTGAAATACGACCAGCCTCCCGAACCCGTCATAAAGGGATGCCTTGCCCTGCCAAATGCCGTATGGTCTCTGCCCACAATAAACTGACAGTAAGAATAAGGCTCTGCTTCCCTTGTTTCAATCATGTCATTCTGGAGATATGGACACAGTGCATCATAAAACTTCATTGCCCTGTCCCCTCTTCCCAGCTTGCACTCTGCCGCCCACGCCCAGGGATTGGGATGGGAGAATACAGCGCCGTTTTCCTTCAATCCGGGATAAACCCTTGTCACAAAACCGATATCATCATCGGGCTTTGTGTAGGAAGGCGCATTGAGCAGCAGCCCGTATGGTGTATACAAGTACTTATCCACGCTGTCCATGGCTTTGATGGCCTTTTCCCCGTCTGCCGCGCCCGAAAGCACTGCCCACGCATTGGATTCCAGATGCACCTTGCCTTCTACATCCTCATGGGTGCCGATTTTCCTGCCATTCTGGGTTATGCCGCGGATAAACCACTCACCGTCCCAAAGCTCCTTGTTGCACACTTCTTTTACTTTTGCCGCAACAGCCGTATATTTTTCCACATCTTCTTCCCTTCCCAGGTACGCTGCCAGCTCAATAAAGTTTTGCAGCGCCCAGTAATGCAGGAAGGATACCATGGCGCTTTCACCGCCTCCCAGATTCAGACAGTCATTCCAGTCTGCACGGAGTCCTTTGCAGATGCCGGTTGCGCCAACCTGTTCGGTGGAAAAATCCAAAATTCTCTTCAAATGGTCATACACGGTATCTTCACCGCCGTCCGCATAGGAAACCGTCTCGTCTGCCAATGCGCTTTCTCCGGTCTCTTTTATGTATTCCACTACGGAGGAAACCAGCCAGAGGGCATCATCCGAGCAGGCGTCTTTCAGCCCGTGTATCATACTGTCCTTATCCGGAGTGGGAACCACCGTGGGAGACTTGAAAGGTTTCGTGCTGTCATCCTTTTCAAACCACTCCGGTTGGAAAAGATGCAGCCCGTATCCTTGGGAAACCAGTCCCTGCAAAAGCTGCATGATACGCAGTTTACATTTATCGGGATTGGAGTGGGGAATCGTCATGGAATCCTGCGCGGTATCCCTGTAGCCAAGCCCCGTCCTGCCCCCGACTTCAATAAAGGAGGCAAATCTTGAAAACATGACATTGATTTCAGACTGATACAATGTCCATGTATTTATCAAAGTGTTCATTCCCTCACTGGGGGTTTGAATCTGTAATTTGTTAAATTTATCCTGCCAGAAATCGTGTAATTTCCGATATGCGGCGTCTACATTTTCCAGATTGCTGTATTTTTCTTTCGCTTTTCTGCCTTCTTCCCGACTGCCTTCTCCCAGCATAAATACAAGCCTTACTTCTTCCCCCGGAGCAAGCACAAGGTTTTTCTGCAAGGAAGCGCAATGGTTGTTTCCCAGTTCCTGTGAAGAGGAGCACTTTCCGCTTTCCACTGCAACGGGATTATCCTCGGTATGGTACAGTCCAAGGAATTTGTCCCTCAGGCAGTCATAACCGTCAGGCTCAAAATTGGAGGCAAAATACTGATAACCAAACTCTTCATAAAACAAATCGTGCTCGATAATGCCGTCCTCATAGGAGGAACCTGCACAGTAAAGGCTCATCTGGAAGTTCTGGTTGTCTATCATAATATGGTGGAAGGAAAGTTCCGCATAGGAGAATACACTTAAGTTTCTCGGTTTATCCTCTTCATTTTTAATTGTCACATCCCAAAGCTCCACATTATCGCCGATAGGCACGGAAAGCTTCTGGGAAGCCTTTAATCCGTCGCACTCACACTCATACACCGTATAGGACATTCCATGCCTGCAGGTATATCTGGCTTTATCAAGGGGTTTTGCAACCGGCTGCCAGGATATGCTGAAGTAGTCATTTTTATCATTGTCCCTGATATAAACATAGTGTCCGGGCCTGTCCATGGGCACCGCATTGGCCCTGAACCTGGTCACCCTGTGGTACTCCGGCGATTTGTAAAACATATATCCGCCTGCCGTATGGTTTACCACAACACAGGTATCTTCCACGCCCAGATAATTGGTCCATGATGTGGGCAAATCTACCCTGTCAATTACATATTCTCTCTTGTCGTTATCAAAATGTCCGTAACGCAACCCATTTTCCTCCTGTTATCCGTTATAATAGTTTCATTATAGGGAGTGCGTCCGAAAAAGAGTAGTGCCATGTATGGCAAATTTTGATTTTTATTGTTCATTGCCGGAAAGAACCAAATCCAGCAGGTGGGCAAGCGGATAACAGGCGTTCATCGCTTCCTCCACCGTATTGTTTTCATCCCCCAGTTCTATTAACAAGGTCCTCCCCCTGAAATGCATATTGTAGCGGTATTGCTTGATATATATCTTTCTTGTCAGTCCCGGATAATGTTCACCTGCCGCAACCTGCATCTGGAAAGAAAAAGCAAGGTTATCCGCCAGATTGGGATTGGAAAGATAGGTAATGTCCCCCGTTTTTTTACTTCTTGAAATTCCGTTAAAGAACATGAAACGGGCTGTCCTTCTCCCGTCTATTTCCATTACCATGTCCCTTGCGGCGCTGCCGGAATCCCTGTGCAAATCAATCACCACCTGAATAGACGGGTTCTCGGCAAGAAGCTGCTCTATGGCAGGCAGGGAATTGGCATAAGCATCATCGCGGACAGTATCAAATTCCGCCGTATAGTGAAGAACCTCATACCCGTATTCTTCCGTCAGAAGCTTGGTCAAAAAGTCTCCCACCCCTACAACCGTCTGGGAAGCATCTCCCGGCACGGAATCAATAAATGCTTCCCTGGAATGCGTATGGTAAATCAATATCTGCGGTCCCTCACTGTTTTTATCTATCGTCAAATCCGTTCCCATTAATTGTTCCAGATTGAGCAAATCATTTCCTGCCAAAGCCTGACTGTCTATGGCATAAAAAGTAGACAACAGCGTTTCATAATCCCTCAGGGATTCCCAATCATACTCCATAACCTGTCCCGAAGGCGTAAAATGATTTGCATTGGCATTTTCCTGTTCGACCAGTTCTTCCAACGTAAGCGTATTTTCCTGCTCTTCTGCCGGCACTTCTTCTAACGATTGAATGTTCTCTGCTTCCCCGGCCGGAAAAGAGTCCTCTTCCGCTTCCTCCTGCCCAGCCTCAGGCAGAACTTCCTCCTGCTCTCTGGCAAACAAGACCACATCCCCCATGTTTTCCCTGCTATAAGCACAGATTGGCATCATATTCATCAGACTTTCGCCAAACATTACTGCCGGTCCGGTCTCCCTTCTGGCAGCATATGTAAAGAGCGGCAGGTAAAATTTCTGGCTCCCCATGCCGCCTGTCAGTAAAAGCAAAACAAAAAGCAGCATGACAGATGCCGCCACACGCCTGATTCCATTACCATGCTCTTTAAAGAAACCCACCAGCCCCGTCCTTCCCAAATATACTTTTATCTTTTGCAGTATATGCTTTCTTTCGGGCTGCTATGCCAGTTCCAAGGCTATATTAATTCCTTCCGAAACGGTATAGCTGACTCTTTTAATGACAGCATCGATATCTTTGCTTGCTACATACATATTGTGCAGTTCCGTCAAGGCGTTCCTGCAGTCATCCACATAACGGTGTCTCTCCGTTTCCCCTTCATCATGCACCATTTTTTCCAGCGCATCCACTACTATGGTACCTGCATCCACTACAGTAGGCACTCCGATTGCAATTACCGGTATCCCCATGCTTTCCTCAGTCAGCGCGTTGCGGTTGTTCCCTACACCCGAACCCGGATGGATACCGGTGTCCGTTATCTGTATTGTGCGGTTTAACCGTTTGGTGCTTCTTGCCGCCAGCGCGTCAATCACAATCATGACCCTGGGTGTGGTCTGTTCCACCACTCCCCTTATGATTTCTGCTGCCTCCATGCCTGTTTTTCCCATAACACCCGGCTCAATGCTGCTGATGATATTTATCTTTTCCTTATTATAAGCTGCTTTTCCAAATTCTTTTACAATATGCCTTGTAATATAAAGGTTATCCACCACATGGGGGCCTAAGGCATCCGCCGTCACCTCCCGGTTTCCAAGTCCCACCACCAGTATTTCCTGCTCTTCTTTGATTCCCGGAATAATTTTCACAAGCTGTTTTGCAATGACTTCCGAAATTTCCCGGTGATATCCCTCATCCGGCTCCAGCATCCCCGGCGCTTCAATGGTGATATAGGTTCCCATGGGCTTTCCCATGGCTTTTGCACCGTTTTTCGTGGTGATTTCCACCGTAGTAACCCGAATGTCCTCTTCCTCGTCGTATTCCTCTTCCAGTTTTACACCCCTGAGCGTACTGTCTGCTTCCGTGATGCTCTCTCTGGCTTCAAGAGCCAGGTCTGTCCTTACCTGAAAACAACCCATTTTTATATCCGTACCTTTCTTAAATTCTGTGTATATAGACTCTTGTGATATTTTTTGCAAATATTAGAGGAAATATGTATTGACAATCACGGATTGTTATTCTACAATAATATGCGTATGTTTACATTGGTCGTCCGTGTCTGGCTTTAATGGAACATCTTCTTTAAAACGATACCATAAAACGGGAGGTGTAAATCTTGGCTAATATCAAATCTGCAAAGAAAAGGATTTTAGTAACGCAAACCAAAACTGAAAGAAACAAAGCTATCAAATCCGGCGTTAAGACTGCAATCAAAAAAGTAGATGCTGCTGTAGCTTCCGGAGATAAAGCTGCTGCTTCGGCCGCTTTAGTTGCCGCAACCAAAGCAATTGATACTGCTGCTTCCAAGGGAGTATATCACAAAAACAATGCTTCCAGGAAAGTATCCCGCTTAGCTGTTGCTGTCAATAAGATGGCTTAATTTGTAATAAAGAGAATAAAAAGCACCCATTCCGTCATATGGGTGCTTTTTTCACGCTATCCTCCATGATTCCGCTCTGCGGAATCCCAAATCTATGCGGAGAATGCCGCATTTCAGGCATTCTCCAGTATGAGACTTAGTACTTCTTAACGAAGCAGCCTCTGCTGCTGAGTTTTAGAAGTACTTCTCACACTATCCTCTTCTTCCCCCACCGCCGTGGCTGACTCCACCGCTGCTGACATGTCCGCCTGCGCCGCCGCTGTGTCCTCCTCCGCCGCTTCCGGTGTCCCTTGGAATAATCCTGCTGGTCACAAATTTGTTGACAAGTTCATCCCTCTGAATGCGGAATCTGACACTGTTATTTTCCACATATGTAGAAGCCGCCGTTGTCTTTTCTCCTTCTTTGGATTTTATATGCGTTCCAATAAAGATGCCCGCTGCCACAACGGAAATTACAAGGAGTATAAGGGGATGCAAGTTTATCTTGCCCTTTCCTGACATATCCCGGTAAACATTTTCTATATACGACCTGTATGCCTGATAGGGGTCTCTTTTGGATTTCACATATACATCATCCAAAATATTATTTACCATGGAACGGGAATATCGGTCCAGCGCCCTGCCGCATGTGGAAAGCCAGCTCCCTTTTTCCGACGGATACCAGTTGTGCAAAAGAAGAACTCCGTCTCCGTGCACCCTGTTAAACCCGAAATTGTTTTCATCGTAAAAATCATCCGCAAACCGCATCATGCAGGTTTCCCAGTTTTTATCCGTATCCTCCGTAATGCCATATTTTTTATAGAGGGATTCATTAAGCGTGACAAGCACAATATCACATCCTGTTTCTTGCTCCCTCTTTGATATCAGCTGCGCCAGTTTATTCTCTTCTTTTTCCGTCAGCACATCTGCATAGTCATACACCCTTCTTACAGGCGCCTCACTGTTTTTCCTGATATATGTACTATTCAGTTTTGATACCACGCCGGCGCCGGCGGTGACAACTGCCAAAATGCCTAAAATGATAAATAAAAATTTAAAATAGGAAAAATATTTTTTCATCGTGCAATCCTCCCGTTTACAGCAAGAGCAATAATTGACGGATTAACATCAACATTGCAAACAAAGAAGCAAACACCGTAGCGCCGTATCCCCAGACCTTTTTTACCGAAACAGGCACCCTTCCAATGACTTTACCCGTCTGTCCATTGATATGGAAACGGTAATCCTCTCCCTTGTATTTGTAATTATATATCCACACGGGAAGCAGGGCATAATTGGTATCCGTTCTTTTGAGCGACACCTGACTGTTCTGCATACTTTTTAAAGTATTGTATCCGCTGATACTGCGCTTCAGGATAGAATCCGCATCAGCCCTTGCTTTTGCTGCTGCCCTTGGCTCGTATGCATTGTCAACCTGATTGAATCGCTCCGCAAAAAAACCTGACATGTATTTTTCCTGAAAGTTCTCAAGCGCCCTGTAATCAAAAGGTTCCATCAAATCCATGGTGGTATCCGGCATGGCTTCCGACGCGTCCACCGGCATCCTGCCGAAATCCGCTTCCATATCCCTGACAATATGGTAAACGCTGGTTTCGGTAAACTCCTTGTCACCGCTTATCCAGGTCCGTATCTTTGTACCTTCCCCATCATAATATCCCTGTGCATGGTAATCATACAGAAAGAACGGCACATATAACCCTGTCATGGAATCCAGCTTAACTTCCGACAGGAAATCTCCCGGCGCAAACACACAGGATTTGAATTTATCCCGCAAAAGCTTTTTCGTCATGTCCTTGCTGAATATGAAGGGAATGATTAATTCGGGCTCATATACCCCTGTCACCCTCTCATCATGCACAATATAATTGTCACAATACGGACATTTTGAAGCAGAAATAAATTCTGTTACATGCAGTTCTCCTCCACAGTTAATACAGGTTGACAGGGACTGCCTTTCTGTTTTCTTTTCCTCACTGTCCACGCTTTCACAGAACGGACAGTACATTTTGTGCTGTTCCGGGCTATACACCACATTTCCGCCGCAGTTTTTACATTTGAATATCATAACGATACCCCCATTTGAAATTTGCCGGAAGTTCCACATTCGTGATTCTTCCGGCAAAGGATTACCTGTTTCTTAATGATTTTCAGAAGAAGAGAGGACACCATCCACATAAGTATCCGTACGCGTCAAGACGCTTGTTTCATTTTCTTTATCCCAATAATAGATGTTCTCCGTATAAGAATTGGTGCTGCTGTCAAAATTGGTAACCGATGAATATTCGTACAATTTATTGTTGTCATCATAATACTCTACACGCAGCAAGGTCTCACCGTCATCAGCATAAATGGAAGTCGTGTGACGGAATCCATTGCCGTTTCCCGCACTATTGGCGCCGGCATTGTAAATGTATGCGCTGCCGTTTCCCCCGTAACTGACTGTACCGCCGATTTCCGTTTTTGTAATAAAAACCGGAACCGTATCTGAATTATGGTTAACCGTTCCCATCGTACGATTTTCCGCAACCCCGAATGTAACATAATGGTCTACGATTGCGGCAATGTCTTCTCCAAAAGCTTCCTTTACATCACCATACGCTTCCGCATAAGCCAGAGGGTTGAAAATCGCCCCTTCCATTCTGCCTTCATAGATGCCGTAAGTCAGATAATGCTCTAAATAAGCACCTTCATCATCACCAAAAACCGCCTCCAAATCCTTATATGCTGTCTTATAAGCTTCCACATCCAGAATCAGATTTACTTTTCCGTCCTCTTTCAACATTTCCGCATAACGGTTAGCACCGGTCTCTGCTGCGGATACTTCCAGAGTGACACCGGATAAAACAGCTGCCATCATTCCTGCTGCAAGAACTTTTTTTAATTTCATAAATGAACACCTGCCTTTTTTATCACTATATAAGATATTATATATTACCTCAAATTATTTTGTCAATTGAATCTTCCCCTCAAAAAAAGCAGGCGTGTAGGATTACAATACATGTGTTACAACTGAATATTTAAAAAGCAGGGATACCA
>ERZ777305.3116-NODE-3116-length-12072-cov-4.839561_pt1 | contig 12072 bp, 17 predicted proteins | sample MGYA00374965_ERZ777305 | MGnify/ENA primary metagenome ERZ777305 (study PRJEB29328, sample SAMD00013331) | mouse gut metagenome | study: EMG produced TPA metagenomics assembly of the Metagenome analysis of fecal microbiota from mouse which was promoted...
CCTCGAACAGCTCGCTCATGCGAATTATTTTTTCAACGTCCGGCATAGCCTGACCGTATTCCCACACTTAAGGATACCGCCAAAATAGTTTAATCGATCTTCCCGACAAATCGGTAGAAAATCTCGATCTCCTGTGTTCTGCTGCCGTTTTCATCGTTCTCGGCTTGGTGAATCACGATTTTGTCGATCAACTCGTTCAGCAGCGGCGCGGTAAGTTCCGTCAGTTCGGTGTACTTGCGAACAAGCGACAGCCACTTCTCCGCTCCATCGGTGTCCTGTGCCGATTTATCCAGCTTAGCTTGGAGTTCGCACTTTTTGTTTTCAAGCTGTGTCTGCTCCTCTTGATATTTTGTCGAGAGCATTGCGAAGTTGCGTTCGGTAATCGCTTCTTTCGCTCTGTCCTCGTACATCTTGGCGAATAATTTGTCCAGATCATTCAGCCGCTTTTCGGTTCTCGACAGCTCCTTTTTGGCGCTTGCGTTCTCCTTTGCCCGCTGCTTATCGCCGCTTTTCAGTAATCGTTGGAGCAGCTCGCCATCGTCCTTTTCGTGCGCTTGTGAGATCCAATATTGCAGCCTGCCAAGCACCACGGCATATATCACATCATATCGAATGTAGTGCTGTGAGCACTTGTCCTTTCCATACTCGCTGTAAGTCGTACAGAAAAAGCACTTCTTTTCCTTTCGGGTAGCCGTTGCGTTGTTGTGCATATACCGAAGCCCCCAGCCGCAGTCCGCACATTTCAGAAGCCCCGCGAAGATTTGCGTTTCGCCGTTTTTGACGGGGCGCTTTCGGCTGTTGATGTGCGCGTGAGCCTGCTCCCAGAGCTCTATTGAAATGATCGGATCGTGTGTGCTTTCCACAGTCAGCCATTCGTCCTTCGGCTTGCGGACCTTCTTTTTGTTCTTGAACGATATGGTGCTCTGCTTGTTGTGGACGCTGTTGCCGATGTACACCTCGTTTGAGAGGATCGTTTTAATATTTGCTGTCGTCCACTGGTGCTGTTTGCTCTCGGGCTGCCCCTCGAAGATGTGAGCGAATGTTCCGTACCTTTGATAGTTCAACCAAGCGGGTGTGGGTATATGCTCCTCGTCAAGGGTGCGGCGGATTTTGGCTGCTCCCATGCCATGTGCGGCAAGGTCAAATATCTTTTCAACGATCCACCTCGTGTCCTCATCGGGTATCAATTTACCCTTGATCTCGGGATGTTTCTTGTAGCCGATTGGCGCGTATGCTCCGTAGTGCGCTCCGCCCAGAAAGCGTGTTTTCATAGCCGCTTTGACCTTTTTGCTGGTCTGCCGGGCGTGCATTTCATTAAGAATGTTGAGGAACGGCGCGATCTCACTTTCGCCTTTCTCGCTGTCCACGCCGTCGCTGACCGCAATATATCTCACGCCCTTTGACGGGAAGTAGATGTCGGTGTACTGCCCTGTGAGAATGTAGTTCCTTCCGAGCCTTGAAAGGTCTTTCGTGATCACACAGTTGATTTTACCGTCCTCTATGTCATCGATCATGCGCTGAAAATTTGGTCTGTCAAAGTTTGTACCGCTCCAGCCATCGTCAATGTATTCGCCGACGATCCGCAGATTTTGCTCTTTACAGTACTGCGTTAGTATGTCACGCTGTGTGCCTATGCTGCCGCTCTCGCCTTTCAGCTCGTCATCGCGGCTTAGCCTTAGATAAAGTGCTGTGTTATATTGTTGTTTCATTCCGTTTTACCTCCTGTTATGAAACAACCCGCATTACAACACATTGCTTACAAAAACATTATACCATAATGCGGGCGTGATGTCCAGCGGTTTTTTGAGAAAATTATCCCGCCGCCCGGGTGCGTTTCTCGTATCTGATTGCGCTTTCCACAAGGTCAAGGGCAGTTACTTTCGTTTCGGAGAAGTGCTCCTTGATCTTGATTCTCGTCTTGCCGCTGATGTAGTACAGCACGTTATCTATCACCGAAAAACCGTCTTTAATAGGTGACGAATTTTCGATAATTGCCTCGGCTCGTCTGCTGAAAAACAGCATACAGGACTTGAAAAATATTCTCATTCTGTTAAATTGGGTCATATATCCTCCTCCATAAAATCATAATCATCTACTGTGTATTCACCAACAATTGTATCGTCCTTGTTACCTTTTTCGGATAATTTTCGCTCCGCAAACTCCCGATTATTTCTCGCGATCAGATCGTCAAGATTTATTTTTCCTCGCGTCCTGCGGACATTTCTGATCGCTTCTTTGCGGTATTCCTCCATCACTTTCGGAGGAATATCCGCCAGCTCCGACAAAATCATGATGATCATTTCGACCTCAACGGCGTATCGAAACAGCCCCTTTGAGATTTTTGTAACGCCCGCCTCGCTGCCCTTGACGATCTCTCCGGCAAGCTCTTTTGCAATGATATTTTTCTGTCTGCCGCGCTCCAGGTCGGAGACATATTTCTGAATTGCCGTTGCGATAAATTCCGAACGTGACCTTGAATGCTCCGCTGCATATCTGTCGCATAACTGAAACGTTTCATCGTCTAAGCTGATTCCTATTTTATTTGCCATTAAACCTCCATTTCCTGCGGTATGACCTTTTTATGTCACCGCATTTCCCATTGTTGTCGCATTTACGGTGTTTTTTCTTTCGAAGTGACACCTATGTTTCATACTTTTGTTTATCTTGACATCAAACTTCACCTCCCACGATTGGCTCTACAATGCGGTCGGCTTTGCCGTCCGCTGTGACCGCGACACCGTCGCTTTAACCTGCTTAAAAATCATGCCCTCATATCTGCTCGTATTTGCCCCGAAAGTTTGGTGTTTTGCGTTGCTCTGTACCGTTTTTCAAACTTGTCCAGAAACGGCTCAAATTTCGATCCAATTGGGTTGGGCGGGTAGTTACTCTATTTCGTGGCGAACCTTGCACAAATCGGCGCACACGCTCTCACCTGCTCCCAGAAGTTACCGTCACCCGTTTGGCGTTTCTACTGTCACCCGAAAAGTTACCGTCACCCGACAGCAAATCCAACCGAATTCTTCTCGCGCCATGACTGCGCTCGGAAGAAAATTTTATTCCGTAACTCGACAGTTCGTGAGCGTTCTGAACCAAATCTCTTGTCAGCCTGTTCGGAAATATTTCCGTATCAAATCTCGGCACGAGAAGAGCGGCAAGCTCGGTTGCCGTTCCAACGAAATTTTTTCTTTCAACCATATAATCAAATATTTTCTCAATGAAAATTTTGCTTTTATTTTATTTTCCGGAAAAGGTTTCGTCGGATATCCATCGGTGTTTATCGCTATCGAACTTTAATTCGATCTCACGGTTTTCTATGTCGCGTCCGACACAGTAGAGCGTAGCGTTTCGCGAGCCTCGCTTTGACTCTGAAAGAACAAAGCTCCCGTCCACGCAGCCGCTTAACCCTGTCGTTCCCGAGATCATGTTGAACGGATCGGCGTCCTTTGTTTTTCGCAGGTGATGTACCAAAACGATAGCAATCGAACGCCTGTCCGCGATTGATTTCAGAACGGACAGTTCTTTGTAATCAGTCGCGTAAGTACTGTCGAGGGAATCAGAGCGGATTTTTTGAAGCGTATCGATAAAGATTATTTTTGTGTTATGGTGTTTCGAAATAAATTTCTCGATCTGTTCCTCCAAGCCGCTGCCGATGGTATCGGCTATCAGCGCGAAGTGAAGCTGATCCGTCGGCTCGTCGGTCATTTCGTACAGTCGATTCTGGATTCTTATTCTGCTGTCCTCCAAGCATAAGTAGAGTGCAGTGCCTTGTGATGTCTTGGCATTCAGTACCAGTTCGCCTTTTGCTACGCTCAGGCAGATGTCGAGTGCCAGCCATGACTTTCCGATCTTCGGTGCTCCCGCCAGAATGAACAGCCCTTGTGTAATGAGGTTGTCCACCACAAATTCGATTGGCTTCAGCGGTTCGGTCATGAGTTCCTCGCAGTTTACGGTTTCAAGTTTTTTCAATAAGTTGTCCTCCTGTCAAATAATTTTTTCGAAAACAAAATCCCGCCGATAAACGACGGGATTGCCCTCTATATACCTACCGACACGAGAAATACTTTTTATTCACTTAGTGAAAAAAATTTTTCAAATTATCACTTTTCACAAAATAAAGCGACAATTTTTTATGTTTTATTCAATCTATTGAAACATAAATGTTTTTATGCTATAATATACACAGTATTATTTTATCAGGAGGTGTGCAAATGTCGAAAAAAGCAGACGATAGGCTCATATGTGAACTGTTCGCGAAACACAGACAAATAATGTTTAAAATTGCGTTCGGCATTCTGCACAACAAATCCGATGCGGAGGATATAGTTCAGGAGTCATTTTTGTGGATAATCAACAATCTTGATAAAATTTCTCAAATACCCTGTAACAAAAGGGCTTGCTATTTTGCTAGTATTACAGAACACCTTTCTTTGAACGCAATAAACAAACAACGCACTCACCCTACGGACGACATCGACGAGCATGCGGATATCAGTTCCGACATATCCGTTGAAAAAAATGCTGTTGACAAAATAACAATTGACGAAGTAAAACGAATTATCCGCACTATGTCGGAAACCGACCGTCTTATGCTTCGGCTGTACTTGTTTGAGGGAAGAAGCTATAAAGAGATTTCCCGTATCGCGGGTATCTCCGAGGGAAACGCCCGCGTCTGCGTTTACAGAGCGCGAAATCGGCTTGCCAAGCTGCTGAAGGAACAGGGGATAGAATATGAATATTGATGAGATAATAGCAAAAGCGTTAGAGGAAGAATTTGAGGAACGCGTGGAGCAATGCTGCGCGGACACAAAAAAACACCGATTTTCGCTTGCATACAGATTATGGGAATACAAAACCATCAGAGATCTCCGCAAGAATCAACACAATAATCTGTGGACGCTTCGTAAAGCAAGGCACGTCGTGACTGCAATAATCATTGTGACTTCTATGCTGATCGGCACAACGGTATACGCCGCCGCTGTTATCGGAAGATACTATTTTAATACTAATCCCGACCACTCGAGGTTGTTCATTGAAAACTTATCCTCCGATAAAACAAGCTTTGAAGAATATTACGGACTGCCCGAGGAGGACGGGTGGGAGATTATTGACCGATATATTGATGATACGGAACTTTTGGTGAATTACAGAAACGGTGAAAAAAAGGTTACCTTTGGTCAAAGAATCATAACAGAAGGAACGATCGGAAACATCAACACCGAGAAAACCTCTCCGGAATCCGTGTCTTTGTATGAGGAAAACGACGGATTTATTCTTGTTTTTCATGAGGACTGGTGCGCGTTATACTGGATATATGGCGGATATCTGTTTGATTTAAATGGCAATATCACTAAAACCAAAGCGATAAATTTGGCATTTTCTACAAAAATTATAAATTTTTAAAAATTTTCCTAAAAAGGTGTAACAAATAGCCGCTCTATTTTGCTTATATTTATAGAAAGGGAAATTTTGTCGTTTCCATAAAAGGGTGGTGATAGAGATGAAAAAGGTGATTTCAATGTTGATGTGCCTTTTGCTGTGCTTTTCGTTTCCCGTTACATCAAGTGCGGAAACGGTTTCACACAATGGATTTCAACCGTATTATGAGAAGGCTAGTGAAGCCAAATCTGAACTTATCATAAACGGCACGACCGCGACTTGCAAAAGCACATTGATAATTTCAGGTAGTGCTGTTGCTTGTTTGTGTACAAGCTTTGCGACAACCGTTTCTGCCAAAAACATCACGACATATTCATTCAAGGTCAGCGGTTGATTCTGGATTAAGAATGAGCGGGTTTTAAATTCATCTATCTAAAGAGGTATTACTATGTCAAAAGATATGATTAAAGAATTGTATTATGGCAAGATTGTTCCCAGCAACTCAATGCTCTATAAAACAAAGGAATATGTTGAGGCTTGCGATGAGTTCTACAAGCTAAACAATTTGCTGAAAAGTTCACTTGACAACAAACAGACGGAAATTTTTGATAATATTATTGAGACCAAAGACACAATGACGGATGAATTAATCTTTGGTGCGTTTAAGGAAGGTTTTAAAATTGGTATGGTTCTCACATCTGCGGGGCTGAAACCTAACAGTGAACAGGACGAAGCGTGAGCTTTTTATTATGTATGGAATGATGTTGATGGTGCGAAGTAGACGGGCGACTTGTTTGTGCACATGCTTTACGGCGACCATTTCTGCGAAAAGTGTTTCAATATACTCGCTTATCAGCAGTACATCTCCGTTATACGATATTTCTGATAGCGCATATTTGGAGCTGAATATTGTCGGGACAAAAGAAAGTAAAGTGGTTGCCAACGGTCAAATATTATGGGTTGGATAATGAACTTATGCCTGTTCGCATAAAACAAAAATGCTTGTGCGAACAGGCATTTTTATAAAATTTCAGAGGTGATTTTATTGATTAAACTAAAAAAAATACTTGGTGCTTTCGGACTATCCGTTTTATTTTTTTTAACAGGTTGTGCTGATAAGGGGACTTTGGGACAATCAACTGCGGAAGAAAACAACTCCGATATTGGCACCTTGGCAAGTGCGGTCTCAGAAGCAGATACGGAAATTGAGCTTTTGCCTATAACGGAAGTTATGGAAACATTTGACGTGGAAACAGAGAAAATAAAATCCGGAATATTTGACAATATCAACTTTGAAGGCACTTATTTTTCCTTTACCGAAGCCAACGAGGTTTATACTCTTGAGTATGAGAAAACCAAAATTAAATGCTCCCCCGATGAAGCTTATGACTATTTTTGCAAAATGACAGATCAATTACTTCCCGGAATGTACAGTGACGAAGAAAAGGCTCAGGAAATCAGATTTGTCGATTGTGATCCGATAAATGATGAAAAATTTCCCTACGGATATCCGACATTTGAGCAGTATAAGCAAATGGGGCTTGCTACCGATCAGCCGTACCCCATTATTGTCAATCAAAATTGCTTCATTGAGATGAGCAACGAAATACTCAGAGGTTATGACCGAGGCGATCTTAAAAGACGCGGGGGATATAACTTGGATGCTTTGACCGATCCTGCAACAAGTTATGGATATAAGGACGACGGCAGAATCGATATGTTTGATGTACTGATTGCATATCCTATCGTTTATCGCACTGCGAATTTAGAAAGCGAAAAGACATTTCACCTTGTAACAGGGGATATTTCAATAGCAGAAGCTGTAAAATCCGCTAATAAATATTTCTCTGAATTAGAGCTTTCACCGCGAGAAGTATGCAAAACCGTTGTGCAAAGCGTTAATGTGATTGACATCGGCAATGGATGTTATGCTTTTTGCTTTGCGGTTGTTCCGGAATATAAGCAGGTAAAATTTGCCCGTCCCGAAATGGATAAAAATACTAATGGAATAACATCTATAAGTGACACAACAAATGAAACCCAGTTGGTCGGCAGTGCGGTAATGTACAAAAAAGATGATATATGCAGATGTCGACTTGGAAATCTTTTGTTTTATTACGACATTATGGAAACAGATTCGCAGTCCTCTGTGATCCCGCTTGGAAAGGCAGCGGAGTGCGTATCAAATTATATGACGGCAGGTATTAAATTTAATGTCAAAAGCGTTACGGCAACATATAAGGAGATATCGGCTAAGGATCATTCTCAATACCCTGATTACGAGTCTTTCGACAACAGAAAAATAACAATCAAGCCATGCTGGAGATTTGTATTAAAACCGACTACGGGTGATACAAGCAAGCTATATTACGCTTATGTGGATATGATTTCGGGAAAGATTTATACCCTTGTCCAGTTAATGGAATCGGAAGTGGAATATGATTAAGTCTTTAAAATGTGACCTTCACAAAACGTTTATAAGCGCGGGCTTTTTGGCGGCGATCCTTGTAACGTTTCTGCTGTGCTTTACGGAGGACGTTTATGTTGATACCTCGGATATGCGGAAATTTTCCGCGCTTGAGGCTCTTTTCAAATTTAACAGAGCGTTTATGGAAAGCAAAAGCTCCTTTTGTTCGCTATCGGTATTCAAAAGCGCGCTTTCGGGCTATTCGGCGATGTTCTTGCCGATCCTTGCGTCGTTTCCCTTCGTGTTTTCACAGAGCGCGGAAAGAAACAGCGGCAATATCCGCTTTTCGATTTTCCGCGCGAAACGGCTGAAATACTATTTTTCAAAGTTTTTCTGCGGCGTTATAAGCGGCAGGATATGCGTTCTGCTCGGCATTGCGCTTTTCGGGATTTTTTCTTTTTTCGCGTTCCCAAGACTTGAATGTTATCCGGATTTACCGTTTGAATTTTACGCTCCCGACGGTATATTCACCGAGATAGCGAGAAAGCTTCTGTCGGCGTTTATATACGGCTGCGTAAGCACGGTTCCCGCTTTTTTCCTGAGCTCGTTCTGCCGCAACCGCTACATCATCCTTTGTGTTCCGTTCCTGATGCGGTTTATGCAGGACACGGCAATTAAAAAAATAATCGTCAACACACATGACAACAATATCTATCAAACGGTTTTTCCGTTTCAATGCTACGCGCCGTCGCAGATACCCTATCTTGAGGTGGGAGAGGCGCTTTATTCAACGGTCGCCGTTACGGCAATATCCGCGGCGCTTATGCTGTGCGGCTATATAATCATTATGGAGCGCCGGACGGACAAAGGAGATTGATCATGAGCAAATTCAGCTTTAAAAACTCACTCTCCTGCGCTTGGGTGGAGTTTGTAAAATGGATAGTTGACGCGAGAATGATCATCGTCCTGTGCCTTTGCGTTTTTATTTATTCCTTTGTGGTGGAGCCGATCAAGGCGAACGCGGAGCTTATGGGCGAGCCGATGAACGCGCTTGAGCCGTTCATCGCGACGCTGAATTCGGGCATGGTACTTCTGATAATCCCGCTGGGCTTTCTGACGCTCATCTCCGACTTTCCGAAAATCGACGGCAGTACGATCTTTTATATTTTCCGAATCGGCAAGAAAAGCTGGCTGTGCGGACAGATACTGCGGCTGTTTATGATGACCGCGGCATATATTCTGGCGATATTCGCGGCGTCTGTCGGAGGGGTTGTCACAAGCGGATTCACGGGCGCGGAGTGGAGTCTTGTTGCCACAAAATTCGCGTCGGAATTTCCCGAGCAAAGCGGAAATTTCGGCGTGCTGCTCCTGCCCGAAAATCTGTATAATCAGATGACGCTGCCGACTGCCGTTATGGAAAGCACGCTGTTCGTGATCGCCTACCTGTTTTCTCTCGGAATGATCCTGCTAGCGTTTTCGATCGCCAAAAGAAAAACGGCGGGAATCGTCGTCTGCGGGCTTGTGATAGCGCTCGGCGCGGCGCTCTGCTCCATAAACACAAAACTGATGTGGACGCTTCCGATGGCTCACTCGATCATCTGGCTGCATTATACCGAGTTTCTGCGCGAGCCGATCTTTCCCGTTTTCTATTCGGCGCTCTATTTCGCGGCAATCATCGCAGCGGCACTGAGCTTCTGCGCGATTTCGCTGAAGCGGTTTGATTATGATATTATTTCCTCGGAGGTGTACAAATGATCGAAGTGAATAATTTGTTCCTGACGATAAAAAAGGTTCCGATCTTAGTTGATATAAACGCAAGTTTTGAGCGCGGGAAAATTCACGGCTTGATCGGCAGAAACGGCTCCGGAAAAACAATGCTGATGAAGTGTATCTGCGGCTTTGTGAAGCCGACGAACGGATCGATCACCGTTGACGGAAAGCATATCGGAAAGGACTGCGATTTCCCCGAAAATACCGGGATCATTATCGAAACACCCGGGTTTATCCCATATTATTCGGGGTACAAAAATCTAAAGCTGCTTGCAGACCTGCGAAAAAAGGGCACGGCGGACGATATCCGAAACACAATGAAAACCGTAGGGCTTGATCCGGAATTGAAGCGCCACGTCCGCAAATACTCGCTCGGTATGCGGCAGAGACTGGGGTTGGCTCAAGCTATAATGGAAAATCCCGATCTTTTAATTCTTGACGAACCTATGAACGGCTTGGATAAAGACGGGGTTAAGGATATGCGGCAGTATCTGCTCGATCTTAAGGAGAAAGGCAAAACGATACTGATCGCTTCACATTCCGCAGAGGATATCGACGTGCTGTGTGATACGGTATACGAGATGGATAAGGGCGCATTGACGGTTGTGAGATAAATTTCCCGTTACAAATCCAACCTTATGTGATAATAGACATATTTTAATATTTTTGACCGCGGGTTTGTGTAACTGCGGTCATTTGGTGTTATTAAGCAATGCTGTTATAATGCGGGTTCAGCTTGGTATCCTTAAATATGTTAAACTCCCGTCATATCGGCGGACATACTGCTTTGCAGCGATACCGCCAAGCCGTACAATTGAACGGGAACATTGCAGAATAAATTTACCGCGAAAAATCCTTTTATAATATTCAGTGCGAGAGCTTTCGGATCGCCGCGCCCGTTCTGCGATTCTATGGCGAATTCAAAAAGCGCAACTATAATTCCGACTACAAACAGCGCCCAGCCGAGATTTGAGAAAAGCTGCACAATCTGCCTGACCCAGGGCAGCCCGAACAGATCATATCCCGTCGCGTTCATCACGCCGAAAAAGTCGCCGAGCAGCGCGATTATTTTCTGATATATCAGGTCGGAAAAGTAATCAAATATCTTGGTCACAAAATCCGCGCCTACGTCTAAAAAGAATATTTTTTCCACCTCCTGCACGTTTTTTTGTTGTTTCACATACTCATACCCATATCTTGAACGGGTTCAAGGAACATCTCGAGATACTGCTCCGCGGCGCGGTTTATAGCGTCATAATTCTGCCGGCTTGGTGTGAATTTATTCCAACACGTCATGCCGTCGCCGCTATCCCGGATATAGGTTCCTTGCTTTCGCGAACACCCGAATGCGTCACCGAAATTAATGCTCTGCTTGTCCACCTCGCCGCTTTGAGGATTGATCACCTTTATAAGAACACCTGTATATTCTCCATGAGAAATGCTTGATATAAAGGATATTTTTGCAATCGTATCGGGGGTAAGTCTGCCGACAAGAGTGTTTCCGGTACATCGGATATCTGTCAGCGCTGCGTTTTTTCCGAACATCTTCATCAGTTCGTTTTCAAAAAATGTCATTGTATTTTCCTTTCAAAATTGAGGCGGCGCTCGATTTCCCAAGCGCCGCCTTTGTTTACTTGTCCGAGGAATATAAACTCTCCGCTATAAGATTCGCGCCTAATTCAAAGCCGTTGCAAAATCCGTCGACGACAATCTCGCTGTACATAGCCGTATGTGCGTCACATAAGAGCTCGAGCTTTTTCTGCTTATCCTCTGGCAGCATGGCTTGGATTTCTCGATACAGTTTCGTAAACGTGTTCTGCCATTTTTCATATTCCTCGTTTTCAAATTTGCACGAATCTGCCGGATGTATCTCGCCAAGAAATATTTTTCGAATGTATTTTCGGTGCATATTTCCGCCCCCTTTCAACGGACATTATACCATTTCGGGGAGCGGAAATCTATCACCAAAACCAACAAAAATCAGATATTTATGATCGTCCAGACATACGTCGGCGCGGTCAGCGTGAACACCAGACAGGCGAAAAGTATCGCGGGAGCAGCCCATTCGAAGTGTCCCGATTTGCGATAATCAAAATACGACATCGAAAGTTTTGCAAAGAAAAATACCGCCAGAATCACGTCTATGATCGGGAACACAACATTGTTCACGACCTGCTTTATCTGCCCCGATGCAGACTTCCATGTACCCTCGATTGCGCCCGCAACATTGCCGCCGTCCGCGAATGCGGATATGGACATTACGGACATTGCGGCGACCATAATGATCGCCATAAAAATAATCTTTGTGGTTTTCTTTTTCATAAAATCATCCTTTCTCAGTGTGTTGGAGCTACGTGCCAATCGTCGAAAACGTTGCCCTTAATGGTAAGACTGTCGGTGAGATTCACGGAAAGCATTCCCGCGGGAGTCCAGCAGTCGATTGCCCATGTGTAGACCTTATAGCTTCCGTCCGGAAAGTAGGGTAAGCCCCCGGCGACTTACTATATTTCTATAGCAGT
>ERZ777305.3117-NODE-3117-length-12057-cov-8.684469_pt1 | contig 12057 bp, 7 predicted proteins | sample MGYA00374965_ERZ777305 | MGnify/ENA primary metagenome ERZ777305 (study PRJEB29328, sample SAMD00013331) | mouse gut metagenome | study: EMG produced TPA metagenomics assembly of the Metagenome analysis of fecal microbiota from mouse which was promoted...
AATTAAAAATCAACAATATAACCGACAAAATTCATTTTTTGTCATCTACTAAAAAGATTTAATTAACATTTTGACACTTTATAACAAGATGACAGAACCAAAACCAAGGCGTCAGCGAAGGACCAAGGCAAATATCGTGGCTGCAATCCAACAGGCTGCCGAAGATGAAATCCTGGAAAACGGATTCACATCGTCGTTGGTCACGGGCATAATCAAACGTGCACGAATTGAACCGCAGGTATTTTACAACCGATACCGCGACCTCGACGAGTTTTACGATGCGTATGTAAAAAAATATGACTACTGGCTTTCAGAGCTCTTCAAACAGGTTGAAGCCAAACTTGTTTCAGAAGAAGGCCTGACTCAACTGCTGTCGGAATTCGTATCAAAAATAGCGTCCGACGATATGATGCGCGAGATACTCCGTTGGGAAATCGCGCAAAAGAACGCCACAACCCTGCGCACATCGGCGCTTCGAGAACTCCATGCCACTCCCGTGACAAAAGGCTACACCAAGGAATTTGAAGGCACCGACGTAGATATAATGTGCACAATGGCGCTGATAATCGGCGGCGTGTACTATATAGCCCTGCATCAGAAACTCAGCCCGTTCTACGGCATCGACCTTTCGAACGAAGAAGGCCGTCGCCGTCTCAAATCGGTGCTCAACCGTATTATCCGCCACATTTATGCCGTGCGCAACGAGGCCGATGAAAAGGCCGGAATTGCACGCCGTCTGCGCGAGCACGGAGTGTCGGAAGAAATAATCGCCGAATGTGTCTTTTGATATAGGCTAAACTTTTGCATTTCTCATAGCTGCAAGGCCATCCCGCACGGGATGGCCTTATTGTTTTTATTACGGTTCAGCAGGTATGTCAGAAAGGCTGTTTATGCCGAGATTGTAGGGACGCACGGCTCGTGCGTCCGCAGATGAATAATTGATTATCAATAAAACCAATATGATTTCCCGGACGCACGGACCGTACGTCCCTACTGTTTGGTATCTTTTCCTGATTGCTATTCGTCTTCTTTCTTTTTGTGGCGGAGGAAGTTGAACATGTTGTCGAAATCGCGACGGTACATGATGCCCACGCCTTGGGTTGTGGCGGCTGTGCGAAGGTAGTAGTTTTGGTCGTTGTAGCGGTTGTAGGCTTTCAATCGCCATGAGCCTTTGCGGTTGAGGAGATATTCAATGTCGAAGTCGCCCACAAACTGGTTGGTGTTGAGAGTCTTGTCGCGGTAGCCGAAATTGCCGTTGAACAGGAGGCGATTGTTGAGCAAGGTGGATTGAAGGGTGAGGTCTACCTCCACGTCGGAGAAGTCGCCGCGGTCGGAGCGCAGGTTTGGAGCTATCGACCAGTTTTCCGACAGCTTGCCGAGCATCGACGAAAGCTGCGATGCAATGGTCGACGATGCCACGGAAAACAGCTCATTGCCCTTGGTGGTCGACGCCATATAGTCGGGCGTGTAGAATCGGTTGAGGGCAAGCAGGTAGATAATCTGGCGGTTCATCATCTCCTCGGTGGAGACGATGGAGCGCACCTTGCGGTAGGTGTCGGATGTAAGGGTCGGGAATTCGAGGTCGAACGTTATGTCGGGCTGGCGCATGTCGCCTGAGACTTGCAGCAAGGCGTTGACGGGCACGTTTGTGCGGTTAAGGTCCTTGTCCTGCAAGAAAGATTCGTCGAGATCGGACAGATTGGCGTTAACGGAATATACGGCGTTGATGGCAAGATTGGCAGAATAAGGATCGCCGGTGAAAGTTATAGACGACCCTTCGCGGATGGTGAAGTCTTTTAATATGATATCCTGGAGGGTAAAGTTGTAAGAACCCCGGTCGAGCGTGTATGTGCCGTACATGCGCAGGTCGTTGTTGACAGAGCCGTAGGTGAGGCGCAGATTTCCGCTGCCGTTTGCCTTGATGCGGTCGCCGCCGATGGGATCCATCACGATTGTCATCTGCGCGTCAGGAGTTATATCCATCTGCAAGTCCATATTATAGGCTGTCGGAGTCTCCACCACGAGCGAATCGGCGCGAGCGAGCAGGGCCACGTCGGGGTCGATTTCCGTTATCGAATCCGTTACGGTCACCGGCGTTACATCGCGGAAGGTGATAAACGAGTATTCGCCGGCCTCCTCGGTGTCGGAAAGGACGAATGTAAATGATGAGTTGGGCGCGGACGACATGTTCACGCCTATGTCGACTACGCCTGGACGGCCGACGACATGTGCCGAGCCGTTTCCAAATATTCGGCCGTACCAGTCGGGCGACAATTTGGAGTTGACGTCGTAGGCAAGGAAATTGCGGGCATCGGTCACCGCAAACTCAAAAGTGGGGTCATGGAAGAAAACGTGGTCGACATATCCGTTGAGACGGGCCGAATTGCCGTATATGTCGCGTATGGCTATGTCTTTGAGGGCGATGTGGCCGGGGGTGATGTGCAGGGAATCGGACGCTGTGTACCAGGTGTTGGTAAAATCGAGTTTCAGCTGCAAGGAGTCGGCATAAATGTCGCCTTCGAGGTCGATATACTTGAATGTGCCAAAAAGATGGGCGCGGCCCGAGGCATATCCGCGCACATCGGAAGCAAAGGCCTCCATGAAAGGCTTCATGAAGCCTACTTTCACACGGTCGGCCTCAAAGGTAATGTCGAGCTCTTCCGATGCCGGCGTGATAGTGCCGAATATGTGCGATTGCCGGCCGTCGCTTTGGTGCACGTCGGCATCGAGCGAGAATGCCTTTTTTTCGGGGAGGAACTCAACAGCCACGTCGGCATCGCCGAGGGTGCAACGGTTGTAGCCGATGTCGCGCACATGCAGGCTTGTCGCCGAAATCTGCGGGGCTTCCGAAAACAAGGCCCGGGCCGTAAGGCAGCCTGTGGCCGAGCCGGAGATAAGGGCCTTGTCGATTTGAAGCGTCTCGAATATATCGAGCAAGTGAATATCTTTGAGGTCGACATTGAGCACATCGTCGGGCGAGGCGGAAGCCCGGCCGTCGACCAATATATTCTGGTCGTCGGTAGATAATGCAAAGCGGTCGACAGCAAGCAATCCGGGGCGCCATGAGATAACCGACGGCTTTATCTCCCATGTGTCGGACCCGAAGTTTATCTCTCCGGGATAGAAATTTACGGTGGCGGCTATGCCTCCGTTAGGGTCGGGAAGCACTGTGGAGCCGAAACTGATTTTTCCGTTGATGGGAATCCGGCGGCGTATCTCCCAGTCGATGCCGGTGTTGCCGACCGAACCTTCGGCTATATGGTTGGCCACAATGGTCATGGGGCCTTTCTGTGTGGGGAATTCGGTCGTGGCATAGACATAGGCTTTGCCGTTGTCGCCGGAATTGAGCGACGCCGACACGAGGGTGTTCTCTATATGCTTCTTTCCCTGGAGCAGCCACGGGGCATCGGCCATGACCGAGGCCGTGCGTCTCGGATATGAGAATTCGCCGGCTATGGCAACGGGTACGGCCGGTTTTACCGGAAGCCCGAAAAAGTCGCACAGACGCGCCGCCTTTTCAATCTCGAAATCGAAAGAGAAATCATTGCGCACGGCATGTTCTTTCTTCCGGGCCGGCATATTTTGACGCTGATAAGGCAAGTCGATGCACACATCGGCTATCTCATTAAAATCGTCGACAATGCTCAAAGGGTTGAAATCGCCGTCGATTGAGCCGTTGATATAATCGGACACGATATGAATGTCGCCGGGAATAGCCGTGAGGTCGAAGTTTTTCATATCTATCCCCTCGCCTGCCGAATCGAAGAAAGTGATGTCGGAAAAGTCGAGTATGGTTTTCACCGGCACGCCTTGCTCTGAGGCAAATTCCCCGGCAAAATGTCCCGACGCCGTGAAATCGGCATAACGGTCGGAAACGAAACCCATGTCGTGTAGCGCGGCACGGTGCAAGTCGATATTGAAATCGAGCGAGGAAGGGATGCGGGCAAAGCAATCAGAGACACCCGCCGCGATGTCGACGGAGAGCAGCGGGTCGCCGACGCATGCCGATACTTGCGCCAAACCGCGATCGAGATGCCCGTCGACAGCTATATTTTCGTAGCGATGCCCGCGGAACACAACAGTGCCGCGATCGAGGCGCACACCTGCCGTAGAATTGACGATACCCGACACCGGAATCCGGCCATGGGCCTCGACAAAACCCGAGGCATCGCCTAATTCGGCAGAGCGAGTCAAGTGCCCCAACGCCACAGATGCGACGTCGACCGTAGCATCAAAATCGAAAAAGGACGCCGTTTTTTGGAATGTGCCGTCGAAGCCGGCATAGGCCCAACGGGACCGCACATTTCCGGAAACCAAGGCTTGGGCAAGGGTTCCTCTCACGGCAATATCGGCCTTTGCCGGCGCAAAGGAAAGCGGGACGAAAGGCAAATCGGCATCGGCGCTTACATTTACATCTACATCGAAATCGGCCTCTGAAAGGTGGAATATGTCCGACACCTTTCCCTCCGCCGAAGCGTTTAGACGGCATTTGGCGGCTACGACGTTGAAACGGCGCAAGTCGAGCGCGCCGCCGGCGACAGATGCCTCGGCATCAAATTTCAATGTTTCTCCGGCGGGAATATTACCGGGCAATTTTACAAACGGAGCGATGTCGGCCAATGCGAGTGTCGACTGCTCCAAGGCCACAGACACGGGTGTGGCGCGGCCTGCGGTAGACAGTTCTTTGATGCCGACGGGCAACGATAGCGGCCGGAGGACGATATGCGACGACGGCAATGATACGGAAAGCCGCTCGACAGCCACACTGTCGGACGACAGAATAGCTTTGGCTTCAAGATTGGAAAGAACAAATCCTGATCTTTCGACAAATCCGAACCGGCGCACAGTGAAGTCGATTCGGTCGGCCGACACTCTCGGAGCAAAGGCTTGCAGGTTCAGCTCCTCGACAAGAATATGCCCGGGACAGAACCGCCCGGCCACGGCTGCGGAATCGGACAGCACATCGTAGGAAAGCGCTCCGTCGGCTATTTCCACAGAATTGAGGCGCACAACCACCGTCGACGGCTCTTTCTTTGGACGTGGACGGTTAAGCCGGGCGATGATTCCGGCTATATTCAAGGGAGCGCCGGCACTGTCGCGGCTCAGCCTTACGACGGGGCGTTGCAAACGCACATAGTCGGTGATGAGTTTTTTGTGAAATATGAAATCGGACGTTTCGAAGCGCGCCTCGGCACAGTCGATGGCAAGCGCAGTGTCGCTGCGAGCGTCGAGCACGGCAATGTCGCATATTTCAAGCCGGTTGAAAGGCCTGAACGAAAGCCGCCCGACGCTCACATCGGCGCCGAGCAGGTCGGAAAGCTCCGTTTCCACAGCGCAGCGAAGACGCTCCTGCGCGGGGTCGGACGAGAGCACAAGATATAACGTTGCCGGCACTGCCACAAGCAGCACCAGCAACACAACCATTATGCCCCGAAGAAGACGCATCAATAACTACTAATGACTAAGTGTATCTGATTAAAAAGTTAATGTAATCACGGTGTAGGGACGCACGGCTCGTGCGTCCGCGTAAGTATCATTGACACAATTAATTAACATTGCTTTGCAACGGACGCACGAGCCGTGCGTCCCTACACTCAAAGCATTAACTTTCATTTGTGACATACTTAATGACCAACTATTAAGACTAACGAATCATTGATAGAGATAGCGTTTTATCGAGCGTTTTGGCGTTTTCTCAAATTCCTCGCTCATGAGGCGGAATTTGGAAATCTGGGAATATGCCGGCAATTCGGTGTTGAGCTGCTTCACATTCTGCGACATAAGCTCCTCTATTTCCTTTCCGGTCATGCCCTGGCGCGTCGCGTTCTCTATGTCGGGATATATCAGAGCCACAAGTTTGTTGTCCTCCGAGATTACGAGCGATTCGGCCACATACGGCAGGTTGTTGAGAATCTGCTCTATTTCCTCGGGATAGATATTTTGGCCCGACGGACCGAGAATCATGTTTTTGTCGCGGCCACGTATATAGAGGAAGCCGTCGCTGTCCATGGTGCAGATGTCGCCGGTCGACATCCATCCGTCGCGGAAGGTCGATTCGGTAGCCTCGGGATTCTTGTAATAACCGAGCATCACGTTGGTGCCTCTCACCCAAAGCACGCCGGGCACGTTTTCGGGGTCGGGACTGTCGATGCGGGCCTCCATACGGTCAACGATGCGGCCGCACGACGCCGGACGAGCCTCATACCAGGGCGCATAAGAGATGAGCGGGGCACATTCGGTCATGCCGTAGCCCACGGTGTAGGGAAATTTGATGCGGCGAAGAAACTCCTCCACATCCTTGTTGAGGCCCGCGCCGCCGATAATCAGTTCTTCGAGGCGGCCTCCGAACGTATCGGTGAGCTTTGTCTTTATCTTGTTGAGAAGACGGTCGTCGACAAAAGGCACCATCATCAGCAGCTTCATCAACGGCTTGTCGAGAAGGGGGAACACACGCGTCTTTATAATCTTTTCGATAATAAGAGGCACGGCCACAATCACTTTGGGGCGAACGGTGGCAAAAGCGTCCATGATGATTTTCGGCGACGGCAGGCGGGTAAGGAACGAAATGTGGCATCCCTTGGCCATGCAGTGAATCAGGTCGATCATCAAGCCATACATATGAGCCAGCGGGAGCATGCACACTATCTCGTCGCCGGGTTCGAGGAAATTGAGATGGTCGATGCAATATTGCAGGTTCGACCACAATGCGCGGTAAGGCAGCATCACGCCCTTGGAAAAACCGGTCGAGCCCGACGTATAATTGATGAGCGCAAGCTCGTCGGGGCTGTCGACATGATAGACCACATCTTCCTGTGTGAAGCGTTCGGGATAGCGGCGTCCGAACAGCTCGTTGAGGTGGGCGCGGGCATCCGCTATCACATCGAAGCGGCTGAGAAGCAAGCCGAAGTCGGATATGCGGAACGCGCCTTCGAGAGCGTGCATGGCGTCGGGGTCGAGATTCTCCCATATTGCCTCATCGCAGAAAAAGAGACGGGCCTCGCTGTGATTTACAAGATGATGGATATTGTCGGCCTTGAAATCGTGGAGAATCGGCACCACCACCGCCCCGTAAGTAAGGACCGAGAGGAATGCCACCGACCATTGCGCCGAATTCTTTCCGCAAAGCGCAATCTTGTCGCCTTTGCGTATACCGGCCTGTTCGTAAAGAATATGAAGTTTGGCTATTTTGCGGGCAATGTCGCGGTATTGGAGCGAAAGCGAATTAAAATCAGTGAGAGCCAATCGCTCCCAGTTTTCGCGCACCGAATCCTGAAAATATAAATTTAGACTGTCGCGTTGTTGCATTTCTATAAAAATTTGGCTACAAAGTTAAGCATAAATTCCCGATAAACCGCCACCTGCTAAAACATTTGCTGAAATTTTCCCCACAGACAAGCCTGCTGCAAGAGCGCGCGAGCAAATGCTTTAACCCAACCCGCACGTCCGCTGCGCAAAAACATTAATATATTCAACTTATCGCAAGTTAGCCACGGCAAAGCCGTGATTCCTTGGCTAACCGGGTTTGGAGGCAGAATGCCGACAAGCCCGGTCTGTTATGGAAGCTAAAAAGCACCGCGAAGCTGTGCCTCGCAGCATGTCGCTCTGCGAAAAAATTTTAACGTTAATTGCCGCGAATTATTCATTAATCCAAATTAATGGCCGATTAACGGCAATTAACGTAAAACCCCAACCTCCGAAAGGCGGCGAAGATTTCACGGTGAGATGTTAATTTATTTTGCAGCATGATTATTTTCTTTGCTATATAAAAAATATTTACTATTTTTGTCGCGCAGACCGCCTCTGCAGAAGCTCCGGTCCGGGGTAACGAGAGGCGGGTTGTTATAAAACATAATAAGAAAGCGTTTATCCGCGCTGATTCTTGACTATCAGAAATTCTCGCAAAATTTCATGTCTATGTCAAGGGTTGTGCAACGGTAGATGCCCGTGGATATGTAATATCGTGCTTTCGGCATATTGCCTTGTGAAAGGCATAGCCGAATGCTATTGTTGCATATACAGGCGTGGGCTTCTGCGTTGCCGTCCGACATAGACAAGGCAATGCGAGAAGCCTCAAGCAGTAGGATGGCAACAGATACAGATTCCTACGCTTTTTTTTGTGCCAATCATTATCGCCAACGAGAGGAAGACCGAGGCTCATGTTGAACTATGAGAAAGACCTTTCCTCTTATGCTGCTTTGCAGCTTCGCTCTGATAGCAGCCACGCCAAAAAGAACGAGCAATCCTGCCCCCGTGCCTTTTAACTTTGAACTTGTGGTGGATTCCGCGACTATACTTGCAGATGATTATGCCGAAGCAATGGTCAATAAACCGGAGATGGTCAAGAGTCGCATGAACGCGCTTAAACGCTTCTATGCTCCGTATTCGGGCAATAAGACAGTTGCTGATTCCATTTGCAACGTTATATTTAATATGTATGTCGACAACATCGAGCGTGACAACATCAACCGTGCAAATGCTTTCAAAGAATGCTTCACTGAAATTGCCGACAAAGACAATGAGCACTATGGACCGCTGTATGCCACTGAACTCGAACTGGCTCAGGAGCGATTTGACACAACTGCCGTAGCTCGATATATTCCTGCGCTTTATGAATACTCGGCCCGCTTGGATTTTGATTATGATGATGTTTTATCTGATGCGAAAATATTTCTTAATAACATCAGAAATCGTCGTCCATTGCGCGATGCATTACCCGGCATTTGGGTGTCAGAGGATATAGCCGGGGTTAATACAGATAAAGGGAAGAAAGACTCTCATGAAGGCAAAAACAATTGGCTGAATGATTGCAAAATAATTCAAATTAGAGATTGTACGAATCCAATATATGCTTCATTTAACATACCAAAAGATTCTATTACCGGTCTCAATATTATAAGAAGAAGCGCAAGTGCACAGAAATCGTATGGTCCGGATATAGATTGGTGTATCATAGGAGATTGGGAACAACCCGCTTTCAATATTCAAACAGAGCAACAATATGAAATTCCTCAAATCAGTTTTTCAAGTATTGACAATGCCCAAGCAAAAATCATTGTACTTGATAATAATTGTTATTCTGCTTATGCTTTCTGGGGAGATGAAAGCCTAAAAAGGAACAACGCTGAAATCGGATCAATTATTCGTCAAACGACACAAAATATGCAAGCAGTGACTTCAGGCCACTTGTCTCGCAACAAATATTCTAATACGGAAAGATTTGCGGGCAATATGGCGTCAGGCTTGGTTGGTGTGGGCATTAATTCATTAGTGGACGCTATAATGGTTTCATCCGATATGATTTGGAGTATAGAGATTACTTTCCATATGATAAATCCATATTGTCTTGAAGCCGAGTTACGCTCTAATACTGTTGTAGTTAAGTCGAATTCAACAGAAGAAAAGATTAATACATATACACACAAAGCAAAATATTATAGATGGGAACCTGAAGATAATGTCGTTTGGGTTGGTGCAGAGAATAATATTGGAAATGCTTTTACAGAAGAAAAACCATGGATTACAACAGGTATGATTTTTTTGACTCCGCCTTCTAATGAACTAATGAATAGTGCTAAAAAACATAAAATATCATTTGAGAAAGAATTTAAAATCTGGTATAAGAATGAGCAAAAGAAATTGAAGAATCAACTGAAAGAACTCGATAAAAATTCTTTGGTATATGAAAATTTAAAAAATGATATTAAATTGTTCAATAAATTCGAAAGCGCTCCAAAAGCTTGGCAACAATGGAATACTATTCAACTTGCCAAACTAAAGGCTAAATCAGATAATTACAAGCCATGAGAAAAATATTAACGACTTTACTATTTGCCACGTCAATTCTTGCCTCAGCGCAGGCGTGGACTTATTCAGAGCAATTCAAAACTGATTTCTGGACCGGATATGTTGACCGCGACATAACAGTGGTTGACTGCTCTAACGGCAAACATGAAATGCGCCCTATGGCACAATGCTTTCGCAAGGATGTCGCAAGTGGGCTCAGCCATGGCTATATGATTGAGTCTCAGATGACCAACATCAACGGTCTGAATGCAAAGGTAGCACGCGGTGTGGCAGCCTCTCGCCCTAAACGCAAAACATCTGCCGGTACATACAAATATAGTACAGGAAAGGCGGGAACCTCGTATAATCACGCCACTTCTCAAGCCCATATCAATTGGGTGCATCAAAAACAGGCCGAACGGCAAGAAGCTATCCGCCGCGCGCAGGCAAAAAAACGCGAAGAAGAGCGACGTAGACGAATCGAAGATAACAATCGGGCGGCCGCTGTCACGGCTGCCACGAATGCTCGTCTTCAAGGCGAAACCGACCGCCGCATTGCGAACGACCATTATAACGCCAACGAGGGTGCATATCTTGCCCAACAGAGAGCAAGACATGCGCATCGCACCGTGGGACCACAATTCCAAAGGAAAGAAACAACCAATGCCAATAAGGCAAAAATGCTTCGCGGGCAAAACAAACCTCGCCGCGTGATGTATCCTCAGCGTCAGCCCCGAAATGTGGCACGTAAGCCGTTGGCAAAAGTGGAGCGCAGACAACTCACCGTAGAGCAGTCCATTATGCTTAAAAAGGCGTTGATGGTGCGTGCAGAGTTGCGCAGGAAGAATGCAGCCGAAAAGAAATGGAATGAATACAAGGGCATCAAACTATCCGATGGCGCAGTGTCTACTATCGGTAAAGATTGGCAAAGCGACGACTTCAAGACCGGCCCGCTCTCGCCGCCGCCGTTGTCGCCCCGGCGTCCGCAGTATGTGGAGCCCAAGTGGCTTGCCAAGCATAAGGAAATGCTTGAAATGCTTGGAGAGCCGCCATTGACATCGGAAGAGGAAATCAGGCTATTAAAGGACCATGAATTTTTAGGAGTATGAAACAGATTGCAGCGGTAATAACGGCAATGCTGTGTGCATTGACTTCGTCAGCGATATACCGTGTGTCGATATTGAGCCACGAGGAGTTTTGTCCCGGTCCGGAGGAAATTCTCCAACTGCCGGGTATCGGGCTTGGCCTCGCCAATGGCCCCGACTCAATAATGCTACTCGACAATCCGAGTCTTGCGTTTATCCGCTGGACTGAACCTAATAATGCACGTTCAATTGTTGGTTGCGGCGAGTCGTTTTATGCCACGGAGGGGGACAGCATTTATCGCATTGCGACAGATTCAATCCCTCGCAAGTTTATCGGGAGACTCGACAACGAACAATTCAAACTGTCTGCTGCCACCGATTCAACGTTCTACGCTATAACAGCCGATGAAGATTTCTCGTGTGTCTACGAAATCAACCCCGAAACCGGATATTGCGACCCGTTGATAAGCATTGAGTCTGCATTACTGAAAATCGCACCAATGGGTGACAATCTGCTTCTATGGGTAGATGATGCCGTAATGATAGCCAAAGACGACGGCATGATTGAGCCTTTTTACTCCGCTCCTGACATCACCGATGTTGAACTGTCACCAATCGGCATCTTCATTGCCACCGATAAGTCGGTACTATGGTTTACTGACGTAGACGAAGGTATAAAACTATTGCCGGTGGGAGTCACTAATCTTTGGTGGGACAACGATGACTTGCTATACTACCGAACAAAGGACGGCGATATAATAGCGATTGTAGGCTTGGAGGACTTTTACAGAAATGAGACAAAAGAAAAATCAAACTCGTGAAATCAACTTGAAATGCCGGCTGTGGTGTAGAACGCTACGCTGTCGCGTGCTCCAATACCGCGATTGATTCGTTTGATGGGGGTGTGTCAAAATACCAAACAGTAGGGACGTACGGCCCGTACGTCCGGGGAATTATATTGATAATTAATTGATAATCAATTATTAATCTGCGGATGCACGAGCTGTACGTCCCTACAATTTCGGCATAAACAGGGTCAAGCCGTAATTACGGTGCATTGCGTCTCCGTTAGGAGACAAATATTGTAGCGCAGGGCGACAGCCCTGGGGGGCGTGGATGTTATTTATAATGGTATTGGAGCGGAGGCCGGCCGGAGCGTTCGATAACGCCAACCGTGGTGCAGAACGCT
>ERZ777305.3119-NODE-3119-length-12043-cov-5.445195_pt1 | contig 12043 bp, 15 predicted proteins | sample MGYA00374965_ERZ777305 | MGnify/ENA primary metagenome ERZ777305 (study PRJEB29328, sample SAMD00013331) | mouse gut metagenome | study: EMG produced TPA metagenomics assembly of the Metagenome analysis of fecal microbiota from mouse which was promoted...
ACGTTTCCAGTAATGAAACTTACACTTATGAAAATATAGTTGCATATGATTTCTGCATGGATGAGCAGTCAATCTATTATGTTTCCAGGACTGACAGCGGAGGCTTATATTCCTGCGACAAGGACGGGAATAACAAGGAATTAATCAGTCATATACCGGCAATGTCTGTTACCTGTGATACAGGCAATATTTATGTATTATCAAAAGAAAGTGGTGAGGAAATCGCTTTACCAAAAAGCCAATGATTGCAAATGTACTTTCTTCTATAATAAGCATTGTAATAATGGCGGCTTTTTCAATTATCATTTCCATATATATGACACTTGGAAAAGAGGATAGTACGGACATTTTGGGGAATTCTGTGGAGTCTGCAATGCGGGCTGCTCAAAAAGTTTTATATGATTTTGACCATCCTCTGGAACCTAATTGGGTTATAAGTATTGAAGAGCAACGGGCACTTGTAAAGGAAAGGCAGTTTTATGTATCTTTTCTCGAAAAATTGGAAAAGCTGCTGACAGGGAATAAGGAACAAAATGGAACAGAATTGTACGGCGCAATCAACAGAGGTATTTTGCGTAGTAAATGATTTTGTAGTGCGTAAATTATTGTAAGAGTATGCACCATGTGAAGATTAACATGGTGCATATTTTTATCTTTTATTTATAGAAGATATTTTGGTATATTCTATAAAAAGATGAAATGTAGGAAATTGGACAAATGTTGATACGAAGATTTGTTAATTTTATGATTGGTGTATAAACTTATTGTATTGTCAAATTGTTTGTTGCCATGAATAGATATGGAGGATGTACCTATGCCCGATATCAGCGAGATTCAGAAAGCTGTTGTACCGATAACCTGTTTCTATGGAATAAAAAGATTATAATACTTTTGTAAGCAATTCCGTTTTTCAAAATGCCTGTTGTATGTGTATTTTGCAGATAGGGGAATTGTGCAAAGTAATATCTGAAGAATTGAGAATGCAGGAAAAGAGTGTTTTGTGGAAAGAATGGTGTGGCATCAGGGATGTTTTTGCGCATCAGTATTCAAATCCGGACTGTCAGGCAGCATGGGACACGATATAGTATGATCTCCCGGAATTGAAGATGGAAATAGATAGAATTTTAAATGGGAAGAACGATTGCGGTATTGGTCATGATTAAATTTAGTAAGGGACGGACCGAATGGGTACGGAGATTGTAGTGAAAACGTCTGAATAAGAAAAAATTTCTAACAGAAAATCATCTATAAATTTCCCCTCTTTCTTATAACAAATATCTTCTGTGGAAGCGATTTTGGGTACTGATGGTTGATATTTTTCCATTTCATTTCCTTTCCTTTTTGGGAAAGGGTATATCTATTGCGTTCGGTTAAAAATATAAAAATTTAATATTGTTATAAAAATTATCTACTTTAATGTCAAGTTGGTTTTTAAATCCTCAGCATAGGAAGTGGAATGGGACTGCAATTTATAATCGGTGCATCTGGTATTTATACAACATATAAATGAAAATTTTGTATAATGATTCATGACAAACGCATCATGTTTTTATTCACTCTTAACATAAAATTTCAGTTCGAATATTCAAGTAAGTAGAAGTTGAAATTCAAGTAAAAATGATGGTTTAATATAAATACAAACATTACACTCACGGTGAGGAAATCAAAGAATACAAAAAATTAGGAGGATCACTATGAAAAGAAAGTTTATGACAAAGATTGTATCATGTGCTCTTTCAGCAGCAATGCTCATGACATTACTGGCAGGCTGTGGAAACAGAAGTAACGAAAATACCAGCGATGTGGCAAGCGAATCAGATAGTGGCAGTGAAGCAAATGACACTGCGGACAGTTCTGTTGCCGGAAGCAGTGAATCACAAGGAACGATTGTAGTAGATTTTTGGACAGCACCCGAACAGTATAACTTGGATTTTTGGAGCGGATATGCAGACAAATTTAACAATAGTAATACACAGATTAACGGAAAAACAATAGAAGTAAAAGTCCAGATGATGCCGGCACAGCCGTCCTCAGAAGCCGGAATTCAAAATGCGATTGCAACGGGAACTATACCTGCAATCTCAGAAAATATCAACCGAAGTTTTGCAAATATATTGGCAAATTCACAGGCAGTCTATGATATGGGACAGGAAAGCTGGTTTCAGGATATTGTGGCAGAACGTGCAATTGGCGAAACAATAAAAGGATGGGAAATTGACGGGGCACAATATGTGCTTCCGCTGTATGTAAATCCGATCACTGTTTGTTACAACAGTAAAGCACTAAAAGTGTTGGGATTTGATAGTGTGCCGCAGACGCTTGCCGATCTGGAAGCTCTTATGACGGCTTTTCAGGAAAAACAGGGAGAAATGAAAGAAATGGGAATTTCTCACTTTATGTATCGTGCTGAGTTTTTAAATTCAGGAAATTACTGGGAGAGATGGTTCGATATAGAAGCGCCTTATAATGCATTAGCACAGGGAACTCCTTTGGTTGACGGTAACAGGTTGACAGCAGATAGAGATGCGTTGCAGAAAGTATTTCAGATGTATGCAAATATGGGGACTTCCCTTCTGACAGGAACTATCGACGGATTATGGCAGGAAGAAACGGTGCCGGTTGTTATGGGATGCGGACTTCCTTGGGATATTACAGCCAATGATGCGTCAGGTAAAGTATACGGAATAGATAATGATTATGTTTTTGGACCTACATTAGTAGAAAATGAGGGAGATGCACATTACAATTATGCGGATTCCAAAGGTATTGTTCTGTATAAAAATGATGCAATTTCAGAAGAAGAACATAATGGCGCCGTTGAATTTTTGAAATACGTATTTACCGGAGACGGAAAAGATACATTTGATCTTGACTGGCTGAATACAACTTCGATGCTTCCGGTACGCGGTGATCTTGATACGAATGAATTGTTTGTGACATATTTTGACAATCATGCAGCATTAAAGGATATAAGTTTATATGTTGCAAACAGCATTCCGGGCATGGCACATGAAAAGGGTGCAGAAATTATGACAGCGCTCGGGGAGAAGGCGGTTATTCCTTTGATGAATGATGTTGTTTCTGTAAACGGCATCAATGAGAATCCAGATGTTTCTCGGTATGTGGATGCGGCATTGGATGCCATGAGAGAAGCTGGTGGGCTGGAATAAAACCGGAGATGGCTGTCGCACACTATGGCGACAGCCATTTTTGTAAGAAATTGGGGTGTGTTGTCAGTTGACAGACAGGTTTTGTAGTGATATCTCTGCACAGGTAATTTGCGTCGGTAAGTAGAGGAGGGTGTGCGAAGTGAAATTAAAGAAACAGACAATTATGGCTTGGGTTTTTAATTTGCCTTATATTGTTTATACGATTATTTTTCTTGCAATACCATTAGTATGGGCAATATGGCTTTCAATGACAGACTGGAATCTGATGTCTCCGGAGTATAATTTTGTAGAAATGAAAAATTTTACGGAGTTGTTTAGAGATGAAAAAGTAAGGGCTGCATTCTGGAATTCATTTCGATATCTGGTCCCGTTGGTAGTCTTGTGCTTTGTGTTTGGCGTGACAATTGCGCTGATGGTATCGAAGTTGCCGCGTGTTTTAAAGGGAATTGCAGCCGTTGCTTTTTTTATTCCATATCTGACATCAGGAGTGTCAACTTCTGTGATGGTGAAATATTTGTTCAGTTATAATTCGGCATTAAACGTATTTTTGAGAGAAAAGGCCGGGATGAATATTAACTGGCTGCAGAGTAAATTCGCCTTTTCCATTATCGTAATTATGATTGTATGGAAGATGTCAGGGTATTATGCGCTGTTTGTACTTTCCGGTATCGAATCTATACCGGAAGATGTGTATGAGGCGGCTATGTTGGATGGATGTACAGGAATTAAAAAACTGTTGTATATTACATTACCAATGATTTTGCCAACGTTGACATCTGTTGTTGTACTGGCGGCAGGTCTTTCATTTCAGATTTTTTCGGAGCCGTTCCTGCTGACTGGCGGTGGACCGTTAGCATCGACAACAACATGGCAGTTGGAGATTTATAATGCATCCTTTGTCAGTTTTCGGTCAGGATACGGTGCGGCAATGGCAATTCTCAATGCGATGCAAATATTTGTGGTCATTCAGCTCATTACCTGGCTGATGAATCGATGCAATGAGAAATATGGATGGTAAAGGAGACTAAGATGAAAAGAAAGAAAATGTCACCCCAGACGGTTACTCTCAGTGTTATAACAATAATACTTTTGCTGATTTCTCTTTTTCCATATTATTATATGGTATTACAGTCCTTTTTGCCGTGGGAAATGGTAGATAAAACAATACTGCCGACGGTGATCTCTATGGATAGTTACAGATATTTGCTGGGTGGGAAAGGAGCGGGCTCTTCTAATCCGATGCAATGGATTCGGGCGTTAATGAATTCATTTATGGTAGCTGTCCCTACGGCGGTGATTTCCGTTTTAGTGGGGCTTATGACAGGATATGCGGCAGTCCATATGAAATATAAGGGGAAAAGAATTGTATACTCTTCATTGTTGTTTCAGATGTTTTTCCCCGTAATTATTCTGCTGGTACCCCGGTATATGCTGATTCGGCCTCTGGCGAATCATTATCTTGGCATGGTGCTTCCCATGGTTATTTCCATATGGGGAATATTCATGTATGTCAACTATTTTAAAACGGTGCCGGTGACTGTATTTGAAGCAGCTAAAATTGATGGCGCAAGTGAATTTAAAATTTTATTACAGATTGCATTGCCTTCTACAAAATCTATTAGTATTATTGTCTTTCTGTCTGTATTTATGACGAGATGGAATGAATTGATGTGGGATATGCTGGTCTCGCCGGAGCTCAAAATGCAGACATTAAATGTTATGATTTCTACGCAGTTTAATCAGAATTCCACATTGCCGGGACCAATGTATGCAGCATCCGTAGTCCTAACACTGCCTGTAATCATATTATTTTTGTGCTTTTCCAAATATTTTAAAGAAGGCATCAATTTTATGTTGAAATAGCAGGGAATCTTTGTGTATATCTCTAATAAAATGAAAGGAATCATGAAAATCATGAATAGAAAAGGTCATGGAATTTTTCGCTGTCAGGAGAATCCGCTGCTGACGCCACAAGATGTAAAACCGTCTTGTGAAGAGTTTTCGGTAAAAGGGGTATTTAACTGCGGAGTCACAAAATATAAAGATGAATATATTTTATTGTGCCGCGTTGCAGAGGCAGTTGATGCAAAAGATGGTTACGTGAAGGTACCGATAATCGGGGAAAAGGAGGGTAAGAGTGTATTTGAAATTGTAAACATTATCAAGTCGGAATATCCGGAATACTGCTTCAGTGATTCAAGAACCATTACGTGGGGAAATGATGCAAACAGCAATGTTGTATGGCTGACGACATTGTCTCATCTGCGCATTGCACGTTCGAAAGACGGAATTCATTTTACTATAGAGGATGCGCCAGTGATCATGCCGGATGCAGTAGATGAGTGTTGGGGGATGGAGGATCCGAGGATTACAAAAATTGGGGACGTCTATTATATAAATTATACAGCGGTGTCTTCCAAAGGAGCATCAACGGCTTTGATTTCCACAAAAGATTTTGAAACGTATGAACGGCAAGGGAATATTTTTCTGCCGGAAAATAAAGATGTAACAATTTTCCCGGAAAAGATAGGAGGAAAATATTATTGTTTTAACCGCCCGGTTCCCAAAGGAATCGGCTCTCCGGATATGTGGCTCTCCGAATCAAAAGACCTGATTTATTGGGGACGCCATCGCCATTTCTATGGCATAGAAGATGGCTGGGAAGGCGGGCGGATTGGTGGAGGCGCGCCGCCCCTTAAGACGGAAAAGGGTTGGATTAAGATTTACCATGCGGCAGACAAAAACAACCGGTACTGTCTGGGAGTTTTTCTGTTGGACTTGAAAGATCCCGGCAGAATTATTGCCAAGTCAAAACAGCCGCTGTTAGAACCGGAAATGGAGTATGAGAAAGAGGGATTTTTCGGGCAGGTGGTATTTACCTGCGGAGCGCTCTTGGAAGAGAATTGTATCAAAATTTATTATGGAGCAGCGGATAACAGTATCTGCTTGGCGGAAATCGAATTAGAAGATATCTATGCGTATCTGGGTGTATAGGAGGAAAAAGTCGGCCAAACGTGACATGAAATAATAATAAAACGAAAGCTTGTAGTAAAGGAATATTTATGGGACTGTGCTACACTGATTCGGGATTTTGGAAAAACAGGAAAATTTAAACGTAGGAATTATCCTGTCACAAAAAGGGGTATATCTGTTATTGACAATGAACCCTGGAAAGGATATTCTCTTAGAAAGTATTTGAATCAATAGGTGTTGCAAATTTTTAAAGTCGAGATGAGGATGGCGCTGTGAAAGTTACGATGAAAGATATTGCTCATATCCATGGAATATCAGTGAATGCTGTATCGCTTGCTTTGAATAATAAGCCAGGAATCAGTGATGAGACGCGGATAAAGATTTTAAGAACAGCAGAAGAATTGGGATATTTGGAGACAAAGGAAAAATTTTATCGTACATTTTCGAGAACAAATATTTGTGTGATGATGCATAAACGTTATTCTGTGGATATGGATTTCTATGGAAAAGTTTTACTTGGCGTAGTGGAAGAAGCCAAAAAAAATGGTTATGATGCGCTCATGAATTTTTTCGATGATGATGATTTTGAGGTTCCCACAATCATTATGCAGCGGCGGGTGTCAGGGGTTATCGTAATCGGAAAGATTAAGGATAAAAATATCGAAAAAATTTGTAGAATGCATACACAGATAGTGCTGGTAGATCATGCTTCCATGGTAGAAAATATTGACAGTATTATTACGGATAATAAGCATGGAAGCTATATGTTGGTCAAGTACCTTCTGGAAAAGGGATTTACGAAGATAGGTTTTTATGGTGAACTGAGTTATTCTCTCAGCATTAAGGAGCGCTATTTGGGATATCGGGAGGCATTATCAACGTTTTTAGGGGTTAGCTCGTGGGAGCAGAGGGATTCCTATATTGACAAATATTCCATACTGGAAGGTATGGAAGAGGCGGTACTTTCCAATAACAACAAAGAGATTGTAGAATTGATAAAAAGACATGAGACTATGCCGGAAGTATTCGTATGTTCTAATGATAGGGTGGCGATTTCTCTGATGGTTGCTTTGCAGATATTGGGGTATAAGATTCCTGAAGATATTTCTATTGTAGGTTTTGATAATATTGATATATGTGAAAAAATATGTCCAAAGTTGACAACAGTAAATGTAAATAAGGAATTGATGGGAAAACGGGCGGTTCAGCGGTTGATTTATCGCTTATCTCATAGAAACAGTTTGACAGAAAATGTGGCAATCAGTGTAGAAATGGTGGAACGTGAGTCTGTAGGAAAACCGGAAAGATGAACTATGGGGGCATCGGAAAGATCAATGTCGTAAAATGGATGCCGGTGAATGAAGTTCCTGTTTGGGACAGCGGCACAGCCGGAAAGGTACAAACGTTATTGGGATAAGGCAGGAAAGCTCCGCCCAATGGGGATTTTGTCCTTTTAGCCAGGCAGAACCCATGTTATACTGTATAAAACAGATTGGATGGTGCAGGCAGTGAATGGAAAAATTTATGAATATGAATCCCTGCTCTATGAAGCGGGGGACACAGGCGGTGCATATGTCATTTTCCCCTATGATATCAGGAAAGAGTTTGGGCGGGGAAGAGTGAAGGTACATGCCACATTTGACGGGGAGCCGTATGATGGCAGTGTTGTAAATATGGGAGTAAAGAACGCTGACGGGAGCGTGTGTTATATCATAGGCGTGCGTAAAGATATCCGTTCCCGGATAGGGAAGCAGCCGGGGGACAGTGTTCAGGTGACAGTCAGGGAACGGGAATGAGGCAGGAGGGATGAAGGATGTGGACGTGTCCAAAGTGCGGGCGTACTTTTAAGAGGAAGGAACAGGACCACTACTGCGGGAAAGCGCCGGAAACGGTGGATGAATATATTATGGCACAGCCGGAAGAGGTACAGGAGTATCTGAGGAAAATAAGGGAAGCAATCCGCTTGGCGCTGCCGGAGGCGGAAGAGAGGATTTCGTGGAGTATGCCGACTTATTGGAAGGAGCATAACATTATCCATTTCGCCGGGTTTAAAAAACACGCCGGGCTGTATCCGGGGCCGAAGGCTGTTGAAGAGTTTTCTGGGCGTCTGAAAGAATACAGGACCAGTAAGGGAACTATACAGCTTCCGTATAGCAGGCCGGTTCCGGTGGAGCTGGTCTCCGATATAGCCAGATGGTGCTATGAGACGGGGAACCACCCGTAGGATTATGAAAAGTTTTGGAAGGTGCGGAGAATGGAACAGGATGTACTATATTTTTTCGACAGCAAACCGGAGGCATTGCCGCTGTATGAGGCTTTTGAAGAAAAACTTTTTTCAGAGGTGGACCGCGTGAAGGTCAAAGTGCAGAAAACGCAGATCGCTTTTTCCAACCGGCATAATTTTGCTTTTATTTCTTTCCTTCCGGTGCGGAAAGCGAAGGAGCGGCCGGAGGCTTATATTGTGGTGACTTTCGGGCTGGGATACTGTTTGGAATCCCAGCGCATAGATGCGGCGGTGGAGCCGTACCCCGGACGCTGGACACACCATGTCCTGATCTCCGGGACAGAAGAAATTGATGATGAACTGATTGGATGGGTAAAGGAAGCCGCCGCTTTTTCGGACGGCAAACGCTGATGCAGCCAGGATGGCAGGAGCGTTGTCAGGAGCAGGTATCAGAGAGGTGTATTGTATGGGGAATGAGAAAGTATATCAGATGGATTTTTCAAAAGTGTACGGCCTGCTTGTCAAAAAAGCAGAGAGAAAGGGAAGGACAAGGCAGGAGGTTGATGAGATCATCCGGTGGCTTACAGGATACAGCCAGCCGGAACTGGAAAAGATGCTGGAGCAGCCGGTAGTTTATGGGGACTTCTTCCGGGATGCCCCGGAATTAAATGAGAACAGGAAACTGATAAAAGGCGTGGTCTGTGGCGTCAGGGTGGAGGATATCGAAGAACCGCTGATGCAGGAGATACGCTATCTGGATAAGCTGATTGACGAGCTTGCCAGAGGGAAGGATATGGATAAAATACTGCGTAAGTAAAAAACAGAGTATTGGGTTGATGCAGGGCATCTCTTCGGAGGTGCTTTCTTTTTGCCTGTTTTTTGGGAGGCGCCTATTGGGAACCTCAGAGTTAATGTGCTTACACGGCCGTTCTTGTATCGGTTATGTACCGTTTTGTGAAACAGTCGCCTGGGAGTATCTGTCCTGGGTTTATAGTCATTTGGTGCAATAAATGGGAGTTTAGTGCAGCACTGTTTGGTATAAAACGTTATAATCCGATATAATCTATGACGGAAAACAATCTGGAATTGAGGGAAAGATTGAAAATTAAAATTTTCAATCCCGAGATTTGTGTCTGCGCGTTGCTTGACACAAACTCGTTCATGCGCAGAAAACAGCGCAGAAATGGAGAAAAAGATGAAGATAGCAGTCTGTGATGACAACAGATCGGACAGGGATACACTGAGAGCACTGCTTAGAAACTGTGGGCAGGATTTTGAGATAAAGGAGTATGGTTCCGGTGCGGAACTGTGCGGGAATATGGGATATATACGGGAATGCGGCATCGTGTTTCTTGACATCAATATGGTTGGACCGGATGGACTGGAAACGGCAAAGCGGATCAAAGCGGAATGTCCGAAGGTGCATATTGTGTTGGTGACCGCGTATATGAATTATGTGCTGGAAGGGTATAAGGTGAAGGCAAGCCGCTTTCTTTTGAAGGATGATCTGGAACGGACGCTTTCAGAGTGTGTGGATGATATCTTGCGGGAAATCCGGCAGGAGGAGCAGGTGGTAAAGTTTGGTTTCGTGGAAGGAAATATGTGCCTGCGCGTGGATGATATCATCTATATTGAAACCAGCAGACATAAAAACGTGTTTTATACGACAGGACAGACTTATAGTATCTATAAGAAGATGGATGAGTTGGAGCGGGAGTTAAAAGGAATGGGGTTTGTGCGGATACATCAGAGCTTTCTGATTAACATGCGCTATATCGAGAAGATCAGCAGTTATGTCATGGTTCTGACAACGGGAAAGGAGATATCCGTCCCGAAGTCGAGATACCCGGAAGTGAAGCGGCAGTATACGCTGTTTAAGGGGGCGGAGTGATGAGGGAAGGGAAAACGTGGGTGCTTTTGCTTACGATTATTATGGAGGGATTTGGAAGCGCCTTCTTCTTTGACACCTTTCTCGGAAGAAGGAAAACGAAAAAGGGGGCTGTCTATCAATACAGATTTTTGGCATATCTGGGCATGACGTTTGCTTTGTCAACTATCGGCTATCTGATTGGCATGTGGAAATTGCCATTGTTTGCGCTGGGCTATATTTTGCTTGGCAGGATTATCTATAAAGCCGGGTGTGGACAGGATTTATTTTTTTCCATGATCAACTACAGCATGATGTTTCAGGTAGATTTTGTAGCGTACTGTCTGATGCACTTATGGGAGATGCAGGAAACGGCGAAAGAAGGGAAGGAATGGGTATGGATTGTATCAGCGAAAGGACTCTGGTTTGCTGTTCTTTTTATTTTACGCAGATTATGGAAGGACAGCGCGGATTATAAAGAACTGACGAATAGGGAATGGATGAAACTCAGTCTGATGCCTCTGTTTACGCTGTCGGCCATTTTAATGATGTTTTATCAGTATGGAAATGCGGTGGGAACGCAGGTAGTAAACATCTTTATATCTGCCGGACTGGTTGTGGTCAACTTTCTTGTAATCTGGCTTCTTCAGGAGATATTGGAAAAGGGGAAGAAACTGCGGGAGGGTGTAGAATCCGCAAGAAAGACAGAGAGCCAGCTTGCGCATTACCGGGATATGCAGGCGGTCTATGAAAGGCAGGGGCGGAAACTGCACGACTATAAAAACCAGATCAGAACAATACAGGTGTTGTTAAAGGAAAGTGATACACAGGCCGCCGCCGCACTGGCGGAGCGGCTGACGGAGAGCATATCTGTGGAGATGGCGGCGGTCAATACGAACCATCCCGTGGTGGACGCAGTCTTAAACCAGAAATTTCATGCCGCAAGGGAGCAGGGAGTATCCATGATCTTTAAGGTGGGAGATATGGGAGGGCTTAAGCTGAATGAGGAAGAGACTGTGATTCTGCTCTCCAATCTGCTGGATAACGCCATTCGTGAGTGCGCGAAGGTAGTGCAGGAAGGGCGGAAGGCCGTCATATCCATCAAGCTGGTGCAGGAGGATGGGAGGATGATCTGTTCCATAAAGAATCCTGTGACAAAAAAAGTACAGATCACGGACGGTATTGTGCCGGATCCCGATGGAGGGATACATGGTGTTGGCCTTATGAATGTAAAGGCAGTGGTAGATAAATACGGTGGCGATTTTGCTGTTTCCTGTGATGAAAAAAAATTCCGGGCGGTAGTGATCTTATAAAATGTATAGTCATTTGGTGCAATCGAATAGTCACTTGGTGCAATCCGGGTTGGAAAAGAGGATGCGCCTGCCGACAGACTTTATGAAGCGGTAATTGGTATTGCGCGGGAAAGATATCATATCTTCTCTCTAATGATGAAAAATAACAAGGAGGAAACACGTTGTATATCACTTTATTTATTGCTGTTTTTATTGCTGGATTAGTGCTTCTTTGTTTACCTTTCAATGCTTATAAGAAATGGTTTGAAAGTAGAATATTTTCAGTGGTAATCCATGTAATAGGCATAATCTTATGTATTGTTAGTTCGATTTCGATTTATGTCGTTATATCAGGAGAAATTGTTTTGCCATTGATAAAGTAGAAATTATTATTGCCTTTATAAAATTATATATGTAGTTACAAATCATGCACCGCACATTGTGGGAGAAGGGAGAAATAAAAATGGATTTAGGCGTAACAGGTAAATGGGGAGAGAATTATCTTTCAGGGCAGTAC
>ERZ777305.3120-NODE-3120-length-12042-cov-50.564695_pt1 | contig 12042 bp, 3 predicted proteins | sample MGYA00374965_ERZ777305 | MGnify/ENA primary metagenome ERZ777305 (study PRJEB29328, sample SAMD00013331) | mouse gut metagenome | study: EMG produced TPA metagenomics assembly of the Metagenome analysis of fecal microbiota from mouse which was promoted...
GAACGTCATAAACAGTCCTTGTGGGGCTGACATTATCAAACGTGGTGCTGAACGAAGTCTTGCCGCCCATTCCTTCTGTTGTGGGGTAGTAAGCCTCAGCGACACGACCGAAAGCGTCATAGACATTGCGACCGCTGACAATCATCACATTCTGGTCGGATGCGCCCGAACCCTTGGATGCTGTCGTGACAACGCCGTCTTTCTTCACCTGTACCGGTCTGCCGAAACCGTCAACGAATGTCACGGTCTCAAGGTCATCACCGGGATGCTGGATGTCAAAATGCTTGGTGACAGCGTATGCCGGAGCGGATATGCCGGACTCGCCGAACTCTGCCTTGGGCTTGTACTCAAACGCGATGATGTAGTCAACGCCTGTCGCCAGCTCGTTGGGTCCGCGAACCTTGGTTACACGACCCATGTTGTCAATTTCAGTCTCGTAGTAGAAATTGTTGAGGTCGCGACGTTCAAGGGCGATGCCATAGCGGTAATCGAAATTACCGGCCTCACTGCGGTAGCCCCATGCGTCGTCTATGCGCTCGACATACATATTCATCTCAGGCTCGTAGCGATACTTGTACCACATACGCTGACCAGTTCCGTTTGCCGGGAGGGTCTTCTGGGTGATGTTGCCGTAGCGGTCATACTTATAGTCGGTGACTGCAACGCCCGAACCGAGCTGCTGCAACACCTGTGTCAGATGATTGGGATACTTGGTGTCGTAAGTTGCCGACACGTTGTGATACATCGAGCCATCACCGCCCACAACCGTCACATTGGTGGGGAGACCGAAGATGTGCTTGCTGTCGTTGGATGTGTACTGGATGTTGGTCGCGTAGTCGTAGCCACCGGCTCCGTTGCTGCCGAGGCTGCCCTTGTCGCTGTAACGATAGGATTTCAGCTCACCGTGGTAACCGTTGAGATAATACTCATTCCATGCCTCGGAGATAACCATACCCTGCGATGCACCCTCATACTGCCTGTTGGCGGTGTAGCGTAGGGGAACAAACACCGATGCACGGTCACTGTAAATGACATCCTTCTGCACGAATGAGTAACTATCCGCATTGGCAGTCACGCTGTAAGCGTCATATTCGTTGACTGTCTCGGTAAACTTGTTACCCGATGCGTCGGTAACGTAGGAGGCCACAAGGTTGCCAGAGGCATAATAGTTGTCAACCGCAAATTCCTGAACGGCCTGACGATATACGCCATCACCGTTCTCGGTGTCGAGGCTCTTTGTAACAATCTTGCCGAAACCGAGGAAGTCACGCTCATGACGGTCACGGAAACCGTCGGAGTATTCAAACGCCGACTTCATCAACGAACCGTCGTCATGGATACCGTCGTCAATGGTAAGAGCCGACATAACCCACTTACCGCCGGGATGCCCGTATGTAGGAGTTGAGTGTGCATAGTCCACCTCAAAGCGACCGCCGATAGAGTTGGTGACCGATTTGAGCATATTGGTACGACCGATAGCCGAGCGGGTAACCTTCAGCTCGTTCTCGCTGTCAGACTCAACTATATCCAGATAGCCGTCACCGTCAACATCCTGCAAGGAATATTTCGTGCGGTTGATGCTATGGCTCAATGAAACACCGGGGTTAACCGATATTTTAATCGGAATAATCTTAGGAGTAATGTTGACCGTGAAGGCTACATTGCTACCTTCAGATGTGGATGCAGACTCATTGAGAGCCTTTGCGCCTTTCCATACAAACGGGGTGTCAAAACCAATACCGGTATTCAAGGCGACCATAATATTATCGCCGGATTTCCAAACCTTGTCAGGCAGTCCGTCAGAGTTTATATCCGTAAGATTATACTCCTCACCGTTTTTGGAGGTTACGAAATTAAATCCTCCGGCAAAACTACTTGAACCGATATTGAAGGATGCCCCAGCCGAGAAAGACTGACCCTTGCCTCCCTGTATGCGGTCAATATCCCAGTCTATCGGCTCTGTAAAGGCATAACCGAGATTGATGCGAACTTTGCCACCTGAGACTATCTTGTCGGGCAGACCGTCACCGTTTACATCGACGAAGCTCTCTGTACTCCAATCCTCATTAGACGGAGGGATACTTGCAGATACAGGAATACCGCCTTTTGCCTTGCTGCTGGATTCCTGATTGGAATTGCTTGCCTTGCCACCTGCAATGTGTCCGACAGTATTGCTGACTGACATTATCGCATCGCTGCTAAGGGCAAATCCCTTTGACTGGTTTTCACTTGAAACAGTGCCTATGCCACCGAGAACCTCTCCGCTTATACCGCCGAGTGTATTGGTGTATTGAACTTTACCTCCGGCTACAATGTCAGGATAACCGTCACCGTTGAGGTCAATCATCATAGACTTGGTTGTAGAGCTGCCCTTGGAATCATTATAGGTGAGCATGACACCTGTCTGGACAACACGGCTGTTGCTTACCATCTCCTGAGAGATTGCAGCCGCACCAGTGCCTTGCAGATGTTCACCGGCAATGCCGGCCACTGCTCCTATATTGTCAAACGGATTCGTAAGGACAACATCCAGTTCGGTCAGACGGGCCGACCCCATGTTTGTGGCAGTGATGAATATCTCCTCGCGCTGACCGCTCCAACGGTCAAGTTTATTCAAATCCGTACTCAACGGCGTAAACGCCATTGTCAATGGGTCAAGAGTGACATTTTCATCTTCAGGCAATGTCAGCAAAGACTCATCAATAGGCCGGGAGTAACGGTTTTCAGATGCGTTATACACAAAACCGCCCCAGCCTCGATATAGATGTCCGAATCCAGACGGGTCATTGGCTGCATACAGGTTGGCATCAACAGTCTGAGGCAAAATCACCGACGGAGATTTAATCTGGACAGCGACATTTGACACGGCATCACCTATAAGACAATCATCCGAGAACAATTCAAACCAAACCTTATCGCTGCCGATGTCTGATTTCAGAATGGAAATAGAGTCATTTGCCACAATTCCACCCATAACGGCGAAGGATTTCTTGCCCAACAGTCTGTCGGTTGTCTTCGCTGTCAATGTGACTTTTCCGTTATAAGACGGATTTGAGAAAGTTATAGCGGGTTTTACATAAAGAATTGTATCCGCCGTAGTTGCTGTATAAGACGGGGCATTTTTTATGTGATTGGCGTACAACGTATAGTCCGGGCAGACAGGGCGGTTCTGCTGTGTCCCGGTTGAATCCGCGTAAGACACGACAGGACTCCACTTGACAGCATCCCAGCGCACATTTGATTCCGAACTTACGACAAACCGGAAGTTTGTCAGACCATCGTTGTTTTGCAACGATACTGAAACATCGTCATTAAAACTTTCATTCCACGGGAATGTACGAGTAAATACCGTTTTCTCGACATAAGCCGGATTGTCATTGCCGTTAACGTCCTTTCGGTCCGTAGAGCCAACAATGGTAAGCGTGACGTCATCCGTAGTTTCAGGTTTTGTGAAATTACCAGATATGCCGACTGTTGGATTGTTTTTCGCAATACTCAATGAAGTGGCTGCAAAATATAGTGCACCCTCTTCCGGCTCATATTTTGTTGTCGAGTATCCATTAGGCATTATTTCTTCAGTCCCGGCGTAGGTTACGACAGGATGCCATACAACCTCGTCAAACGCGCCATTACTCATTTCCTCCGTACCTGACTGGACACGGAAATATATGCGGTCACCCTTGTTGACTGACACAGCCGTAGCCGAAGCGTTGTGGGCAGCACCATCGCCTTTCGCTATGGACTGGCTCCACAATTCTGAACCGCCTTTTTGTATGGTCACACGGACACCATCCGCTTTTTCATACTCATCGGCATCATAGTCTCCGGTCGGATTTACAAGCGAAACCGTGCCGGAAATGCTGACTACGCCCGCTCTCGGAGCAACCCATACGCGGACAGCATCTTCCATCGGAGATATGCGCAGTACCTCTGCCTGTTCTTCCGGGTCAACCGCACCGACGGATGTGTCTATGTTGGTGGGGTCATAGATAATCGGGCTGGGTGTATCAGAACTGCTCAATGTGAATGTCGGAACGGCATTACCCTGTGCGTCAAATTCGATATGGTTGAAATAAACCTTGCCATTTGAAACGAGGTCAATCAAACCGTCACCGTTGATGTCAGAGAAATATTCCTTTGTCTTTGTTGTGGTTTTCGATAAATCAACGCCGACAGTGGCAGCTACCGGACCCCAACCTACCTTAACATCGGCACCGCCGGAGTATGTGTTGCTGCTGGACGAAGAAAATCCGGAAATGCCCTTGACTCTAATCGGTTCTCCGTAAGAAATTTCACCGGAATTGGCATCCCTTAACTGAGGGCGATAATACAACGCTCCACCATCACGGTAAACCTTATCGGGAAGACCGTCACCGTTCAAATCCACAAACGTGGACAATCCCTTTGATTTGTCATTTGAATAGTTAAAGCCGCCACCGCCTGTTGTCGTTGTGGTTGTGCTCTGATCGTCGGGGCCGACACCTGCATAGAACGAGCCACCAACCGATGAACTTGTCGTGCCGCCGAGTGCGGAAGGCTTGTCGCTGAACATATCCATCCCCTGCAACGGGTTGATGAAACCAGCATCGAGGCCGTCATTGTGGGTGTTCCATGTCTCGGACTCGGACTTGAAAGGCACATAGCCGTTGCCCGACTGAACGTCATCGTAATAGTCGAACTTCTGGAAAGTGAACTCGTTGCCCTTGTCATCGAACTGGCGCACACTCTCAAGCATATCCTTGTGAAACGCGCCGTCAACATACGAGAACGAATAGCTGCGCAGCTTGCCGCCCATGAAGTCAATCTGCACGTTTTCGAGCAGACGGTTGGAAGATGTCAGGTAGCCGTAACGGGCATTGTTGGCCTTCTGACGTTTTGTCTTGTTGCCGGTGAGGGTGACAACCGTGTGAGGTCCGTCACTCTCGGCATTGCCCGCGCTGACCTTGGAAAGATAGATTGCCTTCGCAACCAATCCGCCGCGCACAGGCTCGTCAACAGCCGTGTATTCATACTCTATCCAGTCGCCGTGGGTCTCGACAACACGTTTGAGTTTCCATTCCGAAATCACCTCGCGGGTATTGCCGGAGAGGTCGGTAATGGTGCCTTTGAGCACCGCGCCCTCGCCTCCGTAGGTATATACCACGCCCTGCTTGTCGGTAACTTCCCAATAGTAATCGGCCGGGCTGCTGCCCTTGCGGATTATGCGCGAGAAATCGCCGCCCTGACGGGTATAGAACTGACGGTCGGACTTACGGGCAATCTTGTCACCACGGTGGGCGACGCTCATCGCTCCGTTGTCATCCATCGTCGAGAGCATCGAGCCGGAGAGCGAATATGTCTCGGTCTCATTGGTCAGGTCATAGCGCGGAACACCCCAGCGGGTATCAAGCGTTATCGAGGGGACGGAAAGGTCCCAGCCCTGTCCGAGCCAGCCGTTGCCACCGTCACTATTGTAGCTTATTGCTAATGAGGGTGCCATGCCGTTACGGGCAGGTGGCATCTCGAAGGCGTATTGCAGGTTGGCGGAGCCACGGTTGTTAGCCGTCGGAGGAGTGATGATGTTGAGTTTCGCCGTCGGGTCCGCAGCCTTGATATCGTTCATCATGGTGGGCGCGAAACCGTCGGTCTCGGGTGATTCGGGAGCCTGAATGACACCGTTGATCATGTCGGTGAAGTGGGTAGTCTTTGACTCCACATAGGCCAGCTCCTTGTTGACGGCTATGCGGTCGAGAGCCACCCAGTGCTCCTGCTCGACATCGTAATAGAACGTGCGTATGTCGTCTTCCGTGTAACCGCTCGGAATCCTCGTGCGGTCGTAGCCGAGCCTTACGGTCGCGCCTTCCTCAGAGAAATGGGTGCCGTGAGGCAGGAACCGGTATCCCTCGCCCTGAGCCGTGACATTCGTCATGGCGAAATCAAGCTCGGGCATATCAGCCTCGGCAAGCACCGACACCGACAGCTCGGTGTCGCGCAGCAGTGTACCTCCCGAGAAGGAGATTGCGCCGCCGGCCACCGCGAGACTGTCAGCCTGTCCCTTGCGGAACGACCCCTTTACCGACTCGCCGTCAGGTATGCGGGAATATTTGTCCGCATCCTTCTTACTGGCATTGGTCTTTGCCGGCTGCGTGGCCGCTATGCCGGCGTCCTTTACTTTTTCCTGCTGTTGCGGAGAGGAATTGCCGCTTTCGCTGACCGTTGTCCCCGGAGACGAGGCGGGGCTGTCAGCCTCTATGTTTATGCCGCTGCTTCCCGGCGAATTGTTCGCCCCGGCGGAATGTCCCGAAAGGAACCATGCGCCCGACAAACCCACCGCAGAGAGTATAGCTGTGGCAACGGCTATGCTGTATATCCGTTTCATAATCGGTTTATTATGTTGTTACTGTGTTGTTTCCGGTTATTTCGCAAGAATCTTCCGGGTATGCTCGCCCTCGGCAGTTATGGCCTTGACGATATACACGCCGTTCATCGGAACTGTGAAACGCTTGGTCTTGATGTCGGAACCCTCCATCTCGCCCTCGAACACGAGGCGGCCTGATGCGTCGAACACCATGAGGGTGGCGGGCCCGGATTGTTCGCGGTCAAGAATGGCGTTGAAGATATGGGCCGTACCATCCTCGGCATCAACCGAAAGGCTGCTGTTACGGGTATTGCCTCCGGGCTCATCGCCTCCGGGATGGTCTGATTGACCTATCACAACAGGTTGCTTAGGCTCTATGCCGTTGGGCATCGACGGGTCACATCCGTTGCCGACATGGACAGTGTAGGTTACGGTATTGGTCTTGGGTGTCTCAATCTGGACATTGCCGTAAATCTCAAAGTCCTCGACTGGTGTGCCGTTGATTGTAAGACCGGTGATATGTGTGTCACCGCGACCGTACTTGATACACATTCTCCAAAGGCGCAGTGTCCACGCGCTCTTTTTGAGAACCTCCTCGCCGTTGTGGAACCAGCGTACATATATGCCGCTGATTCTGAGACCGAGAGTGTCACCGGGCTTAATGGGGACACCCTGTGTCAGACTCGTATAGCCGTCAATGATGAAATAGGCCTTGTCGCCGCGCACGTCATATCCCCATTGGGTGATGTCCTCGGCCACAGAAGGCTCCGCGCCGATGCGATACCACGAGCCGGTCTCCGTCACAGTCCACTCCACGTCGCCGCCTGTAAACCTGCGGTCGGTATGGGAATATGTAGTGTATAGAAGATTGCCCTTGCCGTGGATGTCGTTGCCTCCACCCTGCGAGACCGTCAGCGTATATGTGCCGGTAGCGAGATTCTCTATGCGGTGAGTCTTGCCCATGAAACTGCCGCTTGCCACAAGGTCGTCCTTGTTCATTCCGGCCACACTGTCAACGGTGAGCGTGTATTTATATATAGGTGTGCCTATGTTGATGCCGATGTCGATAGCACCGTCCTTCTGGGGAACCCCGTCAAGACAGCTCGTAGGCTCGACGTCAACATCCGCGTCTATGCCGTCGAAGTATGCGAAGGTGAACACATCGGACCCGCTGCCGTCGGCATCCCACAATATATTGTGGAACATGGTTTTTCCACGCGAGATGTCAGGTGGGGAGCAGCGTACCATCACCGTGTTGTCGGTGTCGAACTGACCTTCTCCTGTGGGGTCAATCAGCATGACGGTACGGTTGCGGCTGTAATGGTAGAACTCCTTGTCGGGAGTCAGGTTGTGCGCCAGTTCAGCGAAATATCCCGTCTCCACCGCGCCGTTGGAGCGCACGGAGGTCAGGTACAGCGGTGTGGCGGAGCCTTCCGCGCTGATTATTCCGCGATATGCCGAATTTCTCGCATCTTCGGGAATGGCGACGGTATATGCCGCGCTTCCTTCGCCGTCAATGCGGAGATAGACAACCCCGTCGGAGAGCATGACCGATACATCCGCACCGCTCACATCGGTTGTGACATTGGCAGTCGCGGCCTCGCCGTTGGCTATCGCCTTGACACTGCCGTCACTGCCGATGCGGAATCCGTATGTGCATCCGCTGTCGCCCGATTTGGAAAACCCGACATCAAACGTGGGATGTGACGAGGGGCATGAGAACTCGATGAGTCCCGTGCCGTCGGTCAGTTCCGGTGTCAGTGCCTTTCCCGCATTGTTCTCGTCCTGACTTATCACGTCAAGGAAGCCTTCGGGTGTAACCGTCATGCCCGTTCCGGTCCAGCGCGCCGCGGTGGTGTCGGCCACCGTCGGCATATTCGGCTTGACCAGCCATGTACGGTTCATGATGTGCCACAAGGTATCGTTGGGAGAGGTGTAGGTATCCAACGCGCCGCCGTCGTCGCCCCAGAAAAGAGACAGTTTGTCCGGCATAGGATTCCCGTATTCGCGTCCCATGACAAGGAGATGAGCCTCTGACGGAAGACCGTATGAGTTTGATTTGTGATAGCTGTCGTTCTCGGGGAGCGACGTGTATAACGGGCCCTCCTCATAAGAGGTGGCCGACATGGGCTGGAGGAAATCACCGGCCTTGTTCCTTGAAATCGCCGTGACGCGGTTGTGATAAACACCGGCGTCATCGCGGTCCCACACAAGGTTGCCGTCGCCGTCGAGATAGGAATCGTTGAGGGTGACACCGTATTTCATGGCGAGATAGCTCTCGGCCTTCCTTCTTTCGCCGGGAGTGAGTATGCGGTTATACACCAGCAGCTCGGGGGAATATCCCTCGAACCCCTTGTTGTCGAAGTTGGAAGTGTCGAACGGGCCGTTGAAGTGCCCGTCTGTCGGTGAATACGCGCCGCCGATTGTCAACGTGCCGCCGGGACCGCCCCATACGGATGTGTTCGGATTGGCCGCGCGGTAATAGGTAAGCACCTTTGTGGCGTGTTCTTTGAAAATGTTTTCAGGTATGGAGTCTTTCCCTGTGTAAAGCAGATCCTCGCCGTGGGTGTCCCCGTAGTCCAGAGGCTCTATGCTGCCGGGCCGCACAATCCGGTCACTGGTGACGAGACTGCCGCCTCCGTCACCGCTTGCGACCCCGTAGACAACCCCCTCGGTCGAGAACGTGTAAGGCGCGAACACCCCGATAATCGTGCCTTGGATGAGTGACGAACGACGCAGCTCGCTCCATTTCGGGGTGTCACCCTTCGAGAAGTCGAGTGCCGGATTGAAATTCAGTGACTTGAGCAGGGTCCTGTCCTGTGTGAACACATAGGATCCGGAAACCCTGTTCTGGGCATACTGCACCACCGAGTCGCCCGAGAAGTCGAGCCATTGGTAGCGTCCCTGCAGATTGCCTGAGACCGGAGCGGCCTTGAACCAGGCATCAACTCCCTCTACACCGCCCGGAGAGCGGGCAAGCAGCAGGAGCGCAGACAAACCACACAGGCCTGAAAAGAGTAGCACTTTTTTCATAAGCAAGTGATGTTAGGAGGTTAAACATATTATATTTTTTAGGTTGTTATGCGGTCTATTGTCTGCTTCTCCCCGAAAGAAGATGGCTGTCAAACGTGTTTATGATAGTGATGAAAATCGTATCATCGACGTTTCAAATGCAAATATAAGCATAAAAAGATTACATTCATAATGTAAATAAGAAACAGTCGATATATTTAACAATCTTTAACATATTAGGCCTTGCAACTATCCGGAAATCCACTATATGCAGCAACTGTTTATTTATCAGCTGTGAATTATTAGTAATGAAGTTGTTTAAACTTATTTTCGAATGGTAAAAGTAATGAAAAATTTTAAATTTTTCATTCTCTTTGTCAATCTTCCGTCATCTTTTTGGCGTCTTTCCATTCCATCATCGGTCGTTTAGCCCGCTAAACTCCCTCTTCCGGAATGTAAATCCACTCAAAAATCTGACGAAATCTTAACAAAGAAATAAGTTTAAACAACTTCAATACGAGGTATTGAATGCAACAGCCATTGTTTTAACAAGTTCTCTTGTATGAAACATCTCCTAAGAAATAAAATGAATAACATCTTTATATTAGATTAATTACAGATATTTATTGCAAGATTCTAATCGATTTATTGAATAAGATTACATCCGTTATGCAGAATAATAAAGGCACTGCATACTATGGTGTACGCAATGCCTTTTATATGCTCCTTATATCCGCCTCATTAGTCTATTCAGACTGGCAGTGATGCCACAATCTATACGTTCCCTCTTTATATCCGGGGCCCAATATTATGAGGAGAACCATATCTAAGAGGATAAGGTTCTGCCACCATCGACTCCTTTGAGCCGGAAGTCTGGGATTGGTTATCTTTTACTTCGACCCTTTGGGTGTCTGGTTGCTGCCTGACTTCCTCGCCGTCCTTTTCATCGTGCTTCGGAGCAAGTTCGGCGGTGATTTTGCGGTCGAGGGCGGCAAGTTCGGATTTCAATGCCTTTAGCTCTTCCTCCTTGCCCCATGTCTTTGATACGATGCTTTCGAGGGTCGGAACATCGGCTTTGAGTTTGGCGGTACGTTCCTCATATTGGGTGATGATACCGGGGATTTTCTCCAGAGCGTTGACGAAGTTCATACAGGCGGCATGGGTGTCGCTCATGGCGATGAAACCGTTGTTGAACTTGTATTTGTAGTTGCCTTCTACCACAAAGCGGTTCTGGATTCCTTCTCTGCCGTCAACGACCGTCCGCTCCGATATTATGCTTATCGGGAAGCCATAGACCTCGCCGATGCGCTGATACTGCCCGTGGGTATCGGTACGCTGTGCCAGGCCTTGAAGATGTATGCCCATGTTCTTCTCGTCGGAGAGATTACAGGTGTCGATTGTGAGATTGTTGACAGGGTTACCGTCCTTATCACGCTGAACAACCGCCTCATACCGGGCATGGTCAGCTTTCATTCTTTCAATTGCCGCCTCATTGTTGGCAATGTCGTGGCTGATGGTCTGGAGTCGGAAACGTGAATCGCCGATGCCCTTGTTGAAGGATTTACGCTCACTCTCCAATGCCGCGATGCGCTTTTCCAGCTTGGCTTTTTCGAGAAGATCTGTGTTACCGCTGAGGATAGCCATGTATTCCGAGAAATTCATGCCGTTCTTCTCGTCCATTGCGCCCTCGTCGATAGTTCTCGCTCCGAGTGCGCCGGATTTGAGCTGGTCGATGAATGTCGCCTTGCAGTGGAGAAGATTGAACTTATAGGAGTCCAACGACTTCTCCACAGCATAGATTATGACATCCACCTTATTGTCAGCGTACAGTTTGGCAATCTCGTTACCGGCACGAATGGCTCTGCCATCCCTCTGCGTAAGGTCAGAGGGTCGCCACGGCGTGTCGAGGTGATGGACCGCGACACACCGTTTCTGGGCGTTGACTCCCGTACCCAACATCGAGGTCGAGCCGAATAAAACACGCACATCGCCGTCATTCATAGCCTGAATGACAGCCTTTCGGCTTCGCTCGGTCTTACACTCCTGAATGAAGCGTATCTCATGCGCCGGAATACCATAGTCCTCAATCAGCTTGCGCTTGATTTCGGAATAGACATTCCACTCGCCCGGCTTGTATGTGCCGAGGTCGCTGAAAACGAACTGTGTGCCCCTCTGGGCATCATACTTGCGGTAGTAATCGGCAATCATCTTGGCGCAATGGCTTGCCTTGTTGTTCGGGTCATCCTCGTATGAAGGGTCAATCATGCGCATATCAAGAGCCATCTTTCGGGCATAGTCGGTGGCGATAAGCATCTTTGCCTTCTCCTCGGTCTCGCTCAACGGTGCCCGTCCGAGAATAGTGGCATCCCCGCTTTCGGCGAACTTAATCAGCTTCTCGATAAATACCTCCTGCGCCGGTGTCGGCGGGATGTTGTGAAGAATCTCGTTCTTCTGCGGTCGGTCAACACCGACATCCTCCGCCGTGCGGTAATCGGTAATCTCGTTGTAGAACGCCGCCAGTTCCGGAACCTTGATGAAGTATCGGAATCGCTCCTTCGGAACAATGTGGTTGGTCACATTGAACTCGAAGTCGGTGGTCTTCTTGGCGAAGATTGCCGCCCATGCGTCAAAACAGCCTATAACTCAACGCATAGAAAACCGATATAATTGGATATGGCTAAATATGAAGAATA
>ERZ777305.3122-NODE-3122-length-12041-cov-4.329468_pt1 | contig 12041 bp, 13 predicted proteins | sample MGYA00374965_ERZ777305 | MGnify/ENA primary metagenome ERZ777305 (study PRJEB29328, sample SAMD00013331) | mouse gut metagenome | study: EMG produced TPA metagenomics assembly of the Metagenome analysis of fecal microbiota from mouse which was promoted...
AAAAAACTCGTTTTTTTTGAGAAAATTGTGTAAAGTTATATTGACAAAATCAATTACCGTCTTGTAGCTGCTCCTTATAAATTCATAAATATTGTTCTTGATCTCGCTTACGGCGTTTTTGTATTTCGAATTATCGCCGAAGTAATCTCCGTTCATTTGATATAGTATTTCAATGAATTTTCCGTCCCTGAACAAGATGTTCCCATAATCCTTTGGTTTCCAGTGAATATACTGCTGATATGGGTAATACGGCAGATTTTCCATAAATTTTTCAAACTCATATTTCTGATTTTCTTCATTTGTGAACTTCGGGAGAATGAACAGATTCTTTATGTATTCCCAGTTCAGCCAGTCGGGAAACAGCTTTCGGCAATCGTTTATATGCTCCGCGATCAGCCTGTTGATATGCGTAGAGTAATCCGTCGCGAGCTTATTCGGCAGAATGACCTGTATGCCCCATTTTTCAAGCTGATGTATATTATCCTTGTCAAACCATTCGATTTTGTCTATATTGATATATTCGTTTCTCAGAATATCGTCTGTTCTTTTGAATCCGAGCATTAACGCCGTCCGCAGCTTGCACAAGTATCTGATTATCGTAGCCTCTCTGTCCGCCGCAAGCTGTTCAAGCAGCTCGGAACATTCCTCCGCATAGCTGTTGACCAAAATAGGTTTCTTGATACCTATAAGGTATGCCATTCTGCAAACAATGTCTTTGGTATCCGTTGGCATAAAACTCATCCTTTCATTTTACATCCCTGTCCGCACTTCATTCGGCTGAAAGTTCAAACAGAGCATATCTAACCAATTATATTATATCATATTGTCTCGAAAAAAGCAAATTTATACAAAAATGAACTGCTGTTACTAAAACAAGTCGACAACCTGTGTAAATTTAATTTTTCTCTTCTGCACAAATTGATTTTGTGTTTTAAATTTGCTCAACACGGAGAACCACACTGAAGCTTTATCTGGCGAGCAGTTAAAGCTGAAATGCGTTTCCAAATTGATTGCAGCTTATGATTAAATCGTTGATGTGAATTATATTGATAATCTTGTTAGGGACAAATTATCATGACAAAACTCTTGATAGTCCGAATTTGCTTAAGCAATTGGAAAAACAGAAAAACCTCACCTAAGCCGTTGGGCTTTGGTGAGGTTATTAAATGAAAAAGCCGTAATAGATACTTGGATAATTTTTTAAAGTGATTTTCGCACTTTTGCGTCCTTCAAAAATATTCAAACTTATTGTATTATTTCAAAAGACACGAATTCTAAGGACTGTTTATCCAACTTGTCCAATATCCCCCGTTCACTTATCCAATAAAGTTCAAAGTGCTGATCCGAGAAATTGTATTTGTGTATTTTGATTGTTCCATCTGAATAGGCGTGAGCAGTAAACAAATTACCGTCATCACATATTCTTATGGGAGAACGATCTCCGAGGGTAAGACCGCCTTGTGAATCCAAGTCAAACAGGTTATTTGGTGCTAGCGTTCCTGTATCGTCAAATTTGACAGTATATTGTGCAAAACCAGTTTGAGGATCATATATGTTTAATTTCTCATCGCAAGTAAATAAATAAAGTTTTCCATTAACCGCCGTTGCAGGCATTTGTTGTGTTCCCGACATCAAAAAGCCGTAGTTCGTATCACCTTCAAACGCTTTCGTCGTTAAATATTCAAGATTATATGTGCCATTATTTAAGTCGATAGTCCGCAAAAGCAATATTCCCCACCGATGCTCCCAATCGTCTAGGTAATCCGAGGACAAGTTCAAATCTTTCAACACAGCAGCATTGACCGGAACAGCAAGCATTTCATAGACAACGTTATCGTCAACAAGTATCCGATAGCCGTCATCAGCGTATCCTCCGTATTTATCCAACATTACATCAAGTGATACCGAGTTAGTGGGTTCGTTAAAATAGTACTTATGGGCATCCATATCATAATTGATAATTCCATATGTAAAATTAGTGGAGTGATCACGAACGCGATAAATAAACCGATCGCGAATATCATCATAAGCAACATATGTTACCGAATAAGGTATCACAACATCATATGATGTCTGGGAATCAACCAGCCTAAGAATGGTGGAATACTGCCCCTCAATAGCGCCGGTTCCCAAATTATAAAGGTAATAGGCTGTGTCGTGTTTCGCAATATACCCTGTTATATCTGCACCAAGACCTGTCCAACCTGTCAAATTTAAAGATGATGAGTTATCAAGAAAGTCAACATCGTCAGATGAACAAATTAGATTAAAGTCCAAGAAACCAAGTGATACATCGGATTTCAAGCAAGCGATTGGTCTGTTGAAAATCTCACGATTAACCGAAAAGGAACTCGCGACATAACCTTCCTCATCGCAACAAACGAACTGTGTAAGAGCCCTTGCCTCCCGTACCGTCTGTACAGCGGATTTTGTCAGCTGAAATGTAGAAAAGTGGAGCATCACGGTACATTCGCTCGGAACGGTCATCTTGCCCGTAACAGTTACGCCATTTTTCAGAACCATGTTCTCATTTTCCTTTGAGCAAGCAGATAACAACAAAATATAAAAGATCAACACAAATAGAAAGAGATACTTAAATTTCATAGTTTAAAAATACTTAACAATCGAAACTTTGTCCGAGTTATATATGTTGTTAGGATACACAGCCCATCCGCCGTTTGAATCCAAATCAACACCGCCTGTAACGTAGTATGCCCTCCAAACCAGTTCCGAGCAGTTCATTTTTGACATCGCAAGTTCGGTCCAAGTTTTATTGTTAACGAAAATGCTATCGTAAGGCTTGCCAATTTGTTCCTGTGCAAACCACACAACCATCTCAATTGTAAGTTCCTTCATATCTTTTACTCGCAAAATACAACTCTCGTCATGACTTTCATCTACAGTTTCCTGTAAAGCGGTAGCGTCGTAAATCGAAACTTCGTGGACACCATACTCTGGCATCGCTTCTATTATTCTACTCGTATTGGTATACATTCCAACATGGTTCCACGCTTTAATGTTATCCGCAAAGAAAATATCACCCATTTGCGATATGGGAAGTTGAGTAGTTCCTATATTACTGCAGCACGGATTAATGCCATCATTCGCTTGAGTTCCGTAACCGGTTTCCATTATAATTTCAGCAAGAATGGATTCACCAGCCTCAGTGTATGTACAATTATTCATGACCGAATAATCGTGAATAGCGGTTGTAATTTCGTTCGCCATGTTCTCTCGTTCGGAACATGTCAATTCCATCTTCGGTACATTGATACAGACATATGTCAAAAATCTTTTCCTCAACAGACTGAGACAGTCTCGAATCTGCCGCCGACGCAGGAAGTGTTGTGTTAACAAGACCAATTATAGCAATAATGCTCGCTGCCAATGCAGAAACAATTTTGTTTCCCTTCTTCGTAGGATTTGTAGTTTTCATAGTTTGTTCCCTCCAAAAATAAAAATTTTATTCCTATAGAATTTACGAAACATTTGTACAGTTACAAACCAGTTTTAAACAAATGTCTCGTTTAAATTCCATTGAATACGCTCAGGTGAAAGAATAAATCAAAATCATAAACCATATTCCTTATATTTGATCTTGATAATATAGCTTGATTAATTCGGCAATATCTGCAGCAACAACTCGCGCTGTATATTCTTCATGATCAAAAACAAAGATAGAGGTTGATCCAATTATGCCATATTCAATTTTGTAACCGTAGTAATCTCCGCAACCATTTGTTGCGAAAAAAAGGAATTCGCTAAAATCGAAAAGTTCAGGCTCAATAATTTCGGGATTCATACTGCGAAAGTCCAGATTATCCTTAATTATGAATTCAAGTGGCAACAGGAAATAGTTATCACCATTTGTTTCACATAGAAGTTCCTTTAACTCATTTGGAAAAAGGATGTCCAACCCCACTTCTGCTTCATGAATGGCATCTCCCGTCACCGCTGGTTGAATTTTCAAACTATCGATGTTTGCTGCATATTGTTTTAATAATTCGATGTACATATTTACCTCCATGAATATGCTAAGGCAACACCGCAACAAAGGCATTTGATACCCTGGCACTTAATACATCCAACCCCCGACCATTGTTTTGCACACCTAATTCCAACAAGGAGTTTAGATATGCATTCCTCTGAAAACACAACCGTCGAAAAATTGTCCTGAGCTTTTCAACAACTGTCTTTATGCGGCATTACCTTAAAACTTAATCCTAAAAAATCAAAACTTTAGCACTTCATCATCAATAATTAACCCACCATGGGGAAACAATTTTACGATGGTCATCAGGATTAAGAGGAATCAAATTCCAATCATCATTGGTGCCGCCATATTCTCGCGGTCTGATGTGGTGCACTTCGGTACCAGTTAAATCATAGCCATTACGATCTGCGTAATTTTTTCTTTCGGTTGAAGTCCATTTAACTCGTTGACTTTCAGGCACCTTACTCATGGTCATGCTAAAATTGTATGGCAACGACTCGCCAGTAACTGGACTTGTAATCTGTGTAGGATATTTTTTTCCCTTATTGTTAAATGGAATACTGTATGTCGTATAGCTAATTTTCTCACCGTTTCCTGTTCCATGTACGTATGCATAATATTTCGCGGATTCAGTCACACCGTAGTGTGTAACAGTAAGAGATTCTCCCAAATTCAAGTCATCGTCATGAGCCTTAGCGCGAACAACAGGAGATCCCGATCGTTGTGAAACAAGTTCGATAGTTATGTCAACAGTACTAAACCATATCGCAAAATCATTCTTTACCGTTGCAGATACTGTGTGATTAACATCATCACCCGTTAAAGATACATCTAAGTGGTAAATACCACGGCTGATAGGATCCGTGATTGGAATACTAAAGCATTCGGTATCTTCTCCAGAATACTCTAAAATTGCATAGGTTGTTTGGGAATCAGAAGAATCATTGTTTTCATATACCACATTGTATGTATCACATTCTGCAGCATACTCAGTAGATGATTCTGCAGCATAAGCGTTGCCGCTAATGATCAGCATTAAAGCCGCTAAAGCCGCCGCGAAAAAGTTCCTTTTGTGAAAAAGTGATTTTTTGCCTTTCATTTTAATTTCCTCCATTCATAGTGGCAGAGAGTGCTTCTCCGCTCAGTTCCGTAGCTGTTATCAGTTTAGTTAGCTGATTTTCTGTTCGCTGCTGTAAATAGTGATGGTTTCGCTCTCGCCGTTGTCGTCCGTCAACACGAACGTGGACTTCACACGATACTTTCCGCTCTTGAGGTCGGACTTGGTACTGTACAGACAAACAAAGTTGATATCTGCAGTTTCTGTCCACGTTGCACCCTTAACATTTTCCCATATCCACAAACCCCAATGCTTTTGCAAGGTATGTGTTACGGTAATGCTTACAGCGTCTGTACCTTTCGCTATGCTTGTACAGTGCGCCGTTCCATTTTGAATTGTCAAGTCGGCTGTACAGCTGTTCGCGATCTCATACGCCGGTGAAATGCCGTCATTTGCTAACGATGTAACCGTTACTGTGTCGGCATAGGAAACAGCACCAAAATTCAAGCACAAAAAGACTGCTGCTACAAGCGAAGCTATCATTTTTTTGAGGTGCATTGGCAATCCCTCCTCTCTTTGTTAATTAGAGGTTTTTTCTCCTCCTACTTTATACATCTTCCGAGAGGCGGTTTTGGTAGGTCAAATTAAAAAAATTTTTAAAGTTTGGCAATATTCAACAAATCCAAAGCGCTGTTTTTGTCCAAATCTGCCGATATTTCGATTATGTAGTCATCATTATCCCAAATCAAAACCGAATTATTTCGTGTGTCGCTGCTGAAATCAATAAACAGTCTCGTGACGCCGTTTATTTTTATTTCCTCAAACGCGTTTTTTTCGGTGTTATAATGCGTAGAGAAATGTGACTTGACCCATTGATTTAGAGTTATAACCTGTTCTGTGGAACTGTTCAAATAAAGCGTACATACATTAGTCGTAGATGATGCGGTTTTAATCAACTCAAATTCATCGGGAACGTTGGTTAAAACATACTGATACTCTATCGTCTGAGGGCAGTTTTCCAAATCGACAGCAGATAACAGCGTATTGTCCTCATAAACCGTTCCGTTAAAACGTTCCGAAACAAACTTAACAATAGCACTTACACATCCCGCGAGGAACGCCATAAGGATGATGATAAGCATAGCTATGAGCAAACGTTGTTTAACGCTGTATCTTCTTGCCCTATGTTCGGTGATAAGCGGTTCTTGAATAGTCCCCGTTTTTCTCAATTTACGCGTGTTTTTTTCAAATCGCGCAAATATTCTTTTCATAGCTAGGCGGTGTCGGAGTGATGCCTTAAAGTCAGGCAAATCGTCAACCACTCCGCACTCAATTTCGAGTACTTCTAACAAAATCTCCTTAAGAACATTTTCATTCATTGCACTTGTTCCTTTCATCAATGAAGTTTCTGATATTTTTCCTCGCCGTTTTCAAATGCCAGTTTACCGTTTCGGTGGATATTTCTAATTGTTCGGCGATTTCCCTTATTGACAAACCCTTTATAACGCGCAGCTTGTACACAGTCCGCTGTTGTTCGGGTAACGTGAGTATGTATTTTATCAGTTCTTCGCGGGTATTTTTGGTAATTACGTCATCTTCTATTCGCACACTTTTGTCAACCAAATCCTCGTCCAACTCTTCAAGTTTACTTGTTCGATTAAGTTCTTTCTTGAATGTACCTATAGCAGTGTTGCGGACAAGAATATCAACAAACGTTATCATTTCCTCTCTCGGAACATTAAAGAATATTTCGGGCTTGTCCGCAATATCCGAAAAGACCTCTTGTATCACGTCTGCGGCATTATCCACATCATTCACCTTTTGCATAGCTATATACATAAAGCGTTTGTAATTTTCCGCATAGAAAACTTGTAATTCGTTACGTTGTACGTCATCTGTGATAGTTGAAAACGCGAAATCAAACATAGTATTCTCACCTCTTAGTATTTAGTATATCACAATATCTGACAAAAAACAAGGTTTCTTTTCATATTGACAACAGGGCAACCGATTACTCAGCCGCCCTGTCCTATCATATCAAAATCAAGCACATCAGAAACACATATCTCCGAGCCGTCTTTGAAATTTATCTTGTGGAAAATCTCGTCAACGCGCTTAACTTCGCCGATTTTCGTAACATAAGTGCCGCCGTCCTTGCGAGGATCGGGAACAAAATAAGTTACCTTGATTTGCGGTTTAACCCCGTCCGAAACCTCAATCAGTCGTTGAAACTTTTGGTTAAGCGTTTCAATCTCGTCCTCGGATAACTCGATTTTACTGTCAACAAGCCGCGCCGTTTCATTCATTTGCTCATCAAGTCCGACAAGAGCTGCGAACGCCGAGAATTGAGCGGCGCGGTCAACCGCGGACATTTTCGGGCGGCTGCTCGGTGGTCGCGATAGATTTATGATTTTTGAGTATCTCACGCTCTGTGCCCTCCAATCTGTTGATTGCGCTCGCGCATTGTCGCGCCGTCCTCGAAATTCATTCCCTTTAGGAGCGCGTTTTTGCCGTACTTATGCCTTATTTTCAGCACGGCGAGCTGCATACTTTCTTCACGTTTTTCAGCGGCAATTTCGGCTTCGCGAGCGAAATAATCGGTAAACAAATCAAGCTGTTCTCCGTCAAATTCGGCGGTCTGCTCGGATTTAACGGTTACATCGCAAGCGCAGATAGTCACGCGCCGCACAAGCAACTTTGGGTTTATGATACGGTTGAACAAACGTACCGCGCCCTCGGCTATTGTGCGCGGCGAGTACGTCTTGCGGTCGAGATTTTCCGTGCCGTGCGCGTGTTTCGGAACGCCACGCCCGTAAAAGTCGGTCGTTACCTCGCCGAAATAAGCCGCCGATATTTGTGGGTTTGTCAAACTTTCCGCGTCATAGCCTATTGTGAGCGTGAGCTTGTCGGTGACGAAATTTTTCTCCGCAAGGGAAAGCGACAGATCGTCCGCCATTTCGCGCACAATTATCCGCGCCTTTTCGCAAGAGTACGGCTCTTGCAAAACTTGACCGCTGCTCAGGCTGTTGGACTGCGGCTTGTACGCTTTAATATCCGCGATTTTTGTCGGCTCGATACCCCACGCGTGGTCTATCAGAAGTTCCGCGTTTACTCCGAACAGCTTGAACAGGCTTTCCTCATCGCAAAGCGAACGCTCCGCGACATCACCGAGCGTGTACATTCCGTTCTGCTCCAGAGTTGCCGCGTAGCCGCGCCCCACGCGCCAAAAGTCCGTGAGTGGACGGTGTTCCCAAAGCTGCCGCCTGAAGCTCATCTCGTCCAACTCCGCAATGCAAACGCCGTCCTTGTCGGCGGGCATTTTTTTAGCGACAATATCCATAGCGACTTTCGCGAGAAAAAGATTAGTTCCGATACCCGCCGTCGCGGTAATTCCCGTTTCGGACAGCACCTCGCGAATTATTTTAATAGTCAAATCGTGCGCGGACAGATGATATAATTCAAGATAATGCGTCACATCAATAAGAACTTCATCGCACGAATAGATGTGAACATCTTCGGGAGCAAAGTACCGCAGATAAATGCCGTAAATGCGAGTGCTATACTCCATATAGAGAGCCATACGCGGCATAGCTACAATATAATCGACCGCCAGAAAATGGTTGCGGTTCAATTCGGACAGAAAAACGGACTTGCCCGAAAACATCTTCCCCGGAGTGCGCCGTCTGCGTTCCTTGTTGACTTCTCGTATTTTTTGAACAACCTCGAACAGCCGAGGTCTGCCGCCTGTGCCGAACGTCTTTAGCGAGGGCGAAACGGCAAGACAGATAGTTTTCTCGGTGCGATTCTCGTCCGCTACTACAAGATTTGTGTTAAGCGGATCAAGACTGCGCTCGACACACTCAACGCTTGCGTAAAAAGACTTTAAGTCGATAGCAACATAAATTCTGCCGTTCATAATTTCCCCTGCCTATGCACTCTTTTGTGTTCGTTATACCACATAGTCTGTGAAATGTCAATAGCTTTTATCAAAATCACAACTGTAAAATTATGTAAACCAAACGGAAAATTGTGTTGCATATAGCAAAAGCGGCGGCTATCGCAAGAGAGCGATAGCCGCCGCTTAATTCATCCATTATCGTCTGACTGCAAAGATGTCAAAAACAGAGAAATGAGTTTTTCAACACTTTTACGTTTACTTTCGGGAACAAGGGAAAGCATAGTGTTGATTTTTGGATTTTCTTTGTATGGAGTAGTACCGAAAATCAGATAGTCGGTAGTAACGTTAAAAATTGTAGCTACTCTTGCTAGGGTTTGTGTTTTCATACCACTGCGCCCCGTTTCGATAAGTCCGAGAAAATCAACGGAGATGTCTGCATACTCCGCAAGCTGTTCTTGCGTGTAGCCGCTTTCCTTACGCAGTTCCCGTATCCTGTTGCCAATATCAATGTTTGAAACTTCCACCGTTATCCCCCCTCGTCTTATTATATCAATTTTTGGTTATTTATTTAACCGAATATTTTTAGGGTAAATAGCGTAAAATATTACGGATTTCTATTGACATTGTGCATTAAATGCGGTATAGTTATAATAAGAACAGAGCGGAGAGCAGCATAACCGCCCTCCGCTCACGGTGGATTTATAAGAATATTAAAACAAACGCATTATTCTATATCTTCCGGTTCAAGTGTGCGGAATGTATCCGTATCAAAAAACTCCGTTATAGAGATACCCATACCGTCACACAAAAGTTTAAGGGTTACAATGCCCGTGTTCTTACTTATGCCATAGATGATATTTTTAACCGTAGTGGGAGGAACGGCAGACAGCCGCGCTAACTTCGTCATATTAAGGTGTTTCTGTTTTATCAACTCCAACAGCCTTTTAACGACTTCTTCCTGAATTGTTCTCCCCCCCTCGTTATTACTTCTAATGTAATTATAGACTATTTATAGCCTTTTGGCAGTCTATATATGGACTTTTTTAAAAAATATGCTATAATAGACTATATATAGACCACATTTTGTTTTTTGGTGGAATAATTATATGAACAACAAGCAAAAAACCGTATGTTTTTCGGGACATAGAATATTACACGAGCCTAAAGAGGTTGTTGAAAAGAGCCTAGAAATCGCGATAAGGCAATGTATCTCCGAGGGAGCGGAAACATTTATGATAGGCGGGGCGCTTGGCGCAGATACGATAGCCGCTTGGACTGTAATCCGATTAAGAAAAGAATTTCCCGAAATTCGGCTTATGCTTGCCCTGCCATGTCCGGCAGAGGAACAAACGTTGAAGTGGCCGGACAGTCAAAGGGAAGAATATCGTAATATTCTCAATCTTGCCGACGAGGTGAAAGTTCTATCCGACACGTGTATGCTAGATCGCAACAGATATATGGTTGATAACAGCGGCACACTGATATACTACCTACGTTCATCTCACGGCGGCACAATGTACACGGCAAACTATGCCCAAAAATGCGGCAAAGTCAAACTCGTTGCCATATAGCCTTGAAAATAAAAATACGGTATCACTGCACATTGCCTGATAATGTTCGATGTGGATATTAGTCTGCAATTTAGCATACTGAACACAAAGGAGAATATATTTATATGGGTTTATCAAAGATAAAAGACGAACTTTGCAAATTGTTTTTTAATGCGCCGCTTTTCAGATCGGCGAATAAACCTGTTTGGTTTGACGATTTGCTGTACATCACATCGAAATCCGGCACGGTAAAATCATATACGATTTTAAGACTGAAAGGGATAACATTTGCGGGCGATACGACTAAATACATTCTTGCCGACGAATTTGAGCACTGCTGTTCGGTAGAACGAGAAGTGATTTGCTTTTACAAAGGTCAGAATTTAAAAGCGCAAAGGGTGTTTGATATTGTTTTATTAACATTAGAGATTGCGATTATGGCGAGTATTCTTTTTTTTACCGATTATTTTCCAAAATTTTTAGACCATTTTTTAGGTTGATTTTCAAAGTGGAAACACGCCCGAATTGTGCTACATATGAGCCTGTTTACAAACTATGATTTTTTTAGTAAAAGCCAAACAGATGTCCTGTAAACGTGCATAACTTCGATGACTTTTATGGACATTTTTTTCAAATCACTATGTTGTAAACAGCCCCACATGGTGCGCAGCTCTACGGGCTCGTTAGTTCCGTATAAAATATAATAACCGTCGAAGCGTTCATTTTGTTTCAGATTTTAAAGTCGGTATCATTTCATGTCAGCGCACAAAGCTCATTGATACGAAGCCTTGAATACATTGTCAGCAGTACTCCCAGATTGCTTTCGGATTTTGGCATGGAAATATTCCACATAGGATTTCTGTAACTGTATTCCCGTTCCGCATACCTCGCCATCGAGCGCATTATAACAAGAATATCGTGAACGCTTTTTGCCGACAAACCGCCGAACAAACCGCGTTTTATGTGATATAATAAAGCAGAGAGCCTGCGCTTAAATTATAGCGCATACCACACAACCGCAGTGTGATCTCCTTCACATATTTGAAGATTTTGCGAAACCAAAAGGCAAGCACGGGTGTCGTACTTGCTTTTTCATTTTGGAAAATATTTAATATGCGATTTTTCAAGTGCTACATCGCGCTCTTTCTCGTTCTGGGAGGACGCTTTTTGGAAACGGCTTCCTCATCTATTGCCTCAAAGCCATCCATAAACTCTATTGGAACAGGCTTCGGCGGGCAGATGGTCTCCTTTTTCGGCGGAAATCTTTCCAAAACCGCCGACTCCACTTCTCGACTGTCGGCGTACTGAACCTTGCGCTCGGACTTCTCAGAAATCGAATAAGCGTCCTCAAACTGAATTCCCCACTTGAAGAACAGCTTGAACCGTGTTTTCATCGGATGGCAGCCCGTTTTCATAACAATGAAGTGACCTTTCGGCATAGATTTCAACTCGTCGACAGTCATCAGCGGACGCTCTATCATCTGTAACGACCGCGACGCGCCGTCCTTTCCCGCTGATCTCGACACCGAGCCGCTGAGAACG